>Ga0206128_1003417_pt1 | contig 13163 bp, 18 predicted proteins | sample Helgoland_Spring_7_FD_148601 | JGI IMG/M metagenome (GOLD analysis project Ga0206128, IMG submission 148601) | Pelagic subsurface seawater microbial communities from Kabeltonne, Helgoland, North Sea - Helgoland_Spring_Bloom_20160426_1 | ecosystem: Environmental > Aquatic > Marine > Epipelagic ...
TATAACTAATAAACTGATTAGTAAATCACTTCTTGAATAATATTTTAACATTAAAAGAGAAAGATCTTCTCTCACCATCAACGTTAAATGGATAAGCTGTGTGCATTAAATAATTTGGAAAAATCAAAAGATCCCCTAGTTTTGGGTTTAAATTATAGATACTTTTACTCAAAAAGTTAGTTTGCCCATTAATAAAATCAATAGTTCCATTAGTTTTAAACTTTTTATTTTTAACTAATTTATTTTGATTCATATCTTTTGGGATTTTAAGATAGCCAACTCCTGACAGTTGTCCTTCATGATAATGAATAGGATTATATTCATTTTTTAATTGTCTAACTACCCATAGATTAATTATTTTAATTTCTTTAATTTTTTTTACATCAGACTTATTAAGATAAATTTTGATATTTTTTATTAACTCTTTAGATAAACTTTTATTAATTATTGATTTGGGTATCTTGATTTCATTCTGAATTTGACTTGCTAATTTAGAGCTATAATCATCTTTTTTTGATATGTGAGATGTATCAATATGTTTATTTAAAATATCAATAATTTTTTTGGATAATTTACTTTTTCCTATAGTTGGACCAAAAGCTTTAAAAGTTTTCATATTTTAATTATATTAATTCAATATTATAATCATACAAACAAGTTCAAACAAATTCGTATCGCGACAAAAATGACAAGTGCTGAATTAATTAGAGTCAATATTCTAATTTGAAAATAATTATTTTTGATATTTCTCTTTCCATTCAGGATATGGCATACCGTACACATGTTTGCGTGCATCTAGGTCAGAAATTTCAATACCTTTTTTCTCTGCTTCTTCACGATACCATTTTGATAAACAGTTTCTGCAAAAACCAGCAAGGTTCATGATATCTATATTTTGAACATCTTTTCGTTCATCTAGATGCTTAAGTAGCCTCTCAAATGTAGAAGACTGTAATTCTTTTTTTATATTATTATCCATAATTAAATTATTAGACACATTTGAATTAAGCACAAGATGTAGGTTGCATTCAATCTTAAGTAGAAAATTAATGATATAATTAATAGATATTAAGACCTTTTTTTGTTTATCTAAGGAATGGCTACTAAAAAGAAAAAAACAGCCAAAAAGTCTAAACGTAAGGTCAAAAAAAAAATTAAGAAAAACTTGGTCAAACGATCACCTAAAAATATTAAAAAAGTTAAAAAGAATAAAGGTGTAACCAAAAAGAAGTTACGTAAGACATCAAAAAAAAATAAGCTTAAGAATAATAATAAGATAGAGAGGATAAAAATGAGCACAGAAACAGTAAAAGGTGGACGATCTCCGTTACTAGATACGTCTCACTTAAAAGTTAAATTTCCATTTAAAGAAAAATATGGAAATTTTATAGGAGGAAAATTCGTTGAACCAAAATCAGGAAAATATTTTGACAACGTTAGTCCAATCAATAATGAAGTTATATGTTCCGTTCCAAGGTCAGATGCAAAAGATGTTGAGGCTGCATTAGATGCTGCACATGCTGCTTTTCCTACTTGGGGAGTTACATCAATAACTGAAAGATCTAACATGCTACTTAAAATAGCTGATGTTATTGAAAAAAATCTAGAACTATTAGCTACTGCTGAATGTTTAGATAATGGAAAACCAATTAGAGAGTGTATGGCAGCTGACTTACCATTAGTTGTTGATCATTGGAGATATTTTGCTGGAGTAATCAGAGCAGAAGAAGGTTCGGTTTCAGAGATAAGTAATAGTGAATATTCTTATCATATACCTGAACCACTTGGTGTAGTTGGACAGATTATACCATGGAACTTTCCATTATTAATGGCAACATGGAAACTTGCACCAGCACTTGCTGCAGGTAACTGTGTAGTTTTAAAACCAGCTGAACAAACACCAGCATCAATCTTACTATTAATGGAACTTATTGGAGACTTATTGCCTCCAGGAGTTGTTAATGTTGTAAGTGGTTTTGGTCTTGAAGCAGGTAAACCATTAGCTTCATCTAAAAGAATTAGAAAGATTGCTTTTACAGGTGAGACTACAACTGGACGTTTGATCATGCAATATGCATCACAAAACTTAATTCCAATAACTTTAGAATTAGGTGGAAAATCTCCAAATGTTTTCTTTGAAGATGTTATGGATCAAGATGATGATTTCTTTGATAAATGTCTTGAAGGTTTTGCAATGTTTACCCTTAATCAGGGTGAGGTTTGTACTTGTCCTAGTAGAGTATTAATCCAAGAATCTATCTATGATAAGTTCATGGAAAGAGCAGTTGCTAGAACGAAAGCAGTCAAGCAGGACAATCCTCTAAAAATGGAAACTATGATTGGTGCTCAAGTATCATTAGAACAAATGGAAAAAATAAAATCTTACTTAGATTTAGGTAAGAAAGAAGGTGCCAAAGTTCTATGTGGTGGTGAAGTTGCTAACTTAAACAGTGGTTTGGAAAAAGGAAATTATATCCAACCTACTATTTTTGAAGGTAATAACTCTATGAGAGTTTTCCAAGAAGAAATTTTTGGACCAGTTGTATCTGTTACTAAATTTAAAGATGAAGCTCATGCATTAGAAATAGCTAATGATACTCTTTATGGTTTAGGAGCAGGTGTTTGGACTAGAAATGGGAATATTGCTTATAGAATGGGAAGAGGAATCCAGGCTGGTAGAGTTTGGACTAACTGTTACCATGCTTATCCAGCTCATGCTGCTTTTGGAGGATACAAACAATCTGGAATCGGTAGAGAAACACATAAAATGATGCTTAATCATTATAGACAGGTGAAAAACTTACACGTGTCGTACAGTGAGAAAAAATTAGGCTTCTTTTAACAGATATATTATAATGGCCTGTATTAAACTACAGGCCATATAACTATGAAAGTTTCAGCAACCCCTTCAGCTTTAGAACTAATTGAAGATCTAAAGAAAGATCATGGTAAAGAATTACTCTTTCATCAATCTGGTGGATGTTGCGATGGAAGTGCTCCAATGTGTTACCCTGTTAAAGAATTTTTAGTAAGTGATGACGATGTTTTAGTTGGAAAAATTGGTGGTATTCCTTTTTACATAAGTGAAACTCAACATGAAGCATGGAAAAATACAGATTTAATTATTGATTGCATTCAAGGTATGGGCGGAATGTTTTCACTTGATAATGGAACTGGAAGAAGATTTTTAACAAGATCTGAGATTTGCGTTCCTGAAAAAAAATCAATTAATTAATTAAATTTAATTTTAACTCTTAGTGTAAGTAAAATTACTATAATAATAAGATAAATCAAAGGTTCAACTGTAACTACTTTAACTAACCACAAGTAATGAATAATTCCTAATAAAGAAATTATATAAAAAAGTTTGTGAAGTTTTTTCCACTTGTCTCTTAATAATTTTATCATTCGTTTAGATGAAGTAAGAGCAAGTGGCACTAATAAAAGCCAAGCTAAAAATCCAGCAAATATAAATTTCTTTTTTATAATATCATCACCAATACTAGACCAATCAAAACGATAATCTATGCCAACATATGTCATCATGTGTGCTGATGCATAAAAAAAGACAAACAAGCCAAACATTCTCCTATAGCTAATCCAAAAATTTAATTTAGTAAATTTTTGTAAAGGAGTCATTGCAAGAGTTATTATGATAAAACGAAGTGTCCACTCACCAGTTACATGTGTTATTTTTTTCACAGGTTCTGGACCTAATTGATTAAAAATAATTTGATAAACAATGATTAATATTGGCAGTAAACAAAAAAAGAAAATTGGTATTTTTATATATTTCTGCATGTTTTATAAAACAAATTTATGTATCTAAAAATTTTTCTTTAAATCCATACCTGAATATAAATGTGCAACTTCATCACCATACCCATTAAACATTTCAGTCTCAATTCTAGGAGCTAAAATACCTTCACCTATGACACGTTCTGTGGCTTGTGACCATCTAGGATGTGATACGTTTGGATTAACATTTGAGTAAAACCCATATTCTCTTGGGGACGATCTCATCCAAGATGAGGTAGGCATATTTTCAACTAATTTTATTTTAACAATTGCTTTTGCACTTTTAAAACCATATTTCCATGGAACAAAAATTCTTAATGGAGCTCCATTTTGGTTGGGCAATGCCTTTCCATAAAGCCCAGTAACAACTGTTGTTAGTGGATGCATAGCTTCATCAATTCTTAACCCTTCTCTGTAGGGCCAATTTAAAACGGGATATCTTTGACCTTTCATTTGCTCAGGGTCATAAACACTTTCAAATTCAACAAATTTTGCAGTATTTTTAATGGATACTTTGTTAAGTAGTTTGTTCAGAGAAAATCCCATCCAAGGGATAACCATGGACCAACCTTCAACACACCTAAGTTTATAAATTCTTTCCTCAGCAGGAAATAAAGAAATTATTTCTTCAGCTGAAAGTGTAATTGGATTGTCTACTTCACCATCGATTGTAACATTCCATGGTTTGGTAATAAAATTTTTTGAATTTTTATTAGGATCGCCTTTACCAGTTCCAAATTCATAATAGTTATTATAAGTTATGATATCCTCATATGATGTTAGTTCATTTTTATTTTGTGAATAAGCATTGTTTAAAAATGGTATACTAGTCAAAGATACAGAACCCACACTTAGGCCAATAGACTTAATAAATTTTCTTCTTTTTTTATATATTTTTTCAGGTGTTATCTCTGATTCTTTATATTTTTTCATAAAGTTAAATTAACTTAAAACCCATTCTAATAGCTACAAATAATACAAGACCAGAGGTTATTAATGCTAATAATCTAGTTGGAAATATCTTTAAATTTAAATAGTTGCCTATTTGTCCACCAATTAAAACTGCTATTAATAAATAAAAAAAACTATACACCTCATCAAAATTTAAGTTTTTGGTAAGTTGACCGATAATACCAAATACAGAATTTATCAATATAAATAAAGAAGCTGCTGTAATTATATGTTTTGGTTTTGCAACTCTTATTAAAAATAGAATGGGGCTTAGAAAAATACCACCACCAATACCGACAATTCCTGAGATAAAACCTAAGATGGCACCAATAATAACAGATGCAAAATATGGAATACCTTTATAACTCTCCCTTTTGTCATCATAGGATTTAAAGTTAATTAATAATAAACATCCCGCAACCGATAAAACTAAAAATAATAAAATTTCAAAAAATTTTTTCTCAACAGGAAGAGAGCCACCTATGAATGCTAATGGAATTGAACCAATTAAATAAGGAATTAATAATCTTAAGTTGAGATTACCTGCACGAATATAATTATAACAATTTCCAGAAACAACTATTATATTACAGCTCAAAGCAATTATTGGAAATATAGTGTAAGGAACCCCCCAAATTAGTAAAAGTGCAAGATAAGTAGAGCCACCACCAAAACCAACACTAGAGTATAATATTGCTGCGATAAAAAATAAGATTGATAATATACTCATGGTTCACTATTCTTATAAAAATATATGAAAGTCAATATAGCTATTTTAACAGTAACTGACACTAGAACGTTTGAAAATGATAAGTCGGGTGCAATTTTAGTGAAAAAAATTGAAGAAGCATCTCATAATCTAGTAGATAGAAAAATTTGCAAAGATGAAAAAGAAGATATTAAAAAAATTCTACAAGACTGGATAAATAAAAGAGATATTGATGTAATTATTACAACTGGTGGCACAGGTCTTACTGGTAGAGATATTACTCCTGAAGCAGTTAATGAAATAGCAGATAAACACATACCAGGATTTGGTGAAGTGTTTAGAACTATTAGCTTAAAAACTGTTGGTACTTCAGCAATCCAGTCTAGAGCATGTGCAGTGCTCGCAAATGGCAAATATGTTTTTGCTTTACCAGGATCTTCAGGAGGCGTTACAGATGCATGGGAAGGAATATTAAAACACCAGCTAGATATTAATCACAAACCCTGTAATTTTGTTGAATTATTTCCCCGTCTTAAAGAAAAATAATTATTTTTGATATTTTTTCTTCCATTCAGAATAAGGCATTCCATACACATGTTCTCTTGCATCGAGATCTGAAATTTCAACACCTTTTTTATCAGCTTCTTCCTTATATCATTTAGATAAACAGTTTTGCAAAACCAAGAGAGGTTCATCAAATCTATATTTTGAACATCTTTTCTTTCTCTTAAATGATTGAATAATCTTTCAAATGTTAAAGATTGTAATTCTTGATTTGTTTTATTATCCATACTTTATTTTTATTTATTTAACTCACAATTTAAAAAAAATATTAATTTAGTTGCGAATTTGAAATTTTTAATTTATTAATTGTGGAAATTAACAATCAACATATTTATAGAAAAGAAAAAAATGAATATGAAAAATATATTAAAAAAGACACTTATTTTACTTTTTTTAAGTAGTTTTACTGCTGCATTTTCAGCAGACACAACTGTAGAAATGTTAAATAAATCTGGAAAAGAGATAATGGTTTTTTCTAACAAAATAGTTAGAATCGATGTTGGAGATACTGTATTTTGGAAAGCTACAAGCAAAGGTCATAATGTTGAGTTCATTAAGGGAGGAACACCAGAAGGGGTTCTAAAATTTAAGTCAAAGATGAATAAAGATGCAGAGTTTAAATTTGAAAAACCTGGTATATATGCTTATTGGTGTACACCACATAAAATGATGGGAATGATTGGTTTTGTAGTAGTGGGGAATGACAAGTCGAACCTTGAAGCAATTAAGACAATTAAATTTGTTGGTAAATCAAAAAAATTAGCAGCTGAATTATTTAGTCAGTTATAAGTAAAAATATTTTTTGCCAGTAGAAATGCTGCAAAATTAATTATTTAGTTTGAATAGGGTTACCTTCTAACCATTCACTGTCTTCATTTTCATAATGTTCTTTTTTCCAAATAGGAGTTTTTTTTTTAATCTCTTCAATAAAGAATCTGGATAATTCATATGCTTGACTTCTATGTTTGCAGGCAACGGCAATAAGAATACTTATGTCTCCTAGTTGAATTTTACCTTTTATATGTTCTATGAAAACTGCAATATTATTAAATTTAAATTTTTTTACTGAATCCTGATATATTTCTTCAAAGCTTTTAATCACCAAAGCGTCATGACTATCATAAGTCATACCAATTACTTTCTTATCATTGTTTATATCTCTAACAGTCCCAACAAAATATATTGATGCACCACACTTACTAGATGCAATAAATTTTTCAGCGTTTGAAAGCTCTATTTTTTCTTTTGTTATGTCTATGACTTTTGCATGAAGCATTATCCACCACCTATTGGAGGTATGATTCCAATTTTTTGATCTTTTGAAATTTTATAACTATCATTGATAATATTGTTTTCTTCTGAGCAAAAAGCTGAAATCTCTACAATTTTTTTGAAACCTTCATTTCCTTTAAAATTTTTTTCTAAATAATTAATGATTTCTTTTCTAAAATCTTTGATTTCTATTTTCTCTTTAATATTAAATTCCAAATGATCTTTGTCACTAAAATCTCTACTTGCACCAAAGAGTTCAAGTTTTATTTTCATTTTTTAAGTTTAGAATAAAATTCTAGATCTTCATAATTAAAATTATACTTATTTTGTTTAATGAAATTTTTCATCATCATTATTTTTTCTGATTTTATATAAACAGACACGATTTGATTTAAAAGATATCTTTTAAAAACTCTGGCAATCCATCAGGGTTTGTCCATAAACCACTTTTTCCACCTTCTTTAATCAGCAATTTAATACCATCAATTCTTAGGTGAGGATTTACAATTTTACTAAGATCATAAATTGTAATTAAAGCTGCATTAACCCCCATAATAGCCTCCATCTCTACGCCTGTTTTAGCAAAAGCAGAGACAATACAAAAAACTTCTAGAGAGCTATCATCTTCATGCATAATAATTTTTGTAGCAGTATGATCTATTGGCAGTGGGTGACATAAAGGAATTAGTTCACTTGTTTTTTTTACACCCAGCACAGCTGATACCTCAGCTAAAGTAATAGGATCACCTTTAGGCATTTCTTTATTCTTAATGAGATCAAAAACTTCTTTCCCAACATATATTTTTCCAGATGCAAGAGCTCTTCTAAAAGTTTCTTTTTTTGAAGAAACATCAATCATATTAAAAGAATTTTTTTTAAAAATTTCTTTAGCCCAATCTTTTAGTTGATCTTTATTTATAGCTTTTAAAGTTGTCATTATCCTCCGGTACTTGAAAGATTTGGAGTAATTCCAGTGTCTCCAAGTTCTAAATGATGTGACGCTTTTTTAAGGCGTAATTGTGAGATGATCAGGTCAACCAATTCATCTTTTTGATTGTCTCTTTGTAAGAGGTGTCTAATCCGTGTTCCAGTATTTCCAAACAAACACAATCTCAAATCTCCTCTTGCAGTAATTCTTAATCTATTACAGGATTTACAAAAATCTTTAGAGTAAGGTGCAATCAATCCAAATTTACCCTTAAACTCTGGGTGCATGTAGTTTAAAGCTGGACCAGCATCTTTTCCATGAGTTTGATAAATCCAATTATTTTTTTCTAAATAATCTTTAAATATTTTTGCAGGAACATGATTTTTTTTAAAAAAATCATTACTCTCTCCAGTTTCCATCAATTCTATAAATCTAAAGTCAATTTTATTTTCTTTTATAAAATTTGCAAAAGCCTCAAAATCTTTTTCAGTGTCATTTATACCTTTGAGTAAAACAGCATTGACTTTTATACTTTTAAAATTTAAATTTTGTAAAATTTTTATGCCAGCTAAAATTTCTGGAAGTCTATCGTGTCCTGTAAGGTTTTTAAAAGTTTCTCTATTCAAACTATCTATACTTATATTAATACCATCCAACCCTACATCATATAATTGTTTAGCAATCTTATCTAATCGATAACCGTTTGTGGTCATTGTAATTTTTGGAATATTTGAATTTTGTTTCATGTCTTTAAGAATCTCAAAAAAATCTTTTCTAACGGTAGGTTCACCACCAGTTAGTCTTATTTTACATACACCTAATTCTGACAATGCTTTTGCTAACCTAGATATTTCTTCTGCACTCATGAAGCTTCTCATATCTCCAGGGGTTTTTTTATATCCTTGGGGCAAACAATAGGTGCATCTAAAATTACATACATCTGTAATTGAAAGCCTTATATAAGGAAATTTTCTTCCAAATGTATCTTGCAGTTCCTTCATATGATTTTTTAACACAATAAAAACTTAATAAGAATAGATATTTTAAATACAACCTATAAGTTAATAAACTATTAAGAGAAAAATATTTATTTTTTTATTTGTTAGCTTACTTTTTTTTGATATCATTAAATAGTTCTAATTTATTGAATTTAAAAAAAAGGAAAAATATGACAAAATCCAAAGCAAGAGTTAATTCAAGTAGAAGAAATTTTTTAACAGGATCAGCTTCAGTAGCTGGTTTAGCCGCCACTGCAGCTATTGTACCAATTACATTCGCAAGTGCAAATCACAAAGATGGATCAAAAGGTTTACCTGAATTTATTAATTGGAAAAATAGAGACGCATTAATTATTCACTCAGACAAAGGAATAGAAACTCATAGAAGTGCAATTGGAGAAAGTATTGTTACACCAAATGCAAATGTTTATATAAGAAATAATATGCCAACTATGACTGATGCACAAATCGGTAATAGAAAAAACTGGAAGATTTCTGTTTCAGGAGTTAAAAATCCTAAAACATTTACACTAGCTCAATTACAAAAGCTTGGTCACACAACAATAGCTACAATTTTGCAATGCTCAGGAAATGGAAGAGGGTTTTTTGCACACAAAGTAAGAGGATCACAATGGAAAACAGGTGCAGCTGCCTGTGTTTTGTGGACGGGTGTTCCAGTAAAAGCAGTAGTAGATGCTTGTGGTGGTATTTCTAGCAGTGCAGTTTTTATGACATCATCAGGAGTTGACCATGCGCCTACTGGACTAGATCCAAAACAAGCAATGGTAGAAAGATCAGTTCCTAAAAAAGCTTATAAAGATGCTATCTTAGCTTGGGAAATGAATGGTGATCCATTACCAAATTCGCATGGTGGACCACTAAGAACTATTACTCCAGGTTATTTTGGAATTAACAATGTTAAGCATGTTGGAAAATTATCTTTTACAGATAAAGAATCTGATGTGAAGTACATGAAAAGTAGTTACAGAATTTCGCCAATTGGAAAAAAGGGACCTCAGTATCCTACATGTTGGGAGATGCCAGTTAAATCTTGGATTACAAGACCAACAGATGAAACAGGCACTGTAAAAGCTGGAAAAGTTCAAATAGTTGGAGTTGCGATGGGTGGAACTAAAAAAGCTAAAAGTGTTAAAGTATCAGTAGATGGTGGTAAGAGCTGGAAAAAAGCAAAATTTATTGGACCAGATCTTGGCAAGTTTGCTTGGAGACAGTTTGCATTAGAAACTTCTTTATCTGCAGGAACTTACACTCTTTCTAGTAAAGCTAGCAATGGTTCTGATACGCAACCTGAGCTTAGAATGGAAAATAGAAGAGGTTATGCACACAATGGTTGGAAAGACCATAGTGTAAAAATTTCTGTTGTTTAATTAATTAATTGAATAATTTAAAAAGGCTAATGAAAAAAAATAATTTTTTATTAGCCTTTTTTTTTATATTTTTTTTTAGCTTACAAAGTATAAAAGCTGATGAGGCTAAAATGATACAAGGTCTTGAAATTTTCAATGAAATTGCAGGATGTGCAGGTTGCCATGTTTTAAAAGCAGCAGGTGCAGAAGGAAATGTTGGCCCCAGCTTAGATTCTCTTAAACCAACACAGGCCGAAGTTCAGGACATGGTATTTTATGGACTTGGTGTTATGCCTGCTTATGGAGAAGATGAAATGTTAACTGAAGAGCAAGTAGATATAGTCTCTTTTTATGTTGCAAATTCTGCTGGAAAATAATTATAAAAACATTACAGCAAGTTAACTTCCAACTAGTAAAAGCTGGAAGTTAGAATAAACAATTATCCAGCAGGTTTGTAACCAGCCATAGCTTTAGTGGCTAGTTCAGCAGCCTTGTTAATGTCCATTTTTTCAAGGATAGTAAAGTTTGTTATTGTTCCAGTTGATTCAACAGCTAATTTAACGGCTGCAGTTGCCTCAAAACCTACATCTCCAGTTATTACTCCAAAAAAATCATAAGTTCCTCTAACGATATCAAAAGATACCATTTTACCACCAACAGCTTCTGATAATTGAGTTGCTGCCGCCGCTCTATCTTGAGAAGGATCCTTTATAAATCCTTGGAAGGCCTTTGCTGTATAATTACCCATTACAATATATTTTTTCATAAGTTTCCCCTTTATTAATTTGTAAGATCTAAGCATATTTGTTAAAAATCTAAAAAATTATTTTTTAAAAAAACAACTCAAGGTTTAGCAAATAATGTACGAAAAATTTGGACAATTTATTGATGGTAACTGGTCTCCTTCAACAGACAAGGGAACTTATGAGGTTATCAATCCAGCAACAGAAGAAATTTTAGGTCATGCTTCTAAAGCAACATCTGTTGATGTTGATAAAGCATTAAAGTCAGCTGAAAAAGGATTACAAATCTGGAAAAAAACAACACCTTGGGACAGATCTTATATTCTTAGACGTATAGCAGATAAACTTCGAGAAAAAAAAGATGTATTAGCTAAATGGATGACTTTAGAAAATGGAAAACCTTTAGCAGAAGGTGTTGGTGAAACAAATGGAGCAGCAGACATTTTTGAATGGAATGCTGAAGAGACAAAAAGAATTTTTGGACAAACTATTGAAAGTAGATTTGAAGACACAAGAGTTCATGTTTATTATCAACCAGTTGGAGTTGTAGCAGCATTATCGCCTTGGAATTTTCCACTTATTTTAGCAGCTAGAAAAATATCTACTGCACTTGCTGCAGGATGTTCGGTAATTATTAAACCTGATACAATTACACCTGGTGTAGTAATGGAGTTGGTTGATATCTGTAGAGAGTGTGGGGTTCCACCAGGAGCAGTTAATCTTTTATCAGGCGATCCACCAAGCATAGCCTCTCAATTAATTCAATCAGATATAGTTAAAAAAATTTCAATTACTGGATCTTTAAGAGTTGGAAAATTAATTTTAAAACAAGCTGCTGATAAAGTTCAAAGAGTAACAATGGAGTTAAGTGGTCATTCTCCTTTTATAGTTTTTGATGATGCTGATGTTAAAAAAGCAGCTGATATGGCTATTGCTGCAAAATTTAGAAATAATGGACAAGTTTGTATTTCTCCTAATAGATTTTATATTCATGAATCAAAAAAAGAAGAATTTATTAATTTATTTATTGAGAGAACTAAAAAGTTAAAAATTGGAAATGGAATGGATCCAGACACTCAATTAGGTCCATTAACAACTCAAAAAAGATTAAATGAAGTTGAGGAATTAGTTGAAAAAACTAAACAAGAAGGTGCTAAAGTTTTATTAGGTGGAAAAAGACCAGCAGGTTTTAATAAAGGTTTTTATTATGAGCCAACAGTTTTTGATGATGTAAAAGATGATTTTACTATTATGAAACAAGAACCATTTGGACCTTTAGTTCCAATGTTGTCATTTAAATCTTTTGATGAAGTCATTGAAAGAGCTAACAATAATGACCTTGGTTTATGTAGTTATGTTTGTACTAATTCAATGGAAACAGCTCATCTGGCATCAGAAAAATTAGAAACTGGATCTGTAGCAGTTAATACAGGAGTTGTTGCGGTTGCTGAGGCACCATTTGGTGGGATAAAACAGAGTGGATACGGAAGAGAAGGTGGATCAATGGCTATTAAAGATTATCTAAATGTTAAATATACTCACATGGGCATTAAAGGCTAAGTGAAATGCAGATAGGGTTTGATGTTGGTGCGACAAAGATTGAAAGTGTAGTTTTAGATAAAGAAGGCACTGAACACTTTAGAGAAAGAAGAGACTGTCCAAAAGATTATAACGAAATTATCAAATTAATAAAAAACACGTCTTTAGAATTAGAAAAAAAAATATCACAAACTCTTCAAGTGGGTGTTTGTCATCCAGGTGTTCATTCACCACAAAGTGGTCTTGTTAAAAATGCACCTAATTGTATATGGATTGAAAAAAAACCATTTCAAA
>Ga0206128_1003422_pt1 | contig 13147 bp, 9 predicted proteins | sample Helgoland_Spring_7_FD_148601 | JGI IMG/M metagenome (GOLD analysis project Ga0206128, IMG submission 148601) | Pelagic subsurface seawater microbial communities from Kabeltonne, Helgoland, North Sea - Helgoland_Spring_Bloom_20160426_1 | ecosystem: Environmental > Aquatic > Marine > Epipelagic ...
CAGTCAGGCTCTGCATGGTAATGCTGAGGATGATATCCCTAATACTGAGCATGATCTCCCTTTTGTTTGCACTTTTTTGTGCCGACCTATTTTAAAAGGTCATTTTCACTGGGAATATTAATTTTTTGTTTCTTGAATCCGGTATGATGAGCTGATTTGTCATAGGGGAGGTAGGCTATCTTACAGCAGAGCTCCAAAATAATACAAGATCTTGAGTGGTTTTTGATATTAGGTGTTGGAAACCTGCGGCCTTACGGCTACCACTCCGCGCGCTCTTTGTTTTAGCGCTCATCTGATTTCATGGCCTTTGAATTTTCCAGTCTTAATGCCGCCCAGGCAGAGGCCGTCAACGCACTTGATGGTCCTGTATTAATTCTAGCAGGCGCGGGAACAGGCAAAACCCGTACGGTGACCTGCCGTATTTCTCATATGGTCGAGCGCGGGATTGCGCCTGAAAATATTCTAGCAGTGACTTTCACCAATAAGGCGGCGAGTGAAATGCGTGAGCGTGTTGCTGACATGGTGAGCAAGGCAGCTGGCAAGGAGATTACCGTCTGTACTTTCCACTCACTTTGTGTGCGCATTTTGCGAACGGGGATCGATCGGCTTGGTTATAAAGATAATTTTACGATCTACAGCGGCAACGACCAGACCGGCCTGATCAAGCAAATCATTATCCGCAAAGGAGGGGCGCAGGAAAAAATCGAGCCGGGCATGGTTTTGTCGATTATCTCAAAGGCGAAAAATGCCGGCGGCGATGCTGATTCGATTCAAGATCCTTTTATTGCCGATGTTGCGCGTGCTTACCAAAACGAACTGCGTGCGCAGAACGCGGTCGATTTTGATGACCTCTTATTACTTGCGGAGCGACTACTGCGTGAATTTCCAGATGTCTGTGAAATTTGCCGGAAACGCTGGACGCGAGTCACAGTGGATGAGTTTCAGGATACCAATGGATTGCAAATGCGTCTGTTGCAGCAGCTGGTCGGTGAGCCTTATCACGTTTGTGTGGTGGGAGATGATGATCAGAGTATCTACGGCTGGCGCGGTGCTGAAGTAGAGAACATCCTCCAGTTTGAGAAATTTTTTCCCAATCCGAAGGTCATTCGGCTTGAACACAATTACCGAAGCTCGGAGGCAATTATTCACACGGCAAATTCTCTTATCGTGCATAATGTGGGACGGCGGGAGAAGCAGCTCAGGTCAGTAAAACCAGTAGGGGATCCGCTTCGTATTATCTCGATGCCAGGTGACGAAGAAGAGGCTGAATTTATATCCCATGAAATTACGGAATTGCATCGAGTGGAGAAAAAACCACTCGAAGATATAGCGATCCTATTTCGAACAAACTCGCAGTGCCGCCACCTCGAGCTGGCTCTGCGCAAAGAGCAGATTCCCTACCGGATGATTGGAGCGCAGAGTTTCTATGACAAGCGTGAGGTGCGCGATATGCTGGCCTACCTGCAGGTGCTGGCCAACCCGAGTGCAGATGTGCCCTTGCTTCGTATTATGAACTCTCCCCCGCGCGGTATTGGTCAGGCAGCAGCGGTTTTACTGACAGATACCTCGCGCGAACGTGGCGGTAGTGTCTGGGAGGCCATGGGCTCGGCGTCGGATCAACTCTCGAGCCGAGCTCAGAAATCCGTCGATGCCTTTACCGAGATGATCCTTGGCTACCGCGAAAGGATGACTTCCAATCAAGAAAATATGGGTAGTGTGATGACCGCTATGCTCGATGAGATGGGCTATATTGATTGGGTCAAGCGGAGTAGCAAAAATGACAGTGAGACGGACATGAGGCGTGATAGTATCGACACCGTGATTCAGGATCTCAAGGAGGCCTCGAAGAAGAAGCTGTCGCTACAAAAATATCTGGATATGTCAGCCCTTGCACGCGAGCGCGAGACAGATGATGACATCGATAAACAGCGTGGAGTGACCCTCATTACCCTGCATGCTTCTAAAGGCTTGGAGTATCCCATCGTCTACCTCGTGGGGCTGGAAGAGGGCATACTTCCTCATAAACGAAGCATTGATGAAGGCACATCAGACGAGGAGCGCAGGTTGCTCTATGTGGGCATCACTCGAGCTCAGGACCGATGCACGTTGACCTGGTGTTCTGTGCGGACAAAATGGGGTCAGCAACAAGCTGGCGAAGCGAGCAAGTTTTTGATGGAGCTGGATGACAAACACGTAGAGCAGCATGACTACGATGATATTATGGGAGCTGAGGTTACCGAAGAGGAGACGGACAACTTTTTTGCAGATCTGAAGAGCATGTTTGACTAGTCATTGAGTCTTAAAGCAATCTGCATACATGGAAAATTTTCCGTGTATTCCAGCAACAAGATGATTAATACGTTTTTCTATGAACTCTTACATTCTTAAAATCTTCCTGTATGAAACTGAGCCGCAGGTGTGGAGGAGGTTTTCTGTGCCTGAGACAGCCACTTTTTCTGATTTGCATCAGATTATCCAAAAGGCAATGGGTTGGAATGATGAGCAGGCTCATCAGTTTCGGCATGGTAAGGGCCGCCACCTCAAGCAGGTGATTGCCAATACCAATGAGCAAGTCGGACCTGGTGATGAATTTACCGATGAAAAGGACATTACTCTGGGGCAGTTTGCAGGGCGGCGTAAATTGCCTGTTAGGCTAATGTATCGCTACGATTTTTTTGATGACTGGACCCACGAACTTGTTATCGAAGAAAAAAAGGAAGGCGAGAACACGCTTAAGATGCTGGGGGGCGAACGAGCCTGTCCACCAGAGGACTGTGGAGGCTCCTTCGGCTATAGGGAATGCCTTGCTGGCTATGCCGAGTGGATGGAGGATGACTACGATCCAGAGGTCTTTGATCCGGAATCGGTGAAACTGTGACGTTAGTCAGCATTCACTTGCCCCTGTGCGGCTAATAAGTGATCCCCGAAGGACTAGGCCTTCTGGTCGACACTGCGCATTTGAATGTCGGTGATTTCCACGTGTAGTGGAGTGTTGAGGATGTGCAACACAGATGCGGCAACGTCTTCGGGCTGAAGCATGCGGATGCTTGCCCGGGTCTGCGCGAGCTGGTCTTCACGGTCTTTGAAGTAGTGATCGAGAAGCGGGGTGTCGACAAAGCCGGGAGAGACGGTAGCGACGCGGGTGGGGTTGCCGTCAGCCCGAAGTTCATAACGCAAGGCATCACTAATGCCGCGCACGGCAAACTTGGTGGGCGAGTAGAAGCCACCAGTGGGTGGCACACGATGGCCGCTCATGCTGGAGGTGTTGATGATCTGGCCGCCAGATTGAGGAAACAGAGCGAGGGATTTCTGGCAGCAAATGGTGAGTGCTTGCACGTTGAGCTGCCACATGGTTTCCCAATCAGCGGGGTTGCCATCGGAAATGCGTGAGAGCAAGGCGAGCCCCGCATTGCTGACGAGGATGTCGAGGTGGCTCAGTGATGCAAAGGCCTTATCAATTTGGGCGGGGTCAGAGAGATCACAGGCGATGGGCTCAACACCCTCGGGTAGTTTGGATGTATCACGGCACAGGCCAATAACCTTGGCACCAGCCTCAATTAGCTGAGTCGATACGGCACGGCCGATGCCGGAGGAAGCTCCGGTGACAAGGGCGGTTTTATTGGAGAGGGACATATCAATGATCAGTTGCCAGGGATGGTTGGACAATGAGTCATTTAGCTAACCGGGCGGCTGCAGGTCATCATGAATTCATTGCCGTCAGGATCGATACACATGGCAAGGTGGAGTGGATCCTCGGGAGTGTCGGTTGGCTCTCTGGTGAGTGCACCTCCGTGCTCTTTGAGCCGGACGATTCCTTCGTGAAGATCATCGACACGGAAGCTGAGACCGGTCCATGTGCGTTTGCCTTCACCACCTCCGTGGATGCCGATGGTAGCCCCCGCAATGACGACTTCACTCCATGGTTCTGAGGCGAAGCTGACTTCACCATCAAATAAATCACGATAGAAGTGGAGGCATCGCTCCCAGTCGGCGGCCCAGAGTGCGTATTTGACTTTTTCGACCTTCATGGTGTTAGTTGGCTACGATGTTAACCAGGCGACCTGGAACAACGATGATTTTGCGGATGGTTTTTCCTTCGGTGTGTTGAATGACATTCTCATCTTTCTGGGCGAGCGCCTCAATTTCATCTTTAGCAGCATCCTTGGCAACGGTGATCTTACCGCGCAGCTTGCCGTTGACCTGAACGACGATTTCAACTTCGTCCTCGATGAGATAGGCTTCGTTGTATGTTGGCCAGTCCTGATTGCACAACATCGTGTTGGCGGCTGCAATAGGGAGTTGAGAGTTAATTTCCTCGGTGATGTGGGGTGCAAATGGATTTAAGCATTTGAGTAGATCAGGCATCAAACTTACCGGAAGCTTCTCAGCTTTACCAAAGGTGTTGGTGCAGATCATCATCTGGGAAATTGCGGTGTTGAATGACAGCCTCTCGATATCTTCGCCTACTTTCTTGATGGTTTCGTGCAATACTTTGAGTAATTCTTTCTCAGTTTGAGCTCCTTCATGGTCGCTTGCAGCCTCTTGATGGCTGAGCTTACTGGATAGAACCCATTCGCCTTCTTGATTTTGCTCGAATGCGAGGCGCCATACTTTGGCGAGGAAACGTGAGACACCTTCGACCCCTTTCATCTGCCATGGTTTGACTTGTTCAAGTGGACCCATGAACATTTCATAGAGACGTAGGGCATCAGCACCATACTCAGAGACGACATCATCGGGATTGACGACATTGCCGAGGGACTTGGACATCTTAGCTCCGTCTTCGCCCAGGATAAGGCCTTGGTTGACTAGTTTCTGGAAGGGCTCAATGGTAGAGACGTGGCCGAGGTCGTGGAGGACTTTATGCCAGAAGCGAGCGTAGAGTAAGTGGAGCACGGCGTGTTCGGTGCCGCCGACATAGAGGTCAACCATGCCAGTAGCCGAGGATGCGTCAGTAGTTCCAGACCAATATTCTTCAGCTTCTTTAGAGATGAATCGATCGGTATTTCTAGGATCACAGTAGCGCATGTAATACCAGCAGGAGCCGGCCCACTGGGGCATGGTATTGGTTTCACGCTTTGAGCTTTCTGAATAGTTGATCCAATCAGTGGCTTTGGCTAGCGGGCCTTCTGGGGAGCCGGTGGGTTTGAAGTCGTCCATCTCAGGCTGGAGCACTGGGAGCTCGGACTCAGGCACGGCTTGGTGGTTGCCATTCTCCCATAGGATGGGGAAGGGCTCGCCCCAGTAGCGTTGGCGTGAGAACAGCCAATCACGAAGTTTGAAGTTTACTTTGAAGGTGCCCTTGTTGTTGTCACGGAGCCATTGGATGATGGCTTTCTTGGCATCCTTGGTTTTCATGCCGTCGAGGAAGCCTGAGTTAACAGCGACTCCATTACCGGTGAAACCTTGCCAGTCTGAGCCCTTATTGGGTTCGACGACTTGGGTGACGGGAAGCTCAAACTTGTTAGCGAACTCAAAGTCGCGTTCATCGTGAGCTGGCACGGCCATGATCGCTCCTGTGCCGTAGCTCATCATCACGTAGTCAGCAATCCAGACAGGTATTTGCTCGCCATTGACGGGGTTGGTGGCAGTCGCGCCGGTGGAGACTCCGGATTTGTCTTTGTTGAGGTCGCCGCGTTCCAGGTCGGACTTGGATGCACAGGATGCGATGTAGTTATCTACGGCTTCTTTTTGAGCTGAGGTGGTGATTTCCTGCACGAGCGGATGCTCGGGGGCGAGGACCATATAGGTGGCGCCGAAGAGGGTGTCAGGTCGAGTGGTGAAGACGGTGACTTGGTGAGCTTCGATGTCGAAGTGGACTTCGGCACCGGTGGATTTGCCAATCCAGTTTTTCTGCAGCAGCTTGATTGATTCGGGCCAGTCGAGGGGGTCAAGCTCGTTGATGAGGCGATCAGCGTATTTGGTGATGCGCAGCATCCATTGGCGCAGTGGCCGGCGCTCGACGGTTTCTCCTTTAGCTTTCCATTCCTCGATTTCCTCGTTGGCGAGTACTGTTCCCATAGAGGGAGACCAGTTGACTGGAGCTTCATGAATGAAGGCGAGCCTAACATCGTCGATTTGTTCGCGGCTCCAGCCTTGGGCTTCAAGCTCAGAGATGGGAGCTGCCTTTTGAGTTTCCTCGTTAAAGTAGGAATTATAAAGCTGCAGGAAAATCCACTGGGTCCAGCGAACGTAGTTGGGGTCGGTGGTGTTAACTTCGCGGTCCCAGTCATAGCCAAATCCGAGCGACTTGAGCTGGCGCCGGAAGTTGTCGATATTCTGTTCTGTGGTAATGCGTGGGTGTTGACCAGTTTTGATGGCGTACTGCTCAGCAGGTAGTCCAAAGGCATCCCAGCCCATTGGGTGGAGCACGTTGTGACCGTTCATCTTCTTGTAGCGACCAAGGATGTCTGTTGCGGTATAGCCCTCAGGATGTCCGACGTGGAGCCCCGCGCCAGATGGGTAAGGGAACATATCAAGAATGAAGTACTTGGGCTTCGATGCGTCGAAGTCCTCGTCACCCGGGTTTGGCGTGTGGAAAGTTTTGTGCTCATCCCAGTGCTGTTGCCACTTGGATTCGAAGTCGGCAAAGGGGAATGGCTTACGTTGGTCAGACATGTTAAATCTAGAGTGGTGAATGATTTATTAACCGCGATCTCTCTCAAGAAGGAGCAGCATCAGGAAGGAATAAACCAGATTAAGTTCTTCTTGGGGAGTGAGGTCTGCGAGTTTTTCGATAGTGAACTTACCCTCGAAGAAGGCAGGTTGTTTTTGAACACGCATGACCGGAGTGCCATCAGGGCGGGCGGCGGTGTAGGCGGGGTGAAGAAAGTAGCCACTGAGAAATCCAAGGATTGGAATGTCACCGAGGATACTGTCGAGGACTTTGGTCCAGGGGTTTTCCTCGTGAATACTGAAGTCCGGGGAGTCATCACCCGGGTTGAATACATCATAGCTTGCTCGCCAGATGGATTTGAATCCCCTTCTGCCTATCGAGCCAATTTCGCCACCCTGTGGATCTGTGAAGAAGTAGCGGGCAGACCAGTCTAGAATTTTGTTCGACTTGATGTTGGCGATCTGCCGGGACTTGGATGAGTCCGAGAAGACAATGATATCCTCCTTGAGCTTAAAAAGCTTCTGTTTGACGAAGCAGACGGGGCTACCCTGTGCATCGCTGACATAGATCTGCGGCGCGATCGCCACGATTTTGAAGCTGAGGTTCAGCGGGTAGTTCATGGCGCGATGAGATGAAGGGCGAGCTGGGGGCATAGCCCCCATGATGCATCCCCAGGGACGGCTTAGAAGTGGATAGGCTAGAAGTGGATGGCGTGGCCGTCGGCATCGAGGGTGGCCTCGTGGATGGCTTCTGCGAGCGTCGGGTGGGCGTGGATGGTGGAGTGGATCTCGTCGGTGGTGAGCTCCATCTCAAGGGCGAGTCCCATTTCTGCGATGAGCTCCGTGGCATTGTCACCAATGATGTGGGCCCCGAGTAACTCACCATGCTCTTTGCCAAACAATAGTTTCACAAAGCCCTCGGCATCAGCAGAAGCTTGGGCCTTGCCGCTGGCAGCGTAAGGGAACTTGCCGACCTTGTAATCGATACCCTCTTCCTTAAGTGCACGCTCGGTTTTGCCGACTGAAGCGACTTGTGGGTGGCAGTAAGTGCAGCCTGGGAAGTTGCCGACCTGACGCGGGGTGTGGCCATCTACAAAAAGACCTTCGACACACTGAACGGCCTCAAAGCTTGCGGTATGGGCAAGCCAAGGAGGGCCAGAAATATCACCACAGGCGTAAACATTTGGAATAGAGGTTTGGTAGCGGTCATCAACACTGATGAAACCGCGGTCATCGAGCTCAGGTTGAATCCCACCAGGGAGAACGGGTGCAACACCAATGGCAACGAGACAAACGTCGGCGGTGATGGTTTCATTTCCTTTGGGGCCTTCGACATCAATGGATACCGAGTCGCCATTATCTTGAAAGTTTACGCACTTGGTATTGGTCAGATTGCGGACTCCTTGTTTGGTGAATGATTTTTGAAGTTCTTGGCCGACTTCTTCATCTTCAACAGGAAGCAGATTTGGTTGCATTTCGATGATGGTGACCTTGGTGCCGTATGCGTTGTAAACGTAGGCAAACTCAACGCCAATTGCTCCAGCACCAATGATGACCATGCTTTCTGGTTGTTTTTCGAGAACCATGGCTTCCTTGGAGCTGATGACGGAAGTGCCATTGAATGGTAGCGGTGGAAGTTCACGGCTTTTGCATCCAGTGGCAACCAAGATGTTAGCTGCCTCGTGGAGTTGCTTGGTGCCGTCAGCGGCAGTGACCTCGACATGATTGCTGTCTATGAGATCTCCAAAGCCGCGGATGTAGTCGATTTTATTTTTCTTAAAGAGAAACTCGATACCCCCTGCGAGGCGCTCTGAAACTTGGCGTGAGCGGCCAACTACTTTTGACCAATCGTAAGATAGATTATCGAAAGAAATACCAAAGGCATCCGCTTTTTTAGTCAGTGTTTGGTAGAGCTCAGCATTTTTGAGAAGTGCCTTGGTGGGAATGCAGCCCCAGTTGAGGCAGGTGCCTCCGGCGCGGTCCGTTTCGACAACGGCAACATTTTTTCCGAGTTGGGCAGCGCGAATGGCTCCGACATATCCGGCAGGGCCGCCGCCGATGACAATGAGATCATACATGGTATTAGTAGACAGTTGGTGTTAGAAAATAGAGAGGGTGGCTAATATGAATAGCCGCAGAAAGGTGGGCAGAAACGGGATAGATTGTCAATGTTTGGGGGGTGGAGGACATGAAAAAGCCAGCCCGTAGGCTGGCTTGATTGATTGGACAGCTGGGCTGGGTGATATCGATGGATCAGATATTTGCCAGAATATCGTTGAGAGTCTGGCTGGGACGCATGGCCTCACTGGTCAGAGAGTCATTCATCTTGTAGTAACCACCGGTATCGACAGAGGATCCTTGGACCGCAATGAGCTCCTCGATAATGCTGCTTTCGTTCCCCCTGAGAGCTGTGGCAACGGGTTTAAAGATTGCGGCTAGCTCGGCATCTTCTGTCTGAGCCGTCAGTGCATCTGCCCAATAAAGGGCTAGGTAGAAATGAGAACCTCGGTTGTCGATGCCGCCGAGCTTGCGAGTGGGGGACTTGTCATTGAGCAAGAACTGCCCAGTCGCTGCGTCGAGTGCGTCTGCAAGCACCTGAGCCTTGGCGTTGCCAAACTTTGACGATAGGTGCTCGAGAGAGACAGCCAGGGCTAAAAATTCTCCCAGGGAATCCCAGCGCAGATAATTTTCTGCGGTGAATTGCTGCACGTGCTTGGGTGCAGAACCGCCAGCCCCTGTTTCAAAGAGGCCGCCACCATTCATCAGGGGTACGATCGATAGCATCTTGGCAGATGTGCCAAGCTCAAGGATGGGGAAGAGGTCTGTGAGGTAGTCGCGCAAAACGTTACCAGTAACTGAAATGGTATCCTCGCCTGCCTTGCAACGCGCGAGTGTGAACTCGGTTGCTTCAACGGGTGTCATGATGTGAATTTCTAGGCCATCGGTGTCGTGATCACCGAGGTATTGGCCGACTTTGGCAATGATTTGGCAATCGTGAGCACGGGACTCATCAAGCCAGAATACGGCAGGTGAGCTGGTGGCACGGGCGCGATTGACGGCGAGTTTGACCCAGTCTTCGACCGGTGCGTCTTTGGTTTGGCAGGCACGCCAGATGTCGCCTTGTTCGACGTCGTGCTCGATGAGGGTATTACCATCGGAGTCGATGATGCGAACAGTGCCATCTGCCGGGATTTCGAAGGTCTTATCGTGGGATCCATATTCCTCGGCTTTTTGAGCCATGAGGCCAACGTTGGGAACAGTGCCCATGGTTGTTGGGTCAAATGCCCCGTGCTCTTTACAGAAGTCGATGGTGGCCTGGTAGATGCCGGCGTAGGAGGAGTCGGGGATGACCGCTTTGGTGTCTTGCGTGTCACCGGCAGCATTCCACATTTGGCCTGAGGTGCGGATCATGGCGGGCATGGAGGCGTCAACGATCACATCACTTGGCACATGCAGGTTGGTGATTCCCTTGTCAGAGTTGACCATGGCAAGCGCAGGTCCATTTGAATACGCCTCCTGAATGTCGGCTATGATAGCGGCTTGCTGATGTTCTGGAAGTGAGGGGATTTTAGTGAGCAGGTCGCCGAAGCCATTTTTCAGATCAACGCCGGCTTGGCAGAGGATTTCACCGTGTTTGTCGAAGACGTTTTTAAAGAAGGCGGCAACACAGTGACCAAAGATGATAGGATCGGAGACCTTCATCATGGTTGCTTTCATGTGAAGCGAAAAGAGAACACCTTGGTCCTTAGCGTCTGCAATTTGTTCCTCGAGGAATGACAGCAGCGCCTTTTTACTCATGTGAGTAGCGTCGATGATTTCACCTGCGAGCAGTGGGGTGCTCTCCTTGAGAACGGTGGTGGTGCCATCAGTCGCGGTATGTTCAATGCGGACATCGGTCGCGTTTTCAACGGTGACTGATTTTTCATTGGAACGGAAGTCGCCACTGGTCATGGAGGCGACATGAGATTGAGAGTCAGGGCTCCATGCACCCATACGGTGGGGGTTGGCCTTGGCATATTCCTTGACGGCTTTGGGTGCACGACGATCAGAGTTTCCCTCTCTGAGTACGGGATTGACCGCCGAGCCTTTGACCTTGGCGTATACCTCTTCTGCATCTGCATAGTCTGGAATATCAAATCCCTTTGCTTGGAGCTCTGAGATAGCAGCTTCCATTTGTGGAACAGAGGCTGAGATGTTGGGCAGCTTGATGATGTTTGCCTCGGGTGTTTTGGCAAGTTCGCCGAGCTCAGCTAGAGCATCGCTGGTTTGCTGCTCATCATTTAACCTGTCTGGAAATTGGGAGAGAATCCTCGCGGCTAATGAAATATCGCGTGTCTCTACGTTGACTCCTGATGGTTTGGTGAATGCCTGAACGATAGGCAGGAAAGAATAGGTGGCTAGTGCCGGGGCCTCGTCTGTTTGGGTGTAGATAATGGTTTCTTGGCTCATGATGGAAAAGATTTGACGCGCGGGTGTTTAAAGGAACCTGCGATGAGGTCAATGTTATTCCTTTGAGCTTCATGCTCTACTGCCAAAAACCTTAATTTCTCAGCGTAAAATCGCCCAACCAATTTAATCTCAATGAGGTATCACTGGCTGATGAGGTTCAAAGCCAACCTAGGCAGCGTATGCTGTGATGATTATGTTCCCAAGTGTGGGCATTTTCAATGAGTTGCTGCACGTAGGCGATGGCATCGGTGACTGCCTCTTTCATGTCCTTCTTGTGGGCCAGACCCGCGGTGATGGCCGCAGATAGGGTGCACCCAGTGCCGTGCATGCCGTCGGGTAGTGCGATGTATGCATGCCGAAAGTGATGAGCGTGGTCAGCATGCCATAATACGTCGAGGCGCTCGCCATCACCTGGCAAGTGTCCGCCTTTTACAAGACATGAGATGCCGTAACATTGGGCAATGTCACGAGCGGCAGTGACGAGCTCGTCTTCGGACTGGATGCTGCGTTGCAGAATGACTTCGGCCTCAGGGAGATTGGGGGTAACCAGTGCAGCCACGGGAAGCAGTTGATGGGTTAAGGCGTGAAGCGTGTTTTCTTCTGTCAGGCTTGAGCCTGTTGAGGCGATCATCACGGGGTCAACAACGAGTGGAATCTCTCTGTTTGAAAATACCTTTGCCACACGATCTATACTCGCTTGTGATGGTAGCAGTCCCGTTTTGGCAGCACTAATGGGATAACTCTCCGAGAGAATGTTGAGCTGAGCCTCGAGTGTCGATTCTTGGACTTTTTCGATATGGCGCACCTCAAGTGGTGTCTCGGCAACGATACAGGTCACCGCACTGAGACCTTGAACGCGGTGGTTGAGAAATGTTTTCAGGTCCGCTTGGATGCCTGCACCGCCAGAACAGTCTGAACCAGCGACGGTCAGGGCTACTGGAATGTGGTTGCTATCCATTTGAGCGCTGCTGGGACAAGGCCAAGTCAGCCAATGTCAGGCTATCGTGTTTTCAGACCAGTAGCAGGCAGGAAACGGTAATAGACCTCGAACATGAACGTTGCCAGACAGGTGGCCATGTGCGTGCCGTTGGCTCCGTGGTGGACTTTTTCTTTGCGGCTCCATGATCCATCTTCGTTTTGCACGGCAAGTAATTTGTCTCGGAACAATTCATTGTATTCTTCCCAATCAGAGCCACCTCGGTTGATCATCGCCTGAGCATTATAGTAGTGATAGTAAAGATTTGATGATTCCTCTTCCCAATCAAATTCAGTATTTTTTCTGATGTATTTAATGCCATCACGAACGACCGAGTGGCTACTTTTATCCCACATTTGATAGGCCAGCACCCCCCCGCCTGTCAGCCCTGGACTTCTTGATGCACTGCCTCTGTAGCCAATGGCCCCGTTACTTCCTTGCACATCCTCAAGGTATCCGAGTGCTTTTTTAATTGTTTCCTTGAAGTCATTTTCCTCCCATAGGCCAGTATGTTTGCAGGCCTTGAGCGCCTGTATTTGCCAGAACCCCACTGAGTTGTCGCCGTCATTTGAGCCTGCATCAAAGTCGTAAACCCAGCCGCCGCTTCGGGATTGTCCCTCTATGATGGCATCGCCTGCTTGCTTGGTGACGGTGTCGAGATTGGGAATATTGATGCCGAGCTTGCTGCAGAAGGTGTAGGCTTCAGCTAGAGCGTAGGTAGCGATGCCGTGTTCATATACCCATCCATGCCCCTTAGAGCCATCGCGGAGCAGGCCATTATCCTTCATGCCTTTGTCTACGAGGTATAAGATGCCTCTGGTAACGGAGTCGCCAAATTCTTCAGAGTTTGGGGTTTCGCAATGTCCAAGGTAGGCAAGAATGGAAAAACCTGTCATGGCGACTTTGTATTTGGCCTCCCAGCTGCCGTCGGGGTTTTGTTTGCTCTTGATCCAGCGCAGAGCCTTCATCACAGCTTCCTCACATTGTTCGTTACCGCCGTTGTTGGCGAGTCGCTGTAGGCGGTCTTCTTTGGAGCATCGCTCCCTCATGGTGGCAGGAATGCTTGTGAAACCAGCGCCATCTTCTTCTGCGCTGCCCCAGCCACAC
>Ga0206128_1003430_pt1 | contig 13137 bp, 12 predicted proteins | sample Helgoland_Spring_7_FD_148601 | JGI IMG/M metagenome (GOLD analysis project Ga0206128, IMG submission 148601) | Pelagic subsurface seawater microbial communities from Kabeltonne, Helgoland, North Sea - Helgoland_Spring_Bloom_20160426_1 | ecosystem: Environmental > Aquatic > Marine > Epipelagic ...
GCGGGCCGGCATTCCGGTAACCTGTGGTATTCACGATTCAAATGCATCGCTTGTGCCGTGGCTTAACAGTGGTGATCCGCTTTCGATCGTGTCTTCGGGCACATGGACCATTGTTATGTCTTTGGGGGTGCCGCTGGGTGAAATGGACGCCGGGCGGGATATGTTGGCCAATGTTGATGCATTGGGAAGGCCGACACCTACGGCGCGCTTTATGGGTGGGCGTGACCATGAACTGTTGACCAAAGGGTGTGTCGGATCCGCCAGTTTGTCCGATATTGCCGCAGTGATTTCCAAAGGTATTTTTATCATGCCGGGACGGGTCCCGGGGGTCGGTCCATTTCCGCAAGCACGCGGTGGTTGGCGTGGTGCGCCGCCGGTTGGGATGGCTGAAAAGCTGGCCAGTGCGACCTTGTATTTGGCGTTGATGACCCAGACCTGCCTCGCATTGGCTGGCATGGGTCAACGCATTATCCTCGAGGGCCCATTGGCGCGCAATGAGCCGTTTGCGCGGTGTTTATCGGCGCTGACCGGTGTTGCGGTACATGTGTCAGCCGATGCAACGGGCACAGCAACGGGCGCGGCTTTGTTGTTACTCAAAGCCGATCATGATCCACGGCTTGGCCCTGCGGTACAGCCCGTCGATTTGCCGGGTTTGTCGGCTTATGCTCAGAATTGGCGGGCTTACGCACAACAGGCAAGATAGGTTGGGGCGCGATCAAGCCATATGAAATACGGTCTCCAATGGCTTGGTGACGGGTGCATTATCCGCATGGGTGTGCATAATATCCGCCATAAACGCCCACCATTCTTGCATGATCTCAGTGGTGGCTAATGCATCTAAACCATGATCTGTTCGGCGCCATAGGACTGCAAAAAGAATGTCGGTCTCAGGGTCCAGATGAATTGAGTAATCCCGCACGCCCGCCTCGGTCAGCGCCTGCGATAATGCGGGCCAAATGGCATCATGGCGGCGCTTGTATTCCGCTTGCATTCCGGCGTTCAAACGCATGGTGAAGGCAAATTTTTCTTCTGTCATGAGTGTTTCCTTTGCTGCAGGCGTCTGGCCAGAATCGGCAGGGCAATGACCGCAATCAACAAGCCGCCAATGACAATAGACATCACGATGCCCGGCACATTCAGCAGCCCCAAGCCGAAAGTCACCAACCCCATGATAAAAGCGGCAAGAACCACGCCGATAATACTGCCCGCGCCCCCCAATATACTGACACCGCCCAGAACCACCATGGTGATGACTTCCAACTCCCAGCCCTGGGCAATCGAAGGTCGCGTTGATCCCAGCCGCGAGGTCAGCAAGACCGCCGCGATCCCAGACATAATACCCGTGAGGCAGAATAAAATGAGCTTTATGCGCCGCACCCTTACCCCCGAAAATTCAGCAGCGACCGGGTTGTTGCCGATGACAAACACCCAACGGCCAAAATTAGTGCGGTGCAGCAGGATATAGAACAATACAGCCATGATTAAAAACAACACAAATTCGAACGAGATAACCCACCAGACATAACCTTGACCAAAAAAAGCAAAGCTGGTCGGATAGCCTTTGTATGCTTGATCCCCCAGCACGATAAAAGACAGGCCACGGAAAAAACTCATGGTACCGATAGTCACCACGATAGACGGAAGCCCCAGACCGGTGACCAAAACACCGTTGAACGCACCGCAGATCAGTCCGGTAAGAATGCCAACGGCCACCAAACCGGGTGTTCCGACCCCAAATTGCAGCGCAAGGCCCATCATCGTTGAAGAGAATGCAATGATGGCTGCCACCGACAAATCAATTTCCCCAGAAATAATGACCAGCGCCATAGCCAGTGCAATCAGTGCCTTTTCGGTGAAATTAAATGTCGCATCTGATAGGGACCAAGGCGATAAAAAATAGGGTGTGGCAAAGCAGTTCAGGATGAAAATCGCCACCGCCACGAGAAATAAAAGCGATTGCCATGAAAACAGAGCAGATCGAAACGGATGGGTCAGTCGATCTGGAATTTGGCGGGTGGTGAGCGGGGTGTCGGTCATGGATCAGACCTCGTGTTTTTTAGGATAATTCGGCCTTGTCGGCGTTCGCTCCGGGCATTGAAAACCACAGCCAGAATAATTGCCGCCCCCGAAATTGCCATCTGCCAAAAGGGTGAGATATTGATCACTGGCAAAGCGCTGTTAACCAGTCCTAGAAACAGTGCCCCCAAGACTGTTCCGGCCACCGTACCAATGCCTCCGGCGATTGACACACCGCCAATCACACAGGCGGCTATAATAGATAATTCATAGCCTTTGGCCACTTCAACCGATCCGATGACATAGCGCGATACCCATAGATAGCCGCACAGGCCAGAAACCAGACCCGAAATGCAAAACGCGAGAAAGATGGTTTTACCCAAGTTTATGCCAGCATAGACCGATGCGGTTGGATTAACGCCCACGGCGTAGATTGATCGTCCAGGCGCGGTGCGCGTCATCATCACAAAAAACGCCAAAGTGATTGCGATTGCACACCACGAAAGTAATGGCATGCCCAGAATATCCAAGCGGGTGCCTTGGATAAACGCCGGGCTCAATTGATCTGCGTTGACCCATTTCCCACCGGCAATTAGAAAAATGACTCCGCGATAAATGGTCAGTGTGCCCAGGGTGACAACGATTGAGGGGATGCCCAATTTCCAGATCAGCAAGCCGTTAAAGGCCCCGAGAACAGTGCCGCAGGCCGTAGCAATAAGTACGAGGACCGGCACTGGGATTTCAGGATAGCCTGAGTTGATCAGCGCCACGCACATCCCGGATAGCGCAAGATTTGCCGCCATAGATAAATCAATGGAGCGGGTGATAATCACCACCATCTGTCCCAAAGCCAGAATAATCAACATCGAGCTGTTGTTAAAAATGCCCAATAGGTTGTCGAAAGAACCAAATGCCGGGGAGCGTAATGTGGTGCCAATAACCACAGCGACCAATGCCAAAAACAGCCAGATTTCGCGCGACTTCAATAGTTGTTTCATGACAGGGCACCGTCATTGATACCCGCTGCGGCCATCACCAATCTCTCTGAAGTTAAGGCATCATCATTTGTATAGATGTCAACTATCAGGCCCTCGCGCATCACTACGACCCGGTCGCTCATACCCAGAATTTCAGGCAGTTCCGAGGACACCATGATAACGCTGAGCCCCTGGCTGGCGAGGTCGCCCATGAATTCGTGCACGGCGGCCTTGCTGCCAATATCGATGCCTTTGGTTGGTTCATCCAGAATAATGACTTTGGGTTGGGTGGCGAGCCATTTGGCCACCACGACCTTTTGTTGATTGCCGCCCGATAGGGTGCCTGCGTGCTGGCTGAGCGAGGCGGCGCGCAAATCAAGACGGGTGGCATAGTCCCGCACCAATGTAAATTCTTTGGCCAATTGTAAAAAGCCGTTGCGTGATGTCTTGCCAAGCGATGGCAGTGATACATTTTGAAAAATTGGCAGATCAACCACGACACCCTGTTTGCCGCGCTCTTCTGGCACATAGACGATGCCGGCGTCGATCGCGTCTGCCGGGCTATTAAAATCGACGTTAGTGTCCTGTAATGTTACCGTGCCAGCGCTTGGCGTTGTGATGCCGAACAGCGCTTGCATCACCTCACTCCGTCCAGACCCAACCAGACCGTAAAATCCCAGAATTTCGCCTTTGTTTAGCGCAAATGAGATGTCGTTAAACTCGGTTGGGTGGCTCAGATGAGCGACGCTTAGAACCGGTGACCCAATTGTAGCTTTTTTCTGTGGGTAAATCTGGTCAACCGACCGCCCAACCATCATTTGCACTATCTGTGATTGGTCAGTGTCGTCAATCAGCCCTTTTCCGATAAATTGACCGTCGCGAAAGACCGTGAACCGCTCGGCAATGCGGTAAATCTCGTCAAATTTATGCGAGATGAACAAAATCGCCTTACCAGAATTTTTTAGATGCTCAATCAAATCGAACAGGTCTTTGATTTCTTTATGTGACAGCGCGGCGGTGGGCTCATCCATAATCACGATGTCGGCCTTGATCGACATGGCCCGCGCAACGGCCACAAGATGTTTGTTGGCAATGCCCAATTCTTTGAGAATGCTGCTGGGATTGATATGGGCTGCGCCCATTTCGCTTAAAACGTCACGGGATTTCTGCCGTAGGCGGCTCCAGTCTATCGTCCCAAAACCTGTTTTTGGCGCATGACCCAAAAAGATGTTTTCGCCGACGGTCAACTCGTCAAACAGGACGGTTTCTTGGTGGATCGCGGTGATGCCAAGTCCGAAGGCGGCATGGGGGCTGGGCAGCGACACAGGTTTACCGCGGATTTTTATCACGCCTTCATCTGGTTGATAAATTCCGGTCATCGATTTGACCAGTGTCGATTTACCTGCGCCATTCTCACCGATAAGAGCTGTCACCTGCCCGGGATAAAGCTCGAGGCTGACACTATCCAAGGCTTTGACACCGGGAAAGGACTTGGACAATCCAGTGAGGGTGAGGAGAGGCTCTGACATCGTCTGACGTTACTGTCTTATATGAAAAGGCCAAGCGCTTTCGGCTTAGATTTTTGCGTTTTACCCCTGCTCAATCAAGACAAGAGCCTGGTGAAAGCGTAAAAACCCGGCAGGCTTCGCGTGCCGGGTTCGTATTTGTCAGCGGTCTCAGTAGATTTTTGAGAAAGCTTCGATATTGGAGGCGTCAAAAGTGAACGGAGCAGCCATCGCCGCTGAGTTTGATTCGTCCAATGTGATCTCGCCCACATGACCGATTGAGATCGTTGCACCGGGTGCTGCCGTGACACTGCCAGAGGCTAATGCATTGGCGATGTAGACTGCAGAATATCCCAAATCAATTGGGTTCCAGAGGGCGACTGCCTTTGATGAGCCGTTGTCGATGAACTGCTTGAACTCGGAGGGCAGCGCCAACCCGGTCACATTAATTTTGCCAATCAACCCTTCATCGGTCACAACCTGCGCCGCTGCAACAACGCCAACGGTGGTCGGGGCAATAATGGCTTTCAGATTTGGGTATGAGGCGATTAACCCTTTGGCTTCATCTGTGCTTTTGACTGAATCATCATCGCCGTAGACCGTCGCAACGAGGTTAATATTTGCAAATTTTGTCGGCATGGCCGCTTTTGCGGCATCGATCCAAGAGTTTTGGTTTGCTGCTGTCGAAGAGGCCGACAAGATTGCCACGTCGCCGCCATCCGGCAAATAATCTGCTGCCAGTTTGATGATTGTTTCACCAATCAAGGCCGTATCAGACGGGTTTAAATGCATTTGGCGACCTTCCGCGGCAACACCAGAGTCCCAGGAAATCACCGAGATGCCGCGATCCATGGCTTTTTTGAGAACTGGCACCAAAGCGTCAGGATCATTGGCCGAAATGGCAATGGCGTCGACACGTTGTGCAATCAATGCGTTTACGATCTCAATTTGACCTTCAGCAGTGGCTGCGGTTGGACCAGTGTATATGACTTCGATCCCACCAATTTCAGCAGCGGCCTCATCTGCACCCTTTGCGGCGGCATCAAAGAACCCGTTGCCGAGTGATTTTACAACAAGCGCGATTCGTGTGTCAGCGCTTGCTGGAATTGCCAGCAAAGCCAGGGCCGAGGCCGCAGCTGCGACGGTTAGCTTCTTGAATATATTCATTTCTATTCCTCCCGATGCTTTATTATCAATCCGATCATCAGTGTGTCAGATTTTGTATGACCTAGGGCCATGCTTAAGTCTTGTTCGGAAACACTCTCACTGGCGCTAGATTCTGTCAATCACTTTCAAACTGTTTTGAATCGAATTGATCATGAAATGATTGAAAATGACGGAAAATGATTGACAAAATAGATGTCCAACGGGGAGACTGCCGGTAACAACTTGGAGCAATTATGACTGATTCAGTGGGTTCATCCCTTTTAGCGTATTTATGGCAGGATGCCGTTGCAGACGATATGTCCGAGGCCGAGCGTTTGGTGTACCGATCAAATCTATTGGGGTCGGACATGCGCGTGACCAATTACGGAGGTGGCAACACGTCCTCAAAAATCGTTCAGACCGATCCGCTGACCGGAAAAGAGGTCGAGGTGCTTTGGGTAAAAGGATCTGGTGGTGATTTAGGAACAATCAAAGCGGATGGGTTCTCCACTTTATATATGGATAAGCTTACCGCGCTTCAGGGCCTCTACCGCGGACTGTCGTATGAAGATGAAATGGTTGGCTATCTGCCGCATTGTACGTTTAACCTCAATCCGCGTGCGGCCTCGATTGATACGCCCTTGCACGCCTATGTTCCCCGCCCCTTTGTCGACCACATGCATCCCGATGCGATTATTGCAATTGCCGCCTCGAGCGACAGCCAAGCACTGACTGCCGAGATATTTGGGGACACGATTGGCTGGCTGCCATGGAAGCGCCCGGGCTTTGAATTGGGGCTCTGGTTGGAGACATTCTGCCGCGACAATCCCCAAGCCAAGGGGGTCATTCTGGCAAGCCACGGGTTGTTCACTTGGGGAGACACGCCCAAAGAGTGCTATCAAACAACGATTGATACGATCAATACCGCGATCAGCTGGCTGGAGACACGCACTGCAGGCCAACAGCCGTTTGGCGGACCGGCTTTTGACGTGCTCGCGCCTGCCGAACGCACTGAAATTGCTAGCGCCTTGATGGTGCGTATCCGCGGTATGATTTCTGCTGATAATCACAAGATCGGTCACTTCGATGATAGTGATGCGGTTTTGGAATTTGTCTGTTCAAAGGACCTTGCGCCGTTGGCTGCGCTTGGAACCAGTTGCCCAGACCATTTTCTGCGTACCAAAATTTGCCCTTTGCTGGTTGAGCTGACACCCGGTGAAACAGATGTCGCCGCCATCGTTGACGGGTTGACGTCCACAATCGCCGCATACCGCGAGAATTATGCTGATTATTACAACAGTTGCCGGCATGCGAACAGTCCGGCGATGCGCGATCCCAACCCGGTGATATTTCTGGTACCCGGGGTCGGTATGATTTCATTTGCCAAAGACAAAGCCACTGCACGGATCTCTAGCGAGTTTTATATTAATGCGATCAATGTGATGCGCGGGGCCGCTATGGTTTCCACCTATCAGGGTTTACCAACGCAAGAGGCGTTTGATATTGAATATTGGCTGTTGGAAGAGGCAAAATTACAGCGGCAACCCAAAGCCAAATCTTTGGCTGGCAAGGTGGCATTTGTTACCGGTGGGGCTGGTGGTATTGGCCGTGCGACAGCCATCCGGATGCTGCGTGAAGGCGCATGTGTTGTGCTGGCGGATATCGACGTGGCGGCACTTAAGCAGGCTGAACAAGAAATGAGCGCTGAGTTCGGCAGCGACGCGGTGCGTTCGGTGGTGATGAATGTGGTGGATGAGGCACAGGTGGATGCAGCTTATCAAGCCGTGACGCTGTTTTATGGTGGTATTGATATTTTGGTTTCAAACGCGGGTCTTGCCTCATCGGCGCCGATCGAAGAGACATCCCTTGCCTTGTGGGACAAAAATATCAGTACGTTGACAACCGGGTATTTCCTGGTCTCGCGCGCTGCGTTTAAATGGTTTCGGACGCAGGGAATTGGTGGTAACGTGGTTTTTGTTGCGTCTAAAAACGGTCTTGCGGCTTCGCCAAACGCAGCGGCGTATTGTACCGCTAAGGCGGCCGAAATTCATCTTGCGCGCTGTTTGGCCCTTGAGGGTGCCGAGGCTCAAATCCGGGTGAATGTGGTCAATCCCGATGCCGTTCTGCGTGGGTCGAAGATATGGACGGGATCATGGAAGCAAGCGCGCGCAGAGGCTTATAATATGAAAACCGACGAGCTTGAGGAACATTATCGCAAGCGCTCACTGTTGAAACGGTCGGTGTTTCCCGAGGATATCGCCGAGGCAATTTACTTTCTCGCTTCCGAGAAGTCGGCAAAATCAACGGGTAATATTCTGAATGTTGATGCGGGCAACGCGCAGTCATTCACGCGATAGACAGACTATGGGGGCACAGCATGACTGAAAAAATGATCAATCAGGACCAGTTGGCGATGGAAAACCAGAGCCTGAAACAGCTATTACAGTCTGATTATGATGCGCTGGGCAGCAATTTGGCTCGTCGTGGGATCGACATTGATGCGGTGCGCAACAAAGTCCAAAGCTATGGAGTAGCGGTTCCCTCTTGGGGGGTGGGCACCGGGGGCACCCGGTTTGCCCGGTTCCCAGGCCCGGGTGAACCGCGTCATGTTTTCGACAAAATGGAAGACTGCGCTGTAATCCATCAGCTTAGTAATGCTACCCCAAGAGTGTCTTTGCATATCCCGTGGGATAAAGTCGATGATCCGGTCGAATTAAAGCAGCGCGGTGACGCGCTGGGGCTGGGCTTTGATGCTATGAATTCAAACACATTTCAGGATCATGCTGGAGATTCCTATTCGTATAAATACGGTTCGCTGAGCCATGTGTCGGCCGAAACCCGCCAGCAGGCGATAGACCATAACATCGGTTGCATCGAATTTGGCGAAAAGCTGGGCTCAAAGGCTCTGACGGTTTGGATTGGCGACGGCTCAAACTTTCCCGGACAGGTGAATTTTGCAGACCAGTTCCAGCGCTATCTAGACGCCATGTCGGTTGTCTATAAAGCTTTGCCTACGGATTGGAAGATTTTCTCCGAGCATAAAATTTATGAGCCCGCCTTCTATTCGACCGTTGTTCAGGACTGGGGCACAAATTATCTGATCGCTAAAGAACTTGGGGACAAGGCCTTTTGTCTGGTGGATTTGGGCCATCACGCCCCAACAGTGAATATTGAAATGATCGTGTCGCGACTGATTCAGTTTGGGAAATTGGGAGGCTTTCATTTTAACGACAGCAAATATGGGGATGATGATCTCGATACGGCCGCGATCGACCCTTATCGGCTTTTCTTGGTTTTTAACGAGCTTGTCGAAGCTGCTGATCGCAAAACCCCCGGCTTTGATCCCGCGCATATGCTGGATCAGTCTCACAACGTCACTGATCCCATCGAAAGCTTGATGCAAAGTGCAATGGAAGTACAGCGCGCCTATACACAAGCTTTGATTGTCGACCGTACGGCCCTTCGTGAATACCAGCACTGCAATGATCCGCTGATGGCGAGCAATACCCTCAAGAGTGCCTTTAGAACCGATGTAGAGCCTATTTTAGCAATGGCGCGTTTCGAAGCAGGTGCAGCCATTGATCCGATCGCGGTGTTTCGAGCCGCAGGCTATCGCCCGCAAGTGGCTAAAAACCGACCAGCTGCTGTTGGAAGTGGCGGGGGTATCGTATGATGGACGCGGGATCTAAAACCGCAGTGCATGGCAAGGTAGATGTTTTGGGTACCGTTACAAAGACCGGTGGGTTTGAACAGTCTTGGTGGCGCCCGTATTAACCAACCCGCCGATCGGGAGTTCGCGTCTTTGCACGCCAACCTGCGGTATCTATATGCAAACCGTCCGTCACGATTCGTTAGTGCGCCTGTGTAACAACTTTATTTTCCACCTAATGGCTCGAAACCACCGGCTTCGGGCTGGTCTGCTTCAGCGAAGCTGGCCCTGTCCACCGTCATGCAGCGCATCAAAGGCCGCTTATCGCGACAGATCCAGACGGCGTTCCCTGAGTTGCGCAAGCGCTACTGGGGAAGACGCTTTTGGGCCAGAGGTTATGTCTCAACCACCTCTGGAAATGTCACTGACGATATTATCGCGCAGTATTTGGAATTACAGTCCTCTCAATGATGCTACCGGCGTCAGCCGGTAGTGGGTCACTATTAATTTGGATCGCTCACGCATCACAGCTTCATAAAGTTTATCTTTTGAGCCAAAGTGGTCGTGCAGCAACGATTGGCTTACCGCACTGTAGATTGCTAACGCTTTCATACTGGCGCCTTCAAACCCTTTCTCCGCAAACTTGATTTCGGCAGCGCGCCAGATTTTTTTTAATGCGCGTCCAGATGTTTGTTCGATATTTTGATCAGCCCCTGATATATGCCAACTCTGACACCGACTGATTGATCGACAGTCAATTCGTATTGATTATGGGCTGACCAAATATCTAAGTTTTGCTTTCACGCTCGTATGTCTCAGGACGCAAGCCCTCAATGGTTTTTTGATCCTTGCTGTTTGCAGGGGTTTTCCAAGCGTATTGCTGCTCGCGTAGTCGATTTTAAAGTGCGGCACGCGTCGTCCAGCTTTATTTCAGGGTTTATTAAGTTTTAGATCCAAATCTTCTAAAAAAAATAAAACAATAATATCATTAATTTAGAATTAATCGGTATTAAACTATCAGGATTATTGTTAATTCGGCATTGACTATTGCAGTTTTGACAATTTGAATCGAACTCAAATAGGGAATTTTAATGCAAATAGACCTACCAGAGTGTTGCAGTTACGCGCCTGACCAAGAAAAAGGCCCGTATATATATTTTGTCAAAGGCGACAAACGGGTTATTCTTCCTGGCGAGTATCCGCTCGATCAGTCAAACTCTGATTTCTGGAAAAAGTATTTTGACTGCCTTAACGGTGATCCGGTTGATTACGTCGAATGCGACACATTGAGTGATTTGATCTGGCGGTATCGTGCCAGCGATGAGTTCGCCAATCTAAGGTCCGATACATCCCGAAAAAAATACAACCTTTATTTAAGACTTATGGAAGAAAAAATTGGAGAGTGCCGTCTCCAGCAGATTAAGAAGACTGATTTGATTAAGCTGCGCGACTCCATGAAGGATAAACCTGCCACCGCTAACTATTTACTGACGGTTGCCGCGGTTGTTTTTGAAAAGGGTGTCAATTTGGGCTGGATTGATGACAATCCAGTAATCGGCATTTCGAAAATACCAGCATGGTCATTGCTGAGGTTCGAACTTCAGCGCGAAGCCCTCAGGTGACCTTAAGCCCATCCAAAAGCGGATACCTACGACTGCAAAGCGCACTGCTCGTCCCAAAGCCATGCCTTGATCTGTAGTGGAATTCTCACACTATCAGGCTTTTCACTGCTAAAAAATACAGTGAGCCCCCTCTATTTTGTGCTAATCTGCAGTGCGATTATTGCGTGAGGCTGGCGATGTGGCTGACGCGATATGAGGGTTTTCATAATAAACAAGGTTAGTCGCGGTTGCGGTTCCCAATACATGGATTGTTTCAAACGCAAGCTTGTCGCGGATAGACGTGCTGATGGCATGAATGCTTCGATGTTGGCAAAGAAATACGGTGTGGGTAGCAACCGGATTTAAGCGCGGTGCGGCGATGCGCGGTTCCAGCCTTAGGCGTCTGATGATGCCGGGTTCATTCCAGCCGAGATTTCTGGCGGTGATCACGATGCGGCGGCTGTGAAGCCCGGAGCGCTTGACGATTTGCACAGTCCACCGTCCTATCGCCTTCAGGGTGTCTGGTAGTTTGGGGCCCGGATAGTCACCGTCCGCAAAGACATGGCGCAGCATGGGATAGCGCGCGGCGACAGCCTTCAGCACATCCGGCTCGCCGACACCGGGAAACTAAGCGACAACCCAAAAAAAGCCATGGGGCCACTTGACGAGATTGCACGTTATAAGCGAGTGTTCGGCGTGCGCAAACAGGAAAGTGTCGAGGTCATGGTTTAGGTTGAGAATTTCAACTCGCTAGTTTTGGAAGGGCATTTTGACAAAATTTATTGAGATAGCAGAGCATCTTTCAGTACGGCTATTTTCACCACTATTAGGCGGTGTGGTAGGTGCCAGTGGCTTTGCTGTTACCCTTGATTTTCCAAAATTTCGTAAAGAAAGACCAGATTTATCTTGGTTAATCGATATAGTTGACCACCACTGGGTTTTTTGGTTATTTATTATCTGTGCAACTTTAGCGTTTGTTGTGAACCTATTTTTGGCTTTCACGTCTCCTACACGTTTTAGTATGCAGTCCGCATTGATCAAACAAAAAGCTGAAATTCAAGCGATTACAGACCATGTTGTTTTTTGTGTGGATGGTTTTATTTGGGAGCAAGCCAAACGCGCAGGATTTTCTAACTCAGGTGTTTCTCGCATAAGCCTCTACGTTCACGATCCCGAAAAATCATGGTTTTTTGCTTAGTAAGAAAATCCTACAATACCAAATTGGAGAAAAAGGGACGAACCTTTTTCGCAGATCACGAAGGATGTATTGCCAAAGCTTGGGAGCAGGACTGGCATTTTGATAACTGTTTTCCAGAGAACGATCTGGAAAATGCTGCGTATCACAAAAGTAAGTATGGAATTTCGAAAAAGACCTTCAATCAACTAACCATGAGGTCCAAGTTAATTGCCGTAAAGAAAGTGGTTGACAAGAATGATCGACCAATCGCTTTGATCGTGGTAGAATCAACCAAGTCTAATGCGTTTGTTGAAGCAAATCTAAAAAGCGCGCTGACTATTGCTGCTACTGATTGCGCAAATTTACTTATGGTTTGGAAAGACCATTTGCCCACGCCGAGTGCAGCACAAGATGAGGGTTTATGATGGCTAACTTAAAAGATATTATTGCATATATTCTTCAAAATTACCCCAGTAATATGAAGCATGAACTTTCAAATGCTCGGGTTACCAAAATGATTTACCTAGCCGATTGGCGCAATTGTTTGCAATCAAAGGGACAAGTTTCTGACATCGAATGGTATTTTGATAATTTTGGCCCTTTTGTTTGGGATGTCAAAAAAGCGGCTGAAGAATTCCCCGAGATTTTTGACGTTGGGTCCGAAAAAAACATGTATGGCTCAACCAAAACGATTTTTCAAATTAAGGACGATAGCTTCAAGCCTGACCTCACTAATTCTGAGAAAAAATCGATTGACCATATCATAGGTGTGTCGAGCAAGAAGTATTGGGATAATTTTATTAAATTAGTGTATTCCACGCATCCAATCGCAAGTTCTGAAAGATACAGCTATTTGAACCTCGGAGAAAAAGCAGCAGAATATCGGGAGTTGAAGGACGCCCAATGCCTCACTCCTCCGCCTTCCCCTTCAAAGCCTTAACAGCCCCCGCACTTTCTTCCCCTCAAGGCGTCGTTTGACGGCGATTACACGTCACTCCTGTTAGATTACCGTCCCAGCCTCTTGCATGCCGTCAAGCTTTAAAGTAACGACACACAGCAGTGAAAA
>Ga0206128_1003448_pt1 | contig 13089 bp, 19 predicted proteins | sample Helgoland_Spring_7_FD_148601 | JGI IMG/M metagenome (GOLD analysis project Ga0206128, IMG submission 148601) | Pelagic subsurface seawater microbial communities from Kabeltonne, Helgoland, North Sea - Helgoland_Spring_Bloom_20160426_1 | ecosystem: Environmental > Aquatic > Marine > Epipelagic ...
GGGGCCGACGCCAAGTCCGACTTCGGCAAAAGGACTGCCCTCTTGCACCTGTGTGATCGCCATGCCGCCCGGACGCTCAAGACTGAGCGAGTTCGCCAAATCTGCGTCGACAGTTTGTCCGCCCATTCCGGCCCAAGGACGCATGAACCGCGTCTCACCTGCGCGTGCTTGGGTCACAAATTGCGCGACCAAAGCCGCCGGAATCGCAAAACCAATCCCGTTTGAGCCCCCCGAACGCGTCACAATCGCAGTGTTCACACCTATCAGTGCACCATCCATGCCGATCAAAGCACCGCCAGAATTGCCCGGATTGATAGGCGCATCGGTTTGAATAAAATATCCACGCTCGTTTCCAGTGACCGCACCCGAGCGCGCAAGGCCGGAAATGATTCCGCTTGATACCGTCTGGCCAACACCGAATGGGTTGCCAATTGCGAGGGTAAGTTCACCCACTTCAACCGTGTCGCTCTCACGCAGTGGCAAGAAAGGCAAATCCTGCGCATCTTTCAAACGCAGAATTGCAAGGTCGCTCGCTTGATCGCCAAGCAACACCTCAGCAGAATATTCGCGCCTGTCGTTGAGAACGACGCGAATGTCGCTTGCTCCGCCAACCACGTGAAAGTTCGACACCAAATACCCGTCGCTTGAAAGGATAACGCCCGACCCCAACGAATTTTGTACACGCGGTTGCGCGCGGCCCATATCGCCAAAGAAGTCGCGAAAGAACGGGTCAGATGCAAATGGACTAACGCGCGATTGCACGATGCGTTTGGCGTAAATGTTAACGACCGCTGGTGCGGCCTGTCTTACCAAAGGGGCAAAACTAAGCGAAATCTGTGCTTGGCTTGTTGGAACTTGTGTTTGTGCTGCAGCGTTTAGAGGCAAGAACAGACAAAGCGACGTTAAGAAAATGCGTAACATGGGCGTTTCCGTAATTGATCATGCCTTTGATATGAGAGGCGCGCGCACGCGGCGCAAGTGTGAAGACAGACTTAGCCTGTGTTACATGGATTTATCCCACCTTCAAAGCGAGCCGTGAAGGCGTGTGATCCCCCAAAATAAAAAAGCCCCCGCAATTAGCGAGGGCCCTTCAAAATCTCAAAATGTAAGCGTCGCTTACTCGTCCGCGTCAGCCTGTGCTGCAACGCGCGCTTTGTCAGCGGCGCCCTTCGCGTCAACGTCGCGGTCAACCAGTTCGATGATCGCCATTGGCGCCATGTCACCGTAGCGGAAACCCGCTTTGAGAACACGTGTGTAGCCACCCGGACGGTCTGCGTAGCGTGGGCCGAGGATTTCGAACAGTTTTGCAACGTCCTTGTCTTCCTTCAGCTGAGCCGCAGCCTGACGACGCGCGTGCAGATCGCCGCGTTTGCCAAGTGTGATGATCTTATCCATGATACGCTTCAGCTCTTTAGCTTTAGGAAGCGTTGTTTTGATTTGCTCATGCTCGATGAGCGAGCCCGCCATGTTCGCCCAGAGCGCTTTACGGTGCTCGTGAGTACGGTTTAGGCGGCGGTAACCTTTTGCGTGACGCATGTGTCTTCTCCAATAATGTGCCCTCTACGGGCTGTTTTTACTTTGTCTGGCAAGCGGTGCGTACCCGCCTACTCTCCTTGGGGTCATTGCTGACCCAGTCGTAAAGTAAGGTGCGTGATATCACGCACCTTACCAATTCTTAAAAGGCGTCTTCGAATTTCTTCGCAAGATCTTCGATGTTGTCCGGTGGCCAGTCCTCGACGTCCATGCCGAGGTGCAAGCCCATACCGGACAGCACTTCTTTGATCTCGTTCAAAGACTTGCGGCCGAAGTTTGGCGTGCGCAGCATTTCTGCTTCGGTTTTCTGGATCAGATCGCCGATGTAAACGATGTTGTCGTTCTTCAGGCAATTCGCGGAACGTACAGAAAGCTCCAGCTCGTCCACTTTCTTCAACAGAAGTGGGTTGAACTCAAGACCGTCATCCTCATCCTTGGCGGATGCGGACTCTGGCTCGTCGAAGTTCACGAAGATAGACAGCTGATCTTGCAAGATGCGCGCTGCATAAGCAACCGCGTCATCCGGCGTCAAAGAACCGTCTGTTTCGACTTTCATCGTCAGTTTGTCATAATCAAGCACCTGACCTTCGCGGGTCGGCTGCACGTCATAAGAAACCTTTTTCACAGGCGAGTAGATCGCATCGATCGGGATAAGACCGATTGGCGCATCTTCTGGCTTGTTCTTCTCAGCTGCAACATAGCCTTTGCCCGTGTTTACGGTCAGTTCCATGTACACATCTGCACCATCGTCGAGGTGGCAAATCACGTGCTCGCGGTTGAGAACTTCGATGCCAGCGCTGTCGGAAATGTCACCAGCGGTGACAATGCCTGGACCTTTTGCATTGATTGAAAGACGCTTTGGTCCTTCAACTTCCATGCGCAAGGACACACCTTTGAGGTTCAAAACGATGTCTGTGACATCTTCGCGAACGCCGGCTACCGAAGAGAACTCGTGCAAAACGTTGTCGATTTGTACGGATGTGATTGCTGCGCCCTGAAGCGAGCTCATCAATACACGGCGCAGCGCGTTACCAAGCGTGAGGCCGAAGCCGCGCTCAAGGGGTTCTGCTACAACAGTCGCCTGACGGCCTGCATCGTTGCCCGGCTTCACGTCAAGCTGTGTTGGCTTGATCAGTTCTGCCCAATTTTTGTGGATCATACGTCCCTCCATCCTTGTTTCGACCTCATGTCCAAAAGATCAAAACGCTCGAGGTTAAAATGACGAAGCAGAGGCCGCGCGGACACGCAGCCTCTACCGAAAAATAATAGTGCTTAGACGCGGCGGCGCTTTGGTGGGCGGCAACCGTTGTGAGCCATAGGCGTCACGTCACGAATGGACGTGATGTTGAAGCCTGCCGCTGCCAACGCACGAAGCGCGGATTCACGACCAGAGCCTGGGCCCTGAACTTCAACTTCCAGCGTTTTCACGCCGTGCTCGGAGGCCTTGCGGCCAGCATCTTCAGCAGCCATCTGCGCCGCATATGGCGTGGACTTACGTGAGCCTTTAAAGCCCATCGTGCCCGCAGAGGACCAGGAAATCGCATTACCCTGAACGTCAGAGATTAGGATTTTTGTGTTGTTGAACGAAGAGTTCACGTGAGCAACGCCAGCGGCGATGTTCTTGGAGACCTTCTTCTTTGCGCGTTTAGCTTCGCGTGCCATTAGTCAGTCCTCCCTTATTTCTTCTTACCAGCAATGGCCTTTGCAGGACCTTTGCGAGTACGAGCATTCGTTGATGTACGCTGACCACGAACGGGCAGATTACGGCGATGACGCAGGCCACGGTAGCAACCGAGATCCATAAGACGCTTGATGTTCATCTGCGTGTCACGGCGAAGGTCGCCTTCTACGGTGTACGTCGCGTCGATGTGCTCACGAATTGCGAGGACTTCTGCATCGGAGAGCTCGTTGATACGACGTGTTTCGTCGATTTTAACGGCTTCGCAGATTTCTTTGGCAGAGGTTGGACCAATACCAGTGATATATGTGAGGGCGATCGGGACCCGTTTGTGGGTCGGGATGTTTACGCCGGCAATACGTGCCAAGTGGGAACTTCCTTCTTCGTTGCGGGTCCGTAATGCCGGACCCTTTTTTCACAACACAAAGCCCTAGGCGACTGAGCCGAGGGCTTAAGCTGATCAGGTGATCTGTCAGAGATGGGAGCTACCCATCTATGACGGTTTGATTCTCGTTAGAGATGGTGTGGATTAGGAGCTTTTGACGCTATGGTCAATAGGCTCTAAATCAACCTTATACTTAAGCGTCCAAGACACCCGCAATATCAGCCTTCACACCGTCCATGGTGCCAAGACCATCGACGCCTTTGAGCATACCCTTTGCATGGTAATACCCGATCAGCGGAGACGTTTGCTTGTAATACGCCATCAAGCGAATCTTCAGGCTTTCGGCGTTGTCATCAGCACGTGCGGTTCCGCCAGCGGCAACCGCCTCAGCGGCGCGGCCAACGATGCGCTCTACCAAGACTTCGTCGTTCACTTGCAACTCAATCACGTGGTCAAGCGTCTCGCCCTGCTCGGCCATCAACTCACCGAGAGCATCAGCTTGCGCCAATGTACGGGGGAAACCGTCAAAGATGAAACCGCCCGCTTTGTCGCCCTGCAACTTCTCGCGGATCAAGCCGATCACGATCTCGTCCGTCACCAGATCACCGCGCGCCATGACGTCTGCTACGATCTTTCCCATTTCGGTGCCGCTGTCTTTGGCTTCGCGCAGCATGTCACCCGTGCTTAACTGGATCATGTTGCGCTCTTCAACGAGCATACCGGCTTGTGTGCCTTTACCCGCGCCGGGTGGTCCTAGCAGAATAATATTTGTCATCGGCGAATTGGGCTCCGTTTCTTACGACCTTTGCCGCCCTTACCGCGCAGCTGGGATTTCTGGATCAAACCTTCGTACTGATGTGCCAGCAGATGGCTTTGGACTTGCTGGATAGTATCCATCGTGACTGAAACAACAATCAAAACCGACGCCCCACCAAAGTAGAAAGGAATAGCGAACTGACCGCGAATGACTTCAGGAAGCAGGCAGACCAAAGTGAGGTAAGCCGAACCGAGGACCAAAAGACGTGAAACCACGAACTCAAGGTACTCTGCGGTCTTCTTGCCGGGACGTACGCCGGGCACAAAGCCATTTTGGTTCTTCAGATTATCCGCAACATCGTCGACTTTGAAGCTGACGTTGAACGTGTAGAAGAACGTGAAGAAGATGATCATCGCCGCGAAGAACAACAGATAAAGCGGCTGACCCGGTCCGAAATACGCCAATAGCGTGGACATAATTGGCCCAGTAGAGTTGCCCGAGAAGGTCGAAACCGTCGCTGGTAGCAGCAACAAAGACGACGCGAAGATCGCAGGGATAACGCCGGCTGGGTTCACTTTAACGGGCAGGTGCGAGCTTGAGCCTTCCTGAACGCGCATGCCAACTTGGCGACGCGGGTACTGGATATGGATCTTGCGCAAGGCCCTCTCCATAAAGACCACAAAGGCAATGGTGACGACCACCATTAGAATAACCCCGACGATAACCGCAGGGCTGATCGCGCCGGAACGACCGGATGCGAAGAACTGTGCCAAAGCTGCAGGAACCTCAGCGATGATGCCGACGAAGATAATAAGGGAAATACCGTTACCAATGCCGCGCGCGGTGATCTGCTCACCCAGCCACATCAGGAACATTGTACCACCAACTAGCGTGATCAAACATGCCGCGCGGAAGTAAAGACCGCCCTCGGTCACGAGACCGCCCGCTTCCAGCGAAACAGCAAGACCGTAAGCCTGCATCGTCGCCAAAGCGACCGTTCCGTAACGCGTGTATTGGTTGATTTTCTTTTGGCCTTGCTGGCCCTCTTTCTTCAATTGCTCCAAGGCTGGAACCATCGAGGTCAGAAGCTGAACAATAATGGAGGCCGAAATATAAGGCATGATGCCCAGAGCAAAGATGCCCATCCGCCCCAAAGCACCACCTGTGAACATGGAAACCATGCCACCAATGCCCTGCCCTGCACTTTCCATGAATTCACGCAGGGCTGCACCGTCAATACCGGGAACCGGAATAAACGTACCCAATCGATAAACGATGAGCAAACCAAGCGTGAAAAGGATGCGGTTGCGAAGATCAGTGGCTTTGCCAAGGGCGGACCAACTTGTGTTGGCTGCCATTTGTTCTGCTGCGGATACCATGAACGGCTCTCTTTTGAATGTAAAACGCCGCCAAAGCGTTTTCAGCTCAGGCGGCATTTAGGAAAACGTCTAAAGTTACTTAGGGGCTAGGTCGCCCCGTCACAACCTCTTATTCAGCCGCTACTGCTTTTGTGACCGTCAGTGAGCCACCCGCTTTTTCCACCGCTTCGACTGCCGCTTTAGAAGCGCCTGTCACTGTGATGTTCAGTTTGGACGTGATTTCACCCTTAGCAAGCACGCGCACACCGTCTTTGATACGAACCACGAGGCCGGAAGCAACGAGTGATTCCTCGGTGATCGCCGCTTTCGCGTCGATCTTGCCTGCGTCTACAAATTTCTGGATCAGACCAAGGTTCACAACAGCGTGTGTCTTGGAGTTGATGTTGTTAAAACCACGCTTTGGAAGGCGCTGGTAGATTGGCATTTGACCGCCTTCAAAACCCTTGATCGCTACACCTGAGCGGGATTTCTGGCCTTTGATACCACGGCCACCGGTCTTACCCATGCCGGAACCAACACCGCGACCTACGCGCTTGCGTTTTTTCGTGGCACCTGGATTGTCGTGCAGTTCATTAAGTCTCATGTCGCTTCTCCTTTGCCGGATGCGACCCCCAGCGACGGGAGTGGCCGAACGCGGCGTATAATTGATTCGTACGTGACACGGATTGCCACTCGGGGGCGTATAGAGCGCAGAGTGGTTTTGAGCAAGAGGAATGGCACGCGATTATGAAAGCTTGGCGCACGCGCTTGTTGATCGTAGCCTGCTCGCAGATCAAGGCATTGAGGTAAGGTCTTTTGACAATGAACAAACGCAGCTCCCAATATGCCTGTGCCCTAATTGTGCGCGACAACCAAGTGCTACTCGGCAGGCGCGCGCATTTTCGTGCAGCTTACCCTAATTGTTGGGATTTCATTGGTGGAAAGATCGAAACCGGAGAATCGAAAGAGGCCGCGTTGACGCGCGAATTAGCGGAAGAAATCGCGATTGTGCCTACAAATCCAATCTATTTTGAGAAAATTGAAGACAAGCATGTCTGCACTGATCAACCACCTGTCTATCATTTTTACAAAGTAACCGAATGGCAAAACGGTGATCCGCATATAAACAACCATGAACACGCCCACTTGGCTTGGTTCACGTTGGAACAGGCTTGCGATCTCTCAAATCTCGCGCTGCCAGAGTACCGTAACCTGCTGCGCTCTTTGCTGAAGTAGAATGCGCTTAGGACAAAAGGCATGCCAAACCCGCCAACTTGAGCTAAGCTCAGCCCTATGGATATTACAGCGCTCAGTTTCTACGCGATAATTTGTGGTGTGTTAAGTTTGGCCGCCCCCCGGTTTGGCGGCGCTTGGATACGCTTTGGCTTGGGTGCCCTTGTTGGCATATTGGCGGCTTTGTTCCTGCCAATCATAAAGCAAAGCCTAGGGTATTGAGCGGCGGCAAGGTGCGCGAAATCACGCACCTTGCCCGATCATTTAATACCAGCCGCGTAGCTGAACAGTCGCGGCATCGCCCACGAGATCTGCAAACTCTTGTGGATCTTGCGTTCCGCCATCTCGGCCACGGAAATGGTATGGGTACACGTTCTTGGGTTTGAACTCGCGCACAGCGTCTGCTGCTGCAGAAGCAGGCATGGTGAATGGCAAATTCATGCAGACAAACGCAAGATCGATGTCTTTTAGCGCACGCATCTCAGGGATGTCCTCCGTGTCGCCTGAGAGGTAGATGCGAAAATCGGCCATGGTGAGAACATAGCCATTGTCGCGACCCATCGGGTGGAAATTTTTGCGCTCTTCTGTCAGGTTATAGGCAGGGATCGCATCGACCTTAAGCTCGCCAAAACTGGTGCTTTCGCCATTGGCAACCTGAACTGATTTGCTTTGCATCTCCTCGGACAGCTTGGCGTAAACGGCTGGGTTGGTGACAAGTTTGGTACCCTCTTGAACAAGCGCTGCAAGCGTCTCTGCGTTGAAGTGGTCGCCATGTTCATGAGTAATCAGGATCAAATCAGGCTTTGGACGGCTCGCGTAAATATTTGGATCACCAACAGGGTCGACGTAGAGAACACCAACAGGTGTTTCCATGATCACAGAAGCATGCCGGATTGGGTGTACTTTCACCGGACCTGCGCTTGATTCAAACATGTCTCCGCTATGGTTGGCAGCACTTGCGGCAAATGGAAAGACAGTGATGGCCGCCCCCGTTGCAGCAGTTGTTTTAGAAATTCACGTCGTGTCTGTGTCATACCTATGCCCTTATGTTGCGTAAGGAGAGGGTAGCATGACGATAGGACAAGGCAAGTTTTTGAAAGACACGTATCAAAACGAAAAACGCCCTCGGAGCGATCCGAAGGCGTTCTTTCTGGTCGCCTTACGTGTTCAGCACGCAAGGCCACTGGGCTGAATTCAGCCTTTTTCTTCGATGATCTCAACCATGTGAGAGATCTTGTTGACCATGCCGCGTACCGCTGGCGTGTCTTCAAGTTCACGTGTCTTGTGCATCTTGTTCAGGCCAAGACCGATAAGTGTCTGGCGCTGCTTTTCTGGGCGGCGGATCGGGGAACCGATCTGCTTTACAACGATTGTTTTAGCCATCTCTCAGGTCTCCTTACGCGTCAGCTGCTTCAGGAGCGGCCGCAGCAGGTGCGTCGTCCTTCTTCAGAATGTCAGCAACTTTCTTGCCACGGCGCTGTGCAACAGAGCGTGGGCTGCTTTCTTTCTTCAGACCGTCCATAGTGGCGCGGATCATGTTGTACGGGTTTTGCGAACCGATAGATTTCGCAACAACGTCTTGTACGCCAAGCATCTCGAATACGGCACGCATTGGACCACCGGCGATGATACCAGTACCTTGTGGTGCTGTGCGCATCACAACTTTGCCTGCGCCGTGACGGCCCTCGACATCGTGGTGCAACGTGCGGCCTTCGCGAAGGGCAACGCGGATCATCTGACGCTTTGCTTGCTCTGTGGCTTTACGGATCGCTTCAGGAACTTCCTTCGCTTTACCTTTGCCAAAGCCTACGCGGCCCTTTTGGTCGCCAACAACGACAAGTGCGGCGAAGCCAAAGCGCTTACCACCCTTAACGGTTTTGGAAACGCGGTTGATCGCAACCAAGCGATCGGCGAATTCCGGTGTTTCATCGCGGCGATTGCCACGGCGGTTGTCACGTTCTGCCATGTGGAGCAGTCCTTTTATGAGTGGCGCACTTGGCACCTGAATTTCGTTCGATCCTAGTGAGTGAGGCACCCCTGGGTCATCGGAAGAGCCCGCCTAAGCGAGCTCTTCTCAAGTGATTTAGATCTTCAAACCACCTTCACGCGCGGCTTCGGCAACTGCCTTGACCTTACCGTGAAAGAGGAAACCGCCACGGTCGAAGTAAACTTCTTCCACGCCAGCTTTCTTTGCGCGTTCTGCAATCGCAGCACCAATTTTGGTGGCTGCTTCAACATTGTTCTTGCCGACAACACCCAAAGACTTCTCCAAGGAGGAAGCCGAGGCGAGTGTAACGCCATTCACATCATCAATCACCTGAGCGCTGATGTTTTTGTTGCTGCGGTGAACAGAGAGACGAAGACGTCCCGCGTTAACCTTGCGCAGTTTGTTCCGGACGCGCAGACGGCGCTTCAGAAACAGAGTTCTTTTGCTATTTGCCATTTGACTGGTCCTTACTTCTTCTTGCCTTCCTTACGGAAGATAAACTCGCCTTTGTAACGAATGCCTTTGCCCTTGTAGGGCTCAGGCTTGCGCCACGCACGAATGTCGGCGGCCACTTGGCCAACCTGCTGTTCGTCGTTGCCTTCGATGATGATTTCGGTCGGCTTCGGGACAGTAATCGTGATGCCCTCAGGGATTGCGAAATCGACGTCGTGAGACAGACCGAGGTTCAGTTTCACTACATTACCGGCCAAAGTGGCACGATAACCAACGCCGTGGATCTCAAGCTCTTTCTTGGCACCGGTGTTCACACCAGTCACAAGATTTGCGATGCGAGTGCGGGACATGCCCCACTGCTGACGCGCGCGCTTGGAATTGCCACGAGGTGTGACTTTAACGGTGTTTTCCTCAACTGTGAGGGTAACATCGTCTGTTGCGGTGAAGCTGCGTGCCCCCTTAGGGCCTTTCACTTCAACAGTCTGACCGGAAACAGCTGCGGTAACACCTGTAGGTAGATCGACTGGTTTTTTACCAATTCGAGACATACGCTTTCCTTAGAAGACTGTGCAGAGCACTTCGCCGCCAACGTGGGCAGAGCGTGCAGATGCATCCGACATCACACCTTTGGAGGTGGAGACAATCGACACACCCAAGCCCTGACGGACTGTTGGGATGTCATTAGCGCCCATGTAAACGCGACGACCAGGCTTGGAAACCCGCTTCAATTCGCGAATGACAGGGATGCCATCGTAGTACTTCAGGCTGATTTCGAGAGCCGGGTGGCCGTCAGAACCAGTCATTGCTTCGTAGCCACGGATGTAGCCTTCGTCTGCAAGCACATCCAGAACCCAAGCACGAATCTTGGACGCAGGTGTCATCACAGTAGACTTGCCACGCATCTGAGCGTTGCGGATCCGTGTGAGCATGTCGGCGATAGGATCAGTCATATCTTATCTCCTTACCAGCTCGACTTCACGAAGCCCGGCAACTGACCATGGGAGGCCAGGTCACGTAGGGCGATACGAGAAACCTTGAGTTTACGATAATATGCGTGAGGACGACCAGTCAGCTGGCAACGGTTGTGCAAGCGTGTGGCCGAGCTGTTGCGCGGCAGTTTTGCAAGCTTCAGGCGAGCCGTAAAACGCTCTTCCATTGTCTTGCTTTCGTCATTCGCGATCTCTTTCAGCGCAGCACGCTTAGCAGCATATTTTGCTACCAGTGCTTCACGCTTCTTTTCGCGTTCGATCATTGCTTTTTTAGCCATAACTCTCTCTCCCGCGCTTAGCTGTTGAACGGCATGTTGAAGTGCTTCAACAGTGCTTTAGCTTCAGCGTCGGTTGCAGAAGTGGTGGTGATGATGATGTCCATCCCCCACACTTCGTCCACTTTGTCATACTCGATTTCTGGGAAAACGATGTGCTCTTTCATGCCCATGGCGTAGTTGCCACGGCCGTCAAAGCTTTTCCCGGAAACACCGCGGAAGTCACGTACACGTGGCATCGCAATGGTGATCAGACGGTCGAGGAATTCATACATACGGTCGCCGCGCAGGGTTACTTTCGTACCCAGTGGCATTTCTTCACGTACGCGGAAACCCGCGATGGATTTCTTCGCTTTGGTTACAACAGCTAACTGGCCTGCAATCGCGGTCAGGTCTTCCTGAGCGGATTTGGCTTTCTTGCTGTCACGAACGGCTTCTGCGCCACACCCGATGTTCAGAACAATTTTGTCCAAACGGGGGATTTGCATGTCGTTCTTGTAACCGAACTCTTCCTTCATAGCTGCGCGGATCGTGTCGCGGTACTCAGCCTTCAGGCGGGGTGTGTAATCGCTAGAATCAAGCATCAATCACGTCTCCCGTGGTTTTTGCGAAGCGCACTTTCTTGTCGCCTTCCATGCGGAAGCCAACGCGAGTTGCTTTGCCGTTTGCGTCGATAAGAGACAGGTTGCTCAGCTGGATTGGCATCGCTTTCGGGATGCGGCCACCTTGAGACGTTTGGCTCTGGCGTGTTGCGCGGATGGCGATGTTGATGCCATCTACAACTGCTTTACCTGACTTAGGATCAACAGAGCTGATTGTGCCCTCTTTACCCTTATCTTTGCCAGCAAGCACGACGACTTTGTCGCCCTTTTTCAACTTAGCAGCCATATCACAGCACCTCCGGCGCGAGCGAGATGATTTTCATGAAGTTCTTTGCACGCAATTCGCGAACAACTGGTCCAAAGATACGTGTACCTACTGGCTCATTGTTGTTGTTCAGAATTACCGCGGCATTGCGATCAAAACGGATCACAGTCCCATCTTCACGGAATACTTCTTTGGCGGTACGTACGACGACGGCTTTACGCACGTCACCTTTCTTTACGCGACCGCGCGGGATGGCTTCCTTAACGGATACGACGATAATATCTCCAACGGAGGCATAACGACGTTTGGAACCACCCAGAACCTTGATGCACTGAACACGGCGAGCGCCGCTGTTGTCAGCTACATCCAGATTTGTTTGCATCTGGATCATTTGGTTTCTCCGGACCTATGGGGCAGCGATGCGCGCTGAAATCCCCAGGGTTTCACTTCCTAAGAAGCGCCGGAAGCTTGAATTAAGCTTCCAACACTTCCCAGCGTTTTGTCTTCGAGCGAGGTGCGCATTCGATAATCCGAACTTTGTCACCAACCTTGAAGGCATTCTGTTCATCGTGCGCCCGATACTTTTTGGACTTACGAATGGTTTTCTTAAGAACCGGGTGTGTAAAGCGACGCTCTACAGATACGGTAATTGTTTGTGCGTTTGCGTCAGAAGTTACGACGCCGTTAAGAATACGCTTAGGCATATCGAGACTTCCTTATTCTGCAGCAGCCGCAGCTGCCTTTTCGTTAAGAATGGTATTCACGCGAGCGACGTCGCGCTTCACACCGCGCATACGCGCTGTGGATTCCATTGCGCCTGTGGCTTGCTGAAAGCGCAAGTTGAAGGCTTCTTTCTTGAGATTTGCCAGCTCTTCACGGAGCTGATCGGGCGTTTTATCCCGCAGTTCGTTGGCGTTCATAGCCTATTCCTTTTTCAACATCACGAGGTTGCCGCAAGAGCGTGACAAACGAATCCCGTGGAGGTCACTAGAAGTTGTGCGTTTAGAGGGGTTATTGCCTTGGCGCAAGTGTTGTTTCGCAACAGTATTTCCATGCGGTGTTTAGGTGTCGCGCGCGCCGCCCTCGTATGGAATTAATCAAAAGTCGACGCTGACTTCAGTGATTGTTTCTAGTTTGGGAACATCTGCGCCCAATCCAAAGAAGAGCATCGCCGTGATCACTAAGATTCTTGTTATTTTCGTTGCATGCCGCAATCTCGCGCCTCACTCTCATCTTTTAAATGTACGAGGGAGTTTGGGTATTTGGGTTATTGCGCCCCTGTTTGCTTTGATGCTGGGCGTTGTTTTTGGATTTGAGAACACTTCTGAGCTAACTGACCCCGATCCATCAGACGCTCCACAAGACGAAGGCATGGAGCCTGATCCCGTCGCTCCCCTGGCCGACCCGATGCCCGAACCTGCGCTTGAAACTGTGGAAGAAGACACCATAGAGCCTGAGCTAGAGCCTGCAAGTCCGGAGCCAATCGTTTCAGAAGAAATAGGGGAAACGTTCGAACTGCTTTCAAACCAATCCGCTACAGGAACAGGCAGTGACGACCGGTTTGTACTGATCGA
>Ga0206128_1003452_pt1 | contig 13073 bp, 13 predicted proteins | sample Helgoland_Spring_7_FD_148601 | JGI IMG/M metagenome (GOLD analysis project Ga0206128, IMG submission 148601) | Pelagic subsurface seawater microbial communities from Kabeltonne, Helgoland, North Sea - Helgoland_Spring_Bloom_20160426_1 | ecosystem: Environmental > Aquatic > Marine > Epipelagic ...
AAGAAGGTCCTCCACATTACGGAGCGAAAGCGGGAAACGGACATACAGCATTACTGCAAGTCGGATAATGTCTGGACTGGTTTTAAAGTAGCGAAAAGGTGACTGTTTTGTCATCCAAAGATGCTACAAAGCAGCCCTGCCCGCTTCAAGCTAGTTTAATCTGACAATACCGGATTACTTCTTCTACAAGTTGATCCACCTTAACTACTGGTCCGAAATCCCGCGACCACCTCGTGATGTGCAGCTCTCAAAAACTCATGGTTGCCTGAACAGCTTTTTTCCAGGACGCGTATTTTGCTGCGCGTTGAGCATCTTCCATGGTTGGCGTAAACTGGGTTTCTCGCGTCCAAGAGTCGGAAAAAGACTGTTGATCAGGGTAGGTCCCAGCGTACATTCCTGCGAGCCACGCCACACCAAGGGCTGTGGTTTCATGTATCACCGATCTGTCCACCGGCGCTGAAATGATATCGGATAGAAACTGCATCGCCCAATCATTGGCGGACATACCACCGTCTACCCTCAACGTCGGCTGCACCCCCGTCACTTGCCAATCTGCTGCCATGGCATTCAGTAAATCGCGCGTTTGATAGCCGACGCTCTCAAGGGCTGCTTTGGCCATTTCAGCGGGGCCAGTTGCACGAGTTAACCCAAAGGCAGCCCCGCGACTGTCCGGATTCCAATAGGGCGCACCTAACCCGACGAAAGCGGGCACAAGAATGACGTTCTGGGAAGGGTCGGCCGCTTCGGCCAAAGCTTGGGTTTGGGCGGCAGTATCAATGATATGCAGCCCATCGCGCAACCATTGTACCGCAGCGCCCGCGACAAATATCGAACCTTCCAGCGCATAGGTAGGCTGTCCCTGCAGTTGATAGGCAATCGTGGTCAACAACCTGTTCTTGGAGACCACCGGCGTGGCCCCTGTGTTCAGCAAGGCAAAGCAGCCTGTACCATAAGTTGATTTCAACATGCCGGGCTCAAAACACGCCTGGCCGATTGTTGCGGCTTGCTGGTCTCCGGCGACCCCGCAAATAGCGATTTCAGCTCCCAGAATATCCGACCGCGTCTGGCCAAAATCAGCCGCACAGTCTTTAACTTCGGGGAGCATCGCGAGAGGGATGTCGAGCAGCGCGCAGATCGTCGCACTCCATCTACCCTTACGAATATCATACAGCATGGTTCGCGCCGCGTTTGTTGCATCGGTGGCATGAACTCTCCCGCCCGTGAGCTGCCAGATCAGGTAGCTGTCGACTGTCCCGAACAAGAGCTCTCCGTTTGCCGCGCGGAGCCGTGCACCTTCAACGTGATCAAGTATCCATTTCAGCTTCGTGCCTGAAAAATACGGATCAACCAGAAGACCTGTGCGCTCAGATATCATCGCCTCATGCCCGCCGGTGCGTAACGCGCGGCATTGATCCGCTGTGCGGCGATCCTGCCAAACGATGGCGTTGTGGATGGGAACGCCAGTTGTTTTATCCCAAACAATGACGGTTTCACGCTGGTTGGTGATCCCGATTGCGGCGATTTGCAATGCCGTTATCCCTGCCGCTTCAATCGTTGTGCGGCAGGTTGCCACCGTCGTATTCCACAAATCAGCAGGATCATGCTCCACCCAGCCCGATTGGGGAAAATGCTGTGGGAACTCTTCTTGCGCGCTGGCGACCTGCGCCATTTCACCGTCAAATAAGATTGCACGCGTCGATGTTGTTCCTTGGTCGATTGCAAGAACATAGCTCATGAAAAATCCTCATATTTCCCTAAGACCGGCTGTGAAATATCTGACATCAGACCTCTCTTTGCGCTGTCATCCAATCATCCAGCGCGGCAATTTCAACCATGGTCATGCGCAAACCCAGCTTGGAGCGGCGCCAGACAATATCTTCTGCGGTGCGCGCAAACTCGTTTTCAACCAGCCATGCGACCTCACGCTCCGTCAGATCGGCTCCAAAGCTCTGACCCAGATCAGATCCGGTTTTTGCATTGCCAAGAACGTCGAACGCGTCCAGCCCGTAGGCCTTGATCATACGGTTACACCAGCGTTGCGTTAAAAAGGGATACTGCTCCAGCAGTCGCACTTTTAATGCAGGGACACCATCAACCGGAAAATTCCCGCCGGGCATCGCCACGCCTGCTGTCCACGGCTGTCCTGCATCCGGAAAAAACGGGACGATCTTTGCCAGCGCGGCCTCGGCGAGCTTCCGGTAGGTGGTGATTTTTCCGCCAAAGACATTCAAGATCGGTGCGCCAGCTGTCTCATTCACGCTCAGTACATAATCGCGGGTGGCTGCGGTTGCTGATGTTGCACCATCGTCATAGAGCGGGCGCACACCGGAGTACGTCCAGACGATATCATTCTTCGTGATGGGTCTTTTCAAATACTTCGATACAAAATCAATAAGGTATGACTGTTCTTCAGGTGTACATAAGGGTTCTTGGGAAACATCGTCATGCGCGGCATCGGTGGTCCCGATCAGGGTAAAATCCGTCTCATAGGGAATCGTGAAAACAATCCGGCCGTCTTCGCCTTGAAAGAAATAGCATTTGTCGTGGTCATATAGTTTGGGGGTCACGATGTGACTGCCCCGCACCAAACGGACGCCTTGAGTTGAATTAATTCGGACAGTATTTCGGATGATATCCTCAACCCAAGGACCACCAGCATTGACCAACATACGCGCGCTGACGACACGGGGTGCGCTGCCGTCAGACGGTTCAAGCGTGATCTGCCAAATTCCATTCACCTGCTGGGCTGAAACAACCTTGGTGCGCACACTGATCCGCGCGCCCCGCGCTTCGGCATCGCGCGCATTCAGAACGACCAGCCGACTGTCTTCGATCCAGCAGTCAGAATATTCATACGCGCGCTTAAACCGATCTTGCAAGGGAATGCCCTCGGGCGCTTCGGCCAGTTTAAGCGATGTTGTCCCTTTGAGAATTTGCCGACCACCGAGGTTATCATAAAGAAATAATCCAAACCGGATCAGCCACGCAGGGCGGCGGCCCTTCATCCAAGGCATCACGATACTCAGTAGTTTTGACGTAGGCGTATCGCCTTCAAATCGCATGTCTTTGTGGTAGGGTAGCACAAAGCGCATCGGCCATGAAATATGTGGCATCGCTTTGAGCAACACTTCGCGCTCAATCAAGGCACTTCGGACTAGGCCGATTTCCCAATACTCAAGATAGCGTAACCCGCCGTGGAACAGCTTTGTTGACGCTGATGATGTGGCTGATGCCAGATCATTCATTTCTGCCAACTCTACGCTCAACCCGCGGCCTGCCGCGTCACGCGCAATGCCGCACCCGTTGATGCCACCACCAATGACAAACAAATCAACAATGCCTGCGTTATCCAGCTGATCCAACTTGGGCCTACGTGCCGTCATTTATGCCAACCTACTTTTCAATAAGTCACCAGATTTTAGCAGGATGGGATACCCCACCATTGAAAATGCCGTATTAACCTGCTTCAGAGCGCGCAAGGTTTCTTGGTGAATGTTGCTGGTTTCGATACTTTCGGCCAAACCTTCGCGTAGGCGGCCGATGTGATTGCGCTGTAATTTCTGTTCAACCTTACGGACCTTTTCCTTTGCTGCGACAAGCTCGCGGGCCTCGGCGGGATTCTGGTTCATCATGACGTTCAGCGCCAATTGAACGTTGTTTTGAACCCGGTCGGAAAAGTCGCCAATTTCGATTCGACCTTTGGGGGAAAACTGAAGCTTCTGCGCATCGAGCCGTTTGGCCAGTTCCAGCATGACTCTGGCAATCGCATCAGACGCAGAATCAAGGCTCGATGAAATCGACGCAAGCTCCATTGATCGACGGCCAAGTTCTTCATCCAGCCCCGTCTGACCCAGCTTCGCCAGGTAAAGCTTCACATCAAGATGAATCTGTTTGATCGTAACGTCTTGATCGCGGATCGTTTTCGCAGCGGCAGTGTTCCAAGTGTCATAAAGCGGTTCGACCGAAATCAGCATATGTTCGATTTTCTGGCCCATCCCGAGCAGCTCTCGCGCTGCACAATCGAGACCACGCTGGGGCCGTTCCAACGCGTTCGGATCGAGAGCCGAGACCGCCGCAAGGGAGGTATCCTCAGAAACCTTGTCCGGCATCAGGCGCGTCAGCAAAGATGTCAGCACGCCGACAAAGGGTAAGGCGATGACAGCCAGCACCAGATTAAATACAAGATGTGAATTGATCGATTGGCGCGCCGGTGTCGTCCCCAAACGGTCCAGCAGATCGGGCGTCGCAGATATCAAAAAGGTTACCAAAATCGCTCCACCGCCACGCAAAACAAGGTTTGCAACGATCATGCGGCGCGATGACAGTGGGGCCGACAACGTGAGAACGTAGGCAATGAGCGCACCGCCCAGATTTGCGCCAAGGATCATGGCGACGGCTGCTGGAACTGGCAAAACGGCCTGTGCAGCCAATGTGACGAACAACAGCACCGCCGCGACGCTGGAATGCACGACCCACGCAAATCCCGCACCCAAAACAAATGCTGTCAGTAAATCACGGCCAAGATAGGCCATGACAGTCTGTGTTCCTGGATTAGCCACCAAAGGCCCGGTCGCCGCACGGATCATATCCAAAGACACAAAAATCAAGGCAAGCCCGATCAGAATGCGGCCAACTTGGCGATTGCTACCACTTGAACGTTGAAAGATGGCAACCCCGATCAACAACAATATCGGAATCAGGATCGGCTGACGCACCATCAAAAGCTGCGTCACAACCGCTGACCCAACGTCTGCGCCCAGCAGGATCGCCAGACCAACAGCCGTCGCAAGCCCGCCTTTGGCCACAAAATTGGACACCAATACCGCCACCGCAGTTGAGCTTTGTAGGAACACTGCGGCCGCCATCCCAGTGGCTGCTGCCAGCAAACGGTTTTTGGCAGAATGGCGCAACCAGAACCGCAAGGGTGCTGCAAAGCCTCGCTCGACACCGGTACGGACAAGCCGCACAGCCCAGATCAGCAGCGCTGCTGCACCGGCTATTTGAATCAGGAATTGAATTAGATGTGGGTCTTCCACAGGCCACGCTTTCTTTCAGAGAAATGGGTTAGAACGGAAATGGGCCGGGACCGGCATCAGGTCCGATCCGAATGGTTTGAAAACCGCCCTCCCAAGTGTGCAACAGGCACCCGTCCTCAAGGGTCATAAACCCCACAGGGGCGTCAGTGCGGCGATCATAGGCGAAAGTACTACACGGGGATGGCGCGGAAATTGCGATATGCCCTCCCACATCCGAAACCATCATAGAATGGATATGACCGCAGACAATGCGCAACGGGCCAGTGTGGTCGGACACAACATCGCGAAAGGCCGCGCGGTTGGTCAGGCCGATGTCGTCCATGAAATTGATGCCGGACCGAAACGGTGGATGGTGAAGCGCCAACAGCGTGGGCTCATCCTTGGCCTGCGCCAGCGCATTTTTTAAAAACACCAATGACTGCGCGGACAGCGTGCCTTTGCCCGATCCTTCGACCAGTGTGTCCAGCCCAATGATCCAAAGGTCGCCAACTTGCGTCACCCAATCAAGTGGGCCATCGGGCGTAAACTGGTCAGCAAACGCCGCCCGCATCGGGGCGCGAGCATCATGGTTTCCAGCAATAACCAGCAACGGCAGATCAAGCGGTGCCAGCAACGCCTTAAACCGCACGTAACTTTGCGCAGTGCCATCATCGCTTAGATCGCCACTGATCAGCACTGCATCAATGGTGCCTATTTGATCGCGGATCGACTGGATGCGGTTAATCAAACGGGTGAGTGCCGCGGCTGTATCTAATCGCCCCGAAACCAACGCCCCATCCCGCACGATATGGGTGTCGGTGATTTGAAGGATCGTGGTCATTTGATCCCTGCGCGCAGGAACGCTTGTACGAACTGGCGTTGGAAGATCAAGAACGCGATCAAAAGTGGTGCGACCGACATCAACGTGGCCGCCGAAATAACGCTGATATCCACGCCGTTTTCAGGGGCACCAAAGATCGACAAACCAACAGTGAGGGGGCGTGTTTCGGGCGAATTCGTTACAATCAGCGGCCACAGGAAGTTATTCCAGTGGGTCGACACGGACACCAGTGCGTAGGCCAAATATGTTGGTTTCGCCAACGGCACATAGACCCGCCACAAGATACCCAAGAGGCCACAACCCTCGATCCGCGCGGCTTCGTGCAATTCAATGGGCACGCCTTTGAACGCTTGGCGCATCAGGAATATTCCGAACGCTGACGCCATGTAGGGCATACCAACACCTAGGATTGTATCGAACAACCCAAGGCGCGACACCATCGCGTAGTTTTCCACGATCAGCACTTCTGGTAAAATGAACAATTGCATCAGTACCAGAATGAACACGAAATCCTTGCCGGGGAATTGCAGTTGCGCGAATGCAAACCCTGCAAGGGTCACCAGTATGAATTGACCAATCAGGATGACCGTTACCAAGCTGAACGTGTTGATGAAGTATTTGAGCCAAGGCGCGCCGTTCCAGGCAACGATGAAGTTATCCATGGTCCACGGCGAAAACAGCCGCAGGTTCACCGCATCGGATGTGGAATGGGTCGCTGCCCAGAACGCAAAGAGCAGCGGTGAAATCCAGATGACGGCCAAAAGGATCGCGCCGAAGCTGTCCATGAAATTGCCTAAACGCTTCATTGGTAATGCGTCCTTTTATCAAGATACAGGAACTTTGCGGCGGCCACGATCGCCAGCACCCCGATCACAAGGATCGTCATGGCGGCGGCCTGTGGCGCGTCAAAGAAGGCGAACGCCATTTCCCAGATGTAGTAGAGCAACAATTTGGACGCGTCCGACGGCCCACCCTTGGTCAGAATAAACAAATGGTCGATGAGTTTTACCGAATTGATCAACGCATTGATTGCAATGAAAATCGTCGTCGGCATCAACAACGGCAACACAATGCGGCGGGTGTAAGTCCAGCGGCTGGTGCCTTCGATGTCAGCGGCTTCTTTGAGGTCCTCAGGGATTGTTTGAAGGGCTGCGAGGTAAAAGATCATGAAAAACCCCGCCTCTTTCCAGATCGTCACAATGATAATCGCCCAAAGCGCGGTCTCCGGTTGTCCCAGCCAGTTGATCGATGGCAAACCAAAGACGCTGCCGATCTGGTCAAGCACGCCCAAGCCAGGCGTATAAAAGAACAGCCACAGGTTGGCGGCGGCGATCATCGGCAGCACGGTCGGGGTGAAATAGGCAGTGCGCACAAACCCGCGCGCCGAAATCTTGCCATTCGCCCAAAGCGCCATCGCCAACGCGATCGCCATGGAGACAGGGATGGTGACGCCCGCATATAAAAGGTTGTTTTTAACGACGATCCAGAACGTCGGATCCGCGAAAAGTTCGGTATAGTTTCCAGTGCCGATATATTCGACCGGATTGCGCCGCGTACCCCGTGAAAACAGGCTTGTCCACAAGGTCGCCACGGTCGGATAAAACGCAAAGACCGACAACAGTACAAGCGCGGGCGTGAGCAACAGCCAGCCGTAAATGGCCTGCCTGCGGCGTTCTAGATTGGCATGTGCTGACATGGCGTGTCCTCGCGAGGTTTAAGAGTGGTGGGGCCGTTGCGATCGTGCACCGGCCCCTCCGGGAGGTGGTTACTGGTAGTCAGACAGCAGACGCACCGCAGCGGCCTGCGCCTCGCCCAAGGCTTCGGCAGGTTCTTTAGCCCCTGTCAAAGCAGATTGGATCGCGCTGTTCAGACCGTCGCGAACACGTGCTGTTTCGAATGTTGAAAATTCGGCAACTGCGTTTTCCAACTGGTTGCGTGCCACAAGAGCAGGCGGGAATTCAGCAACGTAAGCCTGCAATGCTTCGGTTTCATAGGCTGCGGGGGACACGCCCATGTAACCCGTCGCGATTGACCATTCAGCAGCCTGCTCTGGTGCCGTCATGAACTGCATCAATTTCAACGCAGCGGCGCGTTCTTCATCCGTTGTGTCTTGGAACAGATAGAAGTTACCGCCACCTGTTGGTGACCCAAGACGCACATTGCCCGGAAGTTCCGCAACACCGAAATCAAAGCTGGCACCATTTTTGACAGCCGTCAGATTGCCTGTGGAATGCCACATCATCGCAGTCTGGCCTTCAAGGAACGCCTGACGCAATGTGCCCCATTCAACTGTGCCGGTTGGCATAATGCCGTGTTCGCCCGACAGGGATTTCCAGAACTCCAACGTTTCAACGACAGTCGCGTCATCAAAATAAGTGGTCAATCCGTCGCCGGACATGACCTCTTTGCCGTTCTGGATCGCGAGCGCTTGGAACATCCAATAAGGATACCCAGTTGAAGGGATCATCAGGCCGTAGGAGTCATCATTGGTCAGGGCCTTGCCCATTTCAATCATTTCACCCCACGTTGTCGGCGGTGCTTCTGGATCAAGACCCGCAGCGCGGAACAAATCCTTGTTGTAATAGGCAACGATGGTCGAACGCTGGAACGGAATGCCCCATGTCTGACCTTCGATCTGCCCGTTCGCCATCAAGGCTGGGTAAAAGCTGTTCAGCCACTCCTTGTCTGCGTCTGTTGTCGCGACTTCTTCGAATGGAACAATCAATTCCTGTTCGATGAGGTCGTAGGCATCAATAGAGAACATCACAGCCAATTGCGCGGATTCACCGGACGCCAACGCGGACAATGCACGCACACGTGTGTCGTCATAGTTGCCCGAATAAATAGCAGTGACGCTGATGTCAGGGTTCTCTGCTTCAAAGTCAGCAACGATACCGTCGACAACTTCGGTCAATGATCCACCCACAGCAATGGGATAGTACATCGTTAGTTCTGTTTCAGCACTTGCCGATGTGACAGCCATCGCTGTCGCCAACCCGAGTGCCGTTGTTGAGAATAGTTTCATGTTTTCCTCCCTAGGATTTTCAGTCTTCTTCTAGCCGCCGCAAGGTTTACCCCTGCGCCGCCGTTCTTTGGCCTGCTGCATCAAAGACGTGCAGGCTGTCGTTGTTGAAAGTAATGTCGATTTCATCGCCCTCCGGCATCATAGCCATGCCGGATTTCAAGATGCACAGCCCGGTGGCGTGCCCGTGATCAAGGCCAATCAACGTCTCCGATCCCAAGAATTCGCTCTCGGTGATTGTGCAGGACATGCGCCCCTCACCCTTGGGGACGATCTGGATATTCTCCGCACGGATGCCGAGGGTTTGCCCCTCGCCAAATCCGTCCAACCCTTCGGATTTGATGAGCGCCATAGGGGGCGCCCCGACAAATTCAGCGACAAACGTGTTATTCGGTTTGTTGTACAAATCCTCGGGCGGGCCGACCTGTTGGATGTGACCATCTTTCATTAACACAACAGTATCCGCCATGCTCATGGCTTCGGTCTGATCGTGGGTCACATAGACGACCGTGATACCCAGATCGCGCTGTAGCTTTTTGATATCCTTGCGGACCGAATTGCGCAGCTTGGCATCAAGGTTCGACAGGGGTTCATCCATCAGGCACAGACGTTGCCCCGCCACAATCGCACGCGCCAAAGCCACACGCTGGCGCTGACCGCCGGATAATTCACCCGGTTTGCGATCTTCATAGCCCAGCAGCCCTGTTATCTCTAAGGCGCGGTGCAGTTTCTCCTGACGCTCCTTCTTAGGCACGCGGCGCACCTTCAGGCCGAACACGACGTTTTCCGCAACAGAAAGATGCGGGAACAGTGCGTAAGACTGAAATACCATCGACAGGTTGCGATCAGACGCGGCACTGGTTGTTACGTCCTTGCCATCAATAAAAATCTGCCCTTCGTCAGGCAGCTCCAATCCGGCAAGAAGTCGCAATGTCGTGGATTTTCCACACCCCGAAGGACCAAGCAGCGCGGTAAAGCTGCCCTCGGGAATATCAAGCGTGATACCCTCAACGCCAAGCTGGCCATTCCAGCGTTTGGCCACATCTTTTATCGCTACAAAGGGGCCCGTCGTCATATTGCTTCTCCTTCGGCTACAAGCAGCCTGTCGTTGATCTTATCCATCAGCGGCGAAAATGCCGGAGGCGGGCGGCGGTCAATGATGACCGTGTCGATGTCGGCAATATTGTCACCCAGTGCCGGCGCGTGACGTCCGAATTTTGAATGATCCACCACCAACAGTGCGTGTTGCGCATTTTTGCAAAGCTTTTGTGTCGCCCGGACTTCAGTTGTGTGAAATTCCAGAAGGCCACCATCGCTGGCGATACCCGCGGTACCAAACACGGCGAAATCGGCCCTGTAGCGTCCAAAGAAATCCAAGACTTCATTGCCAAGTATATCGCGATCAGGAAGACGTAGCTCGCCGCCAGGTAACAGGATCCTGTTTGAGACTTCCTCACTCAGAGCCATTGCAGCGCTAAGATTGTTGGTGATCACAGTCAGACCCTTACGGTGGCGCAAGGCTTGCGCAACGCTCAGTGGGGTCGACCCGATCGAAATGAACACCGACGACCCATCAGGGATCAGCTTCGCCGCCGCCTCACCAATCGCGCGCTTGCCCAGAAGGTTGGTGCCCGCCCGTTGATCAAACGGGGTGTTCAAGAATTCTTCGCTCAGCTCGATTCGGCCATGCACACGGTGGAGCATCTCACCCTCACACAGGGTATCCACGTCGCGGCGAATGGTTTGCATGGAAACATCAAAACGATCAGCCAAGGACCCGACGGTCACAGCGCCCTGCTCAACAACAAGGGCCGTAATTGCCTCTCTGCGTCTGGCTTTCTTGGAAGACATTCAAACCTCGTTTGTACCGATGGTTTACGTTAGGTTCAAAAAAGCAACAAAACAACATTTTAATATTACATTTTTACAATTACACCTCAAATACCTGAATAATAACTATAATTTATAAAATACGAATGGAACTTAGGTTAGAAATCACGCTAAAAATCGTATTTTTGTTGTTTTTTCTTTCCCTCCAACTTTTTTCTCGTAAGGTGGGCCTACGCTGCAAAGTGGCGAAATTCAGCTGGAAAAACATGCAAACAACACAGTCGATCTTTGATAGGTACGAGGAAATAAGTGAGCGATTGCCCAATGTTACATCGCGATCTGACACATTGGACATTGCATCACTGCTAGATATTACCAACGATATCGACGCGTTCGTTTTTGATGCGTTCGGAGTGTTGAATGTGGGCGAAACAATGATTCCCGGTGCAGACCGCAGGCTGGATCAACTTCGCGAACGTGGTTGCGCAATCCGTATTTTGACGAATGCCGCCAGCTATGATCGTGCCGGAGCGATCGACAAATTCAAACGGCTTGGGCTGACGGTCGAAGACGATGAAATTATCACCAGCCGCGAAGCCGCATTGTTGCATTTAACGGCGGGCCATTGGGGCGTGATTTCTGCGACTTCAGACGATCTAAGCGACCTGCCAGAAAGCGTAAGTCGCCTCGAAGATTCCTCGGATGTCTACGACACGGTAGACCATTTCCTTTTTCTTTCTACCGCAGAATGGACGCCTGTCCGTCAAGACCTGCTGATGGCGGCGATGACCACACGCCCTCGTCCCCTTTTGATCGGGAACGCCGATCTTGCAGCGCCACGCGACGACGGGTTTTCTATTGAGCCTGGTCACTATGGCCACCTCATCGCGGATAAATTCCCGGACCACGTCCGTTTCTTCGGCAAACCCTTCCCAGAAGTCTACGACCTCATTGAGGCGTCGTTACCTGATGTACCATCAGCTCGCATAGCGATGTGTGGCGACACGTTGCACACTGATATATTGGGTGCTGCCGCGCGTGGTTGGCGAACGGTTCTCGTCACCCAAGACGGCCTATTCGCAGGTCACGAAACGAGCGTATTCTCAGCTAAATCCAACCTTTTTGCGGACTGGCGACTGGAACGCATCTAAACGACCGGTTTGGCGAAACTTGCTACACCACCAAAGGAAGGCGATCCAGTTGCGAGCAATTGCTGCGTGAGCATTAGCTGCACCTGCACAAGTCCGGTTTGTCCCGCAGTCTGTAAATTCGGCCACTGATCTATGCTGCGCTCTGCACGAATGGCTGGTTTTCCCGCTGCGCGGCAGCACCGAATTTTACGCTGACGCAGAATTTTTCTCGCTGCGAGCGCATGCAGCGAGAAAACCGAATTCACACAATGGGCTCCAAGCAGCCATCCGCTGCGTCACGTATGAATGTCGGCTATAGAATAACAGTCTCCACTCATACTGATCGTCCTGCATAAATCGCACCTCAGCGCAGACGGGGCTAAGTCCGCGGTAGGGATGGCCACCGCGGGCAGGTGCAAAAAGCTTTCGGGTGACGCATGTGACGCTTTTTCCTAATGCACGGTCTATGGTGAAGAAATATATTCAGTAGAAAATATGTTTTTTTTCAATAGAGCGCGCAGTAAGAATATGCGTCACATGCGTCACCCCCCGATGGCTGATTACTCCGCACCCTGCCCTAGAGACTAATCAGAGAGCCGATAAACCCACATCGATTGGCATAGACCAGCCGTTTCAGGAGCTATGTCTTTCAATCGGACGCCCGCCCCATCTAGCAGACATGTCTGACGCGGCCAGCGCCCCTTCCAGAAGGACAGACTCGGACATCCTCGTGATTATTACGGTGCCAGCCACTCGCCCATCCAACCGCTTTTACAGCTATAGCCTGCACGTCGATGGCGTCCCCCAAGCTGCACAAGGTCTATAAACAACATATTGCACTTCAAAACCGCAAAACGTTCACGCTTACTCGGCTTTTCATAGGCATATACATCTGAAATGACGGTGCCCGGCGTTGGTTCAGTGCCATAAGAAACGCGCGATGCTGTCGGAATATGATTCCATGGTGCTGTCAGACTAATGACTGCAAGCATCAGATTAATAGGGCAATCGAAATTTATGCGCTCAATAATTGACGCCACTCAGCCAGAGCAGCGGCACGGTTTAGGTTGAAATTGGTGCATGTGTAGAGATGGTGTTCCTGCTGCCCCTCACAGCCAACATAACCCCACACTCGCCCCCACCTGTGCCAAGTTTGGGGAAGACCTGCTTTCCACCCAAACACTCAGCATGCCTGACCCACCTCCCCGCGGTACAACCCAGACACGTAGGTTCGC
>Ga0206128_1003455_pt1 | contig 13058 bp, 10 predicted proteins | sample Helgoland_Spring_7_FD_148601 | JGI IMG/M metagenome (GOLD analysis project Ga0206128, IMG submission 148601) | Pelagic subsurface seawater microbial communities from Kabeltonne, Helgoland, North Sea - Helgoland_Spring_Bloom_20160426_1 | ecosystem: Environmental > Aquatic > Marine > Epipelagic ...
CGCCTGAGTTCATGGAAAAGGTCAAGAATCAGGTGGTGATTCCCACCATTAGGGGCCTGCAGCGCGACAGCATTCCTTATCAAGGCTTCCTCTTTTTTGGACTGATGAAGGTGCAAGGCGATCCCTATGTGATCGAATACAACTGCCGGATGGGCGATCCTGAAACCCAAATCGTTTTGCCGCTGCTTGAAACAGATTTGCTGCACCTGATGGATGGATTGGCCAATGGGCTGTTGTCAGAGATCGACGTTTCACTTTCTCCCAAAGCCGCCACAGCGGTCATCTTGGCCAGTGAAGGGTACCCTGGAGACTACAAAAAGGGAGAGCGCATCACACTTCCGGATCCCTCAACCATTGGAAAGGACCAGCAGATTGTCCACGCAGGAACGGCGACAGTCAATGGGGAAACGGTCACTTCTGGTGGCCGGGTCATGGCCTGTGTTGGAACAGGTGCGGATGTGAAGCAAGCCTCTGATCAGGCATATGCCTTGGCAGAAGCGGTTCAGTTCAATGGCAAGAACTTCCGTTCCGATATCGGAACGGTCGCGTGATTCAAGAAACTGAAGTTCAAATGATGCCGCCGTTTCGGCGTGCCTCAGCAGTGAATTTACCCTGCTTGCGCAGCCACATCGCAATGCCGCTAACGATGAGCAATACCACTGCAGCATTGAAAGGGTTGGTGACTGGAATCAGCAGCGTTTCGAAAGTCCATTCGACGAACTTGGCCACGGGTGTGAGGAGCTCCTGTAGGTTCATGGGTGCGGTTTGCTTCCGCAAAAATAGGCACCTTTCTATATGCTGAGCATTCTGAATTCGAATCAACCGGTGGCTTGGGCATTCGTGCCCCTATCCGGCGTGGTTTTGTTCCTGGGTTCTTGGGCTTTGAACCTCGCTGAGTTGGTTTCATGGCCCGCGTTAGGGGCCATTTCTGTTGCAGCTTGGCTCATACATCGAATTCATGCGGATTCGGGAATGCGCACCCGGCCAGGAAGCATACCCAGTTGGGTCTGGGTGTTGATTGCAACCCCCATGATTGGTGTGGTTTCCGACTGGACGTGGTGGGCCTTTCCCTGTTTTTTCCAAGGCATGCGTCATGTGATGCTGTTGCGGGACGGGGACCTGCGACCGGCCACTTTTATGTTCATCGCAATGTGGTGGTGTGCAGGAATCTTGATCGACGCTTCTTTGTGGCCGTTGTTGCCGTCTTTACTCCTGTCACTGTTGTTTGTGAGGCCACCAAAAGCGGAGGAGTTGGTGGCTGCAATGCTTGGACTGGTTGCGCCCGTGCTGCTCACGGGATCTGTGGTTTGGCTTATGGAAGGAGGACTCAGGGTATTTTGGGGGTGGCGGCCGGCAGCGGATTCCGCGATGTTGGGGGCCGCACTGTGGTTGGCATTGCCCACGGCATTGGGGTGTGCTTTCAGACAGCAGTCCCTGGTGAGGGCCACCGCGCAACAGCGGTTTGCACGGCAGCTGACCCAGTGGGCAGGTGTGTTGGGTGTGGCAGTCATCGGGGTCTTGGAAGGACTAGAATGGTCAGGGTCGCAGAGCCATACCCCCTCCTTATCGGCGTTTCCAGGCGCTGTTGCTTTCTTGGCGGCTTGGAGTTGGCCGTGGCTGATGCCGCCGCGAATGCGGTGGACCAAAGTGGCCCCTTTGGTCTTCATCTTGCTTTCAGCAGGTCTGTTGGCCATCCGGTTTTCACAAGGAGTGTAACCTCTCACGCTTCTCGGGCGTATGTGCCCACATGAAGCTCGCTTTCCTTTCGTTTTTGATGGTGTCCACCACCGTCTTGCTTGCACAACCAGCCAATGCCAATGCTGCAGGTGACCCCGTCGCTTCCGTTCAATCTGGAAGTTGGTTTGAAACCACCACATGGGACTGTGGTTGCATTCCTGGAGCAGCAAACGATGTGTCCTTACAAGGGGAACACACAGTGGTCTTGAACGAAGGCGATACTGCCCGTGCTCAAAGTGTGGCGGTGTCGCAAGGTGCTGTTTTGGGTATGGTGACAGGGTCAAGGCTGGAGCTTTTGGCGTCATTCGCTGCATTGGGCGAGGTTCCAGGACTTGGAGTTGTGGCCTTGGTTGGCGAAGGAGACCATGTTTGTGGACCGGCCAAATTGAACCAGTTGGAGTGTGGAACAGCTTCTGTGAGCCTGACCGATACGGTCATGATCACGGGACAGTTGGACCTCATGTCTGCGGACCTGAACACCGGCGGCAAGCTGGTGCTGGAAGGGACTTCAGGCATCACGAACGAATCGGGCACCATCGACGGAAATGTCTTGCGCCGATATTCTTGGGAGAAGGAAAGCAACTACAACTTTCACATTGGTACTGGATTGGACGGTGTGGAAGCCGGTCAGTTGCTGGACATGCCTGCCGCGGTCTATCTCAAGGAGTGGCAGGAGCCATCGTCTGGATATTTGACCTTGGAGGGAACCGATGAGGTGAAACTCGAAGCGGGTCTCAATTTCAAATTGGCCGCAGGCATCCATCAATTTGCGCTCACAGGAACTGCAGTATTGGACACTGTGGTGCAGTTGACAAAGGAGGCTGAAAGCAACTGGACCGGTTGGAACCTGATTTGCAATCCGATGACAGGGTTTGCCGACATGAATGCCGTCACTGTTTCGGGAGCAGGGACATTGGGCGCCACCTATGAATGGGTGGACAGTTTGAATACCTACAGTGTGCAGGTGGCGGGAATTGGCACCTTCGGAAATACGGGGGTTGTCGCTCCAGGAAGGGGTTTTTGGACCATCGCCGATGCGAACACCACCTTGCATTTCGGTCCAGAAGTCTTGGTGGACAAGCGCACTTGGGAAGCCCAGCAAGAGCAGTCGTCGGCCCAAGTTTTGGGCTTTCAATTGAGCACCGAGGACCGCGTGGACCAATGTGCAATTGAATTCGGAACGGGCTCTGCCGGTTACGACCGATTGGAAGACGCCGAGTTCTTGCCTTCCGGTTTCCGAGGCAGGAACCACTTGGACATCTTTTCCATGAGTGACGATGAGGTGTCTTTGGCGGTAAACCGCACCCACGGGGAGGAACAGGTGATGCCCATTTGGGTCAAAGCTTTGAGCGGAGACTCAGTGACCATCCGGGCGACATCCTTGCCTGAGAACCGCTGTCTCGTTCTTGAAGACGTCCTCACAGGATGGTCCGGAGCCGTTGATGCGGACTTGGAGTACACTTTTTTGGTCAACACATTCAACGACGAGCATCGGTTCAATTTGATCCTTGGTGGGTCAGTGGAAGTGTCAGCCACAGAGGCCGCCTGCGCCAGTGCGTTGGACGGAACGGTGCTGGTCACAGGAACTGCTGAGACTGTGGGTTATGCCTTGAACGATGCCAGCGGCAATGCCGTGGGCACTTTTACAGCAGACTCAACGGGCGGCACTTTCTCTAATGTGGGGGCAGGAATCTACACCGTGACCGCCTTTACCGAGGGGTGCATGGACCTGTCAAGGACCGTGGAAGTTGTAGCTGACAGCGCGGGCATTGGCAATTTCAGCGTAAACGCCATGCTGGACCACATCGGATGTTACGACGACCATGGAGGGGTGACTTTGAACATTGAAGGCGGACAAGAGCCGTACTCGGTATCATGGTTACACGGGGCCACGGGAGCCTCCATTGAGGTGGATGTTGCAGGTGCGTTGGAAGCGGTCATCACCGATGGTGCTGGTTGTTCTGATTCTGCCAGTGTGGAAGTGCTCCAGGCGCCACAGGTACAAGCGGGCATCGACGTAGACCAAGCGGTTGTGACCCTGATCGATGGAGAAGCAGAAGTGTACTTTGACAACACCAGTACCGGAGCGCATGCCTACCAATGGAATTTTGGAGAAGGCGGTACAAGCTCTTCGGAGAATCCCATCTACGCCTATGCGGCGGCTGGATCCTACACGGTCGGTCTGAACGCATGGAACGACTACTGCTCCGACACTTATCAAATGGTGGTGACGGTAGAAACGGTAAGTTCTGTGGGCCAAACTGCAACTGAGCTGGAGGTGGCCATGGAGCGCACTGTCATGGGCTGGGAAATCACCCATCCACGAGAGGCTTTTGAAGTGGAAGTTTTCGACCTGACGGGCCGCATCGTTCACAGAACAAGTGGATTGCCTGGCTATCCTGTGGTACTGAATCCCGCGGAAATGCCATCGGTGGCGTTGGTTCACTGGAGAGGCATCCACACAGGTCAGCAAAAAACTTGGAGGTTGGGCCGATAATTGGAAGTCGGAATACCGCGGGTATTCCCGAACTTCGCTGACGTGAAAGTCGGCGTTATCACCTTCCCCGGGTCCAATTGCGACCATGATATGGAACATGCCCTCGGCACGGAACTCGGTTTCCCTGTTGAGCGGCTCTGGCACAAGGACCGCGACCTCAAAGGGGTTGACCTTGTCGTCTTGCCCGGTGGCTTCAGCTACGGAGACTACCTCCGCAGTGGAGCCATCGCGCGTTTCTCCCCCATCATGGAGGAAGTGGTGGCCCACGCCAAGCGTGGTGGCCGCGTTTTGGGCGTGTGCAATGGGTTTCAGATTCTGTGTGAAGCAGGCCTGCTCCCCGGTGCGCTTCGGCACAACGACAACCGCAAGTTTATCTGTCGCAACGTGCTGCTGAGGCCAGAGTCGCTCATGGCGCCCATGACCGCAAAGCTTCCAGACGGCAGGCCTCTGTGCATCCCCATTGCCCATGGTGAAGGCAATTACACCATTGACGATGCAGGCCTCGATGCGATTGAGGACGGCGACCAGATTTTGTTCCGCTATTGTGGTCCCGATGGTGGAATTGGAGATGAATTCAACCCCAACGGTTCGGTGGACCACATCGCAGGTGTGTGCAACGCAGAAGGCAATGTATTTGGCATGATGCCCCACCCTGAGCGCGCTTGCAGTGAGGACCTCGGGAACACCGACGGCCGCGCCATGCTAGAGGCCCTCGCGGCAGCCGTAGAAGCGGCCTGACCCCCCGCGGCCACGCATTTTTCGTGTCGCATTTCGACGGTGTTTGGAACATGAAAGGGTTAAGTTTGTTGCTATAGTCCCCGGAAATGACCGGGAAAGCCATGGCCGATCATCACCCACCATTCATAGCAGGACCCCTTTTGGGTCGAATCAAAGAGCCCCAAGACTTACGGGAAAAATTTGGCGTGGAGGATTTGCCGCAAGTCTGCGATGAGTTGAGGCAATACATCGTGGACGTGGTCAGCGAAAAAGGAGGCCATTTTGGAGCAAGCCTCGGTGTGGTCGAGTTGACGGTGGCGTTGCACTATGTCTTCAACACTCCTGAAGACCAAATCGTGTGGGACGTTGGCCACCAGGCATACGGCCATAAAATCTTGACCGGTCGGCGAGAGCAATTCCACACCAACCGGATTCACAAGGGACTCAGCGGATTTCCAAAGCGCAGCGAAAGCCGTTATGACACTTTTGGCGTAGGGCACAGTTCCACGAGCATCAGTGCTGCATTGGGCATGTCCGTGGCCAACAAAATCAAGGGGGACTTGCGACAACACATTGCCGTCATTGGTGATGGTGCCATGACTGCGGGCCTTGCCTTTGAAGGCCTCAACCACGGCGGCTGGCAAGACAACAACATGATTGTGGTGCTCAATGACAACTGCATGTCGATTGACCCCAACGTCGGAGCGCTCAAGGACTACTTGACCGACATTACGACCTCGCACACCTACAACCGCGTCAAAGACGAAGTGTGGCAATTGCTGGGCAAGGTGTCCAAATTTGGACCAGACGCCCAGACCATTGCGTCGAAGGTGAGCGACATGGTGAAGGGCTCTTTGCTGCAGCAGTCCAACATGTTTGAGTCCCTGAACTTCCGCTATTTCGGACCGATTGACGGCCATGATGTGGAACAGGTGGAGCACGTGCTGCGCGACCTCAAGGACATCCCTGGACCCAAGTTGTTGCACCTGCTCACCAAGAAGGGCAAGGGTTATGCACCGGCCGAAGCTGGCAGCCCCACCAAATGGCACGCTCCCGGCCTCTTTAACAAAGAGACCGGTGAAATTATCAAGGTGGTGCCCAAGTCGCCAGAGCCGCCGAAGTATCAGGACGTCTTTGGCCACACCATCATCGAGCTCGCCGAAAAAGACGAGCGCATCGTTGGAGTCACACCGGCAATGCCGACGGGCTGTTCTCTGAAGTTTATGATGGAAGCCATGCCCGATCGCGCGTTTGACGTGGGCATTGCAGAACAGCACGCGGTTACTTTCTCGGCAGGCATGGCCACCCAAGGGATGGTGCCGTTCTGCAACATTTACAGTTCGTTCATGCAACGGGCCTACGACCAAGTGGTGCACGATGTGGCGTTGCAAAACCTGCATGTCGTGTTTTGTTTGGACCGCGGAGGTATGGCAGGTGCAGATGGCCCCACTCACCATGGGGTTTTCGACCTTGCTTACATGCGCTGCATCCCCAACATGATCGTTTCGGCGCCCATGAACGAGGAGGAGTTGCGCAACCTCATGTACACAGCCTCGGCAGACAACCACGGTCCTTTCAGCATCCGCTATCCACGTGGAAAAGGGGTCATGACCGAATGGAAGACCCCCTTGCGCAAAGTGAAGGTGGGAACAGGCCGCCGCGTGCGCAATGGAGAAGACGTCGCCATCCTCGGCATCGGCCACCTTGGCAACCATGCGTTGAAAGCGGCAGAGCAGCTCGAGGCTGACGGCATATCAGCAGCCATGTACGACATGCGGTTTGTCAAGCCGTTGGACGAGACCCTGCTCCACGAAGTATTCGGGAAATTCGACAAGGTCATTACCGTGGAAGACGGTTGTATCCAAGGCGGCATGGGAAGTGCGGTGCTTGAATTCGCCGCAGATCAAGGATACATGGCCCGCATTGTAAGGCTGGGCGTTCCGGACCAATGGGTCGAGCACGGAACGCAATCAGAGCTGTATTCCGAATGTGGGTACAACGTGGACGACATCGCAGCCAGCGCCCGCAAGATGGTAGGCGTGGCACACAACGGAGCCCAAAAAGCGGGCTAGGGCCCACGGTCATTGCACAGGTCTTCCGACCTTCGTTGCATGGAAGACGCCATTCGGAACCGCGTAGAAGAAAGTGGGCTCATTCAGCTCGACCTTTCGGCCTTGCTGTCCGACAGGACGTTGCGCGACATCGACATTGCCCCGCAGCTTTGGCAGGGTTTGGCCATCCGTGAACAGGAGTTTCGCGCGTGGTTGAATTCCTTGGATTGTGCGGATTATGCCGGCGCAGATGTGGCCATCCACTGCAGCGCAGATGCGATTGTACCGGAGTGGGTTTGGATGTTGGTTGCGGCTTCATTGCAAGGCCATGCCAGCAGTGTACATGTCTGTGCACCGCGAGACTTGAAGCCGGCCTTATTGGCCCGCATCGCCGAAGAATTGGACCCCGAGGAGTACCGTGGAAAGAGGGTGGTGGTCAAGGGCTGTGGATTGGATGCAGGGGCAGGACCAGCAGTGCGGCTGGTAGAGCGGTTGCAGCCGGTGGTCAAGTCGCTGATGTTTGGCGAACCGTGCAGCACCGTTCCCGTGTACAAGTCGCGCTGAGAAGCGGAGTAAATCAGAGCGGTTCCTCGGAATCCCCGAGGTAATTTGGCGGAGCCATGTTAACCGCTGAATCCGAAAAGAAGCTCTTCCTGATTGATGCCTTTGCCCTGATTTTCCGGGCATACTATGCCTTTATCCGCAACCCCCGCATCAACAGCAAGGGCGCCAATACCAGCGCTGTGTTCGGTTTCACAACCGCCATGCTGGACATCCTTAAAAACGAGAAACCGACCCACTTGGCCATCGTTTTTGACCCCCCAGGACCGACGTTCCGACACGAGACGTTTCCCGAATACAAGGCCAACCGGGACGAAACACCCGAAGACATTCGGGCGAGCATTCCCCACGTTTACGCCATGGCAGAGGCCATGCGCATTCCCACCATTACCGAGCCTGGCTTTGAGGCAGACGACATGATTGGCTATCTGTCGGTATTGGCAGAGAAAGAGGGCTTCGACGTTTACATGATGACACCTGACAAGGACTATGCTCAACTGGTAACCGAGAAGGTGCGCATGTACCGGCCGGGTCGACAGGGCAATCCGGCCCAGGTTTGGGGACCGGCAGAAGTGTGTGAGCGGTTTGGCATTGAAGACCCATTGCAGGTGATCGACTTGTTGGGGCTGATGGGCGACTCTGCGGACAACATTCCTGGGGTACCTGGAATCGGCCCCAAGACAGCCGCCAAGTTGCTCGGAAAATATGGGTCCATGGAGACCTTGCTGGACTCCACAGCAGAGCTCAAGGGCAAGCAAAAGGAAAACCTTGAGAATTTTCGGGAGCAGGCCTTGCTGTCCAAACACCTGGCCACCATCGTCACGGACATCGCCTACACACCGGACTTTGACGACATGGCCGTTGAGGGTCCCGATGCCGAGAAATTGAACCCCTTGTTTGAAGAGCTGGAGTTCAGAACATTGGCACGGCGCATTTTGGGGAACGCCGCGGGTGCAGGTCCCGCCGGCCAAGCCACCAAGCCTGCCACCAAGTCTGCAGAGGATGATGGTGGAGGACAAATGGGGCTATTTGGTGGAGGTGGTGCCGGCGATCAGGCAGGGCAGGGCAGCGATGGTTTGGATCAGTTTGATGCCGAGGCCGTGGACTACCGGTTGGCTGACACTGCGGATAAACGCGCCGATTTGCTGGCCGAGTTGTCTGCGGCACAGCGTTTTGCATTTGACACGGAGACCACAGGATTGGACGCGCGAACAGCCCGTATTGTGGGCATGAGCTTTTCGACAAAGCCAGGCACGGCCTGGTACGTGCCCGTCCCGCTTGGTGACCCGGCACAGCCGCAACGGGAAGACCAAGAGGTGACCGCCCTGATGTCGGAGTTTGCGCCGGTGCTCGGGGATGGGTCCAAGCAGTTGATTGCACAGAACTGGAAGTACGACCTCAAGATCATGCAGGGGGCAGGAGCATCAGTGGGCTGCCAGGTGTTCGACACGATGCTCGCCCACTATGTGCTGCAGCCGGATCTCAAGCACGGCATGGACTACCTCGCCGAGGTGGAGCTTGGATACAAGACCATCCCCATCACAGACCTGTTGGGCAAAAAGGGCAAGAACCAAAAGACCATGGCGGACATCCCGCCAGAACAGGTCTGCAACTATGCTTGTGAGGACGCTGACATCACCCTGAGGTTGGCCGACGTTTTCGAGCAGAAGCTGGGTGAGGATTCTCCCGAGCGGCGCATTCTGGACACCATTGAAATGCCATTGGTTCCGGTATTGGCTGACATGGAGATGGAGGGCGTTCGTTTGGACACAGAAGCCCTAAATGCCATGGCAGAGGGGCTGCAGGAAGACCTCCGCAAACTGACAGACTCCATTCAAGCCCATGCCGGGGTGCCGTTTTCCATCGACTCACCGCGCCAGTTGGGTGAGGTCTTGTTTGATCACCTCGCCATCGCAGAGAAGGCCAAAAAGACCAAGACGGGACAGTATGCTACGGGAGAGGAGGTCCTTCAAAAACTCGTGAACAACCACCCCATCGTGGGGGAAGTACTGGAGTACCGCCAACTGAACAAGCTGTTGTCGACCTACGTTCGGCCGCTGCCAGAGTTGGTGGACGCCGAAACAGGACGGGTGCACACCCAATACATGCAGGCTGTAGCGGCAACGGGTCGACTCAGCAGTACGCATCCAAACCTGCAGAACATACCCATTCGGACGGCCCGAGGCCGAGAAATTCGAAAGGCCTTTGTCCCGCGCGATGCGGACCACATACTGATGGCCGCCGACTACAGTCAGGTGGAGTTGCGCATCGTGGCTGCCTTGAGTGGCGACAGGGGGTTGTGCCAAGCATTTAACGATGGGGCGGACATTCATACCGCTACTGCGGCAAAGGTGTTTGGCATTGACCCCGAAAAAGTGGACCGGGGCCAACGCAGCCAAGCCAAGGCAGTCAACTTTGGCATTCTGTATGGCCAAGGAGCGTTTGGGTTGGCAGAAACCCTCAAGATTCCGCGCCGTGAGGCCAAGACCATCATCGAGGCTTACTTCGCGGAGTTTGCGGACCTCAAGGCGTACCAGACGGAAGTTGTGGAGCGGGCCAAGGAAGTGGGCTACGTAGAGACCGTTTTGGGCCGCAAACGCTGGCTACCAGACATCACTTCAGCAAATGCTGTGGTCCGGGGCTTTGCAGAACGCAACGCCATCAACGCCCCCATCCAAGGGTCGGCTGCTGACATCATCAAAGTGGCCATGGTCCGCATCCAAGAAGCGCTGCGCTCGGCGTCCTTAGAAGCACGCATGATCCTACAAGTGCACGACGAATTGGTATTTGACGTGCCCAAAGGTGAGGTTGAGGCTTTGACCGCATTGGTCAGGGAGCACATGGAGGGCGCTGTAGAATTGGCGGTCCCGCTCGAGGTTGAAGTGGAGACAGGGGCGCATTGGTTGGAGGCGCATTGACCGCTGATCATGTCCATTCCGGGGCTTCATCGGTTCATTCTGACGAAGGTTTTACTGCACCGCTGACAGCATTCACCTCCAAGAGAGGATAACTTTCGAAACAGGCAATCGGCGCTTGCCGTACCAGATTCAACTTGCCTTCACAACCCGCTTGGATTTTCCATGAAACTCAAAAACGACCGATTCACGCTTTCCTTGCCCTTGGCGACATGGACAGCACTTCCCTTGATGTTGTTCTTCGTCGGCTGCGGCGAAGCTCCAGACGCCGGTGCGTCTGATGGGGCAAATGCCAACAGCGATCAGCCCATGGACCAGGAGGGCATGATGCCCGCCCGACGTCAAAAGGCCTTCAAGCAGATCTTCCATGCGGTGCCCTCGCCCATAGAGACAGCCATGCTGTTGGAGCGCAGCGGGATTCGTTTTGATTCTGGTGCGCTGCACACCTTGGACAACGCTGCGGGTTACACCACCACTGAGCTTCAATCTGTCAACCTCGGCATCTACGCGGGTGACTTGAGTTACTCGGTGATTTTCAACCAGAACCAGCAATCGGTTGATTACCTCAACACATGCCGCCGGCTGTGTGACGGACTCGGAGTAGGCGACATCATCAACGCCGGTCTCATCGCACGGGCAGACAACAACCGCGACATCCGCGATTCTCTGGTAGACATCGTCACAGACACTTTCTATTCGCTCAACGCCCGGTTCCGTGAAAACGGCATGGAGGAAGTCAGTGGTTTGATGGCAGCAGGTGGATGGATCGAGGGTGTTTACCTCGGTACGCGCAGCCTCAACACATCTACTGACGACTTGAAGTTGCGCATCGCAGAACAGAAGATGACCTTGGAAAACCTGATGGGACTGCTCAGGAGCTATGCTCCAACACCAGCCCTCAAGGGAATGATGGAGGCCCTGACCCCGGTTGAGGCCGCTTTCGCAGGTGTCACGATCACAGAAAATGCTGCGGCGGCTTCGGCTGCTGAGGATGGCATGGTGGTCATCAGCGGTGGGCCAGAAGTCCAATACGACCAGGCTACCCTGGACGCGATTTCTGAAACAATTGCTGCAGTTCGTAACCAATACGCAAAGTGAACGTAACCCATAGCGCCATGACTGCGATTAAAACAATCCCCCTCGCTGCCCTCGCCCTGGTGATGATCTTCACCGTGGCCGATGCTACAGCACAATGCCGGACTTTCACGAAGAAGCGCTGTCTTCCTGCGTTGGAGGATTACGTGCAGAATGACAACTACAACACTGCGGTTCTGATCCCCGGTGATGAAGCTGAACTCGAACTGACATTTTTTGGTGACCGCGCCTACCGGCTTTTGGTGTGCGGACACCCGGTGCTCGGTGACCTGACTTTCCAAGTATTGGACAGCAGGGGCAACGGCATCTATGACAGTTCAGACAAGGAAAAGGACCATTTCGATTTCAGGGTAGCCAATACCCAGCAAATGACGATCCGTGTTCAGGTTCCCCCCAAGGAAGCTGTGATTCAGCACGAAGGCTGTGTCAGCATTATGGTTGGCTCTAAGGGCTGATCACCACACTTTACCCCACATTGAAACGTCCGCACGGCTTTGCCGGAGCGGGCGTTTTGCTGTTAGGCTTCCTGGCGGCTAAGAAAGTCAACCACGGCGGCATCAAAAGCCTGGGGCTGTTCAGCGTGCAGCCAATGGCCCGCATCTAAGGCACAGGTGTGCAACTGGGGAAAGTGGGCCTTCATGGCGTCCATGCCTCTTCCAACCACATAATCTGACCTCGTGCCGTAAATGCTCAATGCCGGTGCGGGGATTTCACCGAGTGGCCTGTGGCCGGTCATGTCTGCCAAGTGCCGGCGGAGTACGGGCAGGTTGAACCGCCAGGCGAAACGTGCGGGGTCTGATCGGTACAGGCCTTTGAGGAGAAATTGCCGCACACCGGCTTCAGGTATCGATGAGGTGAGGGCGGCTTCGACCTCACTCCTCCGGCCAAAAGATGACAAATCCAATGCGGCCAGCGCATCGAACAGGTGCAGGTGGTGCGGGGGATAGGCAACGGGAGCCATGTCTGCCACGATGAGGCTGCGGCAACGCCCAGGGTGCCGGTCCGTGAAATACATCGCCGTTTTGCCGCCCATGCTGTGCCCGAGTATATCCGCTTGCCTGATTCCCAGCGCGTCCATGGTGTCGAGCAGGTCGACCACCATATCGGGGTAACCGTGGTTGGGGTGGTGGGGGCTGCGGCCATGGTTCCGCTGGTCCACGAGCACTACGGGGCGGTCCGTCGCCCAACGGGTCCCCAAAGTTTGCCAGTTGTCAGAAGACCCTAAAAGGCCATGCAGGACGACCAGTGGGGGCGCGGCCCTGTCGATGGGGTGCGCTCCTAAAACGCGATGAAAGAGCACCATTATGCAGGGCGCAACTGCGCTTTGTATTGTCCAACCGCGTTTTGCAGTCCCACGTAGAGGGCGTCGCTGATCAAGGCGTGGCCTATGCTGACCTCGTGAAGGGGCTGCACATGTTGGGCGAAATGGGCGAGGTTGTCCAGGTCGAGATCGTGTCCTGCATTGACATCGAGCCCAACGCTTTT
>Ga0206128_1003463_pt1 | contig 13040 bp, 18 predicted proteins | sample Helgoland_Spring_7_FD_148601 | JGI IMG/M metagenome (GOLD analysis project Ga0206128, IMG submission 148601) | Pelagic subsurface seawater microbial communities from Kabeltonne, Helgoland, North Sea - Helgoland_Spring_Bloom_20160426_1 | ecosystem: Environmental > Aquatic > Marine > Epipelagic ...
GGGGCTTATGCTAAAACCGCTGACAGAAAGGCTAAAAAAGCGCATGCACAGCGTGAAAGGCGCAAGGCGAAGAAGAATGGTGTCAATGTTAAAGGTAAAGATTGGGATCACAAGGACGGAAGATGGGAGAAGGTGTCTAGAAACAGGGCTAATGATGGTGAAGGGACTAAGAAGGAGGGAAAAAAGAGGTACAAGGTACCAAAACGTAAAACTAAAAGTAAAAAACGCTAGTAGATGAGTAGAATTATATCTTACCCGTACGATGATAGTATTAAAGCTAAAGATGCGTGGGTCGGTACGGACGAAGCGTCTAGACAAACTAAGCAGTATACAGCGGAAGCTCTTGCTGAGTACCTTAATATAAGCGGTAGCATATCTATAATAGGCCAAATGACCTACAAGTATGGTACTACGCCTTTAAATGGTATTGGTACGCTAGCGGTATTCGGTGGTGGACCAGATATAGTTGCTTTCAGCGCTGTTGTTAAGTTGACTTTGAGTAATCAAGACATAAGTAACCAAAGGGTTGTAGAATTCTTAGACTTATTGGTGGGATCGGATATACTTATCGCAGAGCAAGGAGCTATATCAACATTCGGTTATTACAGCATCGACAGCTACGCTATTAACGCGACGGATTCTAATTATTATGATTTAGGTGTTACCTTTAAGTCTGGTAATGGATCAATGAGATCCGATAGAATATATGAGGCTCAAAACTTTGTATTAGCGAATGATGCAACGCAATCTCCTTGGAACACGGTTCCAGATGGAATAAGTTATACAGCGGCTAATGTCGGTATTGGCACCGTAGCACCTAGTGAAAAACTTGAGGTTAGTGGTGGTATTATAGGAGATACTTTATTTGTAAGGAACACTGACGGCTATGACGCTGAGCTGCTTTCTAACAACCTAACAACTAATAAGACTTTTAATTTTCCTGACGTTGGGGGAACATTAGCGCTAACCACAGATATAACATCGTCTCCTTGGGATACAGTTACCGGTGGTATAAACTACGCGAATGGTAACGTAGGTATCGGAACGACAAGCCCTAGTGAGAAGCTTGAGGTTAGCGGAGGAAATATAAAAGGCGATGGACTAATCCAAGTAGAGAATGCTAGCGACAATAACATTATAGGTAAATTAGTTATCAATTACGGTTCTAGTAATAACCCCAGGCTAAGCTCAGTCGGAGGAACAGAAATAGATTTTCAAACGGATTTAGTTATACGTAGTAATAAAGGACTCTACTCAGACACTTCTAGTTCTACCGGCTTAATAATAGGTTCTCAAAGGGCAAACACGCCAATAAAGTTTCTTACCTCCCCAACTACTCACCTTACATATTCGGAAGCTATGAGAATAGCCGGAGACGGAAACGTAGGTATCGGAACGACTAGTCCTAGTGAAAAACTAGATGTCGAGGGTAACATAAGAGTAGGTGTGAATAACGGTTTTTATATAACCAATCAAAACGTAGGTATAAAAAGAGTTGCTAATGATTTAGTAGTAGGAGGTTTTGGAGGAATTAGATTTACATCTTCATCTACGACAGTTCCTAACCAAGCCGAAAGAATGCGCATCACCTCAGCGGGCAACGTTGGCATCGGTACGACTAGTCCTCAAGGAAAACTTGATATTTCAACTGCGACTTCAGGTGATATATTTAATTTAAGAATTCATAATTTATCATCAGAATCCGCCCAATCTACAGGTATACTTTTTAACGCGGGATACACAGATGTCAGTAGAGGTAAAGGTGGTTTAGTCTACGAGTACGATACCTCCGCGGGTTGGAATAGAGGAGATTTCCATTTTTTACAGCGTCAAGACGCAGGCACGGGTATTGCAAGATTGTCAGATAGTGTTGTAACTATTAAAAACAGCGGCAACGTAGGTATCGGGACTACTAGTCCTAGCGAAAAACTAGAAGTTGATGGTAATATTAAATTTTCAAACGGTGCTTTATTTGATAGTAAAACTGTAATAGGGGCCAACGCGAATGACTTAACCATCTCAACACCCGATTTTTTAAAACTAGACCCTGGCTACGGAGATCTGCAAGTTACTTCAGGTATCGCTATGGACGGAGGTATATCTACTGGAGGTAGAGGAAAAAGAATTGTTTTTGGAGGAGGAGAAGACTATCTAATGTCCAGTAATACGGATAACGATGTACTTCTAAGCTCATGGAAGCATATAAGATTTGGAGCAGGAAGCGGATCAGGTGAATCTAACTTTAGTGAAAAAATGCGTATTACCTCAGCAGGTAACGTAGGAATAGGAACGACTAGTCCAATTTCCAAGCTACATGTAAATGGAGACGCGAGGATAGGTGATTTAAGATTAGTTTCAGCAGGAGGCACAGACTATATTCAAAGTGATGCAAATATTAGGTTTTCTCCTGTAGGAACGTCTTCAGGAACACGGATGACTATATTATCAACAGGCAACGTAGGTATAGGGACAACTAGCCCTAGTGAAAAGCTTGAAGTATCTGGTAAGGCAATAATTAGAAAATCTGGTAGTGCAACAGCTCATGGTGATACTGATTTACTTGTTACAGATGCGACAGCGGCAAGTTCAACGGCAGCAATACAAATTTTAGGTGGTAATGCTGGGTTTTCAAATTTACAATTTTCTGATACTGATAATTATAGTCAAGGAGCAATTATGTATAGTCATACTGATAATTACATGGCTTTAAAAGCTAATGCTGCAGAAAAAATGCGAATAACCTCATCAGGAAACGTAGGAATCGGGACTACTAGTCCTGCTCATAAATTAACAGTGCCAAGCGGCACAAACGGTAGAGTAGCACGATTTGGTAATCTTGAAATTACAACACAAGCGGCAACTTACACTGGAAGTTCAATAGAAGTTACTGGCTCTAACTCTTTTATAAAATATAATTCTACATTAGGTCACAAGTTTTTTACTAGAACACAAGGCGGAGGTAACACGTTAGAAGCGTTAACTATAGTTCCTGACACGGGTAACGTAGGTATCGGGACGACTAGCCCTGAGGTAGGATTGCATTTATCAGGTACAGGTTTACCTGCTACGTTTTCTATAACAGACACAGCTATAACTAATGCCTCTTACGATACAATGAGGTTTTACGCAGCAAGTCAAAATAAGTTTGCAATTGGCGTTGGAACAGGAACTTCTTACCCCGCTAATATAGTCATAGATGGGCCATCAGGCAACGTCGGAATCGGAACTACTAGCCCTAGCAGTAAGTTAGATGTAAATATACCTCTAGGTATTAGTAACGGTATTACAATAGATACAAACGACGAAGTATATAGTATTTGGAGTAATTCCAATTTAGGGGGTTTGGCTTTAAGTGCTAATATAGTTGGGTATACTACTAGATATGATTTATTTTTAAAGCACAGCAACGGTAACGTAGGAATCGGGACTAGTAGTCCTGGCCAAAAGCTAGAAGTTGACGGCCAAGTGTTATCTGACGGGTATAGACTTGCAGCAATGCAAACAGCCCCTGCAACTAGAAACTCAACGGGAACGCCAGGAGAAATAGTAATAGACGGGAATCACATATATGTTTGTTATGCTACAGACTCTTGGAGTAGAGTAGCTTTAGAAACATCATGGTAATATAAACACAAATACAAACAAAAACAAAAACAAATGATTACTTACAATTGGAATTGCAAAACAGTAGATGCTTACGTAGAAGAAGCAGGAAATGACGATGTAGTGTATAATGTACACTGGATAGTTACAGGAACCACTACAGAGGAGGGTAAAGAATACTCAGCTACAAATATAGGAACACAAGTTCTTAACATCGACGATATAACAAACTTTATACCGTTTGATCAACTTACTAATGACGAAGTAGTAGCTTGGACACAAGCAACAATGGGTGCAGAGCAAGTTGCAGCAATAGAAGCTAACATAGCTGACGCTATTAACCTGGAAATTAATCCAGTGTCAATAACACTTACTATTGGAGAGCCTGTGCCTCCAGTGGAGTAGTTAATAAATAAAAATTACGCGTAGTTTTTTGAAATTACGCGTAATTATATAATAAAATCTAATTAAATGAATCAAATAGTAAAACAATTTAGCTTTGGCGACAAAGGTAGAGAAAAAGTATTTAAGGGTATTGAAACCCTAACCGAAGCTGTAGCTTCTACCCTCGGAGGCGGGGGTGAGTGCGTTATATTCGAAGATGCACAAGGTGTACCTGTAATAACAAAAGACGGTGTAACGGTTGCAGAATTATCTGTATTATTAGACCCCGTAGAAAATATGGGTGCATCCTTAGTAAAGCAAGCTGCTAGAAGAACGGTAGCTGAAGCAGGCGACGGCACAACAACTTCCACGGTATTAGCACACGCAATACTAAAGGAATTTGATAAATCAAAAGACAAGTTTACAAGTCGTGAAAAACGCGATGCTATCAATAAAGTAGTTGATAAGGTATTAGATCACTTAGACAAGCAGGCAAAGCCAGTTAACGGCGGTATGATTGATGAAGTAGCCACTATATCTACAAACAACGATATAGAATTAGGTAAACTCATTGCGGATGCATACAGAGCTGTAGATTTAACAGGTGTTGTTATGATGGAAACATCACACGACGGCAATACAAGCATAGAGGTAGTTGAGGGTGTACAATACGAAAAAGGATTTACTAATAATCATTTCGTAACAAATCACGCAGCTAACACAGCGGAGCTAGTTAATCCTAAGATACTGCTAGTTGATTCAGCAGTTGATACCATTAGGCAAATACAAACAATATTAGAGCATGTGATCAAAAACAACATGCCATTACTAATTGTAGGAGATGTTGACGCAAAAGTCGCAGCTGCTTTAGCAATGAATAAAAACAAGGGGTCTATTAAAGTAAATGTGATTCCCGCACCTACTCATGGTGTAAATAGAAAAGAAATATTTGATGATTTAGCTTTACTAACCGGTGCTACGGTTATAAGTGAAAACTTAGGAGATGATCTAGACTTAATTGATTTATCTTGCTTGGGTACTTGCGTAAAGGCAGTGTCTACATTTAAAGACACGGTGTTTCAGATAGACGAAGAGCAGTCTGAAGAAGTACAAGCGATCATCAGTAACATTAAAGAGGAATTACTTACGGAGTCTAATCCAGGTAAGATAATTAAACTTGAAAAACGATTAGCAATGCTTGCTGCTAAGCTAGCAATAGTAAAAGTAGGTGGTAACTCAGAAGTAGAGCTAAACGAAAAGAAAGACAGGGTGGAGGATGCAATATGTGCAACCAAGGCCGCTATAAAAGAAGGTGTGGTTGCTGGAGGCGGCATAGCCCTGATCAACGCGGCTACTAGTATAAAAGCAAAGTCTTCTGAGGAAGAATTGGTTTTAGAGGCGCTGTATTACCCGTGTAAGACTATAATGAAAAACGCGGGGATCGAATACAAGAACATCGGCAAAAAAAATCACGGTGTTAATGTAGAAAACGGTAAAACAGTTAATATGTTTAAAGCAGGAATTATAGATCCTGTATTGGTTACAAAATCAGCTTTAAAGAATGCTGCATCAGTTGCTTCGACTATATTGTCAACTAACTGTGTTATGTCTAACGTAAGAGGATAATATGAACGCAATAGGTAGAAACATAATAATAAAGAAATTAAAAGAAGGAGTGACCGCTACAAAAGGCGGGTTGCTTCTTGCTGAGAATCACCGCGAAGACATAAGATATGTAGAGGCTACAGTTGTATCCACAGGCAGCGAATGCGATGGTATAAAAAAGAACGATGTAATCTATTACGATAGACACGCGGGGCATAAGATAGAATTGGATAAGGAAACATACCACGTTATAAAAAATAGCGACGTAGTATTTGTTTTATGAGGAATTTAACCGGCGGCGACATAAAAGATTTAGGCCTACTAAAACATTATAGGCTTATACGCAAATGGGCTTGCAAAACAAATGGTATTACAGATGCTGACCTAGAATTGTTAATTTACTTCGACTGTTTAGGGCAGTTTAGGAAGCGCGATTTTGAAGACGGTAGCCTTACATACTCTTGGGATAACAGGAGATGGAATAGGCTGCTTAAAGAAGGCTGGATAGTCAAGTGGCGAGGATATAACGGATCAGATAAAACTTATAGTATATATAAAATAAGTTTTAGATGCAAATGCTTAATACAACAAGTATACCGCATAATGTTGGGGGAAGAAGATATACCTACCTCAACTAGACGCAATCCAGTAATGAAAAAGAAATCTTACAGCGACAAAGTATATTCCGCTGCATTCAATAAAGTTAACGAAGATAAAACAAGATACTTATGATAAACGCAAATATGATGGGCCAAATACCCGGCATGCAAGATACCAGTGAAATGGCAATGCAACAGGCACAAGCACAAGCGCAATTACAAGCTAGAGGTATGCAACAACCTACTTACCAAGCAAATGGAGTTAATCCTGCGTTTGCAGCCGTAACAAGCGGGGTAATGGGAGACATTGAAGCAAGAAATAAATCTATGCAAGGATTAATATAAAAACTATGGACTACAAAAAACAAATGGTAGCAAATCCAACAGGAGGGGCTAGCGGTAAAATAGGGGAATCAGCATTATGGGATGGGCCATTAAGTCAAGAGGGTAGACCTCACGGCAAAGGATCCTCTTCAGGCAAAAATGGTATGCAGGTATTAAAATACCCAACGCCTTATGAATCTAAACCAATTACGCAGTGTGCGAAAGGACGGTCAAATGAATCTTACTAGTAATTTTAAAAAATCAGAGTTTGAATGCAAATGTGGTTGCGAGATGCCCGATGAAGTTTTCTTCAATATCGAAAAGCTTGCTAACCAATTGCAATACACGCGTGATTTTATAGAATTACCAATAAATATAACTAACGCATATCGATGCCGAAGCCACAACAAAGCAGTGGGCGGAGTTTCTAACAGCCAACACATACTAGGTAAGGCAGCAGATTTGCAAGTCAAGGGTATATCACCCGATGAACTCCATAAGGTACTAGATACTTTAGCGGAGTATAATCATGTAATGCAAGGCGGATTAGGGTTATACGATTCGTTTGTTCATTACGATATACGAGGTACCAGAACAAGATGGGACAAAACAACTAAAAAATAAAACAGTATGCCAGCAGCAAAAAAGAAAGCAGCCCCTAAAAAACGGGGTAAAGCACCCTCTCGTAAAAAGTCAGAAGGGAACTACGCTAAAGTAAAAAAGGGCGGAGGAACAGGTAAAAAAGCCGGTGGCGGAATGACCTCCAAAGGCGTTGCGAAGTATCGCAAAGATAATCCCGGTAGTAAGTTAAAGACTGCTGTAACTACACCCCCTTCAAAATTAAAGAAAGGTAGTAAAGCTGCTAAAAGACGCAAATCATTTTGCGCAAGATCTAAAGGCTGGAAGTCAGAAAGAGGATTAGCTGCGCGAAGAAAATGGAACTGTTAATATGAAAAAGAAAAAAGCAAATTGCGGATGCTTCAGTAAATATATGAAGCCCTCGGTTCAAGGGACTAAAGGATCAAAAGGCAGAAATGGTTGGGATGCAAAGCCAGTATTTAGAATAACTAATCCAGGTAGAAGATGAAAAAGACTAAGTCAAAAAAAGATGCTTGTTACTATAAAGTAAAAGGATCGTATAAAGTATTTCCATCAGCTTACGCAAGTGGCGCAATAGCCAAGTGCCGTAAGAATAAGGGCAAGAAGTAATGGCTGTTCGTAAAACCGCTAAAGGTGCATCTTTGAAAAGATGGTTCAAAGAAGAATGGAAAGACGAGAAGGGTAACGCTTGCGGATCTACTAAAAACAAGAAGACTAAAAAATGTAGGCCATCAAAAAGGGTTAGCTCTAAAACGCCTAAGACGTGGAGAGAAATGTCGCCGGCTGAGAAAAAGAAAGCGGTTGCTGAAAAGAAAAGAACTGGGATGGGTAAAAGAACATCGTCTTTAAAACGTAAAAAGAAATAACAGAATAGGACTGTATAAACCTAAAACAAACATAAATAAATAAAAACTAAAAAATTATGGCATTATTAAAACTGACTAACACCGATAACACGCCGTTGGTTATAAACGCAGAGGAGCTTATGGGAATACAGTGTAATACCACTGAAGCTGGAGAGGGATGGTTTGTGTTCACGAGTTCTAAACCTGATTCAAACTTAGGGGCAACGAGCGGTTGCGCCGCTTTTGTTATTGATTCATCGGATTCGGCTTCTGGGCCTATTTTCGCAAATGAAATAAACGAGGCTCTAACAGCTAGCCCAAATGGGCCGATTGTAACCTGCAGAACTACCTCTAAACTTACATCATTCACTTACTCATAAAAAATAAAACCATGAAATATTTAAAATTAACAAATATCGCGAGCAGCTCAAATCCATTTCCACAGGTTATAGGTATGGCAGGATTCTTATCGTTCGTAGAACCAACTAGTCAGTATGGAGTTGCTGTCCGCACTAAAAACAAAGCCGGAAATGTTGGCGGTATATTTATAAGTTTAGATCAGAGCGGTGACGCCCCTACCCTGGCGGACGCTCAACTAATGTATAAAGAATTAAACGAAGCAATTACATCAGCACCTGTGAAGTCAGGTGGCGCTTTAGAAGTTCGCACTACCCATAAAATAGGATCGGTAAGTTTTGGAATATAAAATTCTTGCTTAGTGCATAGGATACCTATAGCTTAATAATTATTAGCTCCGCGGAGTAAAATTCGCGGGGTTTTTATTAAACAAAGAATATGAGCAAAATAATTTCATGGTTAACAGGAGGGCTTATTAAAGAAGTCGGATCTGTAATTGATAGTCTAACGACTACAAAAGAAGAAAAGCTTGAGATTAAAAAACAATTGAAAGTAATTCTTGAAAAAGCAGAGGCTAACGCACAAGCAGAGGTTACCTCAAGATGGAAGTCGGACATGAGTTCGGATAGCTTCCTTTCTAAAAATATTAGGCCGATGGTGCTAATATACCTGACTTTTATATTTTCTGTACTAGCATTTGCTGACGGAAACATAGGGCAGTTTAAAATAGCTGAAGCATATATACCTATATTTCAAACGCTGTTAGTTACAGTTTACGGGGCTTACTTTGTTGGTAGGTCTTGGGAAAAGGGTAGAAAAATAATGAATAATAAAACAAACAAACAATAATGGGACAATTTGGAAATCAACCGGATTTTGGTACAAGCGCGGAAGTCGTGACAGCTAGTGACACTATAAGCTTCGCTACAAACATAAGAAGATCTTGCCTGTACGTAGGAGTAGGTGGGGATATTAAAGTAATACTATCTGGTGTAACCCAAGCAGACGGCACGCCTCCTACGGCAGCTGAAGCAATATTATTTAAAGCAGTACCGGCTGGATCTATACTTCCGGTTATAGTTGACTATGTACTGGCAACAGAAACTACAGCGACAGACATGATAGCAATAAAATAATATGGGGTTAGGCAACGCAATAGGAATAGGTATTCCCATGGTAAACTTAGGTTTAGGTGGAGGCTCAGAGCCTGTAGAAGAACGCTTTGTAATATCAGTGAAAACTGATAACGCTGGTACTTCTGCTGATAATCAATTTACATTACCAGCACCTTCTGGAGGATTTAATTACGATGTGGAAACAAGTGATGGTCAAGTTTTTACGGGTCTAACAACGGATCAAACCTTTACATTTCCTAACCCTGGAACCTATGATTTAAAAATATCTGGTATTTTTCCCCGAATTAACTTTGCTAATAAACCAGATTCACTTAAATTAACTAAAGTTAAGAATTGGGGGATAATACAACCAAATCGAATTATTTTTATAGGATGTAAAAACTTAACAGAAGTTCCAACCAAACACGCACCAGATTTAACAAACGTTACTAGTTTATTTGAACTGTTTGTTGATTGTGAAGGTTTAACATCTCTTGATTTAAATACTTGGGACACAAGTACAATTACTACATTAGGAGAATGTTTTCAAGATTGTAGTAATTTAACAAGTTTAAATATAAATAACTGGGATGTAAGCAATGTAACCGATATGGGTGAATTGGTGGAAAATTGTAGTTCTTTAGTTAGCTTAGACCTATCTAATTGGCAGACAACCAGCTTGGTTTCTTTGGCAGAATCTTTTCAAGGTGCTTCAGGAGATATTGATATTTCTAATTTTGATCTTAGCAATGTTACCACTCTTAGTAGATGTTTTAGAGGCTTTTCTGGAACTGTGGATGTATCTGGTTGGGATACATCAAATATATCTGATATGAGTTTTGTATTTGAAGGAACTAACTTTGGTTCCTACGGTATAGGTGAATGGAATACATCCAATGCGACCACTATGCTATTTATGTTAAGAAATTCAGATTCATTTAACGAGTCTTTAGCTAGCTGGGACATTAGTAATGTTACAAACTTCAACAACTTTATGCAGGGGAGTGATGGACTATCAATCGCTAATTATAATGCTACATTGATAGGATGGGCTGCACAAACTCCACAAAACAATATAACCATTAGTTTTGGTAGTTCACAATACTCATACGAAGCAGCAGCTGCAAGACAAACCCTCATAGACACTTACGGATGGACAATAACTGACGGAGGACAAGTGGCAGCACCTGAGTTTGCTTTAAAGTGGGAAACTACTACGCCTAATGAAGAAATACAAATAGGAGTTGGTAGTGGAACATTTGATTATACAATAGACTGGGGTGATGGTACAGTTGAGAGTTATAATACTGACGCTAATATATCTCACACTTATGCAACCGCAGGTGATCACATAACTAAGATTACTGGGGATTTCCCTCACATGAGTATGTATAACCTAACTGATGATGTTTATAGAGAAAAACTAAGAGATGTTTTAAACTGGGGTACTATTGTTTGGCAAGATTGGACTAATATGTTTAGGAGTTGTAATGGATTTACAGGGTTAACTGCTACAGACTTACCAAATCTATCAAATGTAACATCTTTTTTGATGCTTTCATTTGTAGGTAATTTTGGTAATCACTACAACTCAACCGTACAAAATTGGGATGTGAGTAATGTTACTAATATGTCTGGTTTCTCTTATTATGGTTCATGGAGGAATAAAATATCAACTTGGGACACTAGTAATGTTACAAGCTTTGAAAACTTTTTAAGGTCTAATGGTAATTTTGATAATGGTGGAGATCTTGCAGACATGGATAACTTTGATGTGTCATCTGCTATTAATATGAACTGGATGTTTAACAGAACAACTCAAATGGAAAATGTTTACATCGGGAGCTGGGATGTGAGTAATGTAACTAGTATGAATACTATTTTTAACCCGCTAGTTATGAGTAACAGTGGAGTAGAAAACTGGGATATTTCTAATGTATCTAATTTTAATCAATTCAATGCTTACGGACAAACAGATATTAGTTTAGCTAATTGGACACCTATAAGTATGACATCCGCATTAGGTTTTTGGTTTAATAATAATTCAATGTCCACAGCTAATTATGATGCAACATTAATAAGTTGGGCAGCACAAACTTTACAAAATAATGTAACATTTGATTTTGGTAGTTCACAATACACATTAGGTGGAGCAGCAGAGGCAGCAAGAAATACATTAATTAATACCTATGGTTGGACAATAACCGATGGTGGTGGGTTGTTTGTAGGACTATTAGATACTTACCCTAATTCGCAAATAGCCTATTCATTACGTGAGTTATCTACTGCATTTGTAGGGCAACCAGTTGTAAGGGTAAGACGAAGCGATAATAATGCAGAGCAAGACTTTACGGCAACTGAGATAACAGATGGTACATTAGAGACATTTGTAGGTGCTAATGATGGGTTTGTTACTACTTGGTATGACCAGAGTGGGAATAGTAATAATGCATTACAATCAACTGCAACACTGCAACCAAAATTAGTAACTAATGGTGTTTTAGAATTAGAAAATGGAAAACCTTGTTTAATTTTTAATCCATTAGCTGTTAATTATCTTCAATTTAGTGGTATAAGTAGTTTTGCTTTTTATGGCGTTGGAAAATCGGGGACATCAACTTTTGAAAGATTTATAGAACGACAAGGCGGTATATGTGTAAGAGCTAAAAGTGGTTTTTATGATTCAACACCAGACCCTTTTGATTGGTATGTTAGTGGTGAGTTATGGGTTAATAATATTAATGGTTTAAGTCCAAACCCTCAAATAGCTTCTAATATTCAAAATTTAGTAGTTGCTTATGCTAATACAGGTTCAACAATTGGTATTATTGAGCGAATTTCAGGTGATAGTTATGGTGCAAGATATTGGAGAGGTACAATGCAAGAAATTATTTGTTATACAGAGATAAATAACCCAGTGAGATTAGATATTCAAAATAATATTAACAACCATTATACTATTTACTAATGACACAAGAAATAACAGGATACAAATATACAACAGAACAAGAAGCAATAGATGCACGTAAACAATGTGCAGACTATTACGGCTTACCTAAAACACCAGAGGATGAAACCTTGTATTGGGTAAACTATAATACAGCAGAACTTGACACACCTATTTTTTGGTACATCATGTTTGATGATAGTATTGAAATGATATTAGGTACACCAGAAACATTTGAAGTAACGTTCCCAGAAGAGCCGATAGAAGAATAATATAAAAAACAAGAGATATGTCAGGATTAAAAAACTTACAAAACACAAAAATATGTTACCCAGAAAACGAAACATGGTTTATCTGTTGGGGGGACGCAAGAGAAAACATAATGGCTTACGGCTCTATACTTCCTACACAGTGTATGGAAACTAAATGGACGCAGGTAGATTATTATGATAATGAGATGGAATGGATTGACGTCTTGTTAGATAATGGTATTAACCCATTTCCAGATGGGCCTATTGAAGAATAAAACAAGTTTTTCAAAAAAACGTGTGATTATATAATAAAATCAAATCTTATGAAAAATTTATTTATTACACTATGTTTAGTTTTAACGTCATTAACATTAACAGCTCAAGAAGCTTATAACGGAATGTGGCTTTTT
>Ga0206128_1003467_pt1 | contig 13035 bp, 7 predicted proteins | sample Helgoland_Spring_7_FD_148601 | JGI IMG/M metagenome (GOLD analysis project Ga0206128, IMG submission 148601) | Pelagic subsurface seawater microbial communities from Kabeltonne, Helgoland, North Sea - Helgoland_Spring_Bloom_20160426_1 | ecosystem: Environmental > Aquatic > Marine > Epipelagic ...
GTTCACTATCACCTTGAACACTTAAATGTTCTTTATAGTTTGGTAATTTACCGGATTTTGCAGCGGCTTCGGCCCTTGCCAATACATTCTCATATGAACCTCCCCATTTTTCAACTGCAATTTTTGCAATTCTAACTTTGTCTTCTAACTTAGCTTTAATACCCTTTTTATCAAAAGATACTGCCTCGTTTATAAAAGATTCAAATAATTTTACATGTTTCATTAAATATTATGTATGTTTATATATTATATATCAAAATCTTCTGATGTTTCAGGTTTAGTCCATCTTCTAAGATCTCCTATCCAATCTTCCAATCTATATGGGTGTTCCCAATGTGGAGGTTGAGGTATTTTAATCTTAGGAACTCTTTGTCTATCACCAGGTCTTGCTTCTATCCACTTAGTTTTCTTCTTAAGTTTTTGTACTACCTTAAGTAATGTTATTTTATCTTCTGAATATAAAGCCCATTCACAATTCAATGGTAATAATTTATGTCTAGCGCATGCGAGTGCAATAGATTCAACTCTTGTAAAGATTCTGGTTTGAATTCCTGGTTCTACTACTGTGATAGGTTCTTGATTTTTAATTTGTCTTTCCCATATACCTAAGACGGTTGCATATGGACCTTCTGTAATTTGACCTGGACCATAAGCATTAAAGAAATAGAAAATGTGTGATTTAAGATTGCTCCATTTCTGATGCTTTTTAATAAGTTCAACGTTTTGTTTTTTAAACCAACTATATGGTGATAAATCATGGTCTTTTTGACCAAAATGAGATGAAGAAGCTGAGTAAATTAAAGTTGCATCATGTTGTAATGCTAATCTAATTATTTGACTAGTACCCTCAACACATGAAGATTGTACTTTATCTATGTCTTCATATGATTGAAATATTCTAGAATATTCACCAAAATGATAAATTGTATCTAATTTAAATCTGGATAAAATGCGTAATGCGTTTTGTGTACATCCATTTATATACTGTACACCATCTATATGATTTTCTTCCGTTCCAGTTGAATAATCGTCTAAAGAAACTATTTTAGTATGAGGTGATTCTATTAAAATGCTTTTAATTAAATGAGTTCCTACAAATCCTGCTCCTCCAGTTACTAATGTGTACATATTTTACGGTTCTTTTTAAAGCAACCAATCATAATATTCTCTCCAACTCTGTTTGACTAAGTTAAATCTATTAGGATTTTTTAAATATGTTAGATCAAAAACCTTTTCGTCACTCCCAATATATCCTTGATTGATGCAATCTTGTATTGTATTATTTATCTCTGCTATATACCAATCTATCATATGAGAAGGACAAACAAATGCTGTACCTTGAATATGTCTAACTTGAGAAAATGAATGCCATTCTGGATCAGGTACATTAAATGGCACATTATGGCTAAATTTCATTATTTTAGAAGAATCTAATTTATTAATATTTGGCCATTCTTTGGTAGATATAGATTCTCTTATTCCGCCAGCGTCTAACCACAATAGATGTGTAGCTTCTGGATTTAAATTCAAAGCCTCCTTTAAAAAGAATACTTTATTAAACATTACTATATTGTAAAGAGGATGATTCATTTCAGGTACATGATCAAAATGTCTTCTGTTTTTAAAATCTTCACTATCCATTAATTTAGTCAATGGTTCATTCCATTGTTTATAAGCTTCCAAGTCCTCCATGTGGTTGATGACATATTTTGTCATTTCTCCATTAGGATCTATCTCAGACCTCATCTCTTTAATTCTTTCTTCAAATTTAGGTTCAGTAAAAATAACCATTTCACAATTCAATTGTAAAGTATTATACATCCAATGTAAATATGTATGATATGACATTGCAAAATCTTTCCAATCTGAACGACCTATGTCATATAACGCTGTAATAATTAATGGTTTCATTTTTACTGTGTATTTATATCCAAGACCAGTTTACGGTAGTGTTCTTATGTTTAATATTTATTTTATTTGTATCAAAATGATCAGATTCTCCCTTATTATTAAAAATAGTATCTAGTTTAAATCCATCTCTACTCAATCGTGTTGGTACAAATCCTTCTGAATATCCATGTACACCATTTAGTAATAAGATTGCTAAGTGTTGTAAGCTTTTGTTAGAAAATCTAACGATTGGAAAGAATGAACCAAATAAATCTCCGTTTTTAGATATTTGATCACCATCACCTGGAAATCTATCAAACCATAAATCACCACTATGAGTATTTGTATCTATTTCTGGTACATTAGGCTGACTTTGAACTCCCGATTTCTTAAATGTATAATATGCAATAAAATCAGCATCATTATTATCAAATGCTTTAAAAAATTCTGGCCAATTGTCACATGTCACGTCGTCGTCCATGAACCAATACCACTCTTCATTTGGGTTTAACATATAATAGTATGCCATTCTTAGATGTGCATAAAACCAAACTATATTTCTATTTCCTTCTGAATTCCAAAAATGTTTTTTACTAACATCTCCATTAAAACCAAACCTTTCTCTTACCAGTTGTTCATTATATTGAATACCAATTGGTGATCTATCAGATAAAAATTCAAAATCAAAATCAACTGTTTTCCAATAAGCTTCATAGTGCTTATAAGTACTTTCACAAGTGCAAATAATTTTCTTAGACATATTGTTCAATAATTTTTTTATTCCATTCATCAATTCTATTATATTGATGCGCTATTTTATATATTTTATTATTTGAAGTAACTAATTTATTACCATCTAATTTAGGTAAACCATATCTAGATTCTATTTTTTCACCTAATCCCCAATTAATATGTTGAAAAGTTGGACCTGAAAGAGCAGAATGTACTGCCCATCCATCAGATGGCGTGAAAAGCTTAATGTTTTCAATCAATCCTTTGTATATTAATATGTTAAATGCGGCCTGATCTCTGATATCATGTCCATGTAATGCTCCATCAACTAGGTCTTGTTGCATTCTTAATGTTTTAATCACAGAATCCTTTTTACCACCAAAAACTCCACTACACACAACCTCAAACGGTTTAATCCATTCAACGTGTTCTGGAAATGATTTACTCATTACATCCATGTTCCATGGTTCTTCTGAATGATAAATGCCTTCTGCTGCTGCAAAAAAGTCATGATTATCTAAATCAAACATTTCAAAAGGATCACCTTGAAAACAAACATCGAATACATCAGTAACCATGCATAAATCATAGTCACTTGATTCTAACCAATTAGCAGTGTGTATTAATCTACTATCATTGATCGTAAATTCTTTATTAGTTTCTACTGGATGAAACTTAATTTGATTATCATTAAGCGCATTTATATCATCATTTGACATATCTGCAGCAATAAGTACAACTTCACCGCCTATTACGTGCTTTTTAAAGCTATTAGACCATACTTTTATTTTATCTATATGTTGTGCTACGTTATTACTTACCCCAGTTAGTACTTTTTTCATTTTAAATCAAAGTCTCTATTTTTTTACCCCACCCGTGGGCTTTACTATGAGGCCAAACAATCCATTTATGTGGTTTTGGTCCTTGCATATCTATATGAATTTTTATCCAATCATCTTCTGTTTTTAACTTTTGAGCTATTTCTTGTTCATTTAAATCCCTTCTGTATACTGGTGTACCTTCTTCTGATTCTAAAATAACTGCACAAAAAGAATAATCATCATGATCAAATCCAGATTTATGTACATCTAATACATGTTTAAATTTTTGATGAAAGCTATTTTCATAATCTTCTAATATAGGATTAGGTGCTAATTTATTTTCTAGCGTCCATGATTGAACAGCTCTATCACGAAGTCTAATACCAGCATATCTTTCCCAGTCTTCAATCTTTCTTATTCGACCTAAACCATATTTACCATATCTTTCTTCGTCAGAATCATAAGATTCACCGTCAATTCCTAATAATTTTCTAGTTTTCTCATGTGTACGTGCGTTTCTCTTACCCCATTCAGAATCATCATCCCATTGTTTAGTTCTGCCTTTACGAGTATATTCGTGCCATGCGATAATCTTGTGCGGATGAAATAAATCATAACCATGAGTATACGCTCTAATTGCAATCGTAATTTTTTCTCCATGAAAATAAAATTCAGGATCATGTTGTACTTCGTTTGCAAATTCACCAATAGTAAAAGCAAAATGTGCTGAATAAAATCTAGAAGGAATAGGTTCTGTCATATCCTGCCATCCAGGAATAGTAGCTGGTAAAAAGAAAATTACACCTTCTGGTGTAAATCTATCAAAGTTCATTAACCATGGAACTTCAGTTTTTCCTTCTGGGTAAGTTACTGGATCATATGATGAAATATAACTTGTAATTAAAGGTTTTGCGTGGCCTTTTGCCTGCAAACTCTTTAACATACTAATCAATTCAGTATCCCAATTTTTAATAAATCTATGGTGACTATCTAATTGAAAGGTGTAAGTTTCACCTTGATATAATTGTTGAATACTATTTCTAGCCCAACATGCACCCGTAGAGTCTTTGTAATTAATATCTAAAATCCTAAACCTAGGATCATTTTTATAACGATCTATATTATCCCATTCATCTTCTTCTGAATGTTGCCAACATATACCAAATCTTAAATTTTCTGGAAATTCAGCGTTAGAAATACAATCATCTAATGTTTTTAATAATTCAGGATCTCTGTAACTAGCGATCTGAATAAAGATAGTTTCTTCCATTTACACAATATTGTTTAGTTATTATATTATATATTGTGTTTTTGTTTACTAACTTTTCAGAGAAAGTATTCCTGGCGTTAGAAATACTTTCTCTTTACAACTTATCGTAAATAATTAGATAGATTAATGGTGGTCACGAGATGTGTCCTATGTGATTATCGGGGTTCTTCTTCTAAACCGTCTTTGCCGCCACCACATTGCGAAAGACCTAAAACATAAGTATCCCATTCCCCACCTGATACTGATTGTATCGCAGTATATCCTTGATCTGCATATGCACTACCAGATAGTTGATACACTCCATATAATATAATCTCACTATTAGATCTAGCTATTACAAGAGGGCTAAAACCGTCACATGGATCCATTTGATATAAATAATACGAAGGTGCTTCTGGTGTTGGTGTCGGTGGGACTGGTGTTGGAACCGGTGTTGCAGCTACCGTAGACGCCGGAGTCGCAGTCGGTGGGACTGGTGTTGGAACCGGTGTAGATGCTACTGTAGGCGCTGGAGTCGCTGTAGGTGGAACTGGTGTTGCAGTCGGTGGAACCGGTGTTGCAGTTGGGTTAGGAGCGTCATAAACACATATAGTCTCACTAGTACATGAATTACCAGAAGCTAATCTTTCAAAACCACTAATACTAGTAATTGTTCCATTATTATTAAAATCATATATGTTTACCACTTCTTGTGAACATACAGAAACAACATAACCTTCTTTTCCATTACGCCATACATTTGCAGTACTTAACATTTGATTAAGGCGCGTATTTATATATGTTCCAGATTCTATTGATTTATATCTTAATCCATATCTATTTGAATCTACATCCACGGAGAACCAAGAGTGTTGACAATTACCCGTTGGTATTTGTGTTGGTGTTGGTGTCGGTGGAACTGGTGTAGCTGTAGGACTTGGTGTTGGTGTCGGTGGAACTGGTGTTGCAGTTGGATCAGGATAACAATCCCCTATATTTAACACTTTACCACTAGAACTTATTTGTACTTTGTATATTGCTCCAACAAATACACTATCGCCCAATCCATACCATTGATTACCACCATTAACAGCGCTAGTTAAACTGCTATTTGTATATAGCGTATCGTTTATTTGAAGGTTTGTAACTGAAGATGCATTACTAGTATAGAACGCAAATTGTAAGTCTCCACACGGGTCTGTAGCAGAAATACTTCCACCAAATCCAGCAGCTTCAGACCATATAGTGTATACTGGTACCGGTGTAGGTGTAGGTGTTGGGGTCATTGAGGTATCGCTCAAATCTACAACATCAAAATACGCTACTAGTGTGCCATTTACACTACCAGTCATTATTTTAACATATATCATTTCTGGCCCTTCGGTTAAATTATCTGCTTTAGTTGTCAAATCAAAATACCCAGTGTTTGAAGAAATTGATATAGACCCATTGTCTATATTCTGTGTAAAGTCACTCGCTGTAGCGGCTGCAATACCACCATCATATAAACTCCAATATAATTGGGTTCCATTTGTAACATACTTAGTATTTACGCGGAATCTTATTGTTACGTTGCCTTCTGTAGCATTTAACGTACTGGCTACAGTATCATATTCAGGTGGGAAGTTATATCTACTAGTTACTGATCCTTCTTCCTTATCAAAAAATACTGCATAATCGCTACCTGGTTCATGATACCACCCAGTTTCTACTAAATCACAGGTTGATGTAAAACTACTATCACATAATGATTCTATACCAGCAATTAAACCTGTATTAATCCAATTACCATTACTATCAAATGTAACTTTATCGTATCTACCCGTTGGTGTTGTATTGTCAGAAAGTTTTGTGTAATAATTTCCAGTCGTTGTTTTGTCTAATGTACTTTGAACCATTGTTTGAACATCTAATGAATCACATACACCTGCTAAATTAGTAAAATAGACATCATCTACTGAATTATTAATATCATCATATCCACCTGGTTTATTATCTGTAATTAAAACTATAACCTTAATTGCTTCTGATCTAAAAGATCCAACTATTCCATTGGATACTATTTCGTTTACTGCTAATCCGCCTGGTTCTGGACCTGATGCGCCGTTTCCAAGTGGTAAAGAATCCGTATCTAAAAGATTAAGCTGTGATATGAAAGAATTAGTTTGACCAACTCCACTAAATGGCATTAAACCAGTTATAACTTGAGTTTTATTGCTATTTTCTTCAATTATAACTTTACGAGATGTTGCAACAGCTTGATATGCTAATTTATTTGCATATGTTGGTATAGTTGTATTACCGCTATCGTACTCGTCAAACAAACATAAAGCAACTCTAAAATCACCATTAGACTCTGTATTAATTGTACTTAATATATTGGCTATTCCAATTTTTACACCCTCAATGGCACTGCCCATAGAAGCAGTATAATCAACAAGAAACACAACATCCATTCCACCATTACATTGAACGGGTTGGGTTATTATGTCGTTTACACCCAATGTTGTACCATCTGTATAATAAACATTTGATGATGTATTACTGTCTATATCAGAGACTGTATTAGCATCATAAACTAGATTTATTTGATTAGTTGGTGGTACACATTCTTCATCGTGTGCAAATACTGATAATGCCATATTAAGTTTATCTTATTAATTTATCTTATTTATCTTACTCCATACATGAACCATTTGTAAATATAACAGATACTGTATAACCTGATCCATTATATGAACTATTAGATCCTGTAACATATAAATATTTACCTGACCAAAAAGATGATGATATTGAATAACTAGTATATGAAGTAAATTTAGTTCCACCAGCATGTGACCACGTCGCTATTGCTGTTGCATTTCCATTGGAATCTACAGCTCTTAACGTATATGTTACGGCTTCTGAATTATTATTAACACCATATGATGCTTCAATTCCTGTTAATACCATGTTCTCTTCAGCAAATGTATAAGGTATCTTAACAAATGCTTTTTGCAATAATTGATTAGTTATATTTATATCTCTAGGTGTGGCATTTATAGAAACGTGTTCATAACAAGAACCTGTACCCCTTGCACCATTTACACCTGAAGTTCCATTTACACCTGAAGTTCCATTTACACCTGAAGATCCGCTTGAACCATTAGTTCCTGAAGTTCCATTTACACCTGAAGTTCCATTTTTACCGGAAGATCCGCTTGAACCATCAGTTCCTGAAGTTCCATTTACACCTGAAGTTCCATTTACACCTGAAGTTCCATTTACACCTGAAGATCCGCTTGAACCATTAGTTCCTGAAGTTCCATTAGTTCCTGAAGTTCCATTAGTTCCTGAAGTTCCATCTCTACCATCTACACCAGAGGTACCATTAGTTCCTGATGAACCACTTGAACCATTCGTTCCTGAAGTTCCGTTAGTTCCTGATGAACCGCTTGAACCATCAGTTCCTGAAGTTCCATTCTTTCCAGAAGTTCCGTTTGTTCCATTAGTACCTGAAGTTCCGTTATCTCCATCTATACCCGAACTTCCATTTCTACCATCTACACCAGAGGTACCATTAGTTCCTGATGAACCACTTGAACCATCAGTTCCTGAAGTTCCGTTTTTACCAGAAGATCCACTTGAACCATCAGTTCCATTTGTTCCTGAAGTTCCGTTAGTACCTGAAGTTCCATTAGTTCCTGAAGAACCGCTTGAACCATCAGTTCCTGAAGTTCCGTTCTTTCCTGAAGTTCCATTAGTTCCTGAAGTTCCATTTCTTCCTGAACTTCCATCAGTTCCCGAAGTTCCGTTTGTTCCATTAGTACCTGAAGTTCCGTTAGTACCCGAAGTCCCGTCAGTACCTGAAGTTCCATTCTTTCCAGAAGTTCCATTCGTTCCATTAGTACCTGAAGTTCCATTGGTTCCACTTGAACCGCTCGAACCATCAGTTCCTGAAGAACCACTTGTTCCAGAAGTTCCACTAACACCTGAAGAACCTGAAGAACCTGAAGTTCCATTGGTTCCACTTGAACCGCTCGAACCATCAGTTCCTGAAGAACCACTTGTTCCAGAAGTTCCACTAACACCTGAAGAACCTGAAGAACCTGAAGTTCCGTTCGTTCCTGAAGTTCCGTTTTTACCAGAAGATCCGCTTGAACCATCTGTTCCACTTGAACCATTTGAACCGTTAGTTCCACTTGAACCATTAGTTCCTGAAGTTCCATCTTTACCAGAAGATCCACTTGAACCATCTGTTCCAGAAGTTCCATCTAAACCGTTAACACCAGATAATCCCGAAGAACCATCTGTTCCAGAAGTACCATCGACTCCTGAAGAACCGGATGAACCTGAAGAACCGTCATTACCTCTAGTTCCATCTATACCAGAAGAACCTGAAGAACCATCTGTTCCTGAAGTTCCATTAGTTCCTGAAGTTCCATTCGTTCCTGAAGAACCACTTGAACCACTTGAACCATTTGTACCGTCTGTTCCTGAAGATCCGCTTGAACCATCTGTTCCGTTTTCTCCATTCTTACCTGAAGAACCATCTGTTCCGTTAGTTCCTGATGAACCACTCGTACCCGGATTACCGGTTACACCTGAAGAACCATCTGTTCCTGAAGTTCCATTAGTTCCTGAAGTTCCGTTTTTACCTGAAGAACCTGAAGAACCATCTGTTCCTGAAGATCCGCTTGAACCATCAGTTCCATCAATTCCTGAGGTTCCATCTATACCTGAAGAACCATCTATACCATTAACTCCTGATAATCCAGAAGATCCACTTGAACCATCTGTTCCTGAAGAACCATCAGTTCCTGAAGAACCGTCTGTTCCTGAAGTTCCATTAGTTCCCGAAGTTCCATTAGTTCCCGAAGTTCCCCCAGTTCCTGAGGTTCCATCAATTCCACTTGAACCATTTGAACCGTCTGTTCCTGAAGATCCGTTTGAACCATCAGTTCCTGAAGTTCCGTTTTTACCAGAAGATCCACTTGAACCATCAGTTCCTGAAGAACCGTCTGTTCCTGAAGTTCCATCAACTCCTGAAGAACCATCAACTCCTGAAGAACCGTCATTACCTGAAGTTCCATCGACTCCTGAAGAACCATCTGTTCCTGAAGTTCCATCTATACCATTAACTCCTGATAGACCTGAAGAACCATCTGTACCATTCGTTCCAGAAGATCCACTTGAACCATCAGTTCCTGAAGAACCATCAGTTCCTGAAGTTCCATCAACTCCTGAAGAACCATCATTACCTGAAGTTCCATCAACTCCTGAAGAACCATCATTACCTGAAGTACCGCTTGAACCTGCAGGTCCTTGAATAGAACCACCATCAACCCATTCAGATCCATTCCACACAAATAATGCGTCTGGATAATCTTGAACTATATATGCGTCACCTTGTTGTGCATCTGATGGAAGAGTATCTTGTGTTTCTACTTCTCCTTTAAAATTAATACCAACACCTGGTTGACCTTGAGGTCCTTCTAAACCATCGACTCCTGAAGAACCATCTGTTCCTGAAGTTCCATCGACTCCTGAAGAACCATCAGTTCCTGAAGTTCCATCGACTCCTGAAGAACCATCTGTTCCACTTGAACCACTTGTTCCATCTATACCACTTGTTCCATCTATACCAGAAGTTCCATCTATACCATTCACACCTGATAATCCTGAGGTTCCGCTTGAACCATCTGTACCATCAACTCCTGAAGAACCATCTGTTCCTGAAGAACCATCTGTTCCTGAAGTTCCATCAGTTCCTGAAGTTCCATCAACTCCTGATGTTCCATCTGCACCTTGTGCTCCATCAACTCCTGAAGTTCCATCAACTCCTGATGTTCCATCTGCACCTTGTGCTCCATCTGCACCTTGTGCTCCATCAACTCCTGAAGTTCCATCTGTTCCTGAAGTTCCATCAGTTCCTGAAGTTCCATCAACTCCTGATGTTCCATCTGCACCTTGTGCTCCATCTGCACCTTGTGCTCCATCAACTCCTGAAGTTCCATCAACTCCTGATGTTCCATCTGCACCTTGTGCTCCATCTGCACCTTGTGCTCCATCAATACCTGAAGAACCATCAGCACCCGAAGTACCGTCTGTACCATCTGCTCCTGTTAAATTTACTTCTACCCAACATGAGTTAGCATCTGCAGATATACCTACTGTAGTTGCATCAGCAGTGATAGTTGTAAAACCATTACCAGGATTTGGAGATTGGACAGTGTATGACCCAGTAGGATCAATTCTAACAGCTCTTTCGGCTTCTGATAAAGCTAACCAATCAGCTTCTCCTAACTCTCCACCATTACCAAAGAAACCCACTGGAATTAGACTATAAAGTTTTAAACCATCATGTACTAGTGTACCATTAGATGTTGGTAATGCATATTCTCTAATAACACCGCCGTCAGAAACAATTACTTTTGTAATACCATCATCTGTAGAATGACTTTCTCCATTGTGTGATAATTCAGCAGTTAATGTTTGTGTATAACTACCATTTGAAAAATCCCATATACTAACTGCAGCTGGATTAACTCCGTTGCCAGATGGCCACTCTTGGAGTAAAAATCTAGTACCATCACTATTTATAGAATATGAATATGCATCAGCATATCCTGTAATTTCACCCTTTAAAGTCCAACTCCCTCCGACATTTTCATAAACTCTAGTTTTGCCAGCCTCATTACCATATCCATTTACTATAAATTGATTACCAGAACTAGAAAACTCTCTAGGAATCCATTCGCCATTTAAAATAAAGTCTTGGGTCCATTGCAGTCCAGATAAATCATAACTAGCCACAGCAATCCCGGTTATTAATCCAGTAGTTGGGCCATCGGTTATATTATATACAACTTGTGTACCGTCATTGTTTAATCTAGCGTTATATCCATCTTCTAATTGAGAAGCTCCCTGTTGTGTAGTTCTAGGTCCCCATGGGCCATTAGAAGGCTTCATCCAAGAAGAAAATCTTCTTCTTGGAAATTGAGCACTTAAGTTAGGATCATCGCTGGCTGCAAATTCTGAAAATACAACTGATGAACCATCATTAGAAATATCTACATATCTCATACCAGTGTGGTTACTTAATCTACCAATATCACCGCCTGCTACTTGTACCCATACATTGTTTTGGTATTCATATATTCTGCCAACTGTTCCTGATCCAGCGAGTGGATTTGAAATAAACGCAATGGTATTACCATCATTAGATATATTAAAATGAGATTTAGTATATTTATTAGTACCAGTGGCCGTGACAAAACAAGGTAAGCTACCATCAGTTACCCATGTTGAGCCATTCCACCTTTTAACTTGTATTGCATTATTAACTGAATCTGCAATCAATAAAACCGAACCGTTACCACTAATCCTTGTAGCAACAGTACCTGTAACATTAATTGTATTTTGTAAAGTCCATCCTTGGCCTCCTGATGTAGTACTTGTATCTAAAACTGAAACAAGCATACCGACTCTTCTTCTACCCGATGACCATGGATCATCAGATGCAGTAAATCCGTTGTATGGGAATGCTGTACTATTTTCTAATAAAGGTATTGAATTTCTTTCTTCTAAAGAAATCATTTCTTGAAAACCTCCCTTTAACGCTAAAGAGTGTAATACTCCATCATTTGCTACTGAAGGTGATAAAAACCCTGCTCTTTGAATTCCTTGTGGTAATGCCATTATTTGAATTATATTATTTTTATTTATATATCTAAATAATATACGTGTAGAAACTAAAAAAGAGGCCGAAGCCTCTTTTTTACATTAAATAATTTACCTTTTACAATGAATATACTACTGTTCTACTACCAGTGTCTTGTATTGCGTTAAGTCTATATAATGTGTATGATTTACCATTATATGTAAATTCTAATCTATCTGCTGCAACATCAGCTGGTGCACCGTCTATTTCTAGGGCGGCGTTATCCGTTAAATTTGGAATTTCTAAGCTGGCTGGAACTACTAACCAATAATAATTAGGAGTTTCTGAAGTTTCATATGTCCATGATGGATTTTCTCCATTTAAATCAACTGTACCTATATTATTATAAACTTCAGTATTCGTCAACATTTCACCAAATACATCGGCAAATTGAGGATTTGATTCTGAAACTTGATTATTAGTTAAGTAAAGAGCATCCGCGTTTATTAGATCTAATGCATATGGATAATTACCTGCTCCTAAGTGAAAGAAGTATGCATCACTAGATGCTGGTTCTTCAGTTGGAGCTGGAGTCGGTTCTGGCCTTGGCGTTGCAGTTGGTTCTGGTACCGGGGTTGATGTTGGTTCCGGAACTGGCGTTGCAGTTGGTTCTGGAGCTGGACAATCTGCTGTAGTAGTGA
>Ga0206128_1003475_pt1 | contig 13007 bp, 8 predicted proteins | sample Helgoland_Spring_7_FD_148601 | JGI IMG/M metagenome (GOLD analysis project Ga0206128, IMG submission 148601) | Pelagic subsurface seawater microbial communities from Kabeltonne, Helgoland, North Sea - Helgoland_Spring_Bloom_20160426_1 | ecosystem: Environmental > Aquatic > Marine > Epipelagic ...
GTAGTGATGAATCTGTGGTTGCAAATTCAGGCCACCAACAGCCAATCGGAGGGGCTTGCGAGGGTCAAAGCGTTGCTTGAGCACGGCGCCTTCACCATGACTAATCCGAATAAGGTTCGCAGTTTAATAGGCGCTTTTTGTTCCGCAAATTTGATTAATTTTCACACTGCAGACGGATCCGGTTACCAATTTTTAGCCGACCAAATCATTGCTTTAAACCAGGCTAACCCTCAGGTGGCAGCGAGATTGGTAACACCTCTGACCCGCTGGAAGGGTTTTGCCGAACCCTATGGTGGATTGATGCGCAAACAGTTGAAACGTGTTGCTGACCACCCAAATTTGGTTAAAGACGTGCTGGAGATTGCCTCTAAATCACTCTAGCCGGCCGGTGGCTTTGCGTAATGTAGTTGCGAGGGTTAACCTCGCTTGACTACATTGCCGCTGCGTCGGTTGCCATCAGGGCAGCAGCCTCCGCTTCCAGTGCGGCACCTTCATGGGCTTGCTTGACGACGTAGGCTCTAATGGCGTCGGCGTCGCCCTCGGAAAGCACATTGTCAAAGGCCACCATACCGTTGCCTGCCAGAGCTCCACCAAGGACGATGGTTTGCCAGGCTAAGGGATCTGCCGTTGTCGCCGACCAGCGCAAATCGGGTAACACCCCTGAACTAATGGCAAGAGGGCCGTGACAAACTCGACAGTTATAATGATAAAGATTGAAACCGGTCTCAATTAACGCGTCGTCACCAAATTGAGCTGTTTTTGGGTTTCTTGGCGGCAAGGCGAGTTGAGGGTCAGGAATGTCGGCTTTACCATTTAACCTAAAGGTCACCACTTTTCCTACGATGGGAGGAACGGGTTGATCGTAAGCGGAACCTCCAGCGAGGGCATAGGCGGAGCCCCAGCCGGTGGTGATGGTGATATATTGTTGTCCATCGATGGCGTAGGTTCCGGGCCCAGACGCCGCACCGGATTTAACGTCACGAGACCACAGTTTTTCTCCGGTGGCCGCGTTGTAGGCGGCGAACTCACCCTCTAGACGGCCCTGAAATACGATTCCGCCGGCAGTGGAGAGAACACCACCATTCCAGGCATTGCTATGCTCTACCGTCCATCTTGGCGTTTGAGTACTTGGATCCCAAGCGATAAGGCGTCCTTTTAGTGTCGCCCGTAGAGCCATTGCTGTAGCCAAATCAAGATTGATGGGTAGGCCTGCTACCAGGTTTGTTCCCGTGTTCCAGTTTTGTAACCGCTCGCCGAAATTTTCATCCGTAGCGTAGAAGTCGGGAATTTCTTGTGCCGGTATGTAGGCTAACCCTAAATCAGGATTAAATGCCATGGGTTGCCAATTATGCGCACCCAGAGCGCCGGGGTTTTGCATGTAGGGTGTTGCGCTGTAACGAGCTTCAGGTTTTTCAATAGGGCGCCCATTCTGGTCTAGTCCGTCCGCCCAATTTTGTGGAACAAAGGCATTGCCTGAGATAAAATCACCACTTGCTGCATCCAGTACATAAAAGAACCCGTTTTTTGGTGCCTGCATGGCCACCCTGCGAGCAGCGCCATCTTCACCAAGGGGCAGATCGGCAAGGATAATGGTCTGTGTCGCTGTATAGTCCCAGTTATCACCGGGTGTGGTTTGAAAATGCCATTTGTAGATACCAGTGCTGGCGTCAACCGCGACAATTGACGATAAAAACAGATTGTCACCACTGCCGCTATCTCGGACATCCCGATTCCACGGAGAGCCATTGCCAACACCGAATATAATGTTATCGTTAACTTCATCATAAACAATAGAATCCCACACTGTGCCACCGCCGCCATCGGTGGTCCAAGCACCTTCATCACCCCAGGTGAGATTGCCAATGTTTTGCAGCGCGGCATCGGATATGGCATTGTCTGGTTGCTTGTTGGGATTGGGCACCGTGTAGAAGCGCCAGACCAATTCGCCTTGATCGGCGGAATAGGCTGAGAGGTAACCGCGAACGCCCAATTCGGCTCCACCGTTGCCGATTAATACGTTGCCTTTTACAACGCGGGGTGCACCTGTAATGGTGTAGGGTTTGGACTGATCCACGGTGATCGTACTCCACACTAGTTTTTCTGTTGCTGCATCCAGTGCTTCCAGGCGTCCATCAATAACACCGAGATATATGTTACCTTGCCACACAGCAACCCCTCGGTTTACCACGTCACAGCAGGCTTTTACACCAACGGCTCGATCCACTTTTGGATCGTAGACCCAGAGTTCTTCGCCGGTTCTTGCGTCTAATGCGTGAACCACAGACCAAGCCGAGGTCACATACATAACGCCGTCCACCACAATGGGCGTGGATTCTACGCCTCGTGCCGTCGCCAAGTCGTAGGTCCATGCCACACCCAGTTGATTGACATTGTCTGTATTGATTTGCTCTAGCCTAGAGTGCCTCTGCTCATCGTAGGTGCCACCGTAGGTTAGCCATTCCTCCGGTGTGGCCGCGGCATTGAGTAGACGGTCGGCGTCTACATCAGCAAATTTGGCGGCTTCCTGGCTGCAAGCGGAGAGATAGAGAGAAATAATAATCAGTATAAATGTTCGACCAAGTGTCACTGTCATAGAGGATACCTATTCTTACAATTATTGTGTGTCAAGATAATTTCACAACGAGAATATACTTAATCACGGTTATATGCCACAGTTTAGGAGGATCCGCGCTTTTCTGACACTGTCGCTTTAACCTCTGTATTGTTACTTGCAGCAGTTTCGGCAATAATCTCTAGCAATAATAAATTCTACAAAAAGGGGTATTCATGTTTTCAACCACTCAGCTGATTCGACGAATTGTGCAAACCGCGGGCCATCAGTTAGCGACGGTAGATGGCGACCGGCAGCAAACGTGGCAACAATTTGAAACTAAACTCGCACATTTTGCTGGTGGTTTAAAAGCGATGGGCGTGAAGTCTGATGATGCAGTGGCCATGCTGGCGCTAAACAGCGATCGTTATTTTGAATTTATGTACGCAGTTCCCTGGGCTGGCGCGATTTTCCAACCCATAAACACCCGATTAGCCGGACCCGAGGTGGTCTATTGGTTAAATGACTCAGAGGCAAAGGTGTTATTAGTAGACAGCACCTTTGTGCCCATGATCGATCAAATCCGCGCTGAATTGAGTCACGTAGAGCATTTTATCTTTGTCGATGATGCTCAAGTCCCCGAGGGTTACAGTGGCTACCATAGTTTGATCGATGCACAACCTATTGATGATGCAGGGCGTCAAGGTGACGACGTGGCGGCCCTATTTTACACCGGCGGCACCACCGGACGTTCAAAAGGTGTTATGTTGACCCACACTAATCTGGTAGCCAATGCCTTGCAGTCGGTGGCGGTGATGGACTGTCTGCCCGGCGATAAAATATTGCATGTTGCGCCAATGTTCCATATTGCCGACGCTTTTTATTGCATGACTTCATTGGCCATTGGCGGAACAAATTATTTCTTGCCAGGTTTTGACCCTGTAGCCACTATGCAGGGCATCGAGCGCCATCAGATTGATCGTGTGTTGATGGTTCCCACCATGATCAATATGTTGGTACATCATGCTGACATTGAAAACTATGATCTCAGCTCTTTGAGGGTGGTTGCCTATGGCGCCTCGCCTATGCCTGAAACCGTTATACGCAAAGCGCTGAAGGCTTTACCGAACGCCGGTTTTTATCAGGCCTATGGGCAAACTGAGGCTTCACCCATTATTACGGTGCTGGATAAATCTCGGCATGTGTTTGACGGGCCACTGGCGGGTAAGATTAAGTCAGCGGGTCAGGCCATTCCCGGTCTGGATATCGCCATACAAGACGAAGATCATCATTTTTTGCCTGTCGGTGAAGTGGGTGAAATCTGTATTCGAGGGCCTAATGTGATGAAGGGCTACAGAAATATGGAAGCCCAGACTGAGGCCACAATTGTCGATGGTTGGCTGCACACCGGTGATGGCGGTTACATGGACGAGGAAGGTTTTGTTTTCATTGTTGACCGGGTTAAAGATATGATTATTTCAGGCGGTGAAAATGTTTATTCCTCTGAAGTGGAGAACGCTATCTATCAATACCCGGGGGTGAATCAGTGTGCGGTAATAGGTATCCCGAGTGAAAAATGGGGTGAGCAGGTGCATGCAGTAATTGTCATGAATGAGGGATTGTTAGCCTCCGAGGAAGACATTATTAGTCATTGCAGAACACAAATCGCCGGATTTAAATGCCCGCGGTCAATCTCTTTCCGCGCTGAACCCCTGCCAATGTCCGGGGCAGGTAAAATTCTCAAAACCGAATTGAGAAAACCGTTCTGGGCCGATGGCGAGCGCAATGTCAATTAGCTTAATAACTTGGGTCTGATTTAGTTTTCAAATTGACCGTCAAGATAATTTAAGGCGCCAGTGATGGCGGCCACTTGCGCGAGAATACAGTTCTCGTCGTCCACTTTCGGGCTGTCAGGGTAGACCTCAGTGGTACTCACGTACTCGGCATCGGTGTAACCGGCGCAGAGCCCGAGGGCTTTCTTTGGATAGTTAATCACGCCATGTTGTTGGATAGGCTCGCCAATCAGACGCCCGCTCTCATCTGCGGGTGCAATATGGGTAACCTGTGCAACACGATCAATAATCGCTTTCTGAAATTCAGCTTGCGGTTTGTCGCTGTCACCTACACCGTAAAAGCCATCCGGAATATCCCACAACTCTTGAATCACAGCATCGCGAGACTCTAGGGCTGGCCTAAATTCTGAGTTATCGGTGTCTGTGGTTTCGTGCAGATCAATGTGGCAGCTTATGTTGACCTTTTGACTGCTAACGTAGGCCATGAACATTTGACACTCCTCAACTTCAGTACCTCTTGTAAACGAGCGGTTGGGGTCTACGGCGTCTGCTGTCCAACGGTTAATGGTTTCATATCCCCATGGACTGATGCAGGGTGTTACGATGAAATTATAGCGACTGGCGAAGCTGCTCAACGTAGTTTCAACGAATCGCAAGGCACCCTGAACACCGCTGGTTTCGTAGCCATGGACACCACCGCTGATTAAGACAGTGGGTTTACTGGGTTGCCAGTGCTTGGATTTTAGCGCCCAGAGGCTGTATTTATCTGGATCTATCGACAGTGAACCATAAGACTCAACCAACAGAGTAGCGTCCATCTGGCGTTTAATCTGTTCGATTTTGCTCACCACTTGTTCTTGATATGAGCGTTTGATCCTCTGCCGATTGAACCAGATTTCCCTTTCTTTTGGTCCCCACGGAGTGCCGGGAATCCCTATTGTTCCTTTATCATTAATAATCATTTTGTCGTTCCGTTTCGTATTTACAGGCGGGTTACTCAGTATTTTTAAAGATTTTTACAAGGGTTTTTCCCCGCTTGTCTATGCTGGCGCGATACATACCTGTGGTATTAAATGAAAAGGCAATATTGGCATCCTTGTCAATGCCGATAACCCCGCCAGAAGCATTCATTTTTACTAACTTATCTTGAATAACCTGATCTTGTGCAGATTGTAGCGTAATGCCAGTGTAAGCCATGCGTGCACAGATATCGTGAGCTACTGCAGCACGAATAAAGTACTCACCATGACCGGTGGCAGAGATTCCACAGGAAGTATTGTCAGCGTAGGTTCCGGCACCAATGATTGGAGAATCACCGATTCGACCATAGCGCTTATTTGACATGCCGCCGGTTGACGTGCCTGCGCTAATATTACCTTCACGGTCTATGGCGACAGCACCGACGGTGCCCAGTTTTTTTTCATCGAACTGATATTTCACCAGCACTGGATGAGATAAAGGTAAAAGTTGGGTTGTGGATTTTTCCTGCTCTATAATCCGTTCCAACTGTAGGCGTCTGCGGTCAGTTTTAAAGTAGTCATTGGAGACCAACTCCAACCCTTGCTGCTGAGCAAATTGCTCAGCTCCAGGGCCAGCCAGCAAGACATGAGGGGAGGCTAGCATGACGCTGTTGGCAAGTTTGATAGGATTTTTTACCCGTCGCACTGAGGCTACAGCACCGGCATTGAGATCATGTCCATCCATAATCGAGGCGTCGAGTTCAATATCGCCCCGATGATTAAATACTGCGCCATGTCCGGCATTGAACAGCGGAGAGTCCTCCATCAGGCTAATCGCAGCAATAATTGCCTCTCGGCTGGAGCCTCCGCTCACCAGAATGTTGTGTCCGGCAGTTACCGCTTTGTTCAATGCAGTGCGATACTCTTGTTCCATTTCTGCACTCATTGAGTCGGGATTGATAGTGCCTGCTCCACCGTGAATGACAATGGCGACTGCCTTCTCTGATGCTTCCGACGCAGAGGAAGGGAATGGGTTAATCAGTGTGAAAAGAGCGATGAGTAAATAAATCATTAACAAGCGCCTGTGATTGTGCAGTGAATACATTCTCTTGTGCTCCCTGTGATCGTTAATAATCTCGATTGTTAGTAGTCGCGGTTAGCTTTGCCACCGCTGGGAATACGGATATTGTCGACTAATTTCTGCACCGATTCTGGCGGCTCTTCGCTGAGGTGACTGACTGTTAAAGCAACGGTGAAGTTTAGCAGCATACCTATTGCACCGATGCCTTCAGGTGAGATACCCCAAAGCCAGTGGTCCGCAGTGTTTAACGTCGGGGCAATAAATTTGAAGTGGACAATATAAGCAAATGTGAACACAAGACCCGCTAACATTCCAGCTATGGCACCCTGTTTGTTAGTTCTCTTAGAAAAAATGCCCAATAACAGCGCGGGGAAAAGCGAGGCTGCGGCGAGACCAAAGGCAAAAGCCACGACTTGAGCGACAAAGCCGGGGGGATAGATACCAAATAGACCAGCCACGCACACAGCGACGGCTGCTGCGGCTCTGGCGAACAACAGTTCTTGTTTCTCGTTAATTTGTGGCATCAGTGTCTGTTTGAGTAAATCGTGAGATACGGCGCTTGAGATAACCAATAGTAGCCCCGCAGCGGTTGATAATGCTGCTGCTACTCCACCAGCAGCTACGAGCGCGATTACCCATCCCGGCAAGCTGGCTATCTCTGGATTAGCCAGCACCATGATGTCACGATCAATGTACACTTCGTTGTCGTTGCTTGTGGCCACATTGGATAATAGCCGTTCACCGTGAATCCCTCGTGCATCGGTAAAGGCAGGTTTATCCGGATACAGTGCAGCGCCGGCCCCGTATTGCATCACCCCATCTTTGTTTTTATCTTGCCATGCAACTAAGCCAGTGTTCTCCCAGTTAGAAAACCAGTCGGGTGCATCTGAGTAGGCGGTATCATGGACAGTGTCAACAAGATTCAGTCGAGCGAAAGAGGCTACAGCCGGAGCAGTAGTGTACAGAATTGCAATGAAAACCAGTGCGTAACCCGCTGAGAGACGTGCATCTGATACCCTGGGAACCGTGAAGAATCGCACTAATACATGGGGTAAGCCCGCAGTACCGAACATTAATGCTGCAGTGATGGCAAATATATCAATGGTTGATTTTGAGCCAGCTGTATACTCGTTGAAGCCCAAATCCAGCAAAATCTTGTCAAGTTTTTGCAGCACAGATAAACCGGAGCCATCATTAATCTCAGACCCAAATCCAAGTTGCGGCACTGGATTGCCTGTTACCATTATGGAGATAAAAATCGCTGGCACCATGTAGGCGAAAATGAGCACGCAATACTGAGCTACCTGAGTGTATGTGATGCCTTTCATGCCTCCAAGCACCGCATACATAAATACCACTGCCATACCAATGACAACTCCGGTTCCCACTTCTACTTCCAAAAAACGCGAAAAGACGATGCCTACTCCGCGCATCTGTCCAGCAACATAGGTAAAGGAGATAAAAATCAGACAAATCACAGCGACAATTCTGGCGGCTTGGGAATAGTACCGTTCACCAATGAAGTCGGGCACTGTAAAACGCCCAAATTTGCGTAGATAGGGTGCCAGCAACAGTGCCAAAAGCACATAACCTCCGGTCCAACCCATGAGGTAAACGGAGCCATCACGACCTGTAAATGCAATGATCCCCGCCATGGATATAAAAGAGGCTGCACTCATCCAATCTGCCGCCGTGGCCATACCATTGACCACTGGGTGAACACCGCCTCCTGCTACATAAAAGTCTCTTGTTGAGCTCGCGCGTGACCAGATAGCGATGCCTATATAAAGTGCAAAGGAAGCGCCCACAAATAAGTATGAAAGAGCCTGTGTCGTCATGAATCTAACCTCTTGAAAGACTCATCCTCAGCTAATTGATTTGCCTTGTCATCGACGCCATATTGTCTATCCAAGATTTTCATTTGCCAAGCATAGACAAAGATCAACAGGACAAAAACATAGATGGCCCCTTGCTGGGCAAACCAGAAGCCTAATTTGAACCCTGCAATGGAAAATTGATCAAGCCAGTCTGCCATGACAATGCCGAGACCAAAGGACACAGAAAACCAAATTAACAGTAATTTTGCCATCAAGCGGAGGTTTGCACGCCAATAATTCTGATGTTGTTTTGTTGTTTCAGCGGTATTGGAGTTATCAATTTTATTATTCATGCGCACCTGTATTTTTTATTTGTTAGATGGATAAAGCTCTCTTAGTTGGTGATCATTGTGATGTTCGGACCCTTTTTTTGCTCTAAATCTCGACTGTTTCGACAGTCGCGCCAACAGAAGTGTAAGGTCGAGACTATTCACAGTATGCTCATCGTCTTGGTAGAGTTGACGATCTAATTGATCAAACTGCCGCTGCAGCTCTCTATCTTCCAGTTCCATTGCCAAGGCCCTAAGTGTTTTCGGCGGATTCTCAGTGAAGAGTATCCTTCCCCACATTAAAATTGCTTCGCGAACTGCAGAGAGATTACCCGTTTCTGCTTGCAATTCAATAGCTTTAAAATGTTGCTTGAGGATTAGGCGAGCGGGCATACCCGTCGCAGCGGCCTCTTGGTCGTTGGAGCGACTAGCTTTTCCCCGATACAAGATGAGACTGAGTAAGATTATCAGAAAACCATTTAGCAGAAGTGAAACTGTGGCGAGCACAGATATATTATCACTGTTACTCTTTACGTTGTCCTCCTGCAGATCTGCAGCGATTTCAATGACCGAGGTATCGCCACTCGGAATAGGATCGCTAAGAGGGTTGAGTGCTGGGACGACCATGAGAGTGGTTTCGGGCAGGCGCGCGATTTCCTCTTGTTCTCGCTGGGTATTCCACCAGCGCAATTCAAGCGCGGGAAGTGTAATTTGGCCAGGCTTATTTGGCACTAGAGCAATAGATTCTGTACGTTTAGAGATCAGTCCTGTCTCGCTCAGCTGCTGATCCAATTGTGGCTGATCCGGATAGCTGCGATAGCCATCGCTATTCAAAAAATTGAGAGGTGTAATTTGTGCTGCACTTTGATCTATTGCGGTGATGGTAATTGTACGAGTAATTGGCTCACCGACTACCACCTTGTTAAGGTCTCCACTCCAACGTTGTTGTAAGTCGACACTACTGCTGGGCAGCCAACCTAACGCATTTGTACTGTTTGGTTGTGCTTTCACATCGATGGTTTTGCTCTCCGTATCGCGAATAATTTGGTTGCCCCTGTTATTAAACACGCCAAATTGACTGCGGTTGCTTACCTCAAAGGCACCAAAACGGAGTTTCGGTATAATCAAAGGGCCAACTTGTTGTGGGAATAGTGCATATTTGACTTCTAATACTAAATAGTTCCGGCCGTTGATAACTTTGTTATAGGTGGTATCGCCTAAACGAAAAAGTAGTGCTTTATCTATGTCGAGTTCAGACAGACTAAAGTCTCGCAGATTCACAGATGTATATAACCGCTGCGTCAATAACAGCTGTTGATTTGTGTAAAGGGTTTCTGCGTCCACTATTGTTTCAGTATAAATCGGTTGGCTGCCCGGATTAGTACTCGCATTGGTTGGCGCAGCTCTGACCCTCAGTTCAATGGCATTGCTGACATCACCTTTAAAATTTAGCGATGGAATGATGAGAATACCGGCTCGTTTGGGTCTAAGTTGCAGAGTCCAGGCGGTAAATGATTCAGTTTTTCCATTGATCGAGCTATAGCTTCTTTGTTGATTGTTAGATAGCACCTCAAAATCTGTGGTGAGTGAACTAAAATCTGGCTCTCCTCGGAACAGCTGAGCATCGTAACGCACTTCTAGCCGCAGAGTCTCGTTACTGTCTAGAACAGATCGATCTACCTTTGCTGTAAGCTCGGCCTGTACACTCAGGCTGATGACTAATGCGATCATAGATAGTGCAAGTTGCAAAATTGTTTTGACTGTAGGGTTCATTTACCATCGCTCTTGATTTGGTGGTTGGTTGTTTCTCTCATTTTGCCGCGATTGATAGCGAAATTTAGCCCGTAACAGTCCACCGGGATCATCGGGAACTCGGCGCAACAGTTGCTCAATGAGTTGGTGCTCACGTTTCTCTTCATCGCTAAGTTCAGCACTTTCCTCCACGGTCTGCATCTGATCATCGGACTTTTCAGTATCCTCGTCTCGCCTTGATTTTTGTTGCTCTTGGTTCTGTTGGTCTTGATTCTGCTGGTCTTGGTTCTGCTGGTCTTGGTTCTGTTGGTCCTGATTCTGTTGATCTTGGTTCTGCTGGTCTTGGTTCTGTTGGTCCTGATTCTGTTGATCTTGGTTCTGCTGGCCTTGGTCCTGTTGATCTTGGTTCTGCTGATCTTGGTTCTGCTGATCTTGGTTCTGCTGATCTTGGTTCTGCTGATCTTGGTTCTGCTGATCTTGGTTCTGCTGATCTTGGTTCTGTTGCTCTTGGTTCTGTTGGTCCTGTTGCTCTTTAAGTTTTTCTATGAGCGCCTTATTGGCAATAGCGTCCTCCATTTCAGGATCAATAGAGAGAGCTTCATCATAAGCTTCTAAGGCACTTTCAAGCTGACCCATGCGTGCCAAGGCATTACCCCGGTTATAAAACCCAACAGCACTGCTGTCGCTGGAAAAATCAGATATAGCCTGTTCGAAGTTGTTTGCTCTGTAGGCCGCGCTCCCTCGCCAGCGAGGATCTTTGAAAACAGTTTGAGCAGCCTCAACGTCACCAGATTGCAAGAGTTCTGCGCCTTGTTGATCCGCGGTCATCCAGAGGTCCCGCCACTCAAATGCTTTAAGTTGTGGTGAATGAAGGCTCATTGGCAGAAATATTACTGCCACAATAGCGCCTCTGCGAAAACTCAAAACGAGTAGCGGAAGCAACAATAGAATGAACCAGAAGCCTTGATCATCCCAGAGGTCAAACTGTCGATCTACCTCACGTGTCTCACTGTCTAGAAATTCGACGTCGAGTGTACTCATAAGAGCGTCTATATCACGATCATCCGCACTCAGTGTGCGGTAAAGGCCTCCGTTACTGGTGGCAAGCTGTTGTAAACGATTGCTGTTGAGTCTGGCGATAACCATATTGCCATTTGATCGTTTTGCAAAGCCACCAGCGCCTGTGGGAATTGGCGCCCCGTCGGCTGTGCCTACACCCAGTATTGACAGGCGGAAATCGCCCGTTTGTCGGAGAGTTTCATTAACACTTTCGAGCGCGGCATTATCGACGCCATCCGTAATGAGCAAAATATCGGTACTCTGATAGCCACCTGCAAGCCCTAGATCAACAGCCGTAGCAATGGCGTCCTCAATATTGCTTCCATAATCTGGTAGCAGGCTAGGCGATAAAACTGGCACTAGACTGATAATTGTGTTGCTGTCCTCTGTGAGTGGCGACACCGTGTAAGCATCACCACCATAGACGACTAAACCGACGACACCCTCATCGCGTCGCGATAAAATATCAATTAATTTATATCTGGCTCGAATCAGCCGGCTGGGGGTGACGTCTTCCGCCAGCATTGATGGCGACAAATCGAGAATCACGATTAACGAGGAATCCTGCTTATGAACCGGTTGTGGTAGCTGTTCCCAAGTGGGGCCGGCCAGACCTATACAGCTCAACGTCCAGGCGATAAAAAGTGTTAAAGGTAGCCACTTCTTGCCAAATTTTTGTTGTTGGCTAGTGCCCAGTACGAGGATTGGTAACAATCGAGGGTTGATGACAGATTCCCACCCGTCGGCACCACGGTTTTTTCGGCGTAAAAATAGGACGATCGCCAGTGCCGGTAGCAGTCCAAGGAACCACCAGGGCCGCAGAAAATGAAAATTTTGCACTAGCTCAACAATGTTTGCCGTCATAAAAATTACCCTGCTCGGTTCCTCCGGAGTATAAAAATCAGCAAGCTGAGAACAAATGATAAACCCATTGGCCAATGGTATAAGCTTGTCACTGGACGGATTGTCTCCGCATCCTGATCTATGGGCTCCAATTTATTTAATGTTGCATAAATCTGAGAGAGTTCTTGCGGGTCTCGCGCTCGGAAATATTGGCCACCTGTAGCGTCGGCGATTTTAATCAACGTGGTTTCATCAAGATCTGCGCTGGGATTTATCGTGGTGCGCCCGAAAAGCCCCTGTTGGGCCTGACTTTCAGCACCAATTCCAATGGTATATATTTTTACGGTGGCACGTTTGGCGATATCTGCAGCTTCCAGCGGCTTTAGCGCTCCGGTGTTGTTTGAGCCATCGGTCATCAAAATTAAAACGCGATGGTCTTTTGGACGTTCTTGCAACCGTTTCACTGACAAACCGATGGCGTCTCCAATTGCTGTTCCATTGCCAGCAAAGCCAATTTGAGCCTCTAGCAACAACCTCTGCATGGTTTCCCGGTCAAAGGTCAGTGGGGTCTGAAGGTAAGCCTTTTCTCCGAATAAGACCAGTCCTAGACGATCACCTGAGCGCTCAACCACAAAGTCTCCAACCACCGCTTTTACAGCAACAAGCCGGTTAACTGCGCGACCGCGAACGACCATGTCCTCACGCTCCATGCTACCGGATATATCCACCGCAATCAGAATGTCCCGTCCTGCGGTGGGCAGAGCCACAGGTTCACCGATAAATACCGGTCGTGCCAGAGCTATCACAGTAGAAAACCAGCCAC
>Ga0206128_1003489_pt1 | contig 12982 bp, 7 predicted proteins | sample Helgoland_Spring_7_FD_148601 | JGI IMG/M metagenome (GOLD analysis project Ga0206128, IMG submission 148601) | Pelagic subsurface seawater microbial communities from Kabeltonne, Helgoland, North Sea - Helgoland_Spring_Bloom_20160426_1 | ecosystem: Environmental > Aquatic > Marine > Epipelagic ...
CTACTATAGCAATTAATGCATCATAACTTTGTGCATTCATAACCGTTTCTATAGAATCTGCAATAATATCTCTTGAAACCAATGAGTAATTCATTCCTGAGGTTCCCATCGAAATTCCATCAGAAACTCCAATGGTATTAAAACCTAAACCTACCATTTCAGCAATTTTACACTCAATTTTTACCTCATCTTTCAATCTATTCAAGTGCATGTTACATGGATTGCCATCATAACCAGTACTTGCAATACCTACTTGGGCTTTATGCATATCTTCATCTGAAAGACCTACAGCATACAACATGGCCTGTGATGCTGGTTGAGATTCATCTTGTGTTAATCTTCGACTATGTTTATTAATTTCTTTCATTCTGTTTTACAGTAGGTATTCTATTTGTGTTCTAAATTAGTTTATTGAAATCCTTGTTATTTCATTACAAACTTAAATCAGCTTAAATCCATAGCTTTTGAATATGACTTAATTAATTGATAAACAAGATATTAACTGTTTTTATTTGTGACGTTCAAACTCTGAAATTTATCCATAAAAAAACCCTCCGTTTCAGGAAGGTCTTTGTTTTTTATTTTAAAAAATACCATTCCCTTGGTTACGGATTTAAACCAATAATTGAAGAAATAATATGTTGTTGTTTTGTATTCATTACTCATACAAATATGAACTTTTTTTTTAATAGAATAACTAGTTAATGTTATTTTTTTAGATTTTTTATTTAAAAATTTAGGCGCCAATCAAATCATTATCATCCTTTAATGGCAAGCGAGAAGCCCCCATTAAATAGGAATCTATATGGTGTGCTGCTTGACGTCCCTCAGATATAGCCCACACAATTAAAGATTGTCCTCTTCTCATATCTCCAGCAGTAAAAATTCCTGAAATATTAGTTTTATAGTCTTTTACAGAAGCCTTGATATTTGTTCTTGTATCTAACTCTAAACCCAATTGTTCAGGTAAAGATTTATCAGGACCAGTAAATCCAAGTGCTAATAATGCTAAATCACAGGGCCATATTTTTTCAGAACCTTCTCTTTCAATAATTTGAGGTCTTTGTCCTGGAATCGTTTTCCATGAAACTTCAACCGTTTTAAGAGCATATAATTCTCCCTTGTCATTAGTAAGAAACTCTTTAGTGCTTACCAACCAGTTACGGTCACAACCTTCATCATGAGAAGAGCTTGTTTTTAATTGCATTGGCCAAAATGGCCATGGAGTTTTCACACTTCTATCTGAAGGTGGTTTAGACATTATTTCAAAGTTTGTTACAGATTTGGCACCTTGTCTATTTGAAGTTCCAATACAATCAGAACCGGTATCTCCTCCTCCAATTACTATCACATTTTTTCCTTTTGCATCTATAATGTTTTTTTGTAATTTTTCATCAAACAATGCTTTTGTTTGTCTAGTTAAGAAATCCATAGCCTGAACAACACCTTTAGCTTCATTTCCTTTAATAGGGATACTTCTAGACATTGTTGCTCCTCCAGATAACAATACTGCATCAAAATTTTTAAGAGAAGCTACCGGATAATTAACTCCTACATTTACATTGGTCTTAAACTCTATACCTTCTTCTTTTAAAATATCTACCCGTCTATCAATGATTTCTTTTTCTAATTTAAAATTCGGAATTCCATAACGTAACAAACCACCTATTTGATCATCTCTTTCAAAAACAACCACTGAATGTCCAACCCTGTTTAATTGTTGTGCTGCGGCCAATCCTGCTGGTCCAGATCCTATAATTGCAATTGTTTTACCTGTTCTTTTCGTTGGTTTTTGAGGCACTATCCATCCTTCTTCAAATCCTTTTTCAACAATAGATTTTTCTATGTTTTCAATAGATACAGGTTCGTCAATTAACCCCAACACACAAGCTTGCTCACAGGGAGCCGGACATAACCTACCTGTAAATTCTGGAAAATTATTTGTCGCATGAAGTATTTCTAGCGCTTGTTTCCATTCTCCTTTGTGGATTAAATCATTAAAATCTGGTATTAAATTCCCTAATGGACAACCACTATGACAAAATGGAATACCACAATCCATACAACGAGAGCCTTGTTTTTGCTGTTCTTTAATATGTAATGGTTTTGTAAATTCCTTGTAATGTTTAATCCTTTCTCTAACAGCTACATTCCCTTCCTGTTTTCTTTCGTATTTTTTGAATCCTCCTAATTCTCCCATAACTATGCTGTTAATTTTGTTAATGCCTCTTTTTCTAATCTTTCTAAAGCGATCTTATAATCTGTTGGATACACTTTAATAAAGTCCATTTTATTTACTTCCCAGTCTTGTAAAAGTTTTTTTCCAAGAGAGCTGGCTGTGTAAGAAACATGTTTTTTAACATGATCTTTTAACTCTAACTGATCTTTGGTTTCTAAATGAACTAATTCTACCATTTCTAAATTACATAGCTCGTTTCTAAATGTATGAGACGGGTCATATACATAAGCTATTCCTCCACTCATTCCTGCAGCAAAATTTCTTCCTGTTTCACCTAAAACAATCACTTGACCTCCAGTCATATACTCACAACCGTGATCTCCTATTCCTTCTACTACTGCAACTACTCCAGAATTTCTAACAGCAAAACGCTCGCCAGCTATTCCGTTAATATATGCTTCCCCTTTAATGGCTCCATAAAAACACACATTCCCAACAATAATATTGTCTTCGGCAATAAAATCTGCATCAGCTGGTTTTTTAACAACTATTTTAGCTCCAGATAAGCCTTTACCTAAGTAGTCATTAGCTTCCCCGTCTACTATCATAGTTAATCCCTTGGTAGCAAAAGCTCCAAAACTTTGCCCTGCAGATCCCTTAAAGTTTAGCGTTAAGGTATCTTCTGGTAATCCATCTTCTCCGTGTAATTTTGAAATTTCATTACTAGTGATAGCTCCAACAGATCGGTTTGTGTTTTGTATCGGATAATCAAATTCAGATTTTATTTTATTCTTAATGGCTGCTTTTGCATTATCTATTATTTTTATGTCAAGTACCTTGTCTAAATTGTGATTTTGTTTTTCTGTATTGTATAAAATATGACTCCCCTCAACATCTGGTTGATGTAAAATAGCAGACACATCTATCCCTTTAGCTTTGTAATGATCTATAGATGGGTTGGCATTAATTTTATGAGTTTGCCCAACCATCTCTTTTATAGATCTAAAACCTAACGAAGCCATGATTTGTCTTAATTCTTCAGCAACAAAGTACATGAAGTTAACTACGTGTTCTGGTGTTCCTTTAAAATTCTTACGCAATTCAGGATCTTGTGTTGCTATCCCCACTGGGCAGGTATTTAAATGACATTGACGCATCATGATACAACCAGAAGCTACGAGTGGTGCTGTAGCAAAACCAAATTCTTCAGCACCTAACAGACATGCAATAGCTACATCTCTTCCTGTCTTTAACTGACCATCACATTCTAAAACAACCCTATTTCGTAAATTATTCATTACTAAAGTTTGTTGCGCTTCAGCAATCCCTAATTCCCATGGTAAACCAGCGTGTTTTAATGAGGTTAATGGTGAAGCTCCTGTACCACCATCAAAACCAGAAATTAAAATAACGTCTGCTTTAGCTTTTGCTACACCAGCAGCGATGGTACCAACACCTACTTTAGATACTAGTTTTACATTAATCCTAGCTTCTCTGTTCGCATTTTTTAAATCAAAAATAAGTTGAGCTAAATCCTCAATAGAATAAATATCATGATGAGGTGGCGGAGAAATTAATCCTACATATGGAGTAGAATTTCTAACCTCTGCTATCCACGGTAATACTTTTTTTCCAGGTAATTGACCTCCTTCACCAGGTTTTGCTCCCTGAGCCATTTTAATTTGAATCTCTTTGGCATTGGTAAGGTAATTACTACTTACACCAAATCTTCCAGATGCAACTTGCTTAATAGCACTATTTTTTGAATCTCCGTTGGGTAATTTATTAAAACGAATTTTATGCTCACCTCCTTCACCAGAATTAGATTTTCCTCCAATTCTATTCATAGCTACAGCTAAATTTTCGTGAGCTTCAGAACTAATTGAACCATAAGACATGGCTCCAGTTTTAAAACGTTTTACAATCTCTGTCCATGGCTCTACCTCTTCTATAGGAATTGGATCAAGATTATTAAATTCAAACAGCCCTCTTAAAGTCATTAATTCTTTAGATTGCTTGTTTATTTTTTCTGAATATACTTGATAGCTTTCTTTACTTTTAAGCCTAACAGCTTGTTGAAGTTTAGAAACTGTAGTAGGATTAAACATATGCCTTTCTCCTCCTCTTCTCCATCGATAATCTCCTCCAATATCTAAATCTAAGACCTTATCTATTTCTAAATCTCTGTAAGCAGACTTACATCTTTTGTAGATATCTTTCTGAAGAACATATAATCCAATTCCTCCAATTCTAGAAGGTGTTCCCGGAAAATATTTTTTTGTAAAAGCTTTTTTTAATCCTAAAATTTCAAAAATCTGAGAGGCTCTATAAGAATGTAATGTAGAAATTCCAATCTTATTCATAATTTTTAAAATTCCTTTTCCTATGGCTTTATTAAAATTTTTAACCGCTACGTTAGCATTTATTCCTTTTATCTCTCCTGTTTCTACCTGATGTGTAATTATTTCATTCACCATATAAGGGTTAATAGCACTAGCACCATACCCAAATAGTGTAGCAAAATGATGAGGTTCTCTAGGCTCAGCAGTTTCCATTACAATCCCAAATTTAGAACGTTTTTGTTTTCTACTTAAAGAATGATGTAAATAGGAACACGCCAGCAAAGCTGGTATAGGAGCATTTTCTTTAGTAACTCCTCTATCTGACAAAATAATAATATTAGAACCTGCATCTACCGCTTCTACTGCTTTATCTAACATGGTATCTAAAGCTCTCTCTATTCCGTTTACGCCTTCATCTAATGGAAATAAAATTGGAATTGAAGTTGCTTTGAAATCTGAGTGATCAATATTTTTAATCTTATCCAAATCTTCATTAGAGATTACAGGATTTTGAATAAGAAGTTTTTTTGCTTGATCTGGAGACAGATCAAAAATATTTCCGTCTGAACCAATGGCTAAACTAATATCTGTAATAATTTCTTCACGAATACCATCTAACGGAGGGTTTGTTACCTGTGCAAATAACTGTTTAAAGTAATTGTAAAGTAATTGAGGTTTATCAGACAAGACTGCTAAAGGAGTGTCTGTCCCCATAGAACCAATTCCTTCTTTAGAAGAAATTGCCATTGGAGAAATAATGGTAGAAATTTCTTCAGTAGTGTATCCAAAAAGTCTTAGTCTAGTTTTATAATCTGTAGCTTCAGTGGGTATGTTATTATTTGTATAAGGTATGTCTACCAAAGGAAGTACATTCTCATTCACCCATTTCTTATAGGGTTTTTTTGAAATAATTTCTTTTTTAATTTCTTCATCTTCTATAATACGACCAGCATTCATGTCTACTAAAAACATTTTTCCTGGTTCTAATCTACCGTGTTTAACTACATTTTCTGGTTTAATATTTAAAACACCAATCTCAGAAGACATCACTACATTTCCACTCTTAGTTACTGTGTATCTAGAAGGTCTTAATCCATTTCTATCTAATAAGGCTCCTATAAAATTACCATCTGTAAATGGAACTGATGCTGGACCATCCCAGGGCTCCATAATACACGCATTGTATTGATAAAACGCTTTTTTATCCTCATTCATCAAGGAATCTTTTTCCCAAGCTTCTGGCACCATCATCATCATCACTTCAGGTAAAGATCTTCCGGTCATCAACAATAATTCTACCGCTAAATCCATGGAAGCAGAATCAGATTTACCATCAGTTATAATTGGAAATATTTTTTTTATATCATCACCAAAAAGATCACTTTTCATTAATTCTTGTCTGGCCAACATTCTACTCACATTACCTCTTAAAGTATTTATCTCTCCATTGTGACACATAAATCTGAAAGGCTGAGCTAAATCCCAAGAAGGAAATGTATTGGTAGAAAAACGTTGATGAACCAATGCCAACCTAGTTACTAAATCTGGCTGTCTTAAATCACTATAAAAACGACCAATATCCTCAGGAATTAAAAGACCTTTATAAATAATAGTAGTGGTAGAAAAGCTAGGTAAATAAAAATATTTAGCCTCTGAAATTTTAGATTTAGACACCGTGTGCTCAGTAATTTTTCTAGCAGCGAAGAGTTTTGCGTTAAACTGCAATTCCGTTAATTCATCAGCACCTTTACCAACAAATAATTGTTTCGTTTTTGGTTGAGTTCTAGCTGCAATAACTCCCAAATTTGAGGTATCTACTGGAACATCTCTCCAACCTAAAACACACAGACCTTGGTTTTTTAATTCTTTTTCAAAAACATCTTGACAATAACTACTTTGATTAAATTTCTTAGGTAAAAAAACTTGCCCAACAGCATATTCTCCAGGCGTTGGTAGTTCAAAATCACATACACGAGAAAAGAACTCATGAGGAATATCTATTAAGATTCCTGCACCATCTCCTGTTCTTCCATCAGAACTTACAGCACCTCTATGTTCTAATTTTATTAAAATTTCTAGAGCATCATGTATAATTTGATTGGATTTTTGCCCTTTCAAATTACAAATAAAACCCGCTCCGCAGTTGTCTCTTTCAAACTCACTTAAATACAATCCTTGATCTTTCATCTTTTCTATCCTCTATTTGTTACTACTAATTTTTTATCAAAATGTAAAACGCATGAAAATGCATTGGTATCAATGCATTTTCACTTCATTAAATACTATTTATATTTCTTTTAATCGAAATTTAAATTGTGTTTTAGGGGTATTATTTATTATTCTCCTCGATCTCTTTTTCCTGGATAAGCGATAGTTCCGTGTTCAGCTAAGTCTAGTCCTTTTTTTTCTACCTCTTGGCTTACTCGTAAACCAATGGTTTTCTTTAAAGTAAATAACACAATCCAAGATAAAGCTATGGCCCATACTGCATATGCCAATGAACCAAGTGCTTGAACACCTAGTTGAGATGTTCCACCTCCGTTAAATAATCCTATTCCACCATCTGCATCTATTCCCCAAAGACCAATTACAACAGTTCCCCAAACACCAACTACACCATGAACAGAAACTGCTCCAATAGCATCATCTATTTTTAATTTTTTCTCAATAAACTCTATAGAGAAAACTACTAAAATACCTCCAAGTAACCCAGCCAATACTGCACCTTCACTAGACATATTTCCACAACCTGCAGTGATACTTACCAATCCTGCTAAGGCTCCATTTAAAGTTTGTGCTAAATGAGGCTTTCCATACCATATCCATGTAGTAATTAATGCTCCTAAACCACCTGCTGCTGCTGATAAGTTTGTTATTAAAACTACATTAGAAGCACCAATAGCATCTGCACCACCCCATGCTAATTGGGATCCACCATTAAAACCAAACCATCCTAACCATAGGATAAAAACTCCTAAGGTTGCTAACACCTGGTTGTGACCTGGAATAGGCATTACTTTTCCGTCTAAGAATTTTCCAATTCTTGGACCTACAAGAATAGCAGCTACTAACGCTGCCCATCCACCAACAGAGTGTACAATTGAAGATCCTGCAAAATCTATAAAACCTAACTCGGTTAACCAACCAGAGCCTTGCCACTGCCATCCTCCAGATATTGGATAAATAATTGCTGTCATTACTACTGAGAAAATCACGTAGGTAGAATATTTTGTTCTACCAGCTATAGCTCCAGAAACTATTGTTGCGGCTGTAGCAGCAAACATCGTTTGGAAAAATAAATCTGCACCTTCTCCTTGAAACAGACCGCTCCAGAAAAACCATCCATTAGAAGTATCACCGTACATTAATGAATATCCAATAATCCAATAGGTTAAAGACCCTACACAGATATCTAATAGATTTTTCATAGCAATATTTACAGCATTCTTAGATCTAGTCATACCAGATTCTACAAGAGTAAATCCTGCTTGCATAAAGAATACGAGAATTCCTGAGAGAAGCATCCATAGCATTCCCATATCTCCATTGATTGCCTCAGTAGAAGATTTAACAGCAGCATCAACTGCAGCCGTTAACTGTTCTTGAGTTATTCCAGTTACTACAGTTAAGCTATCTACAGCTGTCGCCTGCATTACACTAGGTAATTTTGAAGTTAAAGTTGGTAAAAAGTTAGTCATATTTGTGAGTTTTTAGTTAGTTTATTTTTAGAAAGAGTAGACCGCTGCAATGGTACCACCAGTCATGTTTTTTTCAGCTGGAAAACCAGGAATTAACATATCATCTGATGAATCATATCTTAGTTCTGAAATAACTTTTAAACTGTCTGTAAGAGTTAGGTTACCAGTTAGAGTAAAAGCAGATACAGAAGCATCACCTGACCCTGATGTAGTTGTGTAAAATTCAGGTCTTAAACCCAAAGAGAACGAGTCTGAAAATTTATTTTGCAAGTACAATGCTACTCCTTGATAACCTGCATCTGCATCGCTGGAGTTAGAATATGCTGCATTGATTCCTAAAAAGAAAGAATCTGATAAATCTAAACCACCTGTGTAGTCTAAATATAAAACATCTGTAAAACCAAAACCATCTGCTCCATAAGCTAGATTAAAAAACTGCCCTTTGTATCCAGTTTGAAAACCATATTGATAATCATTGCCTGGATTAGCTCCAGAGGTTATCCCGTGTGGGTTGGTTAATGCAAACATAAAAGAAAGATCATCTGAGGCAGCATAATCTAATTTAAAACCTGTATGAGAAAATGGCCCAGCATTAAAGAGATAAGATACTGAGTAATTAAAATTCCCTGAAGGTGATATAACCTCATATCCATAAAAGGTATTAAATTGTCCTAAAGTTAAAGTTACTTTATCTGAAGCTTTATAAAATGCGTATAATTGATTGATTGCTCCTTCATAAGCATTTGCTGCATTAGCTCTAGGTCCGTAGGCTAAATCTGCTACAACTCCAGATTTTCCACTCTCATATGAAAAAACAGTGTTTACCATCCCTAATCCGAAACCATTTGCTGCTGCACTTCCTGCATACAAAATACCAATTGATCCGGGCGAGCCACTTTTAAAATTACTTGTGTGATATACATCTACACTACCGGTAACTGTAAATCCACTTTCTTCTTCATTTTCTTGAGAAAACACATTAATACTTGAAAATAAAACCAAGGTTAATATTGTTAATTTAAATTTTGTCATTGTCTTTTTTTTTTAGATTAAACACAGTGCGAATTTTAGATAAAAAACTCGTAAAACCAAATAAACAAAGGGATTGAGGCTTACGAAAATGTTTTCGTAAGCAAGTGGGTTGTTAAAAAAAAGGGGGTAAAAATCAGAAAAATGTAATTTCTATAAATACGAAAGAAGTGAAAATATGAATATCACTTTTTTAGAAAGCAATATTACCATATTCATAAAAATTAAGTTTTTTTAAAAAAATATTAACATCAAATTGTTAAAAAGGTTGAAAATATCTCATTATTATCCATAAAATCAATGAAATAATTAAATATAATATATTTTCAATAAATAAAATGAATATGAAAGGACTTCTAATCAATAATAAGAAAGTATGTTCATTTTAAAATACTAACAAAGTAGTATGTAATTTTCTATAAAATCATTGAGTACAAAAAAGGGATAAAGTATCATTTAAATTTATTCAACTTTTCTTTTGTGAAACTAGACAACACCAATCTTCCACTAATTATAGCTTGTTCTTCTAGTAATGTATCCCAATGGTCTGTACCTCTCCAAAATAATTTTTTTATTTCATTTACAGCTTCTTGGTTGAAGCTACATAGTTCTTCTGCAAAGGCTTGAACTGCTAAATCTAATTGTGAAATATTCTCAAATACTTCAGCATATAATCCATTGTCTTTTGCCCATGAAGTAGTAAAAAATTTAGAAGGATTTAAAGAGATTTGCGATAGAGAACTTAATCCAATTTTGCGCTCAATTACTGGCCCTATAACAAAAGGACCAATACCAATATTAAGCTCACTCAATTTAATTTCTGCATATTTTGTTGCTAGACAATAATCGCAAGCAGCTATAATACCTACACCACCCCCTACTGTTTTGCCTTGAATTCTTCCTATTATTAATTTTGGACAAATTCGCATTGCATTGATCACATTTGCAAATCCTGAGAAAAATGTTTTCCCAGAGTCTTCATCAGAAATATTTACTAATTCTTTAAAACTAGCACCTGCGCAAAAGGTTCTATCTCCTCCACTTTGTAATACAATTACTTTAATATCTTTATTATCTCCAGCATTCTTTATGAGATTTACTAGTTTTTGCAAGATATCTCCAGGTAACGAATTGTGCGATGGATGATAAAATTCAATAAATGAAATATTGTTTTTTATGGTTTGTTTTGCGTAAGGCTTAGGCATAAAATGATTTAATTCTACGGTAAAAATACCATAAAAAATCTAAAAAGATCTTACAGCTCTAATTTCAAAAGTTGAACCATACTTACTACTATAATATTGAGCATTAGTAGAAATTGCATGACACCAAGCCTTTAAATAATTAAATTCAAACGAACTCCAATAGGTGGTGTTTAATAGACTTATTGGATTACTGTTCAAATAAACTAGGTAAATAAGGTTTAATTCTCTTTTGGAGGGTAAACGCCAATCTCTAAATTTTGCTCCATCTGAATCATGGTTAGCAGGATCATTAATTTTATTAGTAGAGTCATACCAATTACCAAAACCTTGATCTTGCATAGCAACCACTACTCCATGAGTACCATCAGAGTTGATGTCGATAACATACCCCCCTAGTTCTGAATAAAAAGTATTGATTTGATAAGTTGTTTCTCCTACCCATGCATATTCTCCACTAACAATTTTTAAAACATCACCCTCATTTCCTCCTGAGGGAAGGCTAATTTTTGCGGTGTTGGCAACTATCGCATCGGATTGATCGGAAGTAATGCCAGTCTTTGCGGTATTTGCTACTATTGCATCGGATTGATCGGAAGTAATACCGGTCTTTGCGGTATTAGCCACTATTGCATCTGCTTGATCGGAAGTAATACCGGTCTTAGCGGTATTAGCCACTATTGCATCGGATTGATCGGAAGTAATGCCAGTCTTAGCAGTATTGGCTACTATCGCATCGGATTGATCGGAAGTAATCCCGGTCTTTGCAGTATTTGCTACTATTGCATCGGATTGATCAGAAGTAATGCCCGTCTTAGCGGTATTAGCCACTATTGCATCTGCTTGATCGGAAGTAATGCCAGTCTTAGCAGTATTTACTACTATTGCATCAGCTTGATCGGAAGTGATACCATTACCTGATGCTTTGGCATATAAAGCAAATGGAACACTCATTAATTGACTTACTCCAGAAATACTATAATTATCAGCTCCGTTTGGATCTGTTTCAACTTTAACAAAATAAGGACCATTAGTCCAATCTATACTACTAAAATCATAAGAAGTTACCCCTGTGCCAATCTCTAAAGCAACCAATCCATTCATATTTGTAACAACAGAATGTGTTTCAACATATACTTCAGAGCCTGTTTCTGAATTTTGTAATATACTCACCTGAATCCCAACAAGTTTATCTACTAATAATGTATTACTTGCGTCTCTAACTATGGCTTGATAACTCATCTTTTCTGGAGTTTGAGCAAACGCTACGTAGCTGCCTATTAAAAACACTAGAAGAGGTAAAAATTTTCTCATAATTATTCTTTTTTTATAATTTTAAACGTCTTAATCGGTTTATTCAATTTTGTTATTTTAAGCAAATAAACTCCCATAGATAAGTGCATCATTTTTATTTGTGTAACATCAGAGTTAATTGCTTGTTTAGAGATAGATTTTCCAGAAAAATCAAAAAGAGTGTATGCAAGATTATCAAGAACTACACTATCGGTAATTTTTAATATAACAAAGTCTACTGTTGGATTTGGAAAAGTAATTGCTTTTAAACTTATATTAATAGGGGCTGTAGTACTTAGGGTAAAAAACTCGAAAGCCTGTTGAACACCTTGAGTTAAATTAACAGTAGTTCCGATGTTGGTAGAATAGAATACTTGTCCTAAAGTGTAACTAGAAGAGCCCTGTGAACTAGAAGCTTCACCACCTGTGGCGGGAATAGCATTTTGACAATCTGCTATAGATGCTGAGAATAGGAATATAATTCCTAATATAAGTGATTTCATTTTAGAGGGTATTTAGTTTAGCAACTAAATTTTACTGAGGGAACTTTATCAAAAGTAATACAAATTAGCAAAATTATAATGTAACATTAAAATTAATTTGTTAAAAAAAACCACATAAATTGTCATAATTAACTTTGTTTTACTAAATTTAGTATTTAAGATAACAAATATAATTTGCTAAAAAACAGCCTATTAATGAGCAACTACAAAAATATTGTACCTTTTTTATTTCAGAAGCTCCTTTCAGATAAAACTAGAACTACAACCGAAAAAATTATTTTAAATATTGCATTATTTAGTTTTTTTATTCATTTATTGATCATTTATCTGTTAAAGTTTGATGTAATACAATTTAACTCAGACACAGAGTTATTGAATAATCCAATATCTGCAATTTATACTCCGTTTTCTTTTATTCTGATTTATGAGGTATATCTACTTATATACTATTTACCTAAATCGTTTACAACGTATATTACTAAACAATATGAAATTATCACTCTAATTATAATAAGAAAATTATTTAAAGACCTATCCTCTTTAGAACTTTCATCAAATTGGTTCGAAATTAAAGGAGATCTTCAGTTTACATATGACCTAATAGCGTCATTACTTCTTTTCTTATTTATATATTTATTTCAAAAACAAGGAAAAAAGAAAGTAAAACAACAAATAAATTTAAATCCAGATATTGAAAAATTTGTTAAAAAGAAAAGATTAATTGCAGTTATTCTTG
>Ga0206128_1003490_pt1 | contig 12981 bp, 7 predicted proteins | sample Helgoland_Spring_7_FD_148601 | JGI IMG/M metagenome (GOLD analysis project Ga0206128, IMG submission 148601) | Pelagic subsurface seawater microbial communities from Kabeltonne, Helgoland, North Sea - Helgoland_Spring_Bloom_20160426_1 | ecosystem: Environmental > Aquatic > Marine > Epipelagic ...
TTTTGCAATAAGCTACTGCCCTCATATAATATGAATTATAAGATTCTGGATCTATATCAAGAGCTAAATTAAAATGCTCAATACATGATGTGAAATCTCCACATTGTATCATGGTACATCCTAGGTGATGATGAAATAGCGCTTCCTTTCTGTTGGGGTTTGATTTTATAGCTTTAATTAAATCATTTTTTGCTTCTTCAATTAAATTTAATTTTAAATATAATTGTGATCTATTGAAATATATTTCCTCTAATAATATTCCGTTTAACATGTCACTTGAATCTACATATGCAATTAAAGACTGGCCTTTCAAAAGAGGAATTTGTTCAATAATTTGAGTTAAACTTTTTATTGCCTCAGGATAGTTTTCATTGTCATCAAGTTGGAAATATTCTTCTCTCAAATCGTAAAGTAACTTTGTGTTAACTTTACTTGATTGATTTAAATATTCTTCTTTTTCTGAGTTAGTCCATTCTGCAATAATTAACACTCCATTTTCATCCCATTCTTTAAGAACTGTAGAGACTTTATCATTATAAATGCCTTCTGTCTTTAATTGACCATTTTTATGCCATTCAAAGTACGGACCATTCATTAAGTGATTTTCCAAAGTAACTTTTCTTGCTTTAATTCCGTTTTCATGATATGAAATAACATCTCCATTGTCTTGAACTCCATTAGTAAAATTCATTTCAACTTTTAGTTGTCCATTATCATGATAGATTCTAAAGCAACCATTTGGCTCTTCTTGTTTATTAATTTGATATTCTTGTGCTAGTGAACCATTTTCGTAATATGTTTTAATAACGTTTTTATCATCTTCCATAATTCTTTTTTATTCTAATAATCTTAAATCCCTCGTATTATGTTTGTAAATGTAATTTATTGCAATATAAAATTAATATAATAAATTCAAATCCTCCCCAAAATAGTTCGACTTCACTCCCCTCTGCTCCACGATTAAGCGCAGTGCGACTGCGAATTAAAATTGAAAAAACTTACCAAGCTTGCTTGTGTAAGTTTTTTTGTTTTAAGGCGCCTGGTCTGAAAGAACAGTGCACTGTATTTACAGGACGGGACTCAAGAGCACAACCGAAGGTTAATCTCGGCGACTCCACTTTATAAAACCTCATCATATTGATTTTCAATAAGTTGAGGTTTTTTACTATCTTTATTTGTACGATTTACTAATTTTCTTCTTCGATTATAAACACTTCGTTCTAATTTTTCTAAAATTATATTTATGAGTTTTCTAAATAAATCATTTTTGATGTAGGTTTTTGTTAGGTTAAAGGTTGTTCTTCTAATATTTTTATTAGAATTCTAAATATTCTTTCGTAAATTGCAAACTGCTTACCTACATAAGCTATTTAGATAAAAGTCAATTTATTGATTATAAGATAGATGACTTTTACATAAGTAAATTACCCCTTCACAAAACGTTGAGTATTTTTTTAGGTTAAAAGTAAATTCAAATTTACCGTCAAAAACAGCTAGTTTATGAAGAAAGGTTTTTTATTATTATTACTCATTCTTTTTTCTAACGCTGTAATTGGTCAGTCCTTTACTTTAATTTCTAAGAGTCCAACGCCAGTTTCCAATAGCGTGGCTTTAAATTCAGACATAACTTTAAATTTCAGTGCTTCAACTGAAAGTTCTACTATTATTGCTGATAACATTATAATAACAGGGAAAAATACAGGTATTATAGCGGGAAGTTTTTCAGGAGGTGGAACGACTACAGTTGTTTTTAATCCAACAACTGATTTTAAGGCTGGTGAAGTGATTACAATAACACTCACCACATCGGTTCAAAACGCTTCTAATGCTGCTTTATCAAACCCTCAAACTTATATTTTCACTACAAAAAGTAGTCTTACTAGTTTTGAACCATCCTTTACCACCTCGGATATTTATTCAAGTGCTGATAATATAAGATCTGTTTTTTCGGCAGATTTAGATGGTGATGGTGACATGGATATTATTTCTGGATCTGAAAATGACGATAAAATTGCTTGGCACGAAAATGATGGTAATGCAAATCCTAGTTTTGCATCAACCACTATTGCTACTAGTGCTGACGGAGTTTATTCTATTTATGTAACGGATATTGACAGTGATGGCGATATGGATATTGTTTCTGCATCTATAAAAGATAATACAATTGCTTGGTATGAAAATGATGGTAATGCAACTCCTGATTTTACAGCACGGGATATTACTACGAGTGCAAGTGGAGCAACTAATGTTTCAGCAGCAGATATGGACAACGATGGAGATATGGATATTATTTCTGTTTCTCATAATGACAATAAAATTTCTTGGTATGAAAATGATGGTGCTCCAAACCCTAATTTTATAAAACATGATATTAATGAGGCAGTTAACGGCTTTTTATACTCCATTTTTGCAGCCGATATGGACGGAGATGGTGATATGGATATGGTTACTGCATCAGCTAATAATGACAGAATTGATTGGTATGAAAATGATGGTGCTCCAGACCCTAATTTTACAATTACGAACGTTGCTACTAGCGCAGATGGTGCAAGATGTATTTTTGTAGCCGATATGGACAATGATGGTGATATGGATATCATTTCCGCATCAAAGAGTGATAATACAATTGCTTGGTATGAAAATGATGGTGCTGCAAATCCTGATTTTACAGCTATAAATATTTATACAAGTGCATTAATTGCATTTTCTGTTTATGCTGCCGATATGGACAATGATGGAGATATGGATATTGTTTCTGGATCCACTGGAGATGCCAAAATTATTTGGCATGAAAATGATGGTGAAGCAAATCCTGGCTTTACAACTGCAGATATTAACTCTTACATTGACGAACATGCAAACACTATTTTTGTTGCAGACGTGGATGGTGATGGTGATTTGGATATTATTTCTGGTTCTGGTGATGATGATTCAATTGCATGGCATGAGAATTCTCCAGAATCGGTGAATACGATTCCGTTTAGCGTTGCTGTAAATAGTGACATTATATGCTCTAGTGGAATAGCGACAATTGTTGCAACTCCATCACCTGCGGGTTTCTATTCTTATACTTGGATTGTTCCAGTAGGTGTAGATAATCCTGGAAATGTTCAGAGTTTTTCTACATCTGTAGAAGGGGATTATAGCGTATCTATCAGTAAGGATAATTACTTGTGTAATACAGATTTTGAAGATAATCAAATAGTTAATCCTGGAAATTATATAATTATAAATCAAGACTCTGTTCCTTGTTGGGAAACTACCGCCAGTGATTCTAAAATTGAAGTTTGGGGTGATGGATTTATGGGATTTGATGCCTATTCAGGAAATCAATTTATAGAGTTAAATGCCAATATGCGATCTACATTATTTCAAGATTTTGAAATAATTCCGGGTTCTTCAGCACTAATCTCTTTTGCTCATAGAGGAAGAAATTCTAGCGCAGACGACATAATGGAGGTTGAAATTGGTCCCATTGGTGGCCCTTACACAAACTTAGGTTCGTTTTCAGACGGTACAGATGCTTGGGGGTATTACAGTTTAGAGTATCTTTTCCCTGATGATTTAGGAATAAACTATACCATTCGTTTTAAGTCTCTCATTCCTGCATCACCTACTTCAGAGGGTAATTTTTTAGATGACATAAATGTAGTTTTTTCTTCCAGTGTTTCAAGTGAAATAGTGAGCATAATTACTGATATCATTCCAACATTCACTCAAGTAGACCCTATTTGTAATGGAGATGATTTAGGGGAATTACCCACTGAATCGAATAACGGGATTACAGGAACCTGGTCACCAGCAATTGACAATACGCTAACCACCACATATACTTTTACACCAGATATCACACAACCGGGTCAAGCTTGTACGATCAATCAACCCATGACCATCACGGTGAATCCACTAATCACTCCAACATTCACTCAAATAAACCCTATTTGTAATGGGGAAGCTTTAGCAGTATTGCCCACTACATCGAATAACGGAGTTACAGGAATCTGGTCACCAGCAATTGACAATACGCTAACCACCACATATACTTTTACTCCGGATGCAGGTCAATGTGCAGTAACATCAAGCATCGACATTGTGGTGAACCCGATTATAACGCCTTCTTTTAGTGTGGTAAATCCGATTTGTAGTGGAGACTCTTTGCCTAATTTACCCTCCACCTCTAGCAATGGTGTCACAGGAACTTGGTCGCCAGCAATGAACAATACAGCAACCACCACTTATACTTTTACTCCAGATGCAGGCCAATGTGCAGTAACATCGAGCATCGACATTGTGGTCAATCCGATTATAACGCCTTCTTTTAGTACGGTAAATCCGATTTGTAGTGGAGACACTTTGCCTAATTTACCCTCCACCTCTAGCAATGGTGTCACAGGAACTTGGTCGCCCTCTTTGGATAACACAACAACCACCACGTATACTTTTACTCCAGATACAGGCCAATGTGCAGTAACATCGAGCATCGACATTGTGGTCAATCCGATTATAACGCCTTCTTTTAGTACGGTAAATCCGATTTGTAGTGGAGACACTTTGCCTAATTTACCCTCCACCTCTAGCAATGGTGTCACAGGAACTTGGTCGCCCTCTTTGGATAACACAACAACCACCACGTATACTTTTACTCCAGATACAGGCCAATGTGCAGTAACATCGAGCATCGACATTGTGGTCAATCCGATTATAACGCCTTCTTTTAGTGCGGTAAATCCGATTTGTAGTGGAGACTCTTTGCCTAATTTACCCTTAACCTCTAGCAATGGTGTCACAGGAACTTGGTCGCCCTCTTTGGATAACACCACAACAACCACGTATACTTTTACTCCAGATACAGGCCAATGTGCAGTAACATCGAGCATCGACATTGTGGTCAATCCGATTATAACGCCTTCTTTTAGTGCGGTGAACCCGATTTGTAGTGGAGACGCTTTGTCTAATCTACCCTCCACCTCTAGCAATGGTATCAGTGGAACTTGGTCGCCAGCAATGAACAACACAGCAACTACGACTTATACTTTTACTCCAGATGCTGGACAATGTGCAGTAACATCGAGTATCGAGATTGTGGTGAACCCGATTATAACGCCTTCTTTTAGTGCGGTAAATCCAATTTGTAGTGGAGACACTTTGCCTAATTTACCCTCCACCTCTAGCAATGGTATCAGTGGAACTTGGTCACCAACAATAAACAATACAGCAACTACGACTTATACTTTTACTCCTGATACAGGACAATGTGCAGTAACATCGAGCATCGACATTGTGGTCAATCCGATTATAACGCCTTCTTTTAGTGCGGTAAATCCAATTTGCAGTGGAGACACTTTGCCTAATTTACCCTCCAACTCTAGCAATGGTGTCACAGGAACTTGGTCGCCCTCTTTGGATAACACCACAACCACCACTTATACTTTTACTCCAGATACAGGTCAATGTGCTGAGACTGTAAATATGACTATTGAGGTGAATTCAGATACAGCCCCAACGTTCACACAAATTCCAGCTATTTGTTCCGGAGACGATTTAAGTGAACTACTTACCACATCGAATAATGGCATTATTGGAACTTGGTCGCCCTCTTTGGATAGCACCACAACCACCACGTATACTTTTACTCCAGATGCAGGCCAATGTGCTGAGACTGTAAATATGACTATTGAGGTGAATTCAGATACAGCACCAACATTCACACAAATTCCAGCTATTTGTTCCGGAGACGATTTAAGTGAACTACTTACCACATCGAATAATGGCATTATTGGAACTTGGTCGCCCTCTTTGGATAGCACCACAACCACCACGTATACTTTTACTCCAGATGCAGGCCAATGTGCAGTAACATCGAGCATCGACATTGTGGTGAACCCGATTATAACGCCCTTTTTTAATGCGGTAAATCCAATTCGTAGTGGAGACCCTTTGTCTAATTTACCCTCTACCTCTAACAATGGTGTCACAGGAACTTGGTCGCCAGCAATGAACAATACAGCAACTACGAACTATACTTTTACTCCAACCTCTGGACAATGTGCAGTAACCTCTAATATAGAGATTGTTGTAAGTAATATTAACAACGCATTCTCACCAAATGGAGACGGTGTGAATGATACATTTATAATACCAATACTGTTTAATTATCTAGACTTTGAGATAGAAATTTTTAATAGATGGGGTACTAAAGTTTACTATTATAATAACAACGGTAGCACAAATCCCTCATGGTGGGACGGTTATGCAACGGTTGGACTTTTGCAGGGTAACAGCAAACCGTTAACCGTAGGAACGTATTATTATATTATTCATCTTAACAATAAGGTAAAAGAGAAAATTACTGGTTGGATATATTTAAATAGATAAAGCATAAATAAAAAAAGTAATGAAAATAAAAATAAAGATAATATTACTTACAATTATCTTATTTACTACGTTGGTAAAAGCTCAACAGGATGCACAATACACTCAATACATGTATAATATGAGTGTTATAAACCCCGCATATGCTGGGTCATTTGGTGCTTTAAGTATAAATATGATGGGGAGATCGCAATGGGTTGGCATTCCTGGGGCGCCAAGAACTTTAACTCTATCGATTAATTCACCCGTTGGTAAAAATGTTGGTTTAGGGCTCTCTGTTATTGCAGATGAAATAGGTCCATCACAAGAACAAAACCTATATGGTGACTTTTCTTATACTTTTAAAGTTGGTGAAAAAGCGAACCTAGCGTTAGGATTAAAAGCAGGTTTTACTTTTTTAAATTTTAATAATTTGAACTACCAAAATACTGAACCGACCTCAAGTAATCAAAACTCGAATAAAGTTTCTCCAAATTTTGGTATGGGTACTTTTTATTACACAGATAAGTTTTATGCTGGTATGTCAATTCCTAATTTGTTACAAACATCTTATTTTAAAAACAATAAGGAAGAAGCAAAAGGAGCAAAGGAGAATATGCATTTTTTTCTTACCTCTGGTTATATATTTGAGTTGTCACACAATGTAAAGTTAAAACCTTCCATTATGGCAAAAATAGTTCAGGGTGCTCCAGTATCTATAGATTTTTCGGGGAACGTTTTAGTTTTTAATATGTTAGAATTTGGGATTTCTCATAGGCTAAAAGAATCTATTTCAGCATTAATAAACGTAAGAACTTCAAGAAGCCTGAGAGTAGGCTATGCTTATGATCACACTTTAACAGGTCTTGGTGAATTTAGCTCAGGATCACATGAGGTTTTAATACTCTTTAATTTTGATTTTGAAAGTTATAAAATTAGATCTCCAAGATATTTCTAATTTTAAAAATACAATTATGAAAAAATATAACCAAATTATACTCTTATTTCTTTTTAGTTTCTCAGTCATACAAGCTCAGACTAAAGAAACAAAAGATACTGAACCCAAATATCAAGTAACTAATTTACGCGCTGTAAATTCGGTAAATTCAGATTTTGGCGTTACCGAGTTCGGCAATTCAATTCTTTTTTCTTCAGTAGCAGAAAAAAAAGTATTTATGAAGAGAATTGATGCGATAAGCAAAAAGAGTTTTTTGGATATTTATCAAGTTAAAAAGGAAAATATTTCTCAACAACAAAGTGATATTTCTAATGTTAAACTGCTATTTTCTGAGGATATAAAATCGAAGTTAAATGAGTCTTCTGTAACTTTTTCTCCAGACTATAAAACAATATATTTTACAAGAAATAATTATGTAAATAAGAAATTTATAGTTGATGAAAAAGGGTATAATAACTTAAAAATTTTAAAGGCAGAATGGATTGGAGAAAAATGGGATAATATTGTAGAACTCCCATTTTGCAGTACTAATTATTCAGTAGGCCACCCCTCTTTAAGTAAAGATGGCAAACAGTTGTATTTTATTTCTGATATGCCAGGAGGAATAGGGAAAACAGACATTTACACGGTCGCTATTAATAATGACGGTACTTATGGTGCGATCCAAAATTTAGGAACTCCGGTAAATACAGCAGAAAAAGAGATGTTTCCTTTTATTTCGGCTGATAATATGTTGTATTTTTCTTCTGATGGTCATTTTGGAATGGGAGCTTTGGATGTTTTTTCAACTAAAAAAATAGCTGGTACCTACACAAAACCCATTAATTTAAAAACTCCTGTCAACACGAAGCAGGATGATTTTTCATTTTCTATAAATACAGTTACTAAAAAAGGATATTTATCTTCAAATAGAGATGGAGGAGTTGGACAGGATGATATATACGCGGTACAACAATTACTTCCGAAGAAAGCTTGTGCTGTAACAGTTACTGGTGTTGTAAAAGAATCAAAATTTAAACAGCATTTACCGTTTTCAAAAATTATTATAAAGGACAATTTCGGGGCTACTATTAAAGATACACTAACAGATGAAGAAGGACGGTTCTCTTTTAAATTACCATGCAATCAACAGTTTGTAATTATAGGGTCTAAGGAATATTATACCTCAGAGGTAAAGTCGTTTAAAACCTTAGAAAAAAATTTGAAGGTAGATTTATTATTGGAGATAGTAGCTGACTTCGGATATAATATGGATACTGAGTTAGTGATAAAAACAAATCCTCTTTATTTTAATTTTAATAAATGGAATATTAGAGTAGACGCTGAAATTGAATTGGATTACATTGTGAATATAATGACAAAATATCCTAAAATAATTTTAGCAGGAGTATCAGGCACAGATGCAAGGGGGCGTAGTTTTGATAATAAAATATTATCTCAAAAAAGAACTAAATCTGTTGTGAATTATCTTATTGATAAGGGAATATCTTCGGACAGAATTTATGGAAAAGGGGATGGAGAATCTAAATTAACCAACAAATGTGTAGATAATGATTCTCATTCAAATAGGGTGAAATGTCTAGAAGTCGAGCATCAGGCCAACAGAAGAACTTATTTTATTGTTTTAAATGTTGAGGGTAAAATAATTAATTCTGAAGCCAAAAAACTATTACCTGCTATAGAAATAATTAAAAATAGCTCTAATATAAAGAGGCTCTAAAAGCACATAACAGGTTACTTTAATCCTAGCGTTAACAAAAACGAATAGCAGCTTTGTAAAAAAGAAATTAGAACTCAACGTCAGGGATTGGGCTCCCATGCGGATCAATTTTTCGCTGACTTAACATTTGTTTTACTTTTCTAAAAAACGCAGGGCTTTCAATATGCTCGATTTCTTCTGCAATAGCATGAACATTTTCAGGCTCAAAGGCCATCACCTCAACTAAAAACAACTCAATTAAGCGATGCTTAGCGACGATGGTTCGAGCCAGTTCTCGACCTTCTGAAGTAAATTCGATAGCCTTATAAGGCGCTGAGTTTAATAAATTCATAACCACCAACTTTTTGATCATATTAGAAACCGATGATTTAGAAACCCCTAATACTTTAGAAAGACTGGAAACGGATATGAGTTCGTTAGCCATTTCTAATCTATAAATTTCCTTTAAATAATGTTCTTTTTCTTTGGTTTTTTTCATTAGTTTTGCGGTGGTGAACAATTGTCATTTAAACACTATAAACTTACAACTTTGATCGTAAAATATAATATAATTAGTGTCCTATTTTTTCTTATTTCCAACATCACTTTGGCACAAATTAAGGGCGTCATTAAAGACCAAGATCAGAATCATCTTTTTGGGGCTACAGTATATAATACAATAAATAACAAAAGTACGATTACAAACGAAGAAGGTATCTTTTCAATTGACGCTATTAATGGTCAGAATAAGCTCGTTATTTCATATGTTGGCTATACGCCTAGAGTGGTAAATGTAGACGGAAACAACAAAGATCTCGGAACAATTGTATTAGAAAATAACAGTTTAGACGAAGTTGTTATTTCGGGAACGCTTCGACAAGTGTCAAAGCTAAAAAGTGCAATCCAAGTTGAACTATATACCTCTGATTTTTTTAGAGCGACTCCAAAAGCGAGTTTTTTTGAAGCCATTGAAGGTATTAATGGCATCAGACCTCAACTAAATTGTAATGTCTGTAATACGGGTGACATTCATATTAACGGTCAAGAAGGGGCCAATACCATGGTTTTGATCGATGGCCTGCCCCTTGTTAGTGGACTATCGACGGTTTATGGACTGTCTGGAATTCCACAATCACTCATCAAACAAGTGGAGGTTATCAAAGGGCCGGCCTCTACCCTATACGGATCGGAGGCAATTGGTGGGATTATCAATTTAATCACGAAACTCCCTGAAAACGTCCACCGATTTAATATCGAATCCTATACAACTTCATGGGGTGAACTAAATTTAGATTTGGGTGCCAAGTACAAATTAAAGAATGCTTTGGGGTTGATTGGCGTCAATTATTTTAATTACTCCAATCCAATTGACTCCAATGGAGATGGCTTTACAGATTTAACCTTACAACACAGAATTTCAATTTTTAATAAAATAAAAACCAAAAAAAACAGTGTTGCTTTTCGCTATTTTTATGAAGACAGATGGGGTGGTGAAATGAACTGGAATTCAAAGTATAGAGGCGGCAATGAAGTCTATGGCGAAAGTATTTATACCAGTAGAATCGAAGCCTTTGGAAAGTACGATGTTTCAAAAGATTTATTTTTACAATACAGCCTAAACAACCATGACCAAAATTCGGTGTATGGTACCACGTCCTATAATGCGTTGCAAACGATTGGATTTATCCAAGCCGTGTATTCCAAAAAACTAAAAACGCACACTCTTTTGTTTGGCGCCTCTTTTCGGTACACAAGCTATGATGATAATACGCCTGCGACTGCAGAAAAAGAGATCACATCCCTGCCAGGAATTTTCATTCAGAACGAATGGAGTTTTGGAAATTCTCAAACCCTTCTTTCTGGAATTAGATATGACAAGAACTCAATTTATGGTGACATTTGGACTCCTAGACTAAACTATAAATGGGCCAGTAAGGATGAAAGCTCAGTTGTTCGACTTGGATTTGGAACAGGCTACAGAGTGGTCAATGTATTTACTGAAGACCATGCCGCACTCACAGGCGCTAGAGATGTGATTTTTACCGAAGCTATTTTGCCAGAAAAATCATGGAATATAAACATCAACTGGAATCAAAAACTGTATTCAAAATATGGGACCATTTTTGATTTGGATCTTAGTGTGTTTAAAACGGAGTTTTCAAATCGAATTTTTCCAGATTACGACACCAATCCAAACCAGATTATTTATAGTAACCTAGATGGAAAATCTGTATCTCAAGGAGTGACCTTAAACATCAATAGTGTGTCTGCAAACGGACTCAAAATAAATATGGGTGCTACATTTATTGACTCTAAAATTATTCAAAACAACGAAACTGAATATCCTTTTTTGACCGAGAAAATTTCTGGAAATTATAGAGTCAGTTATACCATTTACAACCCAAAAATCACATTTGATCTTTCTGGAACAATCATTGGACCTATGAAACTCCCTCTACTGGGTGCGCTAGACTCAAGAGATCCTTACAGCCCTGTTATAAATATAATGAACCTACAAGCAACCTATAGTTTTAAGGAATTTGAAATATATACAGGCATCAAAAATATTTTCAATTTTAAACCTGCTGCAAATAGTATTGCACGGGCTTTTGATCCCTTTGACAAAGCGGTGCGTTTTGGAACTAACGGCCAAGTAATTGCGACGCCAAACAATCCTAATGCATTGTCATTTGATCCTAGCTATGTGTATTACTCGAACCAAGGAATTAATGGTTTTTTTGGAATACGGTTTCATATAAAATAGATTCAACCAATTAGATCTTCACCTAAATAGTTTGATTTCTCGCCTTTTGCCTCCGCGGGTAAGCGCCCTGCGACTGCAAATTAAGGCGTAAATTTAGGAACCAGTACGCTACATTTTAACTTTTTTGATTGCTAAGGTTAACCTACAAAAAAAAGGGACACTTGCGAATCTACTTACTTACAGGCTATTTATTTCGTCCTCGGTGAATTTTTCGGCGTTTGGCAGGCATTCATTCCATATAACCATGTCTTTAAAGTTAAAACCACTGGTGTTACGATATTCCTGTTTGGTGAATGGCTCGGCTTTTGGTAAAATCCGATTCCACAATATTAGTTCTAAGAAAGTGCAGTCTTCGGTATCTAAATATTCTTTTTTGGAGTAAGCTTCCATGGTGTTTAAACAAAAATTCCAATATCTGATATCTTCGTGGTCACATCTTTTGGCGGCGGCGTGCTGCTGTTTGGTGTAGGGCGTTGGTTTGCCGTGGCGGATCGCTTTGCGATTGGCGTCTGTTATTTCTTTGGCTGTTTGGGGTTTCATAATTTTAGATTTGAGATGCTAAATTTATAGTACAAATATTATATTTGTTATACAAATTAAAGCATTACTATAATAACGTGCAAATGAAACTAAATTTATTTTGAATATATTACACTTAAACTATAATTTTGTATTTTTGTCTAAACCTAAATATGTTATGAAGATCTTAAGACTAAAAGAAATATTAAAAGAGAAAGGTATTACAGGAAAAGAGTTGGCTCTTATGGTTAACGTTACTGAGGCTAGTGTTTCTAATCTTGTAAAGGGTGATAGTATCCCTAGAAAACAATTACTTATTGATATAGCCTCCGCCCTTGACGTTGACTTGAAAGACTTGTTTATATCAACCAAACCACAAAAAAACCCTAAAGAAATTATAGAATCCATAAGGGGCGCAATTGATGATTTAGAGGAACTTTATAATGCAATAGACAAAACAAGTTAACCCCCTACGCTTCTGCGTGCCCGTATGAAAAATAAAAAGCACGCGTAGAAACGCCTAAAAATTATTCTGTTAAAATCACGTAACTCTTTGGATATCCGTGATTTTTTTATACATTTAACTCAGATTAAGACCCCCAAGTCAAAATCTTCACAACCAATGGATTCAATAGTTAGATTTTAGTTTACTGTAAATATTACAGTGGCGTGCATGTGTGCGTTGGTTTC
>Ga0206128_1003498_pt1 | contig 12967 bp, 14 predicted proteins | sample Helgoland_Spring_7_FD_148601 | JGI IMG/M metagenome (GOLD analysis project Ga0206128, IMG submission 148601) | Pelagic subsurface seawater microbial communities from Kabeltonne, Helgoland, North Sea - Helgoland_Spring_Bloom_20160426_1 | ecosystem: Environmental > Aquatic > Marine > Epipelagic ...
AAAATTGACCACTCCCTTGGCATTGTGGACATGTCGAGGCTGTCTGCATTTGACCCAAAATGGTGTTTTGAACCCGACGCACCTGGCCGCTTCCTCCACACGTTTGGCAGTCACTATATTCTGCCCCCTCCGCCTGCACTTGCTTGAGAACTTTTACTTTTTTCTCGACCCCTGTCGCAATCTCCTCCAACGTCATTTTGACCTTGATCCGCAGATTCGAGCCCTTCATCCGACGACGACGTCCGCCGCCACCACCACCACCACCGCCGCCACCACCACCAAATCCACCGCCGAAAATATCACCGAACTGACTGAAGATGTCGTCCATGTCCATCCCGCCAAATCCGCCGCCACCGCCTGGCCCTCCTTTCAATGGCCCTCCTTTCAATCCCTCGTGCCCAAAACGATCATATTTCGCGCGTTTCTGGTCATCCTGAAGCACCTCATATGCCTCAGCCGCCTCTTTAAATTTTTCTTCTGCACTGCTGTCATCCGGGTTTTTATCCGGGTGGTGCTTCAAAGCCAACTTGCGGTAGGCCTTTTTAATATCCGATGCAGAGGCTTGACGGCCCACTCCCAACGTCTCATAGTAATCGCGCTTTGCCATCTGTCTCCTTTCTTCTGGTTATTCTCCAACGACCACTTTCGCATACCGGATGACCGCGTCATTCAGCAAGTAACCCGATTCAACCACATCCACCACCTTTCCTGACAGTTCAGGGGAAGGAATCCGGGTAATCGCTTCATGAAAATCAACATCAAAAACATCCCCTGTTTCCACCGCCATGGCTTTTACACCCTGCGCTTCCATCAATTGCTTGAATTTAGTATGGATCAAATGCTGGCCTTCCTTCAATGCCACAGGATCTTCCAATTCCAACGAGGCTGCTTCTGCTCGGGAAAAATCATCCAAAACAGGTAGCATTTTCTCGATGGAGTCGCGGGACGCAGTACGAATTAACTCAACGCGCTCACGCATGGTCCGTTTGCGATAATTGTCAAATTCAGCATACAGCCGTAAATACCGATCCTGCCAATCCGTCTGCTCCTCTGTTTGAGAAGAACCTGCTGATTCGTCAGTCTCGCTCGTCGATGACGCCGACTCCGAAGAGCTCTCATTCCCTTCATTCCCTTCATTCCCTTCAGAAGCAGCGGATGATGCTGTCTCAGTTGCCTCTTCCTCTGCAGAGGCGTTTTTCGGTTCTAAGTCCATATTCCTTGATTTGCAGATTGCATCTCAAATCCAGTGCCACAAGCAAGATGCGGACAACCTGTCAGTCTTGTTCGGGTTAGAGTCGGGCTACGTGTCGGTCAATTTGTCTGTGCAGCTCCATGCCACGCAAGTTCTTTCCAATGATGATACCATTCTCATCCACCAAAATGCTCATGGGAATGGAGCTGACGCCATATACCGCCGCCGCCTCGCTGTTCCAGCGTTTTAAATCCGATACATGGTTTTTCCACACCAGACCGTCGGCAGCAATCGCCGCTTTCCAGCGTGCCACATCACTATCCAATGAGACGCTAAACACGTCAAACCCTTCGGCCGACTTGAACTTTGCTTTCTTGTACTTATTGTAAGCGCTAACGACATTGGGATTCTCTCTCCGGCAAGGACCACACCACGATGCCCAAAAATCAATCAGCACTAAATTTCCACGCAACTCACTCAGCTTCATAACCTTACCCTTGGGGTTGTTGAGCGCAATTTCAGGCGCTGTGTCACCAATTCGCGTTCCGACTCGACCGCTGGGAATCACTGTTTGCTCTGTTATTTCAGAGGCTGCGATGCGCGAAGGAGCCACTGCCCCCTGGTCGTTACTGATCAAAACACCTGCAGCAATGAAGACTGCACCCACTCCTATTTTCCATGTCAACATGGATGCAATTTACAACTTCATTCTACCCTTTCAATGCTTGCTCCTAAAGCTTTCAGTCTGCCTTCAATGTCTTGGTAACCTCGGTCAATCTGGCCGATGTTGTGAATTGTAGATTCTCCTTCGGCAGATAACGCCGCAATGAGCAATGACACCCCTGCTCGAATATCAGGGGACGTCATGGTCACACCTCGCAATGGACTCTTGTGATCCATCCCGATTACGGTAGCCCGGTGCGGGTCACACAAAATGATTTGAGCCCCCATATCAATCAGCTTGTCCGTAAAGAACAAGCGGCTCTCAAACATTTTCTGGTGAATCAGAACGCTGCCACGAGCTTGGGTGGCCGTCACCAATATGATTGACAATAAATCCGGAGTGAACCCCGGCCAAGGAGCATCTGCTACCGTCAAGATTGACCCATCGATGAACGTGTCTATTTCATACCTGTCTTGGGCCGGCACGAACAAGTCTTCACCCCGCCTTTCTAAAGCAATGCCCATGCGCTTGAAAACACGCGGAATCATTCCCAGCTCATCGTACGCGACATCCTTGATGGTGAGACTGCTGCGCGTCATGGCCGCGAGACCGATAAAACTTCCAATCTCAATCATGTCAGGAAGGCACCGATGCTCGGTTCCTCCAAGCTCTTCGACTCCTTCTATAATGAGCAAATTCGACCCAATACCACTGATCTCACCTCCCATCCGGTTGATCATCTTGCAGAGCTGCTGCAAATACGGTTCACACGCGGCATTGTAGATCGTGGTCCTACCCTTTGCCATGCAAGCGGCCATGACGATGTTGGCTGTACCGGTGACAGATGCCTCGTCGAGCAACATGTCCGTACCGATCAAACCGTCGCCTGCGGAAGCGTCGAAAAAGCCGCTTTTCGCATCGTACGTGAACGTGGCCCCTAAAGCTTCGAAACCAATGAAATGGGTATCCATGCGGCGGCGACCAATTTTGTCGCCTCCAGGCTTTGGAATCGCACCTTGACCAAATCGAGCAAGCAATGGACCAAGTACCATCGTGGAGCCGCGCAATGAGCCCCCTTTCTCACTAAACTCCTTTGTCTTGAAATAATCCAAGTTGACATCATCCGCTTGAAAACGATAGGCTCCCTGGCCCTGTTTTTGGGTTTTCACGCCCATGCTCGAAAGCAAGTCAATCAATTTATTGACATCAACGATATCTGGCAAGTTGGTGATATTAACAGGCTCAGCAGTCAGCAAAACCGCGCATAAAATTTGCAGCGCTTCATTCTTCGCTCCCTGCGGAATGACCTCTCCGGACAACTTTTTTCCTCCTTGAATAATAAAACTGGACATGGCAGGGCTCTTCTCGTGTGTTTGTTCTCCGACTTTGCGTTTCGAGGCAAAGCATGCTTTCCTTCAAGATCATTCCTTCAAGGAAACAGCAGTCCTTCGAAATAACGTCATGACAAAGCACGAAAATTAGCTTTCAGCAAAACTTTTCGACAGGAGGCACCGGACAATACCCGAGAAAATTAGCGCTTCTTCTTCTTGCCCTTCCAGCGGTCAAGAGCGTCACTCGTCTTGCGCTTGCTCTTCAAGATTTCAGCTGAACTTACCAATTCAGTTTCCTCGGGGAGAATGAGCTGTCCTTCGCTCATCTCCTTGAGTTGCTCGCGGATCAAGGCATTTTCAACTGTACTTCGATTCCACGTCAAAAAGTGGCGCTTCATGAGGTTGGCAATCGTCAAAATCAACGCAGCCTTTTCCTCTCCTTCTTCGTATGCTTTTGCTTTTTCAATCAACTCCCGGGTCATGGCCCCGTAGTGGCCCAAACGCGAAGTCGCTCCCGGGTATGTCAAACGTTCCGGTGTTTCTTCCCGAGGGGCTCCCTTGTTGGGGTTTCAAACGGACAGTCCACATCCAAATCGTAGTCCGCCATGAAAAAGAGTTGACCCCAGAGTTTTTTCTCAGAGTCTTCTTTGTCTCCCTCCTGGGCAACAATTGAACCCATGATACTTACAATAGCGGTCGCGCAATGATTGCGTTCTTCTCGATCAGCCAGCGACTTTAGATGGCTGACCATCTGATGAATGGTTCTTCCATACTCCGGTATGGACAGGTCATCGCGGGTGCTGTTATACGTCATTTCAACCATGGTCCGAAGTTACGGATATCGCACGCCAATTGCACCACCCCTTCACCAAGATGGCCATTTCTCTGACCTGCGGTTCATCAGATCAGAAATCAATTCTAAAAACCGCGCTTCCAACGCGGCTTCTCCGACACGATCAACCGCTTTAAACAACTCGTTCAAGTTCGAATCCCATGCGATTCTCGCATCCATCGAGGTGCAGACTTGGAGCATTTTCCCCCTTTCCCCATATTCTTTCAACCAACGGTGTTCTGACATGGCAGTGAAAAACCGTTGGGTTCGATCAGGCATTTCATTTTTTCTCTGCGCTAAAATGGACTCCACATGGTCTACAAAAGACTCTAACTGCCATTGGGGAAGAATCTGATTGAAATTCCGCGCAAGGAAATAATCATGCAGCAAATCCAGACCAACACCGGACATCCTCCCCAGTATGGGCCTTAAATCAGCGCGTGAAGCTTGGGACAGCAGATGCGCATCTGCCTCAGAATCAATCCACCGATGCAGCAGCACCCCCGCCGCAACTCCCTTCGGCAGCATACTGTGCGCACTGCCTTTAATGGAGTCGCCCATAAAATTGCCCACCATCAAATCGGGGTCAGGCCCCCCAATCACCAAATGCGCCAAATAATTCATGATGCAAATTTCGTTCGAGTCAATTGGCTAACTCACGTGTCTCCTAACTTTTTTTGCGCACATGCTTTGCTCCTGCGTTACACTTCCGTAAATTTGCCGTCCTCGGTTTGAAAGCAAACCGCAGTATGCGAGAATAGCTCAGTGGTAGAGCACAACCTTGCCAAGGTTGGGGTCGCGAGTTCGAATCTCGTTTCTCGCTCAATGAAAAAGCCTCCCGTTGTGGGAGGCTTTTTTTATTCGTGGTAGCTTTGCCGCGCTTCGGACAACCAAAAGCACATTGAATCTTAACGAATTACGCATGCACGCAACCATTACGACAGACCAAGGCACCTTGAAAGTGGAGTTTTTTGAAAAAGACGCTCCCAACACGGTGGCCAATTTTGTCAAACTTGCAAAAGAAGGCTTTTACAACGGCTTGAAGTTCCATCGGGTCATTCCTGGATTTGTCGCCCAAGGTGGCTGTCCACAAGGCATCGGAAGCGGTGGACCCGGTTACAACATCGATTGCGAATTGAACGGTGAGAACCAGTTTCACGACAAAGGAGTTTTGTCCATGGCGCATGCCGGTCGAAACACAGGAGGCTCTCAGTTCTTCTTGGTTCACAGCCGAGAAGCGACCTCACACCTTGATCGCCAGCACACGTGTTTTGGCAAGGTGACGGAAGGCTTGGACCTCGTCACTCAAATCGCACAAGGCGACACGTTCTCTGTGGAGATCGTCGAAGACTAAGTCAGTCTAGGGCCCATTGAGCTCCCGACTCCAAAGCACGCATCATTTCCAGCAAAAGCACATCGCTTTGAATGGAGTTTAGCGTAGTGTGAGCCCGCAGGCTCTGGCGCTCGAGTTGAATCCGTTCAAATGGCGTGACCAAGCCCTGGCTTTCTCGATCCAATGATTGAGCCAGGGCTTCATCTGCCTGACTTACTGACGCACTTTGCTGAACCAATGCTTCATTGAGCAGCGCGACGCGCCTGTCCAGACTGGTCAGTTGCGCGGCATGCTCCTGGTCCCAAGCCAACGCGTCGGCTTGCCTGAAAGCCACCTGCGCAGCTGCTTGACCTTTGTCTCCTCCGGGAAGCAATCGATCCAACGGAATGCTCCACATCAAAGCGCCGACCCATTGGGTGGTGGGGGCCAAGGAGGAGAAGTCTGCGCCGAAGCCATTCAACATCGGACTGAATCGAAGCTCGGGCAGCCAGAGCTCTCGGGTCAACCCATTTTGTAAAGATTCCGCTTGGTCTATCCGGGCTACCAAAGCTGATTGTTCAGGCCAGACAGCAGTCGCATCCTTGCTGAAAAGTGCTTTCAAGACAGGCCAATCAACACTCAAAGGCATCGTTTCCTGAACTCCCAACACCGACCATAGCGCTGCCAACATCGCTTCACGTGCGGCGCGTAACTGAAGGACTTGACTCTCCAAATGAAGCCGTTCAGATGCTGCCGATAGTGCCTCGGAACGCGGGCGCAACCCCGACTCCACCAACCAGTTCAACTCTTGTTCGTATTGCCTCCAAGCCTCGATTGAGGCTGCATGCAACGCCTCGTCCTGAGCGGACGCGACTGCAGCCACGAATGCCGCCATGCACGCCAAAATCCGTTGGTCGCGTTCTGCCGCAACTTCCCACGTGACGGCTTCTTGGTGGAATCCCGCCGATTCTTGGGCCGTCCAAGACTGGGCCACATCGCCACCCAGCCGCAATTCTGCCATCCACTGGCTGTTGCGGGCGACAACGTCAGGTAAGATCTCGCCAGCGACATTCATGGAACTGCCTTCCCGCGAAAAGGACTGACCACCGATTACGGCAGAAGGAATCCACCAGCGCCTGGCTGACTCCAAAGTACTTTGGGCCTCCAACAAACGCGCTTGGTTGCGCATTTCTTGCGCCGGAGCCTGCGAAGCAAGCTCAATGAGCGATTGCGCCGTGAGGACATTCCCAGACATCTCGGCTACTTGCGCTTGCACATGGATGGTAGCCAACACCATCAAAACCATCGGAGCGATGCGATTGCCTTGACTCATGATGCGCGTTTGACTTGGGTCCGGTCACCAACACTCACTAAACCACGGCCCGCTGTTATGAACTGCGTGACCACGGCCCGCTGTTATGAACTGCGTGGTGGCATCGATACCGGCACCCTGAATAGCCAATCGGGTTTTGTCTTCCGCTATGACTTTCAAAGCAATCTCCTTGACAACACCGTCTACCACAATATAAGCGAGCGACAACCCATCCCGTTCAAAGCGCACCGCTGTCGGCACGGACAACACATCGGCTTGGCTGTTTCCAAAGACAGCCCCTTCAACATACATCCCGGGGCGGAGATCACAGGCCGGTTGTTTCCAATCAACCAACGCATCGAGGGTGTGTTCCATGTTGTTGATCTCGCTGGCCAAACGTCCAATCCGCGTAGAAACTGTTCGTTCCAAATCGGGAAAATAGAGCGTCACCGAATCGCCTCGATTGAGAAAGGAGGCATCCCGTTCTGGGAATGGAAGTCGGATGCGCAAGGATTTGCATTGCACGAGGGACAACAGCGGCATTTGATCGGCTGACAATTGGCCATTTTCAACCACCGCTCCGGGGTGGAGGTAGCGCGCTGCAATGACGCCATCAAAAGGGGCTGTGACATTCAAGAAAGCCAAGCGGTCATTGACTACTGACAACGCCGCCGAGGTCCGAGCAAAGGTGGCCTCCGCTTGTTCTAGGTCCGCCGCTGGAATCAAACCCGCTGCCCCTTTCATGGCCCCGCTTGTTCTAGGTCCGCCGCTGGAATCAAACCCGCTGCCCCTTTCATGGCTTGGGTCAATCGCTGCAACGCTTTATTGGCGACATCAGCCTCCACCTCAAGCGCTTGTTTCTCTCGGTTGAGAATGGGATTTTCCAATCGCACCAACACATCTCCTTTCTGGACAGCGTCTCCTTCGTCTACCAAGAAATCCGCGATGAAGCCCGACTCCAATGGCATCACCTCAACGGATTGAAGCGGTTCTACAATGCCCACAACCGTCAGGGTCTTTTCGAAGTTGGCAAGCGTCGGCGTCACCACCTCCACCACTTGCATCGCCGCTTGGGCCGCACTCGTGGATGCCGGTGCCGGCGTGTCCGAACATCCGAATCCGAATGCCAGCAAACCGATTGCCACCAGTGGACTCGTGTTGCAAAAATTGAATTCCCTCATGATTCTGAAGCGTTAAAGAGCCGGTAACCGGCAGGAACAACATACAATGTGAGCCAAGCCGCCATGATGGTGCCGCCCACGACGGCGAGCGCCAAGGGCTGGTTGATTTGAGAACCGCCCAACCCCCAAGCGGTGGGCATCAATCCCAATACGGTCGTGATCGCCGTCATCAAGATGGGACGAAGGCGCTGCTGAGAGCCGGCGACAATAGCCTCCTCCAATCCCATGCCATCACGACGCAAAGAATTGATTCGATCCACCATCAAGTTGCCATAGGAAACGGTAATCCCAACAACCATGATCGCTCCCATCAGGGCTTGGATACTCAAAGGAGTTCCCGTAATCCATAGGAGCGCGATCATTCCGGAGAGTGCCGGCGGAAAGGCCACCAACATCGCAATCGGCTGTTTGAAAGAGCGGAAGAGTGGAACGACAATGAGATAAGCAAAGAGCAGGGCGAGAACCAATCCCAATCCCAAATTGGAAAAGGAACTGCGCATCACCGCCACCTCTCCGTCAAAGTCCATGGAATACCCGCGGGGCAAATTGGCTTGGATACCCTCGAGGCGCCGCTCAATTTCGAGCGAGGTGCGCCCTATGTCCCGGCCATCGACGTTGGCATAGACATTGAAAACACGGGATAAATCGTGGTGGTTGATTTCCACCGCCGAGCTGCGGTTGCTGACCTTGGAGAAGGTCCGAAATGGAATGGGCTTACCTCCTTCGGCGCCTTGGACCAACACATGGCCGAGTACATCTTCCGAATCGATGGCATACTCCGGATAGGTGACACCGACATAGTAGTGGTTGCCGTTGCCCTCGTCGATCCAAAAGGATTTGTCAAAGGTGGCTGTGGAACTGAATGCAGCGACCATGTTCTGGATGGCATCCACGGGATCCACTCCCATGCGGGCAGCGCGTTCTCGGTCGATGTCCACCTCCTTGGTGGGTTGGTCCAAGCGTTGTAAGACGCGCGCATCTTGAATGCCTTCTACCAAACGCAAGGTGTCGCGCACTTGCCGGGCCAATGCCTCCAGCACCTCCAACTTGTTGCCTTTGATCCGCACGTCAATCGGCGCCGGCTTGCCTTCATTCAGGGCCGCCGTCATCAGTCCCCCGGAGTAAAAACTCATCTCGACGCCTGGAAACGCATCCCGGAAGAGCACCCTCAACTCCCGGGCGACCTCATCGGTCGCGCGACGGGCATTTTCATGCAACTGCAATCCGATGAACGCATCTTGGGTTCCGCTATTGGGCGTGTAGGCCGCGGGCAGGTCATAAAACACGCCGATGTTGGAAATGATTTGTTTCAAATCGTCCCCCACCGCGGCGCGTGCCATCAATTCCATTTCAGCGATCACCGCCTCCGAACTTCCAAGGGTCGCCCCTGAAGGCAAACGCACTTGAATTTCGAGCTGGCCCACATCTTCTTTCGGGAACAACTCAAAACCCGTTTGTGTCGCGCCCCATCCCGCAAAAGCCGTCAAGACGACCAACACGGCAGACAGGCGCAGCGGGCGCTGAATGGAACGCGTTAATCTTTCACGGTAGCGGGATTCTCGGCGCTCAAACCAGCGGTTGAAAGCAGATGTTTTGTTTTCTTCTGGACGCTCTCGGCCTTGCAGCAACAAGCCGGCCATGAGCGGGACAACGGCGATTGAAAACACATAGGAAGCCAACATGCAAGCCGTCACGGTCATGGCCAACGGACCAAACAAGTCCCGCGCGATGCCTGTGAAGAATAGGATGGGAACGAACACGGCCACAATGGCCAAGGTGGACGCCAAGACCGGACCGGCCATGGCTTTTGCGGCCGCTTTGGCTGACTCCATGGAGGAATCACCCGCTTGCATGCGGCGCTCGATGTCTTCCAACATCACAATTGCATTGTCCACGAGCAGTCCCAAAGCCAGCGCGATGCCGCCCAAGGTGATGCTGTTGAGCCCTTGCCCCATCGCATGTAAAGCAATCAACGCGGCGATCACGCTCATGGGAACGGACATCACGGCAATCCACGCGAAACGCGCACGCCCTAGGAACACCAACAGGACGAGGGCCACGAGCACGAGCCCACCCAAACCAGCGCCTACCAAACCGTTGATCGACCGACGCACATACGAACTCTGGTCAAAAATGACGTTGAGCTGTACATCATCTGGCAAACGTTCTTTTAATTTCGGAAGCGCCGCTCGAACCGCTTCGACCGCTTCAATTGTGTTGCTTCCAGATCGTTTGAAGATGGGCAGGTATACTTGATTCTTGCCGTCGACACGGACAATGTTGGTTTGGATGGCCGCGGCATCGGCAGCAAAACCAATGTCTTTGACTTGAATTGCCCGACCGTCCTTGACCGAAAGGACGATGTCGTTGAAGTCTTCGACTTCTTTGATCATTCCTTGCGCGTCGATGCTGTAGTTGATGTCTCCAATTTCTGCGATGCCGCTCGGGATCATCGTCGTGTTGCGTTTGATCGCGTCGTTGACTTCGGTTTGTGTGAGGCCATAGGCTTCCAACATCACCGGGTCAACGTAGATGTGGATGCGGCGCTTGGTTCCACCATAGGCGGCTGGCGCGATGATGCCTTTGACTCCGCTGAGCATCTGCCGCAAGGCGTAATAGGCGACATCGTACAATTCCTTTCCGGACTTCTCATCGCTCGAGGCGGTGAGCAACATGAGCGGTGTCGAAGCGGTCGGATCAAACGGCTGCACCATCGGCGGAAGGGTTCCCGGCGGCTGGTAGTACATATCGCTCATGGCATACGCGGAGGTATTGGCCATGGCTTCCGCCGGGTCGATGTCCTCGCGGTAGTGGTTGGTGACGATGCTCACCCCCATCAAACTCTTGGATTCCTGCTTCAGGATCCCGTTGGACTGGCCAGTCCAACGCTCCATCCGACTCGTGATGTCCTTCTCAACAACCTCAGTGGGCATGCCGGGATAGAGGGTCAGGATCTGCATCGCAGACTTCCGGAATGCTGGCAAAATGTCCACCTGCATCCGCGGCACGACAACCGCACCCAAGATGACCAACGCGAGCAGCGCAACCGCTACGAAAAAAGGATTCTTAAAGGGACCTTGGATCATGCCTCCAAGGTCGGACGCGAAGTCGGGTGAATCGCGTAAAAACCCAGCAGTTACTCACAAATCATTCCACGAATGATCTGCTTCCGAAATGAGCTGTTGGCTGCAACGTGGGGTTTGACATCGCTGCCGAATAACTGCGGTTTTTGCGCTTACGTTTGTTCTTCAAAACAGCTCAACATGGATCTTTACGTGATTTTATTTGTCCTCTCTACGCTTTGGGTGGGTCCGTTTTGGTTTGCCATGCTCCTTCAGCCGGAAACCGCAAAAACGAAACAGTTGCTCGATGGCCCTTGGTTCTTCATCGGCCCCATCGCGATTTGGTTTCTCGTCATGGGCTTGAATCCACAAGGCCTCGCAGACTTCATGAACAGCGGATCTCACCCCGATGGGTTTTTGGCGGGGTTGGCGGAGGGGATGGGAACAAAAGCGGGAATTACCGCTCTGTGGGCACACGTGGTAGCCGGTGACATTGCTGTGACACGGTGGATTTGGCAAGACAGCCTGAAGCGACAGGGACGGCCGTGGGCAACACGAATTGCTGTCTTTTTTGGCGTGATGATGATGCCTTTGGGGCTCGCTCTTCACCTGCTACTTCGAAGCGGGAAACCCCGTGGCTAACGGCTAGGAATCCCGTGATTTCAGTCCCTTCGAATCCAAACGCAGTTTCTGAAAACACCGTTGCATTTCTCTTTGATTCGATTACCGGATACTCTGTATTCGGTCTGCTGCATTGTACCTAAAATCGGAGTGTACTGAAATGACGCGCTGTCCGGGTAGAGTATGACTGTAATGGTCGTGTCCACATGTAAAAAGCTATACGTCCCAGAATGTGCTTCACCTTTCTGAAATTCAAACGTGTAATATCCTGGGATTCCATCGGAGATATCCGCGTCCTCAAACACCATCAATTCCGGTCCGTTTTCTTCGCAATTGGAACATCCGCTATCAACGTCAATGTCATACGTCCCCAAGATTTTCTCTTGGATGGGTTTGCACCCAAACAAAGCAAGAGAGCAACTCAAAAACACGATCACGGATTTCATATTGCACAATATCGGGAACTCTCGGCGACCCGCGTGGTATTCGCTTCTGCTTCCAATGAAATCACACTCCTTGTATGGCGCACTTCGACTTTACACACGATGTCTCTCAGCAGCATGACATGAACAATCCCGAATGCATGAAGCGGTTGACCCCTTTACCAAAAACGGGAGACCGCATCGCTGCAATCTCCCGCTTGGTACCCCTAACGGGACAGTTCTCGAACTCTTTGTACGCCAACCTCGATGAATTCAAGGCTTTGAAGGAATCCCTCAAACGTGAGGGAATCTTCGATGAAACGTGGGAAACCCTTGTAATACCTCGTCGTGGCGCCTCATCTACCCTCCCTTACCGTCCTTAAACCATAGTAGTTAGCAGTAGAATGGCGAATATGACAGGGAAGAAATTCGGGGGAAGGGAGAAAGGAACTCCCAACAAACTGACGAAGGAATTACGTTCGGCTCTCAAGGACGTTCTGTATGATGAGATTGAACAGATACCTCATCGATTGGATAAGTTGGAGACCAAGGATCGATTGGAGTTATTGGTCAAGTTGATGCCGTATGTTTTCCCGAAGGTGCAGTCGGTGTCGCAATCGTTGGATGAGCCGATTGGGTGGTAGATTAAGAGCGGCAGGGAGCGTCAAGGGACGTTCTTGAATCACCTGGATACATCCGTCAATTCATCCTTGCACCGTTCATCAACCGCGTCAAACTAGGCCCATCAACGACATCAAAACCATCGAATAACGGGAGTGTGCCACGAACGATTGAAGGGCGTTGTAATGGCCTTAAAACGGCTTGATGAACGGCTTGATGCACAAGGAAGGAAAGACGCTCAAAGCGGAACCGATGACACCCCTATTCACCGCATTACACCCCGCTCTGCGGGGGTCGCACGCTGAAAACAAGAGTTAACACAAAAGTACCAAAGGGACAAAGAATCAAAGGGTCAAGCCCCCCACAAGCCCCCGTTTTTAATCCCGAACGCAACGAACTGAAAAACCGTATCGTTGG
>Ga0206128_1003529_pt1 | contig 12898 bp, 10 predicted proteins | sample Helgoland_Spring_7_FD_148601 | JGI IMG/M metagenome (GOLD analysis project Ga0206128, IMG submission 148601) | Pelagic subsurface seawater microbial communities from Kabeltonne, Helgoland, North Sea - Helgoland_Spring_Bloom_20160426_1 | ecosystem: Environmental > Aquatic > Marine > Epipelagic ...
AATTGAAGAAATTCGATCCAATGCAGTAAGGAGGACACCGAGATCAGAGTCCGAAAGTAATTTATCTAAAGAAAGTAGAGGGAGTGAGACGTTAAGATAAGTATGATATTTCAGAACATTTTGTCGAACAATTGCATCTTTGTCTAAAAAAGCATCCTGAGTCATCTTATACAAATCCGGGCGCATTGCAGAAGATACCGAACGATATACCTTCCTTCCATTAATCTCAATCAGTTCCATTCCACTTCTACGCATCGGTGAAATAATTCGTGGAATCATGGTGGAAACCTCTCTTCGTACTTCAACATCCGGATCACCAAGTTTTGAATAAATTTTCTCCGCCAAAGCTTTATCGTATACTGGAAAACCATTCGAGGCATGTTCGGCGATAGAGACCATTGCCGCACGCCTCACTAATGCACTTTCATCATCAAGGGCACTAATTAAAAGAATTGATGTTTTGATAGAACGATACTTACCGAGTAGTTTTGCCGCTCCTACCCGACTTCCAACCTCGGCACTCTTAAGTCCTTCCTGAGCCCGTTCGATTGTTTTTTCTTCGCTGGAACGCGCAGGGGGGGGTGCGATAGCAATCGTTGTATTCTGATCCCCCACATCGCTATCTGCGTTTGGTATGACTTCGCTAGGAGAAATTGGCACCTGGGCACTCAGTTCAAAAAGAAAAGCGAAAGAAGAGAAAAGAAATATTCGAAAGATCATCTTAACCCCGATTGCCTCCTGATAATCCACTCACTTCCGGCTAGTAGAAAAAGAAGAATAAATACAATCCACGCATTCGACAAACTGTGGCGTTTCCGAACGGAAGGCAAATCCTCAGCAAATGTAGGATCCCAATTAGTATTCATTTGATCCACAGAAAGGTATTGTCCCCCAGTCAACTTGGCCAACATTTCTAAATCAAGACGGGCAAAAGAAACATCTATTGCTTCCTCTCCAGCCTCCGAAACACGAAGAAAGTTTTCCCTCTCCAGACTTTCTCCATCTGGAAACTTTAAAGTATACTTCACCTGATAAGCACCCGCCAAAACGGGCCGAAATGAACCTGCATACCTCCCTGCCACTGAACCCTCGGGGTAGAGTTGAATCACCCGCTCAAAATCATCGGGCCCCTCTATTCTGGCTTCCACCATAGCATCCATAGAAGGCTCAAAATCGGCCCCCAGTGCTTCCACCTGTAATGGTGCCTCCGTTCCACGAAGAAATGGTTTTTCTGAATCCTGTGTTTTCAGCCGATCCTCTCCCCCAGTACCAAGCCACTGGACCAAAGCCTGCCAAAAAACACGAAATTCCTTAGCACCCTCTTCATCATTCATCGACCGTCTCCAATCACTGGGGGAACCCCAATACCCAACCTTGCCAGAACCATAAGCCTGCACGGTTAGGACCGGTTTTCCATTGGCACGGGAAAGAACCACTCCACGAGCGGCCGAGTTTTGTTCTTTTACAAAAAAGCCGGGAAGTCGGTTCGGTAAGAATGGTTTCATTTTATCCACCTCATCGACCGGTCCAAAAAGGGGTTCTTCCAAGGTCACTAAAGAAAGATTTTGCTTGGCAAAAACTCGCTCAACCGATTTTGCAGGAACAATTCCTCCCAATTTAATACGGGCAATTTCCAAGGGGCCAAAAAGGAGTAATCCCCCTCCTTTTTTCTGGACAAAATCCTTTAATGAATCCACCAATGTCTGGTTCAAATCCTCTAAAACCATAGTATCCATAAGGATCGCATCATAATCCATCCAAAAAGAAGGGTCATTCGAATATTCGGGATTGAGTTGTTCTCCAAAGGCATGAAACACAGTCGAACTCATTCGAATAAGAGCTTGAAAGTCAAAGCGATCTTCATTGGCAAGGACCCTTTTTATAAAGGGAAAGAGAGGCTGTATTCGATTGGAAATATAGAGTGTTGAAAATTGCTCCGGTGGTTTTACCACCACAAGAAGTGAATCCGAATTATTAGAAGGATCGGCATCCCCCGGGGGGGCATCCATCACGACCCGATAACGCTGTGGACCGGCATTTTTGGGAAGTAGTGGAGAAAAGTTTATTTTCCTTTTTTCACCTCCCCGTAAATTGAGAGCAATCTCCTCCAATACCTTACCATCTAAAGTAAGTTTAACATTGGTTTGGATCGAATCCTTGAATTTGTTCTCCACTTCTCCAGTCAAAAGTAACTCTTCTTTGGCCACCGCATTGGGTCGGCGATCAGCAAACTTAATCGACCCATCTCCAACGGGTTGCTCTTGTCCCACCCCGATCACATTGATTGGAATACCTTGGATACGAAATTCCTTGGCCACTTCTAAAATGGGCAAACCCAGGTTATTTCTTCCGTCCGAAAAAACGACTACTGAGCCAAGGGATTGTTCGCCTCTTTCATTTCGTAAACTATTTGATAATGCATCCCCTAAAGCAGTCTTTTTCCCCAGTTCTATAACATCCCATGAATCGCGATTCATTCTTTGGACTTCATTCGAAAAGCCAAGGTTTTCCACTTTTCCATAACTTAACTTCATTCGACTTAACCAAGAACCGGAGTCCTTGGATTCAAGAAAAGGTCGAATTAATTCAATGCGCGTATTTTGTTCAGATCCGTCTTTCGTATTCATACTTCCCGACAAATCAGTCAAACTGAGCAATTTAAATTCTTTTGGATTAGGCTCGTCTGTAATTAAGTAAGGTCTAGCAAGCAGCAGGAAGAATAAAATACCCGCGAAAATTCGTAGTAGTAATAATTTCCAAGCGAGTCGAGGCAATGCAACCGCAAACATTGCTCTTGAATGATACGACAAAATGAAAATGAAAAGTACGGCTGAGAATGAAAAGTACGGCAATGATACCGAACAAAAAAGGAGAAAAGGGCCAATCCCAACCCATACTTATTCCCCCTCCGCAATTCTACGGAAGTACTCCTCGACCTGCTTTTTATAACGACTCGGTGCAGAAGTAGTTTCTTGATTCCGCCGGAGACGATTTTCAACTGCCTGCTTCCAGAAAAACTGCTCCACTAGTTCAAGGGCATTTGATACTGCAGCCGATGCCATTGAACTCGATTGGGATGGATCCTCACTGATTGCCAGTTGTTCAAAAAACTGAGTCAGGTTTTGAAGCCTTTCATCTTGTTCCGCATTCGGAAGGGAACCGATTGACCTTGCCAGCTCATCTGCTTTTTCCTTCATTTCTTCGCCACTCATTCCGGGTAATTCATTCTGTGTCTCCTGTAAATTTTCTACAAGTTCACGGAGAGCTCCATTTCCAAGATTTCTGAGTTTGTCCGCAACGCCCTGTAATTCATCATTTAACTTCTCTAAGTTTTCCGCCACCTTATCCTCTTCCTCTTTGGCCTGGGGAAAAGCTTCGTAAAGAAGAGAATTTGCGGCACGTTTACCTGCACGTTCGATTCCACCCTCGCGCGAATCTCTTGCCCCGCGTAATAAATCTTCCGTTGCATTCTCATTAAAATTCCCCATCGAACGGGCCGTCTGATCAATTTTATCTAAAAGTTCCTTGGCAAGTTCATTCAACTCCTCCTGTTCGCCTTTTAAATCCTCCCCCTGCCCCTCTTTTGCATTCTCGGTTTCCTCACCCAGTTGTCTTTGCTTACCGGCGAGACCGGATGCTTGTGCCTGTAATTGATCCACCATTCCGGCTGCCAATGAAGACATTGCAGATTCCACCTCAGAAATTGCATTACCCAATGCCTCCGCAGCAAGGTCGCCATGGGGTTGTGCATCACGAGGAGAATCCCGACGAAGCTCTCCGGCAGAATCTTTCATTTCTGCTCCCGCACGGTCAAGCGAGCCTACTTTCCCAAGGCTACCGCTCTTTTCATACCACTCCTCCCGGAGCCCTTCTAAATCTCTTCTTAAATCCTCCTGGCCCTGTGCTATCTCTTGATTCGCCTCGCCCTTCTTACCCGTGCCCGCAGCACGGCCAATTTCACGGTTTAATTCTTTTTGTCGTTCTTTGAAATCTTTTAATTCCTCCAAGTCCTTGGCAAGATCATTTAACTCTTCTGCCGGGTCTTTACTGGACTCCTCCTGTTCTTTTTCTGGTTTTCCCGCACTCTCCTCTTTGCTTTCTTTTGGTTTTCCTTTTCCCTTCGCTTTTTGCTTCTGCATTTTCTGCATCAACGCATAAATTTGAACCAATTTTCGAAGAGTTTTTTCAGAGGGTTCTAAAGATTCATCCAACATTTGATCACCGGCATAGATCTCGGTTTGCTCGATGTGATAGGTGGCTTCGTTTAATAGTTCCCCAAGATCGATCCCGTCCACGATTGGAAATTGGCCCTCAAACTCATCGAATACCTTGGTCATATCATTTTTCAGGCTCAGTGAATCAGTCACTATGGCAAGACTAAGTTTTTCTTTCTTAAACTTATCTTCCAGTAATGCATCGTAGGTGGAACGAATGATTTTCTTGGTTCGGTTAATAAAATCCCGTACCGGTATTTCCTTCTGCTCCCCATCCATTTGTGCATCTGACTCAGTGGAATTTCCCTCCGGTGGAAGAATCTCAATAAAGTAAATCTCTGAACGGGCAATCTGACCATCAGGTTCTTTATTATCTATCGCCAGTGCCATGTAGGTTATGACATCTCCAATCGCCAACGCCATTTCGTTCAGATCCAATACGTAGGAGATCGTTTTCTCCTTTTCCACAGGACCCACAAATATGGTTTCCTCTTCTTTTTCTCCTGCATGTGAAATATTAATTCGAACATCGGTCACTCCGTGATCGTCGGAAGAATAAACCTCTAATAGTAGACTGGCATCAGATGCTAACTGTAAATCTTTTGCAGGTTCTGTTATTTCCACCACGGGAGGTTCATCTGGGATTGGAGCAAAAAGGAATTCTTCATAGACGACCGGATCACGGTGGGGAAAGTCCAAGTCTTTGAGATAAACAACCCCCTTCCATTCAGTCTCTAAAACATGATCGGTGGTAAAAGAATTTGCGTCTACCCTCTCCAGTGGAATCTCCAATTCACCAGATAATATAAATGCACCGACATTTTCTGGTTTATCCTCAACTGATAAGTTCAAAATCATACGACTTCCCTCAGGTGCTCGGAAATAACCGAAGCCCTCATGAGAAATTTTTTCCATTTTCAAGTAATCAGGCGGAGTAATTTCCCAATTAAATGTGCTGATTGAAGGGGGATCATACGCCTCCAATAATTGCCATTCACTTTCCAGTGAAGGAGTAACGACTCGGTAGCTAAAATCACTTTGAAGAGAAGGCACTACAAATTCGAAACGTCCCATGATCGGGGTTCGTAGCATTTCCAAGCTTTCAATCATTCCATTTTCTTCAAACTCAATAAACGCTTTTTTCTGTCCGCGGTGCCCACGGGTAACATCTGCAAAAACAGAAATATCTGTTCCGCGGCTAAATTCTTTGCTAGCCGGGTACTCCTCCAATTTTGTGGAACCAGTTTTTGTGGTAAAGAGAAATAAGCCAGGTTCACCAGACAACGAATCCATCGATTTTTGCAGAGGACTTCGATCCACACTCCATGCTGTAAAAAGGAGACTCAGCATTAACCCAAATACTAAAGAAGCCCAAAACCTGGGTGGGGGGCGTGTACCCTCAGTCCAGACAATCTCGCTGGCCTTTTCCTCCGTTTGACGAAGGACCCGATTTTCCATAAAAGTCAAAGAACGTTGTTTCGATTTATCCTCCAACTCCACGGCACAATTAAGCAGATCCAGTAAATCAGGGTTTGATTGCTCCACTTGCCTTGCCAAATTTTTCACCGAGGGCTTTTTAGTCCAAGAACGAACTAAGAGAATCAAGAAAACAGCAATAGAAAAGACAGTTGTCGAAATAACCCAGTTAAAGGCAGCACTTTCAAGGATGGGATAAACTGAATCGTAAAGATCTAGTAAATAGAGCAAACAGGGCCAGCAGAGCAGGCCAATCACCAAGGCAAACAAAGATCGACTGAAAATAAAAAATCGAGCTTCCCGTTTGATAAACTCTAGAAAATTAGGCATGAATTTGTTTTTGTGCGTTAGAATTCTGACGGGGACGAGACCAAAGCATTTCTACAATCAAGAGAGTAGTGGCTAAAATTGCAAACCACATCCATAAGGGATTACTTTCTTCCTCGGAGTCACCCCCCTCAACAGTGGAAGATGTGGAATCAACTCCCGGGCCACCAAGGCTCTCTGTTAGTTCATTCATAGAAAATGTATCAGGAGAGGATTCAGCTGAAGAAAGAACGACCTCTACCCATTGATCTTCAAATCGAAATGCTCCCGGTTTTTTTGCAATAAAATTTCCCGAAACGCCAATCAATTCCTCGCCAGGCTCAATTACTGGCCATGAACGCGACTCACGTTCCACTCCCTGAGTTAACTCCATCAGCAGCGGTAAAAAAGAGTTTCGCAGGGGAAGGTCTGTCCATGTCGTATTCATCCGAAAAGGAAGGAAAACTAATCGTCCTCCCCCGTCAAAAGGTTTAATTAAGGCTAAAGGACGTCCCTCCTGATCTCGTAAGGGAACCTCGATTCCCTCGGAACTTGTCTCGGAACTTGTCCCAGGCTTCATGATTCCAAATCGATGAATAGCAGAAAGGTACAAGTCACGAGCAGCTTTGCCGGCAAAGACTTCCGACAGAGCAGAACTGGACTCTAATGCGCCAATGCGAAAAGGATTTTTGCTCTGTACCGCTCCACCCGCCACTCGGACAAAATTATAATCAAAAAACTGATTCGATTTTAAAATTGAAACCGTAGAGGAAAAGGGTTCGCCTGGAGTGATCAAGGCCACCCCACCCTTGGAAATATATTTCTCAATCAATCCGCCCAATTGTTCCTCTTCAAACCATTTCCCCAAGCCTAAAATCATTAGTAACTGAACCTCCAACTGGTCATCTCCTAATCGTAACGCGTCTGCACGGTCCTGATCCCATTCCCAACGATTCCAGCCATTATCGCCAGAGCTCGCAACTGCGGTTTTTAAAAAAGACTTTTCCTGATCTGTTTCATCATTTTCAAATTCAGGCATCCAAAAACCAAACCGGCGAGCGGGGGGTGCTTTTAACCATACAGATCTTTCATTATCGAGTGCGAATGCATCACCCTCCACTAATTGAACTTTAGCGAAAGAAAAATCTCCTTTTCCCCTCCTTGATCACAAATTGAGACTGTACAGAACCGTAGGGGGCAATCGAGACAATATTTTTGGCTTTTACTTTTCCACCTGCAATTAATTCTACCTCTGCGGTCTTATTGGTATCGTCCCAATTTCGTATAACAGTCCATACTCTTATCTTGTCGGGACCCGCCGGTACTGCCCGGGCTTCTAACACACTTAAGTTATTCTGCCTTTTACCCTCAATTTCACTTTCCCCTCCCACTTTTATTAATTCATAACTCCAGAATTCTGTAAATCAGTGTAAGCGGTTTGCCAATCGGACTCTTGAAAATCACTCAGAATGTATAACTTTCGTTCTTTTGCTTTTTCAGAGAACATAGCGGGAGTTTGATCGAGCAGGACTTGGGCATTTCCTCGACTCCAGTCAGGAAGCAAGTTTTGAATCTGTGCCTTGATTGAATCACGATCATTTCCAATCTCGATTTTATTCAGGATAGTGTTTCCAAAAGCAATAAATCCCACCTCGTTTTCCGACTTTTCCAAAATTGTTAAAGCTTTTTCGATCATTTCCAATCTCGATTTTATTCAGGATAGTGTTTCCAAAAGCAATAAATCCCACCTCGTTTTCCGACTTTTCCAAAATTGTTAAAGCTTTTTCCTTCGCCTCTTCAATCCCCCCCCATCCCCCCATACTGGGCGATAGGTCGATTGCAATTAAAGTTTCTTTATTCTGCCCTTCTAGAGAGGGCGTGGAAGGAGATTTCCAATACGGGTCAGCTAATAAAAGAGAGAGGATAATAAAAAGAAGAATTCGGACTAGTAAAAGAGGGATATCCGAAGGAGTACGTTTTCCCGTACGGGGAATTTGGGACGGGCGAATGAAACGTAGAGAAGAAAAATAAAACTTTTCTGTCACCCGACGATAAGCCATGTGTGCAACCACAGGCAGACCAATCGCAAGAGCGGTCCACAAGGCAGCAGGTTGAGCAAATTCGATCACTTTACATCAAAAATTTAGATTCATTTACGATTCCTCATACCAAGAAAACGACGCATGGCATGTCCCAGGTCTTGGTTGGTAATCAAACTTTCAAATTCGGCAGATACAGAGGAAAGCTTGCATGTCCCAGGTCTTGGTTGGTAATCAAACTTTCAAATTCGGCAGATACAGAGGAAAGCTTTGTTTTAAGATCATCACAAAACTCAGACATATCCTTTTTGTACTTCTCTCGAATGGCAGGAGGGGAAGTTGAAACTTCTCGCTCCCCTTCTAATTCTGCAAACCGTAATGCTTCGCCTTCGGGCAAATCGATTTCATCAGGATCTAAAACCTGCAGACATAAACATTCATATCGAGAAGAAAGAGAAAATCGAAGTCGCTCGGTTAAAGTATTCTCAGCTTCAAGGAAATCAGATAAAAAGACCACCATTGCACGTCCAGGCAAACCACTCGCCATTCGATCCCATGCAAAATCATGTGCGTTTTTCCCTTCTGCCTTCAGACCCTGCAGAGAAGAAAAGACACGGTTCAATTGACCCGTTCCCGAATTGGGACGAATCCATTCACGAACCTCGTCCGAATAGGCAAATAATCCAATACGGTCCCCTTGTCGATTGGCCAAATAGGCAAAACAAGCAGCTAACATGCTTGCATAACGAAGTTTTGAACAGGATGCTCTTTTTCCCTCGTATCCCATAGATGCACTTACATCCAATACCAAGCAGACCGTAAAATTAGTGTCTTCCTGAAACGTTTTGGCAACCAATTCGTCTCTTTTTGCAAATACTTTCCAATCAACCAACTTCAAGTCTTCCCCGCGGGAATAAGGTCGGTACTGAAAGAACTCACTTCCCCTGCCCTGTCGCAAACTTCGATGAATTCCGGGCATTGCACCATCCACAACCACACGGGCAAGAAGTGAATAATCTTCAATACTGTGAAGGTGGCTAGGGAGAATAAGGTCGGTACTGAAAGAACTCACTTCCCCTGCCCTGTCGCAAACTTCGATGAATTCCTGGCATTGCACCATCCACAACCACACGGGCAAGAAGTGAATAATCTTCAATACTGTGAAGGTGGCTAGGATCCAGTAGTTTTTTATCAACCATTAAAGTCGCTCTTAATAAGAAAAGGACTGAGTAAAATAATCTGAATTATTGCGGTACTTCTTCCAGCAAATGCGCGATAATATCATCCGAATCCAAACCTTCTGATTCGGCAAAAAAGCTGGGCAGTACGCGATGCCTTAGTGCAGATTTGGCCATAAATTTAACATCTTCACAGGAAACATTAGGTCTACCCGATAGAAGCGCCCGAGCTTTACCCGCCAAAATTAATGCCTGAGCCCCTCGTGAACCAGCACCCCACTTGACTCGCTTGCTTGTCCAGTCATCACATTTCTCAGATTGTGGACGCGAGGCAGAAGCAAGAGAAACTGCGTAGGTAACGACATTTTCTGGTGCAGGAACCTGACGGGTTAAATTCTGTAAGGAAATAATATCTTCTGCACCCAGCACAGGTTGTGGTTCTTCACGATCAAGCCCTGTGGTTTCTCCGACCATTTTAATCTCATCCTCGATGGGTAAATATTGAATCACTGGATTAAGAAGAAACCGATCAAGTTGAGCTTCTGGCAATGGATAAGTTCCCTCCAGTTCAATTGGGTTTTGGGTGGCAAGAACGAGAAAAGGAGCATCCAATGAACGGGTTTCTCCCGACACTGTTACCTGTCTTTCTTCCATCGCTTCCAACAGTGCAGCCTGCGTCTTGGGCGGTGTCCTATTAATCTCATCGGCTAATACGATATTGGTAAATATGGGACCCGCCGAAAACCGAAAACTTCTTTTACCAGTGGATGGATCTTCATCCACAACTTCAGTACCAACAACATCTGCTGGCATCAAATCGGGGGTAAACTGAATACGCTTAAAGCCTAGACTTAAACATTTTGATAATGTTTTAACCAATAATGTTTTCCCCAATCCGGGAATTCCGGTAAGTAGGCAATGTCCTTTTGCTAGTAAAGTGACCAGTAATTGCTCGATTACAAAACCAGTAATTGCTCGATTACATCGTCCTGTCCAATAATTCCCTTACGAATTTCTTTCAGTAACCGATCACGGGTTTCAGGTAATTGTTCAAGGGTTGCTTCCACATTATCCGATTTTGTCATATATATTATTTATGTATTTTTTAAAAGTAAGTAGGGCAAATTGTAATCTGAGAATATTTTTAATATCCAGTCATATTCAAATCGGATATATTTAATCTTTCTTGCTTTGACCGGTAATAGCAAGAAGTCGATCCCACTCCTCAATAAATTTGGTTAAGTGCTCTCGTCCGGCGGCGATTTCATCGTTCAGTAGTGTTCGGACTAACTCCTGTTCCATCTCATACTGTTCGGATGTTAATAGCCCTGAAAAATGGGCCACTCTTGCCCAAAGTAAGTGTGTGGTAAATGCATCAAATTCATTGTAAGCCACAATTTCATCCAGTTTTCCTTCCGCCCACATATCCGCAACTGAATCTCCACTCACATCGATTTTACCGGGAATCCCACTGAGTGTTGCTGCTTGATGAAGTGAGGGACGATCCCGGTACTGTCCCAGCGCATCTGCCAAGTCGACATTATATTCTGAATTTCGTGCATCAAAGTAATCGACTCCAAGCCATGGCTTGTCAGGTCGGTCCGAAAACCCGAACCCAGGTAAGCCGTTAACTATGGCACGTTGCACAATAATAGGAACATCTGCCTGTGCAGAATTGTAGCCAACAAGCTGAGGTTTTTTTCGCCCCACAGATTTTAAAAATGTTACCAATAATGCCTTTTCTTCACTCTTAGCAGGATCATTTGGATCGATGGGTAAAGAGATGAGTTTTAATTCTGCTCCACCTGGAACTTTTTCTCGAAGAATCCCGGCAAGAGATACAATCCGACATAAAATGGTCTTTAAGTAGGGTTTAAAATCATCCGGATCCCCGTCTTTCCGGGCCGCACTCCACAATGCTTCAAAAGAAACTTTGGCCTTCTCCCCGGGTTCATTAACGGGTTCAGTCTGGTGAAGAATTTCTCCCGATTTGGGATCGGGAATCCATTCCACATCAAAAGAAAAAACGGCATCTGCAAGTAATTTAAGCATTTATAAATTGGTTTAATGTTAAGATGGAAGAACTTCAGCAAAAAATCGCTCTGCCTTTTCATAGCCATCCGGAATGGTAATAATTTCAGCTTTCTCATCATCCACTAGGATGGTGTGTTCAAAATGAGCAGAGGGCAATCCATCGACTGACAAGGCCGTCCAACCATCCTCAGCCATTCGAATTTGTGCACTTTTCATGTTCACCATAGGCTCGATGCATATGGCCATTCCCTTTCGAAACTTCATACCGGTTCCCCTTTTTCCAAAATTGGGTATTTGTGGATCTTCATGTAACGATCTTCCGACCCCGTGACCTACAAAATTGGTAATTACTGCAAATCCTGCTTTTTCGACATGATTTTGTACTGCCTCAGAAACATCACCCACTCGATTCTTATTTACTGCCTTTTCAATTCCACGGAACAAGGACTCTTCAGTCACCCGCAATAAATTTGCCACTTCAGGTGAAACTTTCCCAACGGGAACAGTCCGGCAATTATCTCCAATAAACCCATCCTCCCGAATGCATACATCCACAGAAATAATATCTCCCTCCTTTAACACTCTGCCCTCAACACCAATACCATGCACCACTTCGTCATTTACTGACAAACAGGTGAAGGATGGAAAAACCCGATGCCCCGAACGATATCCCTTACAGGCACTCTTAATCTTCATGGTGGCCATTAACTCTCCGCCTGCTTCATCAAGCTCCAAAGTGTTCATTCCTGGTTTTACCATACTGCAAAGTCGATCGAGAACTGTGGCTGCGGATCGACTAGCTCTGCGCATTTTTTCTTTATCCTTAAAGTTTTTACAAATCACACCAATTTTTTCGTATGAAATTCGCTCGCATACAACCACAAAAGAGTAAATTTTGTTAACATGTTCTTCTTACCCATCTTTTCAATGGCGATATGAAACATGCCCCGACTACGAGTTGGAGGAAATGATACAGTATTAACGGGCAGATAATTCGGATTTCTAATTCAGGTTCCCCCGCGAATAGAAGCCCAGCTAAAGGTAAGCCCATGACTAATATTAACGGGCAGATAATTCGGATTTCTAATTCAGGTTCCCCCGCGAATAGAAGCCCAGCTAAAGGTAAGCCCATGACTAATGATTTTTGGCTAATACAGAAAAATTTTGCCACACGGACTCTCGGACTTTTTGAAAATATCAAACTTCCAGACCAACTTAAAAATAAGTGAAAAAGTAGAAATATAAATAAGAAGGGAAATAAAAAAATAATGGAGTTAAGAAAATCAACTTCTCCCCGAAGCAGAATGCTTTTGGACAAGGAGAGATAGGCAAGAAAGAGAATGCATCCAAAAGTGATTCTTTTTAAATGTTCATCGAATCGACTCTCTTCGTTCCCTAAAAAGACTTTTCGCCCAAGCCATCCCACAAAGCTGGGAAGCAATACGAACATGAATAGTTGAGGCAGAATGTATTTCCCCGCTGCAAACCACTCGTTGAAAACTCCAACATTTGGAGTAACAATCAAGATTGAACAGGCAAGGGGGACCCATAATATGGCGAGAAAATTCGATAGCGTGGCATGTCCAAGTGCGAGGTCTGAATCTCCATTCGACATCGAGGTGTAAACTACACAACTTGAAATGGTTGTTTT
>Ga0206128_1003536_pt1 | contig 12878 bp, 11 predicted proteins | sample Helgoland_Spring_7_FD_148601 | JGI IMG/M metagenome (GOLD analysis project Ga0206128, IMG submission 148601) | Pelagic subsurface seawater microbial communities from Kabeltonne, Helgoland, North Sea - Helgoland_Spring_Bloom_20160426_1 | ecosystem: Environmental > Aquatic > Marine > Epipelagic ...
TCAAGATAATGTTTTAATAGCGACCAATTTCTCTGTGCTAGGTTCTTTGTTGGCTTTTAGTTATTTTAATTTTTCTGAATCAAGAAAAATAGAACTTGGCTTTACCGGTGAAATGCTTATTGGATTTGCTATTGCTTCCCAAGGGATGTATTTGTATGCTTTTGGAATTGAAACAACTGGTTTTAAAAATTTCTTGCCCTTCGCAATTTTATTATTCTTGTATCCTGTAGGTGATGCCTTGCAGTATTTTGTAATCAAAGGAATCAATAAAGTGTTTAATAAAAAGATGAAGGAGTGTCAAATACACGAGTATTTTTCAAGCGCTAATATGCCTAAAACCAATGCGATGATTATACTAGTATTTGCATTTGTGCAGTTTTTTGTTTTAGCCTCCATACTGTTAAACTTTGGGTTTATGTAATGTTTGTTTATTGATACGCTGCGCTTCACTTTCCACTTTTTATTAACCTCTCTATATTTTTTTTGCAGTATTTCTCTCTTAAATTAGTGTTTTAAAACCTGTGCTTATCTTTTGTAAAACCTTCCTATTTTCTTTCATTTTGAGTGTAATTTTTTGTAATTTGTAGTACTAGGCATGTTTGTTAATGGCGGTTTCTAACCACTTATTTTGCAGAGCTTTATAAAGATGCTTTTTTAATATTTTAAACGTAGTTGATATGCCGTGGTATGTTGTTGTTACAAGGCCTAGGGCCGAGTTAAAGGTTAAAGATCGCCTCAAGGCCATTGGGGTAGAAGTTTGCTGTCCTACTCGGGTAGAGAAAAGACAATGGAGTGACCGCGTTAAAAAAGTAGAGGTGCCACTATTGCCCTCTATGGTGCTGGTGTTTTTGGAGGTTAAAGACAGAGAGCTTATCTTTTCTGTGCCGGGTGTTGTTCGGTATCTTTTTTATCTTGGTAAACCGGCAGTGGTGCCAAAAAAAGAGGTGGAACTACTTAACGATATCGAGAAAAAAGGAACAAACATTATAGCCATTAAAGCGATCAAAGCTGGAGATATTATAGATGTGCCTGGTTTTGGAGCTACTGCTCAAAAAGGGAAAGTAAGACACATATCTGGCAATAAATGCTGGGTGGTGTTGGAGCGTCTAGGTTTTGTAGTAACCCTGCAGCTAGAGTAGCTTACGTCCCTAGTGCTTATAAAATAAGCACTGGTTTTTTGTTACTACAATTAAAATCAAACCATTACAAAAATGTAATGGGACTTGAGGTGGCGAAGCCGTGGAAGATGGGTATTATTTTTGGACAAATCTTTTAGATAAAATAATAAAACTTTAAATGTTAGAAGATAAAAAGTTGCCTGTAACAGTTTATGAGAAACAGCGTAAAATTAATCTCGTAAAATTGTTAGGGCAAACCCTTACCGATTTTTTTGGATCTCATTTTTTGGCCTTACAACTCACTAGGCGAGATGTGAGCGCGCAATACCGGCAATCCTATTTTGGTATATTATGGCTCTTTATTACCCCACTGGCTTCTGCAGCAATTTGGGTGTTTTTAAATAGCTCTGGTACAATTACAATAACAGATACCGGCATACCCTATCCTGTATATGCTTTTTCTGGCACTTTAATTTGGTCCATATTATTGGAGTCAATAAATGCTCCTATGGCTAGCACCAATGCCGCAAGGGGTATTATTAGTAAAATCAATTTTCCAAAAGAGGCCCTTGTGTTATCTGGTATTTACAAGCTACTGTTTAACAGTAGTTTTAAAGTGCTATTATTAGTGGTTTTTATTTTCGCATTTGGAGTTGGCTTTCATTGGTCTTTGCTTTTACTGCCTCTGGTTTTAGTAATGGCAGTTGTTTTTGGAACCTCACTCGGCCTTTTAATAACCCCTATTGGGTTGTTGTATAGTGATGTATCTCGTTTAATTAGCATGGGGCTATCTTTGCTTATGTACGTTACCCCGGTGGTGTATGGTATTCCTAAAACAGGTGTCATGAAAACCATTATGACCTATAACCCATTTACGCCATTTATTTTAACTATTAGAGATGTTGCCGTTGGCTGTTCTCCAGAATTTTTAAATTATTTTATAGGCCTAACAGGGCTTGGGATAGTCTTGTTTTTTATTGGGCTAGTTATTTATAGAGTGTCTATTCCTGTAATTGTAGAACGTTTAAGCGCATAGATATGGCCGCAGAGGTATTAGTAAAAGTAGAGGGCTTGTCAAAAAAATTCTGTAAAGATTTAAAAACAAGCCTATGGTATGGGGTTAAAGATTTGGTGTCTGGCATAACAGGTAGCCAGGCCAATAGACCATTGCGTGATAAAGAATTTTGGGCTGTCAAAGACATTACTTTTGAGCTGCGCCGCGGCGAGTGTCTAGGACTTATAGGGCATAACGGCGCTGGTAAATCTACCCTATTAAAAATTTTAAACGGGCTTATTAACCCAGATGAGGGCTCGGTAACCATGCGAGGTCGTGTTGGCGCTTTAATAGAGCTGGGTGCTGGGTTTAACCCCATACTTACCGGTAGAGAAAATATTTATAACAACGGCGCTGTACTTGGTTTTACCCGTAAAGAGATAGATGCCAAAGTAGAAGAGATTATAGATTTCTCTGAGATACGTGAGTTTATAGACATGCCAGTACAAAACTACAGTAGTGGTATGAAAGTGCGTTTAGGGTTTTCTGTAGCGGCTCAAATGGAGCCTGATGTCTTGATAATTGATGAGGTTTTGGCTGTTGGAGATATTGGATTTCGTTTTAAGTGTTTAAACGCTATCGGCAAGCTCATGAAAACCACTGCGATAATTTTTGTTTCGCACAGTATGCCAAATATATACCGTATATGTAACGAGGTAATGTTGCTCAATAGAGGTGAAAATGTGTTTCACTCCTCAAAAATAGGAAAAGGGATTGAGGCTTATTATGCTTCTTTTAATAATCAAAAAGAAAACATAGCTGGAACAGGAGAAGCGGTATTAAAATCATTTGAATTTAGTATAGATAACTCAAAGGCTAGTTTAGGGGAAGCTTTATTTTGTCCTCATGGTTCAGACTTACAAATTGAGTTAAAGCTTTCTCTTAATCTGGATATAAAAGATGCTTCTATACAGATTGTTTTTTGGAATCAAGAGATGATACCTGTTGCAGATGTTCTATCTGACGATTTACAAGGGTATATAATTAAAAACAACATGATTGGTGAGCATACAGTAAAGCTAATGATTTCTGATATTGGTTTTAATGCAGGAAAACACGCTATGAGTGTGATGATTAATGCACCAGATTTTAGTGTGAGTTATTGTCGTTTTGATAATGCTGGTTTTCTAAATATGGCATCAAATTTTGCAAGTGGTGCACATTTATTAATTCCAGCAAAATGGGAGAGTTAATTTAATTACAATTCATAGAAAGTATGTGTGGAATTTCAGGATTGATATCTAAAAACAATAACTTTATTCAAGAAGATTTAATTAAAATCAATAAAAAATTAAATCATAGAGGCCCTGATGAAGATGGTTATTATTTTCACAAAAATCTGGGTATTGGCCATAAGAGGCTCTCGATTATTGACCTTTCGACAGGAAAACAGCCCATGCATAATGACAATAAAGATTTATCTATTACTTATAATGGCGAATTATATAACTATAAAGAATTAAGAAATTCCCTAATAAAAAAGGGCTTGAGATTTCATACCAATTCTGACACTGAGGTTGTGTTAAAAGCATACGAATATTATGGAAATACCTGTGTCAATCATTTTAGGGGTATGTTCGCATTTGCAATTATAAACAAAGAGAAAAAGGAATTATTTATAGCAAGAGATCATATAGGTATAAAACCTATTGTGTATTATCAAGACGAAAACTCATTTGCATTTGCTTCAGAAATTAAAGCTTTATCATCTACACCAAATTTCGTAAAGGATATAGATTATTATGCGATTGATCAATATTTAACATATCAATATATACCTGCGCCAAGGACAATTTTTAATAATGTGAAAAAATTATTACCCGGTCACTTTATGGTAGTAGGTTTTGATGGGTTAGTAAAAGTCAATAAAAAATATTGGGACATAAGTTTTAAACCAATTACAAAATCAAATAAAGATTGGTTAAGATGTTTAAGTCAAGAAATAAAAGAATCTGTTAAAAAGCATATGGTATCAGATGTTGAGTTTGGGGCATTTTTATCTGGCGGTATAGACTCAACTTTAATAGTTAAGTATATGACCGAATTACGAGGTGAAGGCATCAAAACGTACACCATCGGTTTTAAAGATTCTAAAGTTGATGAAACACCCTGGGCAACTAAGGTTTCAAAAAAGTATAAAACAAATCATACAAGTTTATTACTAGAAGGTAATGCATTAGATATATTACCTAAGTTAGTGAAACATTATGGAGAGCCATTTGGAGACTTTTCATCTGTGCCTACCTTTTACGTGAGTCAAATAGCAGCAAAAGATGTGAAAATGGTATTATCTGGTGATGGCGCAGATGAAGCCTTTGCTGGATATAGTCATTATCCAGGTTGGAAAGAATACAAAAACACTAGTGAAGAATATTTGTATAAAAATAACTTTGTAAAAAAATGGTATCCATTAGCCAATTTAATACGTCCCAAAAAATATCCAAAAATAAATAACCCATGTAGTGTATTAGATAATTATTTGCCTTGGAGACAAAGAATGGTAAATGCAAAAAGAGAAAAATTATGGAAATCAAAATATAGTTACATACTAAATTTACCAAATGAGTTAGTATATAACTATCAAGAATCTTTCGCCAAAAATGGAGAGTTTAGCGGTTCTCAATACTTTGATATAAAAACTTTTTTACCAAGCTGTATTTTAACTAAAGTTGATATTGCAAGTATGATGAGTAGCCTTGAAGTTAGAACTCCACTGACAGATAAAAGAATATATGAATTAGCAGCAACTATCCCTCCAGAATTATTAATTAATAAAGAGAACGGCACTTGGAGTGGGAAACACATATTTAAAAAATTGCTAGAACCAGATTTTGGTGATGATTTTATTTACAGAAAAAAACAAGGCTTCGAAATTCCATTAGATAAATGGTTATTTGAAATCGAAAATTTAAAAACCATAAAAGAACGATTTAATAACCCAAAAAGTATTTTGAACGAACTATTTAATAACCAATTCTTAAATGAATTATTGATGGAGAAAAAGACCTATGATGTTTGGCTTCTTCTAGTTTTAGATGAATGGTTTTGTCAAGAATTTAATTAGTTTTTGCAGATTTAAATTATACGATCAAATAATATTTTTAAAATAATAATATTAGATTCTTTGATTTTTGAGTTAAGAAAGTTTTATTGGAAATTCTAAGATTAAAATAATGTCTCTAGATTACGATAAATTAATCATTATAGTTATTGGAACTCTCAATGGTATGGGTGGTGCCGAAAGGCAAGCTATACTTCTGGCCGAGCATCTTAACAATAGTGGCTATAATGTAAAATTACTAGCACTTTCAGGAGGTGATACTGAGCAAGTGCTTAAACAAAAGAATATTGATTATGTTGTTTATCCTTTTGATGGATATCAATCTTTTACAAAAAATATAGTCCCTTTAATTAAACTTATTTTCTTCTTACGTAAATTAAAGCCGTTTGCATTCATACCATTTATAACCCTAAATAGCAAGTATATTGGTTTAATATGGAAATTTACAGGCGCTAAATTTGCGTGCTGGAATCAAAGAGACGAAGGCAGAGAAGTTTACGGTTCACGACTTGAAAAAATATCTGCCAACAATGTACCTGTAATTATTTCAAACTCATTACCAGGCAAAGATGCAATAATTAAAAAAGTTGGTATTTCTAAAAATAAAATTAAAATTATCAATAATGGCATAGAAATTCCTTCCGGCTTAACCAATGAAGTTGATTGGCGGCAACTTCTTAATTTATCTCCACAAACTAAAATTGTAAGCATGCTCGCAAGCATATATAAATACAAAGATCACACCACCTTACTTAAAGCCTGGAAAATAGTCTTGGAATCTTTTTGTGATTCACCAGCACTACCTGTTTTAATACTAGCGGGCACTTTTAAGGGTATGGAAAACCAATTAAAAACTCTGTGTTATGATTTAAGAATAGCCAATAACGTTTACTTCATTGGAGCAACACCACATACAAACGCATTGATAGAACAATCAGAATTAGTAGTGCATAGTTCTAATAAAGAGGGCTGCCCTAATGCGGTATTAGAGGCAATGGCCTTGTCAAAACCCGTAATAGCAACAGACATCCCCGGTAATTTGCAAGCTATGGGGACAAAATATGCTAATTATTGTTTAAGCAAGCCAAATAACTATCATGATTTTGCTATAAAAACAGTAAAGTTATTAAATGATGAGAACTTGAATTCCGATATAGGAAGTTATAATTTACAGCGTATAAAAGATGAATTCTCAATAAATAAAATGGTGAACTCATACTTACAATTGATTAAAGAGAACTCTAAATGATTAAGATTTTTATAAGAAAAATCAATTCAGTTTTTTATTACTTTCAAAGAGACATGACTCTTTTATTAAAAATTGTAATAAAGAAAATAAACTTTTTTAAATTACTGGTAAAAAGAAAGCTTATTTATAATAAATTAAAAGTGGGTATAGGTACTATATTTTATATTCAAGGTGGTGTAGCTAATCATATATTGTCATTAAATAAATATCTTAAAACGACTAACACTACAATACCAAATTTAGCTTTAGGGCATATTATTGATCCTAAGACTTTTTGTGATTGGCATGATGATAATAGTCTAATAGACAATAAGATACTTCATTCTCATGCAGATACTTGGTTTATTAATTATTGCCATAAAAAGCAAAAAAATAGTAATACAAAATGGCTGCATACATATCATTTACCATATTTTGAAGACTGCCACGGTCCATTTGATAATTGGAAAATTGAAATGAATAATGCACTTTTTAATGTTGCTAAATACGCAGATGTTAAAATTTCTGTAGGGAAATGGTTGAAAGAATATCTTTTTAATGAATATTCTATAGAAAGTATTTACATACCAAATGGTGTTGATGTGAAAAAATGTAACAAAGCAAAAAGTGAGAGGTTTATCACTAAATATAATATTAAAGATTTTATATTATTTACCTCCAAAATAGATTATGTTAAAAATCCAATAGAATTTGTTCAATTGGCTGAATTGCTGCCAAATGAAAAATTCGTAATGATTGGCCCAGGGATAACGATTAATGTTTTAGAGAACCAACTGCAGAATTCATTGCCTAGTAATTTAACTGTAATAGGAGAGTATTTAAAGCATGAAACTATTTTGGACGCTATAGCCGCTTGCAAGGTTTTTGTTATGACAAGTAGAATTGAAGGATTGCCAACAGCTTTAATGGAAGCCATGGCTCTAGGAAAACCTGTAGTGGCCTCGAAGGTTCATGGCTGCGAAGAGCTGTTAGATAATGAAAAATATGGCTATTTATATGACCTAGGTGATATCGAAATGCTACGAAATAAAACCATAGTTGCATTAACGGATTCTGAAATCGGTATAATAGCTAAACAGCATGTTCGGCAAAATTTTGACTGGAAGGTGATTGCCCCACAAATTGATGCGGTGTATCAAAACTTAATAGATGGATAAATTTAAAATAGCACTTTATACAAGGTCATTTCCGCCTAAAGGCGGTGGCATTGCGACGTCTCATTTTAATATCTACAATCTTTTGAAAAAAGATTATGATATTAAGGTTTTTGTTTATGGAGAATTTGAAAATTCGACAACAAGCCATGTGTTTAAAAGAAAAACTTGGCCTTGGCTTAATGCCTTAGTAATGCTACTCATTAAATTTAAATTTAGGAAAAGGGCAAAAAAATCAAATTTTAATAATGTAGCTAAAATTGTTAATTGTTTTATACCAATAATGAGGTTAAACAAGCATTTGAGAAGATTTCAACCAGATATTATATTGATAGCTGACAATTTTGTGCCTGGCTATTTATTAAAAAAACCGAAGGTTTCTAAATTGGTTTGTTTTGCCCATCATAATTACATAAGGTTTAGAAATAATATTCTTTTAGAAGATAATGATTGGCTAGATATAGATGTCGCTCACAGTATGGAGCAAAAGGCAATACGTAGGGTAGATGCGATAATTTCTCCTTCAGAACATATGATTAGTAGTTATAAAGATACTACTTACAAGAATAAACCTATATTCAATATACCCAACTTTATAGAAGAAAAAGTTTTGCATTCTATATCCAATAAGACCACAGTACCATCTGTTTTTCCAAAAGATAAAAAGGTTGTTTATATACCGTCTGCAGGATCTGTGGTAAAAGGTAAGCGGTATGTTTTTGAAATCATTAGAAGACTAGCAAGTTTTGATGGTAATTTACACTTTTACCTTTCAGGCACTATTCCAGACGTCTTAAGCTATGAGTTAACACAATTTAAAAGTAAAATTTATGCACCGGGTCATATTAAATGGGAAGATAACTTTGTAAATGTGATGCAATGCTATTTGGCGATAACACCAAATCTAGAAGAAAATTTCAGTAATGCTATATTAGAGGCACAAACAGTAGGAGTGCCATTTGTAGCTTTTGATACTGGTGGTAATAAAGAAATTATAATCGATAATATTACTGGGCATATAGTTCCTTATCTAGATGTCGAAGCGCTGATAGCAATAAGTATAAAAGTTATACAAAATGAGGAGATGCAAAAAACACTTGGAAAAGAGAGTCTAATAAACAGTCAGAAGAGATTTAACAGTCATGTGATTTTACAAAAATATCATGCTGTATTAAATGAAATTCATCAGCTAAGTTAAAAAGAATAATTTGCGCGTCTCTGTCATCATCCCTGTGTATAATGCTGAATCTTATTTGCGCAAAGCAATAGAATCTGCAGTCTATTTAGAAGAGGTTGGAGAAGTTATTTTAATAGAAGACCGGTCTCCAGACAATGCTTTAGTTCTTGCCAAGCAATTAGAGCAAGAATTTGGTAAAGTTAAACTTTTTCAGCATCCAGATAAAAAAAATCATGGTGCAGGAGCCTCCCGTAATTTAGGCATACAAAAAGCAAGTTGTGCTCATATCGCTTTTTTAGATGCGGACGATTACTATTTGCCCAATCGCTTTAAAAACGATAAGGAGGTTTTTGCGAAGCACTCCGATGCTGAGGGGGTGTATAGCGCTGTTGGCACACACTTTTATAGTCAAGAAGCAAAAAAGGAGTTTTTTGATAAAGGTTTTGGCTATCAAGAAATACTAACTGTAACAGGTGAGGTAGCACCAGAGGCTCTTTTTTCAGTCCTTTTTAATAGGCATCAAAACATAAAAGGAGAGTTTTGCACCAATGGCATTACCTTAAAAAAATCTGTCTTTGAAAAAGTTGGTTATTTTAATACAGCATTAAAACTACGTCAAGACATTCATCTCTGGAAGCGCCTGGCAGGCTTTTGTAATTTATACCCCAGTGAGATTGTTACACCAACTGCCATGCGAGGTATCCATGCTCAAAATAGAATGACAGTAAAAGAAGACCATCACCAATATATCGAGTTGTGGTGGAAAAGTTTAAACCAAGAGTTTAAGAGTAAACACCTAGAAACTTCTAAATACAATATTTTTGAGCAGGCTTACTTTAATTATTTGGCAAATCAGCCTAATAAAGGTGTTGCTGTAGTTTCCATTTTAAGGAATGTACTTAAATATCCGCGTATTATTAAAGAAGCTTATGGTGATTTTGATTTTAATTTTTGGAAGGTGTTTGGTAAAAACTGGTTGACACTACATTTAATTTCTTTTAAAAACAAGATTACTAGCTGAATATATATGGTAACATTAATTTTATTAGAACACACAAATTGAATTCAACGATTTTTCTAAAAACTAAGGGTGGTTTGTGCAACCGTCTAAGGGCTATTGATTCAGCTATTATTTTAAGTAAAAAAATTGATAAGAAATTAATTGTTATTTGGGAGAATAATAATGATTTAGGAGCAAATTTTAAAGATTTATTTGAAGACATAAAGAATGTTAAAATAGTTGCTCAATGTCCTAAAAAGTTAAGTTTCTTTTTGAAGAAAAAAACCTGGTTGAAACATCTAAATAGCACGTTGGTGTTAAATACTGAAATTACAACACTAAATATAAAATTGCTTTTCAAAAGCACAACTTTCCTTAGTGAGTTAAAAACGTATAGATATATCTATTTTGAAACTGAACATGCTTTTTTATATCCAGAAAATTTTAAAATGTTTAAGCCCTTAGAAGTTATTCAAAAAATAGTTAATAAAAATGAAAGCTTAATTGGTCTTCATATTAGAAGAACAGATCATGACTTTGCAAAATTAAATTCACCAAAAGAGCTATTTATTAAAACAATAAAAAAAGAATTAGAGCAAAATCCAACGACAAAATTTTACCTAGCTACTGATGATTTAGAAATAAAATCTATTTTAATGAAAATGTTTAAAAACAAGATTATAACAAATAATTTCGAATTGTCTAGACTAAGTTTAAATGGTGTTCAAAATGCTGTTGTTGATTTATTTAGTTTGGCATCATGTATTAAGATATATGGTTCTCTAGGTAGTTCATTTTCAGAAACAGCATATCATATAGGTGATAACAAATTGATTTTATTAAAATAATGAAATAAAACAACTAATCTATTTGTATGAAATTAAAAATCCAAGTATTAAATATATTAAATAGACTGTTTTTTTTTAAAAACTTAGAGCTCTTAAGGATAATAAAAAATGGTCATGATAAAAAATACCAAGCATTAAAAACAAAAAAAAATTATTTGGATATAAATGGTGAAATAAGTTATGTTGTTGATAAAAGATTAAACTACAACGATAAACAAATTGAGAATTATAAATTATTTTTATCTAAATATATACTAAAACAACCAGTAGAGACTATTTTCAATATTTTACTATATGAAAATGAATCTAAATCACAATACAGACAAGATTTGTTTGTTCTTTCAGAATTGGAGTTTAAACGTGATGGATTTTTTGTAGAGTTTGGAGCCACCAATGGAATCAACGGTAGCAATTCATTTATTCTTGAAAAGAATTTTGGTTGGAAAGGAATATTGGCAGAGCCTGCTAAAGAATGGCATGATGCCCTTGATGTAAACAGAAATTGTACTGTCGAAAAGGATTGTGTTTGGACAGAATCAAATATTCAATTAGTATTTTTGGAACAAGGGGTCCTTTCTACTATTAATGCATTTGCAGATAATGATCAACATGAGCGTAAATCTAACAATAAGTATCTGGTCAATACAATTTCTCTAAACGATCTACTGGAAAAACATAAAGCACCAATGTTTATAGACTATCTCTCAATTGACACTGAGGGGAGTGAATTTGAGATATTAAAGAGCTTAAATTTCAATAAATACAAAATAAGTATTATTACTGTTGAGCACAACCATACTAAAATGAGAAATCAAATTTATAAACTTTTATCCAAAAAAGGGTATAGTCGTGTTTATGAAGAAATTTCTTATTGTGATGACTGGTATATACTTACAAATAACAATTTTTAATGAAAACACATTTAATATCTGGTGGTTGCGGTTTTGTAGGACGTAATATGGTAAAACGCCTCTATAAAAACACCGAGGACCGTATTTTATTTATTGATAATTTATCTGTTGGTAAACATCCGTCTGTGTGGTTAGATATTCCTTTAAAAAAGACCGTTAACGAGCTTCAAATATATGGAGAAGATGAGCGCTTATGTTTTATTGAGGAAGACTTTAGAGTTACTTTAGACATGTTATTACATAAGCCTGGTTATTTAAAAAATGACTTAGGCTTAGAGATAGAAAAATTTACAGATGTCTACCATTTTGCAGCCATTGTTGGAGGGCGCGCCATGATAGATGGAGACCCTATACAAGTAGCCTTAGATTTATCTATAGATGCCGAGTTTTTTTTCTGGGTGAGCCGTCATAAACCTCAAAGGGTGTTGTACCCTAGCTCCAGTGCGGCCTATCCTGTGAGTTTGCAAACCCAAGACAATACCATACAACTTAAAGAGGCAGATATAGATTTTAATAACATGGGCCAGCCAGACATGACCTATGGCTGGACCAAGCTCACCGGAGAGTTTTTGGCAAAAATTACTGCCAAACATTACGGGGTTAGCATTACCTGTATACGTCCATTTTCTGGCTATGGAGAAGACCAGGACTACTCCTACCCAACTCCAGCCATTGCTAGGCGGGCTGTCTTTAAAGAAGCTCCTTTTGAGGTGTGGGGCTCTGGCCATCAAGGCAGGGATTTTGTTCACATAGATGATGTGCTAGATTGCATAGAAGTTGCTATGGATAAAATACATGATGGCACAGCCATTAATATAGGCCAAGGTGTACTTACTTCTTTTAGAGAGCTTATTTCGCTATTTTGTGAGTTTGCTGAGTATAATCCTGAAATTAAGCCATTGTTAGACAAACCAGTTGGGGTACACAGCCGCTATTGTGATATGACCTGGGTAAAAGAAAATTTAGGCTGGGAGCCAAAAATATCAATTAAAGAAGGGATGAAGCGGGTGTATGACGCGGTAATACAAAGAGAAAAGCAATTAGGAAATCTATAATAAACATGTCCAAAAAAAGATTAAAAATTCTTTTTGCAACCATACCCCAACCAAGAAATCGCTTTGTGAGTGATTTACAAGACGGCATTGGCAAGTATGCTGATGTAGTGCATGATTATGAAGCCTTTTGGAATTGTGATCAAGAATTTGATATTGTCCATATTCACGAGCCTGAATACCTGTCTTACGAGCTTGAGGGTTGTATGAATCATACAGATGTTATACCAAAAGACCTTTGGAGAAGTCTTTTT
>Ga0206128_1003546_pt1 | contig 12862 bp, 10 predicted proteins | sample Helgoland_Spring_7_FD_148601 | JGI IMG/M metagenome (GOLD analysis project Ga0206128, IMG submission 148601) | Pelagic subsurface seawater microbial communities from Kabeltonne, Helgoland, North Sea - Helgoland_Spring_Bloom_20160426_1 | ecosystem: Environmental > Aquatic > Marine > Epipelagic ...
GTAAGAATCCCTTTATAGTTTTCTGCGACTACTTTTTCTAAATTATACTTTAATTTTCTGTATTTATTTCCTGAGACTTTTGGGTGTATCAAATAATCAGGCTTAAGTGATACCTGAGTCGTCAAACTCATATTTTCTAATGATTTAATAGAAAGCATTCCCATAATGTCTAAAGGCGCAAAAATACTAAATACTTTCACAATTATATTTAGGATCTTGACAATAAAGCTACAATTTATAAGAAGTTATATCTTTAAAATTTATATTATATTTGTTTGACATGAAAAAACACATTCCCATAGAAGCGGGTGATTTTTACTTAACCCAACAGGGATATCGTTGTTTTACAGAACAATACCATCTCAAGCGTGGCTATTGTTGTGAGAGTGGCTGTAAGCATTGCCCCTACGGCTATAACACCAGTACCAATACACAAAAATCCAAAACGTGAGTACAAGAAATCTTACATTCGAAGATGAAATTTTAAAGGGTATTCCAGAGACACTTCCCCCCGTACGGCCGTATGATAGCTATAACCATGCCCCTAAAAGAAAATCAATTTTAAGTGCTGAGGATCTCAAGTTGGCTTTAAAAAATGCGTTGCGCTATTTTGACAAAAAACACCACGAAATTCTTATCAAAGAATTCAAAACAGAATTAGATACATATGGTCGTATTTACATGTACCGCTTCCGTCCTACCCATAAAATAGTGGCGCGTCCAATTGACGCCTATCCTGCAAAAAGCAAGCAAGCCGCTGCAATCATGTTAATGATTCAAAATAATTTAGATGATGCGATTGCTCAACACCCTCATGAGTTGATTACGTATGGCGGCAATGGAAGCGTATTTTCAAATTGGGATTGGGCACAATACCGCTTGACCATGCAATACTTAGCTCAAATGTCTGATAATCAAACCTTAGTGATGTATTCTGGACATCCGATGGGATTATTTCCGTCCCATGCCGAAGCACCAAGAGTAGTCGTGACCAATGGAATGATGATTCCAAATTACTCCAAACCCGATGATTGGGAGAGGTTTAATGCTTTAGGCGTTTCTCAATACGGTCAAATGACGGCTGGAAGCTATATGTATATTGGTCCTCAAGGCATTGTTCATGGTACAACCATTACAGTGCTCAATGCTTTTAGAAAACTAAACAAACCCCCACTTGGACATTTATTTTTAACAGCAGGTTTAGGAGGAATGAGTGGTGCGCAACCAAAAGCAGGAAACATTGCAGGTTGTATTACAGTGTGTGCAGAAATCAATGAAAAAGCACTATACACGCGTCATTCTCAAGGATGGGTTGATGAAGTTTTTACAGATTTAGATGCACTTATCGACCGTGTTCACAAAGCAAAACACAATAAAGACGTCGTATCAATTGCCTATTTAGGTAATGTGATCGATGTCTGGGAAGGGTTTTACGACGCTAATATTCATGTCGATTTGGGTAGTGACCAAACTTCTTTACATAATCCTTGGGCAGGGGGATATTACCCTGTTGGAATGGACTATGAAACGGCAAATAACCTGATGGGTTCTGATCCAGAATTATTCAAAGAAAAAGTAAAAGCCTCTTTAAGGCGTCATGCGGCTATAGTTCAAAAACATACCGATAAAGGAACTTATTTCTTTGATTACGGAAATGCATTTCTATTGGAAGCCTATAGAGCTGGTGCCGATATTATGGCCGAAAACGGAACTGATTTCAAATATCCTAGCTATGTTCAGGATATTATGGGGCCGATGTGTTTTGATTATGGCTTTGGTCCATTTCGATGGGTATGCGCTTCTGGAAGAGCAGAAGATCTCGCCAAAACTGATGCTATCGCCTGTGAAGTTTTAGAAGCACTTAAAAAAGATTCTCCAAAAGAGATTCAACAACAAATGAACGATAATATCCAATGGATTAAAGGCGCCCAAGACCATCAATTGGTGGTTGGTTCTCAAGCTCGGATTTTATATGCCGATGCTGAAGGCCGCATGAAAATTGCTGAAGCTTTTAATACTGCGATAGCAAATAACGCCCTTGGTACTGTGATTTTAGGACGAGATCACCATGATGTCTCGGGTACTGATTCACCCTATAGAGAAACGAGTAATATATATGATGGCTCCAAATTTACAGCAGATATGGCTATCCAAAATGTGATTGGCGATAGTTTTCGAGGCGCTACATGGGTTAGTATTCATAACGGCGGTGGTGTGGGCTGGGGCGAAGTGATCAATGGTGGCTTTGGTATGGTTCTTGATGGAAGTAAAGAAGCTGAAAGACGCTTAAAATCCATGTTGTTTTGGGATGTGAATAATGGTATTGCAAGACGAAATTGGGCTCGAAATGAGGGAGCCACATTTGCCATCAAACGAGCAATGGAGTCAGAACCACTGCTTAAAGTAACACTACCAAATAATGTTGAAAGTAACACTACCAAATAATGTTGATCAAACACTTTTGGATAATCTATAAAAATAATTCTTATGAAAACTAAAATATTACCTTTTGTCATTGCTGTATTAGTTCTAAGCTCATGTCGATCAGTACGTGTGGTTACTGATTATGATAAAGTAGCCCCTTTTGAAACTTATAAAACATTTGGATTCCATAAAGAAGGTGTGGATCGTGCAGAAATAAGCGATTTAGATAAACGTCGCATTTTACGTGCTATTGAGAAGGCACTAGTAGAAAAAGGCTTTACAAAATCGGATACTCCAGATTTACTAGTTAACTTTTTCACAAAAGAACAACAACGTATCAATGTCCAAAGCACTAATATTGGTGGTTTTGGCTATGGCTGGGGCTATGGCTGGGGCTTTGGTCCTAGTCCGTTTTTTGGAGCGCAGTATACGGTTTCAAATTCTACTCAAGGTACCTTATATATTGATCTGATTGATGCCAAACAAAAAGAACTCATCTGGCAAGGGATTGGTCGGGGAAACCTAACCACAAGTGTAAAATATAAAGACGAACGCATAAATTCGTTTGTTAATTCAATTTTGTGTAGTTATCCGCCAGAAATACCGCTTTAAGCTTTCACATCCAAAGCATCTCTTAAGGCATTTCCAATCAGCATAAAAGCCATCACCAAACTCATGATACAGAGTCCTGGAATAAGTGCCAAATAAGGTTTTCCTAAAATGATATAGTTATAATGATCTTTGATCATTGCGCCCCAACTCGACATGGGAGGTTGCGCCCCAATACCTAAAAAACTAAGCCCACTTTCAATTAAGATCGCAGCGGCAAAATTTGCTGCTGATATTACGATAACTGGTGCTAAAATATTTGGCAAAATATGTTGCGCTATAATTCTGAAATCTGTGTACCCTAAGGCACGGGCAGCTGTGACATATTGCATTTCTTTCACACCCATCACCTGGCCCCTAACGATTCTGGCAACTTCAACCCACATGGTAAGACCAACTGCAATAAAAACTTGCCAAAACCCTTTCCCTAAGGCTAATGTAATCGCAATAACTAAAAGTAATGTAGGAATTGACCACGTCACATTAATGACCCACATAATTAGCTTATCCCATTTACCGCCAAAATAACCCGCAATACTTCCAAGGAGTATTCCAATAAACAGAGAGATGAAAACGGCCACAAAGCCAATTGAAAATGAAATTCGTGCACCAACTAAAATCCGACTTAAAAGGTCTCTACCATATTTATCCGTTCCAAAAAAAAACGTTTCTGTAGTAACAAAAGGGCGTAATGAGGGCTCTAAATCCGTAGGAATTTCAACAATTTTCTCTAAACCCGTTAGTCCTTCTGAAGCATATTCGGTATATTTTATTTGATGCGATTCAAATTTATAATTTGAGATTGGTATTTCAGAAGGCGGATTGCTCCTGCCAAAAAACACACGATTCAAAACACTCTGATTAGATACTGATGTATTGGGCGTAACCAGCATATCTACCTTAAATCCCGGGGGTTTTGAATGAATTGACAGATGCATTTGATTTGCATACTGAGAATTATCAGGTGCTAAAACATAAACAAAAACAGAAATGAAAGCCAAAAAAATGCATACTGAGAATTATCAGGTGCTAAAACATAAACAAATACAGAAATGAAAGCCAAAAAAATGATAAACCAAAAACTAAAAACACCCCAAAAGCTTTGTTTAAATTTTTGGAGTGCTAATGTTGTTAAGCCTTGGTTTTGCATTCTTGTTTAGTCTTTTATCTGAGCTAATTTATTGATTTTATAAGAATCTTTTAAATCACTCAATACATTAATTGCTTCTTTAACATAAATGTCTTTACTTAAATTCTCGCGCCAGCGGGTTCTATTAACTTTTAAAACTGAATCCTGAGCCATCAAAGGCAGTTCATAGGGCAAAGACTCAAAGTTGAGATCAGTTTGGTATTCAGACAATTCGTCAAAACGTTTCGCTTCTTCTTCTTTTTGTTCAATTGCTGTTGAATAAGCCGAGAAATTGAGTTGGTATTCCGATTGATTCCTCATGGCTTTAACCCACCGTGCATTATCATCAATAAGTTTAATTTCGGCACTAGAATTCATACGGTTTTTACTGTTTTGAATGGTGGTTTCATAGTCAAAAACATTGTTCCAAATTGTGTATGTAGCAGGTGCTATTTCGTCCCACGCCAAGGGGTTATCTTGATCTTTTTCTCCGATATCAATATAACTATAACGATCTGGTACAACGACATCACTTTTAACGCCTTCTAACTGCGTTGATCCGCCATTAATACGGTAATATTTTTGAGTTGTAAATTTAAAAGCCCCCATATCACCATTGGTATTTCCTCGAATCATTCGATTTAAATCAATAATATTTTGAACAGTACCTTTACCATAAGTTTGTTTACTTCCAATGACAATAGCACGTTTGTAGTCCTGCATGGCAGCAGCTAAGATTTCAGAAGCCGAGGCCGATAATTCATTGACTAAAATAACGAGTGGACCGTCCCACTCAACAGACCGATCTGTATCTTTTAATACTTCCTTGTCTTGGCCAGTAGAACGCACCTGAACAATAGGCCCTTCTTTAATAAATAAACCTCCTAGATCAACGACAGTCTTAAGAGATCCACCACCATTATTTCTCAAATCTAAGACCAACCCTTGCATGCCTTCGGCCTTGAGACGCTGAATTTCCTTTTTAACGTCACTTGCTGCATTTCGATTGTTATAGTCTTCAAAATCAACATAAAACTTTGGAAGATTTATGATCCCAAATGTAGCGCCTTCTTTTTTGACGGTAGATGTTTTCGCATAGGTTTCTTCTAGCTCTATTTCATCTCTAGGGATACTTAAGTCTTCAATAGTTCCATCAACTTTTTTTAGGGTTAAGATTACATTTGTTCCTTTTGGACCTTTGATCAGTTTAACGGCATCATCTAAACGCATACCAACCACATTAACGGGTTCGCTCTCGTCTTCTTGGCGCACTTTTAAGATCACATCGCCAACTTCTAATTTATTTTGCCGCCATGCCGATCCACCAGAAATGAGTTCGGTAATACTAATTTCATCCATACGTTTTTGTAAACGTGCTCCAATTCCTTCGTACTTCCCAGACATTTGGGCATCAAAACGATCTTTATCTTGAGGCGCAAAATAGAACGTATGCGGATCAAATTCTTCAGCAATCGCATTGATGTAGATAGATAACCAATCGTCTCGTCTTAAATCATCCATATAACTTGCTGTTTCATTAAGAGATTTTAAGGTTGTTTCTCTAGCTTCAATCTCTAAATCTGCAAGTGATTTTTTTTGGTCATCAGTTTCGTCCTTCTCTTTAGCTTCTTCAGTTACTAAATCATAGTAATTTGCAAGCGTTGAAAACTTAAGTTGTTTCCGCCAATTGTCTTTCATTTCAGCCTTGGATGTTGGATAGGCTTTGTCATCATAATCTGTACTAAAGGTTTCTTCTAAGTCGAAATCAAATGGAGCGCTTAGAACTTGATTATAAACGGCTCTAGTATCTAAGATACGCAACATTAAACGCTCATAAACTAGATTAAAAAAACGCATTTCTTGATTTAAAATTTGATCGTCAATTTCAGTTTTAAAACGCTCAAAATCATCAATATCAGATTGATAAAAATAATTTTTAAATGGATCTATTTGTTTTAGAAAACGCATATAAACGCCTTCAGAGAAATCGTCGTTTATAGCCTTAGGTTCAAAATGACCCTCTTCTAATAAATACGTAATCAATTGCATTAGAAGCTTATCTTTATCTGGGTCATCAAATGATTTGGGGGTAAAACTACAAGACGCAAAAGCAATTAGTATGGAGACTAAAAAAATGTTGAAATTTCGTTTCATAGGGTTGTACTGTTTTTGGAACTTAAAAATAATATCCTAAAGTATGAGAAAAATCAATGCTAACCATATGGAAGGGTAATAATTTTTTGTTAAAGCGTATCAAATCATCAAATACGCTACAAATTACTTACTTTTGTAAGAACTTAAACGAATCCTAAATGACAAAAAGACCTTTGATTTTGGTCACTAACGATGATGGTATCACTGCGCCGGGTATTCGTACTTTAATAAAAGTGATGAATACTATTGGAGATGTCATCGTTGTGGCTCCTGATAGTCCACAAAGTGCAATGGGGCATGCGATTACAATTAACGATACCTTGTATTGTAAACGAGAACGAATTGATAATGGTCCACAGCAGGAATACAGCACATCAGGAACTCCTGCAGATTGTGTTAAATTAGCTGTTCACGAACTCTTAGAACGCAAACCAGATTTATGTGTTTCTGGAATTAACCATGGCTCAAATTCTTCGGTTAATGTGATTTATTCTGGAACTATGAGTGCCGCCATTGAAGCTGGTATGGAAGGTATTCCAGCTATTGGATTTTCGCTATTAGACTACAGCTGGGAAGCCGATTTTAGTCAAATTGAAGTATTTATAAAAACAGTCACTTTACAGGTTTTGACACAAGGTTTACAAAAGGGAATTATCCTAAATGTTAATTTCCCAAAGCTTTTAGAACAGGACATCAAAGGGATTCGTGTTTGCCGCCAAGCAAATGCTAATTGGATTGAAAAATTTGACAAACGCCAAACGCCACTAGGTCGCGATTACTATTGGCTTACTGGAGAATTTAACAACTTAGACAAAGGCGAAGACACAGACGAATGGGCGCTTGAAAACGGCTATGTTTCTGTTGTTCCTGTGCACTATGATTTGACCGCACATCACTATATTCAAGAACTAAATAAATGGAGTTTTAATGACTAAAAAAGGATTTTTGCAAGGCGTTTTAGCAGGGCTTTTGGCCACTGTAATAGGACTATTCACTGCGGGTGTAATTTTAGGTAAATTATCCGGGCGTTCCGACAATATTTTTAAAGTTTTGGAGGTTGCTCAATCCGAAAATTTTATGGGTAAACTTATTAGTTTGGGTGCTATTTTGAATTTAATTTGCTTCTTTTATTTTATCCGAAACAAACAAGATTCTCGTGCTGGCGGTGTCTTGGCTGTCACTATTTTGATTGCTATTACAACATTTTTAATTAAGTTATAAATGAAATATTACATTATAGCTGGAGAAGCATCGGGTGATTTACATGCTTCAAACCTGATGAAAGCCCTCAAAAAAACGGATGCGAATGCAACGTTCAGATTTTGGGGTGGCAACTTAATGCAAAATGTAGGCGGCACACTAGTGAAACACTACAAAGATTTGGCTTTTATGGGCTTTTTTGAAGTGGTCATGAACCTCAGAACTATCGCTAAAAATTTAACCTTCTGTAAAACTGATATTCAAAAATTTCAACCTGATTGTTTAATTTTTATAGACTATCCTGGTTTCAATATGCGTATTGCAAAGTGGGCAAAAATTGAAGGCTTTAAAACCCATTATTATATTTCTCCACAAATTTGGGCTTGGAAAGAAAATCGCATTTCAGCTATCAAACGTGATATTGATAAAATGTATGTCATTCTTCCTTTTGAAAAAGCGTTTTATGAAGACAAGCACAACATGCCGGTAGAATTTGTTGGACACCCACTTATTGATGCTATTGCAGACCGCAAACCTGTCGATGAAATTGCCTTTCGTAAAACCCATCAGCTCAGCGACAAACCTATCATTGCATTGCTTCCTGGAAGTCGAAAACAGGAAATTAACAAAATGCTTTCGGTAATGCTAAGTGTTGTAAAATCGTTTCCAGATTATCAATTTGTAATTGCTGGAGCTCCAAGTCAGGATCCTGAATTTTACAGGTCTCTTATAAAAAAAGAAAACATCTATTTTGTTGAAAACTGCACCTATGACTTACTTAGTGTTTCCCATGCTGCAATGGTCACTTCAGGGACTGCCACCTTGGAAACAGCTTTATTTAAAGTGCCTGAAGTCGTGTGTTATAAAACCAGTTGGATTTCATATCAAATAGGAAAGCGATTAGTAAAACTAAAATTCATCTCCTTAGTCAATTTGATCTTGGACAAAGAAGTGGTTACCGAATTAATACAAGAAACGTTCAACACCAAACGCTTGACAAAAGAGCTATCTTCTATTTTGGAGGGGCCGGTTAGAGAAGCACAATTTGAAGCTTATCATGAACTGGAAATAAAACTAGGAGGTGCAGGCGCCAGTCAAAATGTTGCAGAATTAGTTTATAATTCCTTACTTTAAAAAGAAGACTTTAAATCTCTAATCTCAACCTACTTCGGCCCCACAAGCGGTTCCGTTTCTCTATGCGATGCAAGCCTTTAAGTACCCCATATTAAAGCTTACTCTATTTCTTATCATTGGTATTATTTTAAGAGAATACACGACTATAGCAGTCACTATACTCCTTGGCGCTATTGGTTTTATGCTAGTTGTACTAGTCTTTATACATTACCATTGCAAGAAATACAAAAAAACCCTGTATTGGCCTTCATTGGTAGTAGTGCTAGTTATGATTTTATTGGGTGTTTTTGTATCAAAGATACTGCACGTTACATTTTCAAAATCACATTATACTCATTTAGAGACTCTTAGGGATAGTCAAGTACACCAACTTGAATTTGTAATCAAAAAACGATTAAAACCAACGAGTTATAATCAACGCTATTATGTGCAACTATTACGCATTGATTCTACGGCGGTTTCAGGTACTTTATTGATCAATTTAAGTAAAAACTCAACTCCAAAAAACTTTAATGTTAATGCAAAAGTTTTTACTATGGCGGTCCTTGAAAAAATTAATCCCCCTCAAAACCCCTATCAATTTAATTATAAAAACTACCTGAAACGTCTAGGAATTCATCATCAAATAACTCTAAAAAATCAAATTGTTGAAGTCATTCCTCAGCCCCCTAAAACCCTTACTGGTTATGCTGAATTAGTTCGAGAAACGTTAAACAAACGCCTCCAAAAACTCGCTTTCAAACCCATTGAATTGGCTTTTGTTAAGGCGCTATTTTTGGGGCAACGTCAAGACATAGCATCTGACGTTTATGCTGGCTATGCCAAAGCAGGAGTAGTTCATATTCTTGCCATTTCAGGACTTCATATAGGAATTATATTGATGATTCTTCTATTTATACTCCAACCACTTCTCTATTTTAAACGAGGGAAAACGATACGTTTACTGTTCATTCTCGTTACATTATGGAGTTTTGCGGTCATTGCAGGCTTATCCCCTTCTGTGGTCAGAGCGGTGACCATGTTTAGTTTATTTGCAATTGTCAAGGGATTAAAACGGTCTTCAAATTCTATAAATACCTTAGCAATTTCAGCATTTGTTCTTTTATTGATTCGTCCTGCATTTTGTTTCGACCTGGGGTTTCAGCTTAGTTATGCTGCGGTAGCCGCTATAATTATAATAAAACCCATATTAGATTCGTGGATAACTTTTAAAAATGGGATTACAAATTGGTTTCTTGATTTACTAAAACTATCGGTTGCTGCACAACTTGGAGTTTTACCGTTGAGTCTTTATTATTTTCATCAATTTCCGGGCTTATTTTTTGTGACCAATCTTGTCATTGTACCGTGTCTAATGCTGGTTCTTGGACTAGGTATTGTTATGTTTATATGTCTAACACTCTACCAACCTCCAGAATTCATAATACAAGTTTTAGGTTGGCTTATTCAATTCATGAACAGGTTTGTTGACTGGATCGCTACTAAAGAAGCCTTTCTATTTGATGAGATTTCATTTGATACGACAGCGCTGGTGTTTTCCTACTTCACTCTGTTTGTATTAGGGCAATTTTATCTAAAAAAATCCTATAAACATCTAATGTTTTTAGGGATTTGCATACTCAGTTTTCAAATCGTTGCTAAACTGATTCCTCTTCTACATGCTAAAAATTCATTTATAGTATTTCATAAATCTAGACATAGTGTTTTTGGATTTCGAACCAATCAACATCTAGAAATTCACCACGATTTAGAAAGTTTAAAAACCCAACGAATACTTAAGGATTATAAAATTGGTGCTGCTATAAAAACGCAATCTACTGACAGCATCCGTGGCCTCTATAAAATTGACGATAAATTGCTTTTAGTAGTGGACAGCCTAGGGATATACAATATTAACAGTGTGAAACCGCAGTGGGTACTTCTAAGACAATCTCCAAAAATTAATTTAAACCGTATGATTGATAGCCTTCACCCTAAACTCATTATTTGGGATGGTAGTAATTACAAAACGTTTCAAGAACGTTGGAAAAAAACATGTGAAACACAAAACATTAGGTATCACCAAACAAGTGAAAATGGAGCGTTCTGGGTGGATTATTAGTTAAGGTGCAAAAGAAGGTACGAACGTTTTGTAGTAGGTATTAAATGCTTCTTGGTTGTTCATTTTCTTGTAGGTATCGTCCTTAAACAATTTCAAGTACAGCTCAAGTTGTTGTGCGGTTTGATAGCCCGGAACTGGAGCTAACAGCTCTGCATCTAGCCCTAAAAATACCATTGTTGGATAGGCGTTCACCCCTAAATAACGTGAAAATTCATGTGGGCTATTTCGACGTTTGGCGAGTTCAGGTTTATAATTTGGATTTGTAAATTTCTGATCTTTAAAATTCACAGTCTCATTGCCTTCTGCATTGAATTTGACCGCGTAATAATGTTCATTAACATATGCAATCAAATCCTTATTAGTAAACGTGTTTCTGTCAAGCATTTTGCAAGGTCCACACCAAGAGGTGTACATATCAATGAGGATTTTTTTTGGAGCTTTTTGTTGCAAGGCGAGAGCTTCGTCCATGCTTACCCAATTAATAGTTTGTGCAGAAAGTGGTAAAGACCCTAAAACGAGGAACGCCACTAATATATAAGTTTTCATTTTTTTAATTTTATATTTAATACTTAACAAATATAATACCAAAATTAACGAACACCATGCATTAATTTCTTAATTACGGGATAGAGTAATGCCGATAATATTCCGAGACCAACCGCAACTGCAGTAAGAATCCAGAAGAAATAACTCAACCCTTCGGATTGGGCAATACCTTCGGAAGCTTCTCCAAATACACCTGCTAACTTCATTCCAATAGCTACGGCTAAATACCAGATTCCAAACATCATGGCAATCATACGACCTGGCACTAATTTACTGACGTAAGACAAGGCAACTGGCGAGATACATAATTCACCCATAGTGTGAAAGAAATACACTAAAATCAACCAAATCATACTTACTGAAGCGGTTTTTGCCCCTGGTTCAATTGCTGAGGCCCCAATGGCTACACACGCCATTCCAATACCTAACAGTACCATTCCGATGGCATATTTCATGTTGGCATTAGGGTTGTATTTGCTTTCCCACCACTTTGAAAATAGAGGTGCAAACGCAATGATAAATAAAGAGTTTAAAACACCAAACCATGAGGCTGGGACTTCTGCAATTTCTTTTCCAAATTCAATAGTTAACATCCAAAGTGCGATGGCCCAAATAATGACAAAACTAATTGCTAAAAAGATATTTGAAAGTGCATATTTTGAAAATGTTTTTTTGAATAATAACCACAACACCCAAGTGATAATTCCTAAAGGAATCACGGTCATAAGAGAGTTGACTATTTTAAATACAAATGCAGAATTGCCTTCAAGAACACGTTGGGTGTAATCTCGTGCAAAAATGGTTAAGGAACTTGGAGATTGTTCAAAAATCGCCCAAAAGAAAATCGTGATAAACGCAAAAAACATCACAGCCAACATGCGGTCGCGAGTGATTTTGTCATACCTAGGAATTCGGATGACTAAGAGCACTACAAACAATCCTAATGCGGATAATATTGCAAGATTTGAACCTTCCATTCCAAACAGATTAAAATCAAATAAATTATAGGCACCCTCTGATATTTTTGAAATGGGGTCATTAAAAATCCATGAGATTCCCAGAAGTCCTGCGATGGCTATCAGCACCAATTGAAATTCTGTAAATGGGTTTAATTTTGGTTCATCAGCATTAATTTTTTTATCCGCAACCTTAGCCTTTAAAGGCTTTGTTCCGATAGCGCCAAAAATATTTTGCGCAAACCAAAATTGAAGTAATCCAAACAACATGAAAACACCTGCTAAACCAAAGCCCCAACGCCATCCGACTTGTTCACCGAGGTATCCACAGAGCAAAATTCCCAAAAAGGCTCCTGCATTGACACCCATGTAAAAAATAGTATAAGCACCATCTTTTTTCTCGTCTTTTCCTTTGTACATTTCAGAAATAATCGAGGTCATGTTAGGCTTAAAAAAACCGCTTCCAAACACCAATAGAGTTAGGCCTAAGTAAATGAAAAATGGGGTTTCAACTGCCATCGCACCATGCCCAAGAGTCATGAGTAATGCACCCACAACAACTGCATAACGATACCCGATTTTTTTATCGGCAAAATAGCCTCCTAAGAG
>Ga0206128_1003564_pt1 | contig 12781 bp, 27 predicted proteins | sample Helgoland_Spring_7_FD_148601 | JGI IMG/M metagenome (GOLD analysis project Ga0206128, IMG submission 148601) | Pelagic subsurface seawater microbial communities from Kabeltonne, Helgoland, North Sea - Helgoland_Spring_Bloom_20160426_1 | ecosystem: Environmental > Aquatic > Marine > Epipelagic ...
GGCGTGGGGTCAAAATGGAGAGTTGTGTTTCCAAAAATGCAAATGACCAGTGAAGAGGTAAAAGACATTACCAGTAATGGAATGCAAATTGAAGCAGCAGTTAATCTGTTTGTGAAACGAGTAAAGCAATAAGAAACTGCATAATAAGATGTATGGGTTGGGCAAATATATACTGATTGATACATTTTATGTTGTTTTTATCTCAAGTATCTATATAATTAAGCACAAATCTAAAAGGGGAAAGTTATGATTGATGTGAAAGAAATGTTTAATAAATATATTTCCGACGAGAAAATCTCAAGCCCAAGTTCTTTTTTAAAGGGTGAGTTAGATTGTCTACAAGGTAATGAAGCAAGAGACGATATGCCAAACGACTATTACCGTGGGTATGGTTCAAGGTATCAAATGGAACAAATATTAGGAGAAATATCTAAATGAAAACGAGTGAAAGTATTGAACTTATTGCAACTGCTATTGGATTAGCTCAAAAAGACATGGGTGGAGCAGTAAAAGGTAGTGATAACCCATTCTTCAAGTCAACCTATGCCAATTTATCAGATGTAATGCAAGTGATTAAGAAGCCATTTGCAGAAAATGGTTTGAGCTATGTGCAATTTCCGCTTAGTAATGAAAATGGTGCGGGTGTGACCACTAGGTTAATGCACAAATCTGGTCAATGGTTGGAGCAAGACTTTGTTCTTCCAATGGTAAAGAAAGACCCACAGGCAGGTGGTTCATGCGTGACGTATGCTCGTCGATATGCTTTAGCCGCTATGGCTGGCGTTCCACAGGTAGATGACGATGCAGAGTCAGCAATGCTAAGAGGTGGCGACATTACTCAAGCAATTACACCTGAACAAGCAGCACAAATTAAAACACTATTAGAATCTACAAAAAGTGATGTTGAGAAATTCTGTACAGCTTTTAATTGCTCAACTGTAGATCAGTTGCAAGTGCAATATTTTGATAGAGCGTTTGGAGCCTTAACTAAAAAGGCTAATAAGTGATTATTCTTGAAGATGAGCAAGGTTCCGAGGCGTGGAGAAGATCGCGCCTAGGTTGCCCTTCTGCTAGTGCATTCTCTAAGCTAATTACGCGCACAGGTAAGCCAAGTACACAATCAGTTGGTTATGTTAATCAGCTAATTGCAGAAAAGCTCTCTGGTGAACTTACAGAGCATCACACTAGCGAGGCAATGGTTCGAGGTACAGAAATGGAACCACTTGCACGAGAAAACTACGAATTTTTAACTGATAACACCGTTAATGAGTATGGCTTTATAACAAATGATGCCGGTGAGTATGGATGCTCTCCTGACGGATTGATCGGAGAAGAAGGTGGTTTGGAAATCAAGTGTCCTCTAGGGGCCACTCAAGTGAAGTATATGCGTGACCCTCAAGAGCTAGTTAAACAGTATTGGCAGCAAATACAAGGTTGTATGTGGGTCACAGATAGAAAGTGGTGGGATGCTTTTGCGTTTCATCCACTGTTAGACCATGTGCTTGTTAGAGTTGAACGTGACGAAGAGTACATAAAAAAACTAGCCAAAGAAGTTCAAGAGGCTGTAAATATTATTAATTTAGAAGTGGAGAAAAACAAATGAGCATTAACAGCATGATTTTCACAGGTAATGTCGGTAAAGATATGGAAGTACGAAACACACCTAATGGTAAGGCAATCGGTAGCTTTTCAGTTGCTGTATCTCAAGGTTGGGGCGATAACAAGAAAACTAGTTGGGTCAACTGCAAGATGTTTAACGAACGAGCTGAGAAGCTTGCTCCTTACGTCTTAAAAGGCACACCAGTCACTGTCCAAGGTCAATTTGTTTTGGAACAGTGGGAAAAAGATGGTGTAAAAAACTCACAAGCTTGCTGCATTATTGAAAGCGTCCAATTAGGACAAAAGAAAGAAGGTGGATCTGCTGCACCAGTAGCTAAAGCCGCTGCACCCGCTGATATGGATGATGACATCCCCTTTTAGCCTAAAAACCCCCCCCTTTCGAGGGGGGAAAACCAACTAGGAGAGTGTAGATAGGGGAATCTACCCACCTACATTACCACAGGACAATAAAATGAAATATGCAAATATAGGCAAATGTTTAAAAATAGCTCAAGTAAAGAAAGATATGACGACAGTATCTTTGGCTAATCTACTTGGTGTATCGCCCCAGGTCGCAGGACTTATGCGTCAACGTCCAGACATGAAGTACCATCAGATACAAGATATCTGTGCATTGTTTGATATGACGGTTGATGACTTTTTAGGTCTTGAAGATTGGGTTGAGCCAAGTAATAAATAAGCTTTAAAGAAAGCCCCCCGCGAAGGGGGCTTTACAAGCGTTGAGGGATCAACGATACTTGTCGTGCGAGAAACAAGAAGGTGCAGTATATCAATGTTGTCCATTTCAACAACTCCTTCTTAAAACAGTATTCGGGCTAGAGGCTGACGAACTCCTTAGATAAAACGTCAGAGCGTGGTTGACCCTCCAGACATAGCCCCTTAGTAAATTGGCGTTTACTAAAGATAGGTTGGATATCCGATACGAATACGATAGCCCTTATGAGTTTTACAAAATTATTAGCTTTTGCTAGTAAAAGGGTAAATTCATCTGTCAAAAAGTATATGTACACTTTATGGCACTTTGTATACATATAGAAACAAACCTTTTAAACACATACGGGTGAGGCGAAGCCGAACCAAAGGAGTGAGCAATGAGTCAAAAAGAGAGATTACTGGAACACTTCCAAAACGGTAACACGATCACATCATTACAAGCTTACGACAGGCTTGGTGTTACTCAGTTAGCTACTAGGATATACGAGCTAAAACAAGAAGGTTATCCGATAGAGTCTGATCGTATTAACGTGTACAACCGTTACCTAGAGAAGTGCAGTGTGGCTAAATACTACATGGGGGGAAAATGAAATTTCTACTAAAGAATGGCGATGAATACGAAATACCAGATGGTGAATATGAAGTTTATATTGAGGCATACGGTGATGATTTGGTGCGCACAGAATGCAAAGCAATGCAGATGTGGCTATTTACAAACGCAGCTAAACGGAAAACAAAGGTAGGTATGAAAAAGTTTATTGGTTCATGGTTAGCAAGAACTAAATCAACAGGTGGATTATCACCCTATGCCGCAAATCATAAACCAGCATCGGCATCTACTAATAAAACCAATGATTCAATAAGGGGCAGGACGTTAGATTGCTCATTAACAGACGTAACCTGGTTAGACGGGATTGAAAGAGAAGCACAAAAACAATATTACTTAACTACACGCGGCTTTTATTTTGATGGCGGCGATGAACCTACAAGGGGATAGGCAATGCTAAAGTTTTTTTATGAAGGTCAAAGGTTTCCAGAGCTTTTAAATAAGGCTTGGACTGTTAGAGAAATAGCAGAACACACTGGAATTAAGTCAGGCGCACTTAGAAATAGATTGCGCTACACAGACTTGGTAAAAGATGAGCATTTGTACGAATTTAAAGAGCGGAAAGGTGCTATTAGTTGGGAATTTGTTGGCAGTCATCCAAAGCTAATTACGGGTAAGTCATACACTGCGGCTGATTATGCTGATGCTGCTGGCGTAGACAGCTCTACTATGTGGGGAAGAATAAAAATGAAAGACATAGTTTGTGATAATGACTTGCGCGCACCTGACGGGAAATATTCAAACAATCCTAGAGTTAAAGAAGCTGTACCGCAGTTGGAAACTCATGAAGAAAGATTGTCTGACAAATGGTTGAGGATGAAATTATGAACGATTACTTGATTCACGGCGATCAATATTGTGTCAACTCAAAAGCAACCTTAGAGTTTTTTAAAGGCTTTGTTAGTGATAATTTTGACAACAATAAATACACTACTTTTTATTGGAAGCATGGCGATTTACTTAGCAGAAAACAACAATCTGCATTGCACAAATATTGCACGTTAGTAGCTAACTCTCTAAATAACTGTGGAATGTATCAATACGTTAAATGCGATATATTTCGTGACAATGACGACTTGGTCGAAGTTGAGTGGACTCAAGATTCAGTCAAAAATCTAATTTGGAGGCCAATACAGTTAGCTTTATACCCGTCTGTTAAGTCTACAGCGAAGCTAAAAAGCCATGAAGTTACAAAAGTTTATGAAATGATGCACAATAGCTTGGCGAAACGATCTAAAAACAATGTTTATGTTCTTTTTCCATCTAAAGACAACAAGGGGTAACATATGTCTAAAGTCGATCCATCAATTCTTTATAATTACGCAACAACCGAGAGGCAACGTGAAGTATTAGCCGCAGTAGTTTCATGCGGATCAAACAATAAAGCTTCTAAGCAATTGGGAATAGATAGACGAGCTGTTGATAAACTTTTACAAAGACTAGAAGAAAAAGCCGCTACAAAGGCAGTTGCACCACACCTAAACGTCGATAAAGAAACTATGCAAGGCTTTGATGCCAAGCGCGTATCTACTGCATATAAAGAAGATGGCTCTGTAGCCCTGCAATGGGTAATCCAAGAGCCGCAAAAGAAAAGCATGAAGCAGCGCCTTGACTTGATGATTGAAGGCATTAAAGAAGACCTTGATGGGTTCAAAAGAAAGTCATCTACACCTGTAGAAGTCTCTGATGATTACCTTGCTATGTATATGATTGGCGACCACCACTTTGGTATGTTGGCTGACAGCGAATCTAAAGTTGATGATGATGATTGGGATATAAAAATTGCCACTGAGATTCTGATTGATGCCACCGACCGACTAGCCAACCGCGTAGGGAATGCCAGCACAGGCGTATTGCTTAACGTGGGTGATTTCTTCCACGCTGATAGTAGTTTTAATACTACAACTAAGGGAACGCCAGTAGACGTAGACACGCGCATTGGCAAGACATTTAAGTTAGCAGGCAGGCTGTTCAATATCCTAATCGACAAGATGCTACAGACCCATCAAAAGGTGGTTGTGGTTAATGTGCGCGGCAACCATGACTACGATATGGCTTGTCACTTATCGAGCTGCCTGGAGCTGCTATATAGCAAAGAGCCAAGGGTTGAGATTGTCCAGAACTACAGCAAGTTTATATCCTACCAGTGGCACAACAATCTATTCGTGTTCCACCATGGCGACCGCATAAAGCATGAGCAGATTTTACAGACAGTGATTAAGAACCTTGACGACGAATGGGCAGAGTCTAAGAACCGCTACTGCCACCTTGGACACATTCACCACCATGTAGCAAGAGAAGTAGGCTCAATGCACTTTGAACACTGGGGCAGCCTTACAGCTACCGACCAATGGCATAGTGACTCAGGCTACGGTGCAGAGCGTTCTATGACTGCTGTTGTTTACCATAAAAAAAACGGTGAAGACTCAAGAGTAAAAATAAGAATAGATAGTTAAAAAACCAAGCTAGGGGAAAATATGTGGATACTACCAAAGAACTACCAACTGTCATCGCATTTTGTGCAGGATATGGTGGCATCGAAAGAGGACTTGACCTTGCCCGACTTGAACATCGAGTCGTCGCTTATGTGGAGATCGAAGCCTTCGCCATTGCAAACTTGGTGTCAAAGATGGAAGCCGGACTCCTACCTCCCGCACCTATTTACACGGATATTAAAACCTTCCCAGCGCATTTGTTTCGAGGAAAAGTTAGCATTCTCACTGGCGGATATCCCTGTCAGCCATTTAGTGCAGCAGGAAAGCGGCTCGGAGAAGATGACCCCAGACACCTGTGGCCACATATCAGGAGACACATTGAATCAATTAGACCTGTTCAATGCTTCTTTGAAAACGTCGAAGGACATATCTCGCTTGGACTCTCCACTGTCATCAGCGATCTGGAAGAAGATGGTTATTTCACAACGTGGGGATTATTCTCAGCGAGAGAAGTCGGCGCTCCACAAAGGAGAAAGCGTGTCTATATCATGGCCAACACCTGCGGCAAGAGACTACAAAGGAGCCAACGGTTACGAATCGACAGTACAGAAAATTGCGGATGGCAAAAGAGCGCAGATGGGCCAATTGCCAAATGCAGTAATGATAGAGAATGGCGGTCCTGGGCAACTGAACCCCGCTTGGGTAGAGTGGTTGATGGGTGTGCCAACAGGGTGGACAGAATTAGACTTTTAGGCAATGCTGTTGTACCGCAGACAGCAGCAAAAGCATATATAACTTTAACAAACAGGTGTAAGGATGAGTAAAATTGTACAGTTCCCTAAAACCACAGTTAGTCTTACTAGGCTATATTGCGATGATTGCGGTATTGGCCTTTCTTATTGGGTTGGTGATGACGATAATGCTTATGGCTTATGCAGTCGTTGTGATTTACAGCAGCCCGATGAAATTGTACTTGGCACTGAGGAGACAGAACATTGAGCGCACTAAGTAAGCAAACAGGTGGCAGTCACTACCAATTAGCAATACAGCCTATAGAGTACATATACAAAAACAGCTTAGACTACTGCGAGGGCAATGTCGTTAAGTACATCACTAGGCATGGCAGCAAGAACGGAGCTGAGGACATACGGAAAGCCATTCACTATTGTGAATTATTACTGGAGTTAGAATATGGCGAAGAAAGGTAGGAAGAAAACAACAGTCGCGCAGGAAATGGAAAAGGCAGCCAAGCTCTTGCAGCGGCTAGTAAGGCTAAAGGCGGCAGATGATAACGGCTACGCCCAGTGCGTGACCTGCGACAAGGTAGATCATTATAAACTACTTCAAGGCGGTCATTTTATACCCAGAACACGGACTATTTTCAAGTTAGCGGAATTTAATATTGCACCGCAATGTCCAGGGTGCAATATGTTCGGCATGAAACAAGCGCACTACGTTTTACGTTACCGACAATATATGGTTGATACATACGGCGAGCGCAGAGTTAAAGCGATGGAAAGAATGGCGTGGTATCCGCCAAAAAAATACGACCGCGAAGAAGTCATACAATTTGCGCGTGATCTCAAAGAGCAAATAAAAATAGAAGAATATCGTATATCAAGCTAGTGACCGTAAACTATATATAAACTTTACTTTTGGTTTAATATGACGCATGATTGCATTTCAAACACTGGAGAATGCAATGATAATCACTTATATAGTTATGGCTGTTCTAACTGTTTGCATTATGCATGGAGTTTATTTGCTGGTTAAAGATGCAGAAGTTAGGTTCCGTCAAAGACGGGAGATGAATAAAGATGCTACTAATAACAAATAGTATGCAAACCCCTGACGGGACAATTTTACATTCTAGGCATTCACATGATTATGTGGAGCATAGAGATAAAAATGGCAAACTGTATATGTTAGATGGCGGCTTGTCTTATGTTCGGTGTAGCGCAAACGGTGACGAAATTAATTTATGCGTTACAAATGAAGAGCCACACCACATTATTAGGGAAGCAATGGTTTGGGGTAGTTATGGAAAGTCAGGTGAAGATGAATTAAGATACATTAAATTAAAAGATATGTGTATTGAGCATATCAATTCATGCTTAAACACCGAAACTCGTATGCTTCCACAGTTTAGGCAAGCAATGTTAAATGAAATAGAATACCGTGAAGAAAAATCTGAATGGGAATTGTGGCAAGAATTAATGGATGAAATGTAGTATTAAACTTAACTAAAGGGGAAAGATATGTCTGTAAAGAAAATGGTAAAAGATGCACACAAATTTGCTGATCAGTTGATCGAAGAGCAAAACAATCAATCAAAATTCGTAAGTTCAATAGCTAAGTTGCACGCTTGGTCAGTGCAGCCAGTAATAACGATCAACAAAGGTTGGCTAGTTACTATAATCTTTTTGTTATTACAGTTTGTGTTTGTACCTATGGCGAATGCCGGTTGCAGTTATAAGACTGACAGTTTTGGCAACACTCGCTACAACTGCGCAGGTACTAATGGAACAATGACCACTGATAGTTGGGGGACAACAAGAGATTCACGCAGTGGAACAACTTACAAGACTGACAGCTTCGGAACTACAAGAGGTAGTGATGGATCAAGCTGGAGAACTGATAGTTTTGGCACAACTAGATACAATGATGGAACTACATCTAGAGTAGATGCGTTTGGCACTACACGATTTAGTGATGGAACAAGCTGTAAAACTGATTCATTTGGAACAACGAGATGCAACTAATGAGCGATGGTGGTAAAGGCGATAAGGCGAGACCTATGCAAATAGATAGAGATAAATTTAGTAGTAATTACGATAATATATTTGGCGCGAAAGGGAAAAAGAAAAAGAAAAAGCCGCCATATCAAAAATAGACTAAGGTTTACTCCTTGACCTTTGAAGCAGGATTGGCTCACCTGTAGTCGAAACGAGCTGCCATTTCGTGCATATAAACGAGATGGTTTACTAAATAAGGCATTTTCTTCTTTGGAAATCCTATGAAAGCAAATTACTATAAGCTAATTGAGCTTGCTGTTGACCAAGGCATAGGGTTTGGATTGAATAGAGCGTTCAAGCATACAGATGAGCCTACCAGAGAGCAGATACACGCTGAAATTGAGCGAGAAATAATGACAGCAATTTGTGAGTATCTTACATTCGATGAGTTACCTGATTGATATATCATTGCTGATATATTTCACATGAATAGATATCATTTTAAATCATATTAGAGCGCGTGTATGATGCGCGCTTAATTAATGTGAGGTTTGAAATGATTACCAGTTACATGATAGTCCTAGTAATAAGCGGCTTAATTCTTATCGCAATCCAAGACATCTAACACCCAGAACTACATTCCCAACCAAGTCCGTATAACCTTCTGATTTTGCGGTTTAAGCTCTTTAAAGTTCGGCTGTACGTTCATTCCAGATAGCACGTTAAATCGCTTAGAATCGAATTTAGAGCCTATCAAGTGCATCCATATCTCTTCCGCACGACTATTGATGTCTTTGTATTCAATATGCAGTCCTTTTATCTCCCGAAGCAAGCAATCTGCATTAGGGAAAGGTATTGGCCTGCCAATGGATTTGTATATTTCTTGTATGGGCCTGTGGATGATTAATTTCTTGGCCGGATGAGCATTTAATTTGCTACCTAAGTGAAAAATAGCGGTCTCTGAAATGCCAAATTTGCGACTTGTTGGGTAAGAATCTAACTCGGCTTGGGTATGCGTAGATATAGCATCATGTAAGCACAGTGTAGATGTAGTGGTTAGCCAGTTTGCCATCCAGGTAGTTCTACTGCGCGGCAGCCCAATGACCATAAAATCAATCATTAAAGGCTAATATGACCACAGCACTGGAACAGACTTGCGAATGTCAACGTGTACAAAAGTCTTAGCTATGCCAATGCCCGTAAAACCCATTCTAAGAGCAGTTGAGGCTATGATATACCGTTCATACCCATTACGAGCTTGAATGTCCACAGCAATGCCTTGAGCGTGCGTACCTGGCGCTCCTTTGGCAGCTTCAATGGAATGTGTCTTATCTCGGTATCCACTAGTTATATGGAATGGCATATTGCATTCATGGCGAAGCTGATCCAACTTCTCTAAGAAGAAAGGACACATATTATTTTTGCCGGTTTCTTGGCAGTTAAACTCTTCGATATTAAAGTATTGCATCTGCATTATTTTAGAGGGTTGCTTAAATAATCTAAGCCTTCCCATAAGTCCTCAATTTCTCGTGATAGTTTATTGGATTTTTTGCTAATATCTTTCATGCCGTCAGCCAGTAATTTAGATTCAGTGACTGTTGCGCTCATACCCTCAATCTTCTTTTCCAGATCATATACTTGTTTTTGTATTTCAAGTAATTGGTCTTGCTGCTCTCTGATTACATTTAAGTTGACTCCTAGCTCAGAAAGTTTACTTTTAAGTTGACTAACATCGTTGTCTGTTAGCTGCTGCTGCATTAATCCAATTGTTTTTTGCAGCGGTTTAATATCTGGTATTTCTACGGCTTCTACCGCCGTGAGTCGGCTGTACAATGAACTAGCAGTCCAAACACCACCTCCTAAAGTAGTTGCTAAACTAAATAATATGGCAATATACACACCCTTAAACGATACATTTCCGACCTTTAGCTCTGTATCTTCAAGGCTCATAATTATGCTCACAATTTATTTGTTGTACAAAGCAATCATAACCCACTTTTGTAGGACTGCCACCGTAGAACTCTGTCTGTTGTCCGTAGGCTAAAACATCAGCCTCGGTAACATAGGCATCAATACCAAAGTTATTACCGTTTACATAGACTGCTGTGGCGTTCTGGTTAGACCAAGAAACCTTAACGTATTGTTGATTAGCGTCGAACGTAATATTAGCAGTGTCAAAGGTAGTGTTATTGTTAGCTGCTCCAGTTTCTAGGAAATTTGTGGCATCCTTATTAGCTGCAACACTGAGAAATGCGCCAGCGTTTGTGCTGTGGTGTTCTATATCGTCAAGACTCTGGTTATAAGTCTGAACCTCGGCCTCTGTAATCTGTAATTGCTCAAAGTTTGTTTGAACATAATCTACAACAGCGGCTTCTTCGTTAGGAGTAGATGCTGATTCCGCTAATTCGTTTACCTTAACTACCTCAACCATGTCTATTACAACCTCTGTAAACACATCAACAGCTTCATGCATTAGCCCTAATTCGTCGTCTGCTGCATTCTCTAAAGATGTCTGAGCGTCACCATAAGGGTTATAAGCAGTAATGCCTGTAAGAGCCTGGTTGTAAGCTTGAAGTTCTTGCTGGGTTATCTTGCCAGAGTCGGCTAAACCTTGCGGGGATATAAACCCTTGATTGCTGTAACCAATTGCAGAGCCAACCATAATAGAGGCTGTGTCAATCTTGCCGACGATTGCGGCAGATGTATTTACTAGGTTATCTAGCTCATTCGATTGTGCGGAAACGCTCGCTAACACTAAGGCTATCTTCAGAAACTGTTTCATCTTCTTTTTGTCCAATGGCTAATAGTTTGTTGTAGTAATCTCTGTTAGTTTCGTAATCAGGTATATAGGTTTTAGGTTGGGTCTTCATAACTAAAAAAGCTCGCTTTCCAACTACAAGCCTGCCGTTTTGCAATAACGGGCAAGGAGTGCCAGATTCAAACATAGCTTTCCAGACCTCAACGTCTTGGCAAAGCCTGCCTATAGCAGCAACTTTCATTCCCATTTCAGCTAACATCTTAGCGTCACGCCTACGGTTACAGTTCTCATCTTCTTTGTAACGCCCAGAGCTATAGCCAATTAAACCAGTTTGCAATGACCTGGATCCGCCGCGAAGACAAGTCTCAACTCCGTTAGATATATAGCTTGGAGCAATGGCACTACCTACAGGTATTTCACTGCTACTACCTGCTCCGTTATAAGTGTTACTAGTAGATTCGTCTTGCGTGTTGTTGTTGCTATTCACTGTAGAACCATCACCATTACTGGTGTTAAGGCTACCCTCTTGCTGGTTGTCGGCAATCGAAACTACTGACAAAAACATTAATAAAGTAACAGCAAAACTTTTCACTACTTTCTCATGCCCATTATTTTACTTACACCCCTAACTCCAAAAGAGCTAGAAATGGCAATAAATAACAGGTATTGATACCATTCTGGCAGACCACCTAATGCAGTAAATCCTAACTTAACTCGGTCAATCACTGTAGTGTCATCCACAATAATAGCGTAACCAATCATAAATATAGGTATAGCTAATACTATTGTCCAGAACTCGTCTTTCCAACTTGTTGCTGAAGCATCAGCCATCTTCGATTCCCAGTGGGCATCGTTTTTAATGACTTCCATTTTGGCTTGGTGAACGGCCTGCTTTTCCTCAGCTTTGTTTTTAAAATATCCTCCAACAAGTTTAGATACCGGAGAAATTAAGCTAGTCAGATTTATCATTGCCAAGTAATCCCTGGACTGTATCAGATTCAAATATACGAATTGCAAACCATATTATTGCAAACAAAGAAGACACTGGAGGCAACCATGCCGCTAATGACAATAATGCTGTTGAACCTGCCGCTACATCTAGTATTTCCTTGCTTGAATCAACCATGATTAGAAGTCCTGCATTTCATCAATATAAGTTGCGTGTGCAGCAACAACCGCTTCGGTGTGAACTAACGAGCAAATAGCTTGAACTTGCTCGCTTTCACCTGAATAGTCATCGCCAGCAGATATTACTTTGCGGCTATATGCTGAAGAAATCTCAACGCCATCATCAGTAATTGCTGTTTTGGTGCGGATCTGTACGGCTTTAAACTCGCCAACAATTTCAATCTTATCTTCTGTCACTACTTTTTCTAATGCCATTTTCTTTATTCCTGTCTATGCCTAGAGTCCACTAGGCGTATGGTTGTTACTGCTTACGGTAGAATCAACGGTGTTAGTGTTTAAAGAACCGTCTTGGTCATTGGTGCTTTCGGCCCACACTGCACCAGATACAGCTAGGAGTAGTATGAGCCTAAACATCTTACCAAGGTGTTCCAACAGATATAGCAGGCTCTTTAGACTCTGCAATCTGACTAGCAATACTAGCTTCAATAGCATCAGCATCTACGTCAGCCTGTACCCAGCCTACTACAGCTTCTTCAGTAAGGTCTGCATAGGGTACATAGCCTTCAGCGTCTGCGTCAGGAGTAAAGCTAGCAGTGCCGTAAGAGCTACCTGAGTGTGTTACAGCGTCATCACCAGCACCTACTACTTCGCTGTCTGATGCACGCCAATGAGCTACTACAACACCGTCATCAGCGTTGCGTTCTAGGGTTGAGATTGTCCAAGTTACTGCCATTGTTTTATTCCTCTAGTGATGCGTTGTATGCACCAATAACCGCGTCAGTTT
>Ga0206128_1003565_pt1 | contig 12778 bp, 2 predicted proteins | sample Helgoland_Spring_7_FD_148601 | JGI IMG/M metagenome (GOLD analysis project Ga0206128, IMG submission 148601) | Pelagic subsurface seawater microbial communities from Kabeltonne, Helgoland, North Sea - Helgoland_Spring_Bloom_20160426_1 | ecosystem: Environmental > Aquatic > Marine > Epipelagic ...
CTCGGCTATACCGTTTCTTCAAACTCATTCCAAGTGGATATGTTTGATGGATTCGATATGGCCATGTTGGGTGATATCCATAAAAGACAAACATTTGGACCTGGTTATGAACACATTGCTTATGCTGGTTCTATGATTCAACAAAATCATGGTGAGTTACTTGAGAATCATGGATACTTACTTTGGGATATCCCAACAAGAACTTTTACAGAACATCATCTACATAATGATTATGGATTCTTAACAGTTGATGTAGTTGATGGTAAGATACCTCAATGGGTTTATGATGAAGTTGGTATAAAACTTCCAAAACATCCAAGATTAAGATTACGATTCACAAGGACTGAAGCTTCTGATATGAAAAGAAGAATAACTGAACTAAAAAAGTTATTCAAAGTTGCCGAAGTTACTGTAACTAGAACCGATACAATCGGACAATTAAAAACAAATCAAAAGGTAAACAAAAATATTGTTGGTAACGTTAAAGATGAAACGTTCCAAAACCAATTAATCAGAGATTACTTAGAAAGACAATACCTCTTAGAAGATGAGGAGTTAGATAAGATAGCAGAAATCAATTCAGAACTAAACTCACATATAGATGATTCAGATTCAATGGGTAACATTCTATGGACACCAAAACAATTTGAGTTCTCTAATATGTTCTCTTATGGAGAAGGAAACTTGATTAGATTTGATAAAGCACAAGGTGTTATGGGTATCTTTGCTCCAAACGCAAGTGGTAAATCATCTTTATTTGATGCATTATCTTTTTGTATATACGATAAAACTTCTCGTACCAATTCTTCAAAAAACATCCTAAACAATAGAAAAGAAAACTTTTATTGTAAGTTTCATTTTGAAATAGATGGAGTTTCATATTTCATCGAGAGAACTGCTAAATGGACAAGAAAGAAATCTAACCTCAAAGTAGATGTAAACTTCTGGAAAGAGGATGCTGGCGTGGTACAATCACTTAATGGTGAACAACGTAGAGAAACCAATAAAAACATTGAAAAATACTTAGGTAAATTTGAAGATTTTGTTTTAACTACTCTTTCTTTACAAGGAAACAATGCACTCTTTATAGATAAATCACAATCAGAACGAAAGGAAATCTTATCTCAATTTATTGGAGTAGATATATTTGATAAATTATATCAAAAGGCAGCAGATGAAAACAGAGATAATGCAACACTTATCAGAAAATTCAAGTCCGATGATTTTACTCAAAAACTAGCGGATATCGACGTTGATTTAAAAGAAAATAAAAACCTCTACAAATTAACGGATTTAAATCAAAAAACATTAAAAGATGAAGAAGAAGTTTTAAATAAAAAGATTATATCTCTAAATGAAAAAATCGTAAAGTTAAATGCAGATAGTGGAGTTTCAATTGAAGAACTTGAAAAACGATTAAAATTACTCGAATCCAAACGAGATACAATTCAATCGGATAAAAAATCTACACAAGATAGAATTACCCATAGAGAAGAATTACAAATCACTTTAGATGAAATCGTTGATAAATTTGATGAAGAAGAATTAGAAGCTGGTATTGGTAAATTAAAAGATTCGAAAGATAAACTAAGAGATATTGAATCTACAATTGATAAAATCAATATTAAAAAAGATTCTTTATATGAAAGAAAAGACCATTTAGATAAACACAAATATAATGAAGAGTGTGATATTTGTATGGAAAACTCTGAAACTATTCTACAACAAAAAGAAAAAGTAGAAGCTGATATATCTCAATATCAAGAGTTATTTACTGATAATGATAAGACAAGATTACAACTGATGTTGGTCATTGATTCTTTAAAAGGATATAAAGATGAATGGAAAAATTACTTAGAGGCAAAAGAAAAAGAAGATAAGATTGATAGAGAGATATCACAACTTATTAACAAGTTATCAACAATTGAAACTGAGGAATTACGAAATAAACAACAAATTACCCAACAAGAACAACTTATAAAAGAATATTATAAGAATGAAAAGCAAATTATAAAGAACAAAGAGATACGAACTGATATTCAATCGGTAAGAGAAAAACTGAATGTTACTAAAGAAGATTTGAGAAAAGTAAATACAGATGTTCTTAAATTAAATGGTAAAGTATCAGCATTACAGAACCAAAAGGAAACTATTGAAGATAGAATTCAAGAAGTAAAAGGATTAGAAGAACAATCTAAATTATTTGATTTCTACTTAAATGCTCTTTCTAAAGATGGTGTTTCGTATGAATTGATTGAAAAATCTCTACCGATGATTGAGGGTGAGGTAAACAATATTCTTGCACAAATTGTTGAATTTGGAATGCAGTTAGAAATGGAAGGTAAAAACATTAACGCTTATTTAGTGTATGGAGACCAGAGGTGGAGTTTGGAAATGTGTAGTGGAATGGAAAGATTCATTAGTGGTTTAGCAATCAGAGTTGCGTTAATTAATGTATGTAACCTACCAAGACCCAATTTCCTTGTCATAGATGAAGGATTTGGTACTTTAGATAGTGAGAACTTACAATCCCTTTTTATGTTATTCACATACCTTAAAACTCAATTTGATTTCGTAATGGTGATATCACACATTGACTCGATGAGAGATGTTTCTGATGGATTGATTGAGATTAAAAAAGAAAACGGATTCTCAAATGTTAAGTTTTAGAAACTCTTAAAACATTTTTAGGTTTAGGTTGAGTAATTCTTTGTTTTATCAATCGTTCAATTAATCCTGCTTTAGAATACCCATTCTCACAACAGTAATCGTGTAATTCCTTATATAACTCTCTTTTAACTTGTATTGTAGTGTATTTTCCCATAATCTATATAATTCTATATAATATATATTTATAAATATATTTAGATAATATTTATATAAGAAAACAAGGAATCTTATATGGCTATTATTAAAAAATTCGCACCCTTTCAGAACCTATCAAACTTTGAAGTATTTGAAAATGATACTTTACCAAATTCTGAATACTTCAAAATCACAGAATTAAAAGAAACATTTACAGGTGGTAAAAATGGTTTTTTAATCGAAGGGTCTGAATATCTAAAAGAAACATCAGAAGTAAAAATAGAAATTCTTGATGTTGAGGGAAATCCAATATATTTCGAACCAGGTAAAGGTGCACCTGAATATTACGAAGGAAACTCTACTTTAGTTTCTATTCATGTATATGATGATACTCCAATTGGTATTGGTAAAATTACTATATTAGGAGAATTAAAAAACTTTATTGGTCAAGATGAAGTTTCAACACCAATTCCTTTAGACTGGGATGGTATTTACAATGTTAAGTGGGAAAGAGAGATACAGGTAAATAAAAACATTGCAAACGAAACAATTGTAAGATTTTATAAAAGACCAATCGTAACCATATCAGAAATTGTAAAACCAATATTTAGTAAAACAATAAATGATACAACAGATACTGGTAATGTAAATGGATTTCCACTACAACCACCATTAGGTCAAAATTTATCAGAATGGAGAGCAGGAACAAATTATTTATTACAAAGAACTTCTGGTACATGGGATGCTGATGTTGATGAAAATATTATATCGATTCCATCACTAAATTATAATTCAACAATTATTGAAGTTTTAAACGATACGGATGTAATAGTTGATATACCCCACACCGATACAAATGGTAATGTTGCAAAGTTTTCATCAGAAGCATTTTCAGTATCATACCAAGATATAGAAAATGAAACAATAGGAGAAACTTCAATAACAGGTTCTTTTGCTAAGATAGATATTAAACAATTAAAAACTTTTGTTGGTGATGTTGCCAGAGTTAAAATATTTAGAAAATCTAGAAATGCTGTTGGAGATTTTGCTTTCGTTCAAGAAGCTAAATTAGAATCTCAAGAATTATTAAGAGATGTAACTACAACAACAGATACAGAAGTTTTTTATGGAAAACTAACAAATGATAATATTTCAAACTATTGGGTAAGTTCTTCAAATGACCATCCAATATCAGTAGATTCATCTGTATTATTTAAAGCAGTTCATATTGATTATAATAATGATAGTGGGAGTGTTCAGCAATTTATAACATCTCGTTCAATAGAAGTATCAAATGATGTAGAATATACATTAAATTTTAAAACTTTATTAAGTGGTTCAATAGATGATACAAATAAATCTGTAAGAGCATTTTTCAGTTCATCAGAGTTTACACAAGATTTCCTAACAGTAAGTGGTTCTGCAATATATCAATCAAAACAAGATATATCTCAAAACATAATATCAACAAATACTGGTAGTGCTAATTTGGTGTTTGAAGTTCAAGGTGATGATTGGTATATTTCAAATATATCTTTAAGAAACGCACAAGATACATCATTCTCACCAGATGAGTTTACTATTATACAAGATATACCAAGAAAAACAGCAACAGAAACATTCGATTTCAGATTTGAATTTTATGATGTAAATAATAATTTTATACCAGTTGATGTTTTAGCAACAAAAGAATTTGATGGTGGTAATGATTTTCCAACGAGTGGTAAATTATTCACTTTTGAATCAGATAGAAACGCATTTAGATTTTCAAGTGGTTCTATTGGAAATCCACCATTTCAACAAATACAATTTAAAACATCACAACAAAACTTAACAGGTTCAGTAACATTCGCATCTTCTGCATTTGATGAAGATGGTAATTATATAGACCCAAGTTCTTATGGTGGTGATTATCCTGGTGGTTTAACAAGTATTACTCCAGCAGGTTCTATAATTACAATAGCAAACTTTAGTGGTAGTGAAGCTGATGTTGTAGTTGGTTCTATTATTTATACTGCTTCACTAGATGGATTAGAAGAATTTGAAACGGTGTATAGATTAGAGGATGGTGATAATGCACCTCAACTTATAGTAACTTCTAATGCAAATCAATTTATATACGAACCAACAACTCTTTCACCAAAACCAAGTGGACAAAGTATAACTGTAAGAGCACAGAGAAAAAACCTAGCATCTTTAGTTACTCCTATTGAAGTTAATAGTGGTAGTAATAACCCTGGTTTAACATTCATAGATACCGTAAATGGTATAGATACCTATACAATTTCTGCAACAGAATTTTCTGAATCATTTTCAGCCAACTCCTTTGATGAAGTAACTTATGAGTTTACAGGTTCTGATGTATTTGGAAATGAACAATCAGATGAAATTACTTTATCTAAGGTAGTAAACTTTGATGCAGTTTCACTTGTACTTTCAAATGAATCAACAGCTTTTCCAGCAAAATCAACTGGTGAAGTTTTAGGAGATTTAACACCATCAAGTGGTTCGGTGCAGATGTTTATTGGAAGTAATCAAATTACACACGATGATGAATTGGGTGGTAGAACTAAAAATACATTTAATATAACCTCATCTATTGGAGATAATGTAACACCAACTGATACAACTCCAAATACTGCTAATTACTCTATATCAGCATTTGAAACTGCAAAAGATAGTGGTTCGCTAACACTTACAATAGATTATTTAGCAGGAGATAATTCTACAACACAATCGTTTCAAAAGATTGTATCTTATACAAAATCTAAAAAGGCAGTACCAACTGTTTTAACTAAAATATCTCCATCAACACAAACAATTAATTCAAGTTCATTAGGATATGATAGTCCACAAACAATGGAAGTAATAGTACAAGAAGGTGGAGATGAATATACATTTGATAGTAGTAATCTAAGTGGTGGTGGTGATGTACTTGCACAAAAGTTTAATATTAATAGTTTATTTGTAGATTCTGGTTCAATTACTAATTCGGATAACATTTTAACATTTGGTTCACTAACCTCATCTTTTAATAGTATAATAGGTTCTGCATCATTAGATTATGTAGATTCGGAAGGAACATATGTAACTGGTAAAAAAGTAAGATTTGATTTAGCAGTTTCAAAGATTGGAGTTGATGGTATAAATGGTGCAAGTGGTTCTAATGCAAGAGCAGTATCTTTATCTTCAACAAAATATGCAATAGTATATGATGGTGATGGTAATTTATTTCCAGCAAATCAAGATTTTACACTTAGTGGTTCTGCACAAAACTTTAATACACCAGAATTTCAATTCTTAAGTGGTGGAGCTGAAATACATCCATTTTCAACAACATCGGAAGTAATCATATCAAGTTCAGGATATCCACAAAGAGGAGATACTAGTTTATTCGAAGTAAGAGTTAGGGAACAAGGTGGTTCTGATATTGGAGTGTTTGATAATATAGATGTATTTGCAGTACAATCGGGTTCAGATGCATTTACCGTATTCTTAACAAACGAAGCCCATGTATTCTCTGCAACATCTGAATCAGTAGTAACAAGTGATTTCCAAGATGGAGCATTTGAAACACGATTCTTTAGGGGAGCAGACCAATATAATTTCGGTACAAGTGGTAAAACATATAGTATATCTGCAACTTCTTCAAGTATAGAATTAATACAATCAACAAATAGTAATCAACGAGTATTCACTCCATCATCAATAACTGCAGATAGTGGTAGTGCAACAATTACAGTAACAGATAATAATACAGGCCAAACATTTGATAAAAAATATTCATTTACACTATCTAAAGAAGGTTTAGTTGGTGAAAGAGGTGCTGATGGTATAAATGGTGCAAGTGGTTCTAACGCAAGAGCAGTATCTTTATCTTCAACAAAATATGCAGTAGTATATGATGGAGATGGAACATTGTTCCCAACATCACAACCATTTACATTAAGTGGTTCACAGCAAAACTTTTCAAACCCACAATTTCAATTTTTACAAAATGGAAGTGATATATCAAATGGATTCGGTTCAGTATCAGAATTAGTAATACCAACAGATACAGGTTCATTACCAACTGCAGGTGGAGCAAATTTATATGAAGTAAGAGTTAGAGAAACAGGAGGAAGTTGGGATGATTTTAATGTACTTGATAACATTGATGTATTTGGAGTACAATCGGGTTCAGATGCATTTACAGTATTCTTAACAAACGAGGCTCATGTATTCTCTGCAACATCTGAATCGGTAGTAACAAGTAATCTTTCAGATGGTTCATTTGAAACACGATTCTTTAGAGGAGCTGACCAATACAACCTTGGTACAACAGGTAAAACATATAGTATATCTGCAACTTCATCAAGTATAGAATTAACACAATCTACAAACAGTAATCAAAAATTATTTACACCAACTTCAATAAGTGCAGATAGTGGTAGTGCAACAATTACAGTAACAGATAACAATACAGGTCAAACATTTGATAAACAATATTCATTTACACTATCCAAAGAAGGTTTAGTTGGTGAAAGGGGTGCTGATGGAGCAAATGGAGCAAGTGGTTCTGATGCTAAGGCAGTATCACTATCATCAACGAAATATGCAGTAGTATATGATGGAGATGGAACATTGTTCCCAACAGACCAAAACTTTAATTTATCAGGTTCATCACAAAACTTTACAAATCCAGAATTTCAATTCTTAAGTGCGAGTGCAGTATTACACGATTTTGCATCAACATCAGAAGTTACTATTTCAAGTTCTGGTTATCCTGAAGCAGGAAACGCTACTTTATATGAAGTAAGGGTTAGAGAGAATGGTGGTTCTTATGAAGGTGTATTTGATAACATTGATGTATTTGGTGTTCAATCGGGTTCTGATTCATTCACAACATTTTTAACTAATGAAGCCCATGTATTTTCAGCAAACTCAGATGGAGTAGTAACATCTACATTAGCAGATGGTTCATTTGAAACAAGATTCTTTAGAGGAGCACAACAGTATAATTTCGGTACAAGTGGTAAATCGTATAGTGTTTCGGCTACATCATCAAGTATTGAATTAACTCAATCAACAAATAGTAATCAACGAAAATTCACACCAATTTCTGTATCTGCAGATAGTGGAACTGCATCTATTATATTAACTGATAATAATACAGGACAAACTTTTCCAAAAACTTATACATTTAGTAAATCTAAAAAAGGTGCACCTGTAACAACGATTGCAGCATCACCACAATCACAAACTATTACAAGTGGTAGTGGAGGTATAGGAACACCAACAGATGTAACAATAACAGTAAATGAGGGTGGAAGTGATTATGGATATGATACTGCAGGAGCAATACCTGCAAATAAGTTTAGAATTACTGGTGTAACAAATGCTACAAATAATAATGATGGAACAATTTCACCAGATACTCCAATAAGTTCAACTCCTGTTACTGGTGTTGCTACTATTAGTTACACCAATTCAGAGGGAACTGCATTTACAAGTAAAACAATTCCATTTGATGTAGGTGTTGCAGGATTAGGAGATACAGGTGCAGCAGGTTCAGCGGGTTCTGATTCTTTATCTATAAAATTAACCGCATCTCAATATGCTGTTTTATATAATGGACTAGGAACTAAAACTGCAGTTGCTATAACTTTAACTGGTACTCATCAAAACTTTTCATCACCCCAATATAGATTTTTAGAAAATGGTACAGAAAGACAATCATGGAGTACAACAAGTACATACGCAATACCAGATTCACAAGAAGCAGCTGCAAATTCAACTGACCTTTGGAGAGTAGAAGTAAGAGAAGGTGGTAGTGGTACTTATGCTGCATTTGATGAAGTAAATATTTATGGATTAAAACAAGGAACTGATGGTGAAGCTGGAGACCCTGGTACTGCTGGTGCTGATTCATATACTGTAATTTTAACAAATGAATCACATACACTTCCAACTACAAACACAGGTACGGTAACTTACACAGGTTCAGGTACATCAATTATTGTTTATAAAGGTTCTACTGAACTTAATAGTGTAACATCCACACCAGGTACAAATGAATTTAAAGTTACAGTTACATCAGATACTAATATAACAGTTGGTTCACAAACTGTAACTGGTAATCCAGCGGTATTTGGTGTTGCAAGTGCGTGTAATGCTAATACTGCTAATATTCTATTTAGTATTAATATTGAAAATGAAAAAACTATTCCTAAAATACAAAGTTTTAGTAAATCAATAGAAGGTGCTGATGGTGGACCTGGTGGACAAGGAGATAATGGAAGAAGAACTGCAACAGGTATGGTTCATTACAATACTGTATCTTCTACTACTCCAACTGGTCCTGATGATGGTACAACTACCTTTACATTTAGTACTGGTGTAATGAGTGGTATGAGAAGTGGTTGGCAAATGGGAGCACCACAATATGCAGCTGGTAATAGTAACAAATATTGGTATGCAACTTTTACTTCCTTAGAAGAAACAAGTTTAAATGGTACTGCCGTTAATGGTAATAACGATTTTGGTGCAGTAACCCAAGCCATTGGATTTAGTGGTTTAGTAACATTTACTGCAGGAAATTCTGAATCAATTGATAATGGTGATGGAGATTTATTATCATTTGGTACTGCAGGTACAACTAAAATTCATGGAGATAATATTGCAACAGGTCGAATTATATCTACAAATTATGTAACTGGTTCTGGTGATGGATTTACAAATACTGGTACATTATTTGATTTAGATAATAGTACATTGGCATCTCCAAAATTTAAGATAACAAGTGTTGGTGATGCAGTTTTTCGAGGAACAATTGATGGTGGAAATCTAACAATAGGAACTGGAAGTTTTACAGTAAGTCCCGATGGAGCCGTGAATGCAGACAATGCAACCATACAAGGTAACGTTACTGCTAATGTTGGAACAATTGGTGGATTTGCACTATCTACTAATTCATTAACAAATACAAGTAACACAATACAACTTGTAAGTTCAGCTAATCCAGTTATTAAATTACAAAATAGTTCTAATGAAGATAAATTGATTCTAAGTACTGCTGCAGCTCTAACTCCTATTGGTGGAACATTTTCTGGTCTAGTGATTGGAGTAAATGCAACTACTGTAAATTCACAAACAACTCTAGCAACTGTTAGTGGAACAACTGGTGGTGCATCAAATACTAATACAAATCTTAGTAGTGGAACTGCTACAAGATTTCCAAACACAGGTACTATTAGTGCAGCAGCAGATGGTCTTACTTTAACTGGAGTAATTACATTAGATAACCACACAGGTACGAACCTTGAAATTGCTAGAACTACTATAAGTCCAGGGGCTGGTAATGCCCTAATTTATGCAGCTTTATCATATAGATATGGTGTTCAAATATTAAAAAATGGTAGTACATTAATTACTACAAACTCTACTCCAATAGAAACTGTGGTATTTGGACCTGGGTCCACTACCCCATCAACAGTACTATCACATCCTGCAGGTGCTGAAACCTTTAACTATTCATTTACAGTTGAAGATGGTGCATTTTACGAATTTAAAACTTTTGTTGATTATATAAATGTTTATGCAGATTTTAATCCAGACCCAATTTTGAATCGTAGTAATACCATTAAAATGAGACTTAATACTCCTAAGATAACTGCAGCTACTGCAACATTATCAGCAGCAGGGTCAGTATCATTTGCAGAAATAAATCAAGGTGGTATTCAAATAATAACGAGTGCAATAAAATCTGTAAAAAGTGAATTTACAAACCCTGATGCATTTTCAGTAACAGGTTCACTTTCAGCAACTGGTAATATTACTGCATTCGCTTCTTCAGATAAAAGGTTAAAAGATAATATAGAACTTATACAAAATCCTCTTATTAAGGTAAATAAATTAAATGGTGTTACTTTTGATTGGAAAGCTGGGTTTAATGATGTTCATAATTTTAAAGGACATGATATTGGGGTAATTGCACAAGATGTAGTACCTATAATACCCGAGATTACAAAATTAAATGAAATCAATGGTTACTATGGGGTAAAATACGAAAAACTAACTCCTTTATTAATTGAAGCAGTAAAAGAACTTGCAAATAAAATTGAAAAATTAGAAAACAAATTAAAAGATAAAGAATAATGGCATTACCAGCATCAGGAGAAATATCAATGTCAATGATTAACCTAGAAATAGGGAATACTGCAATTACTCAGATAGATTTTGAACAGATTGCTCTTGAATATAATTTAGAAGGACCTAATTATAGTGATGGAACCATAGGTCTTTCATTGGGTGAGTTATATGGATTAAATCCTGCAGCTGGAGATTTTATTTTTTCTGATGCATATGGAACACCAAGTGACTCAGGTTGGACTATCTTTAATTATGGAGCTATTGATTTTAGTCCAACACCAGATGAAGGTACTAATAGTACTATTGATGGTTTAAATCCATTCACTTGGCGTAGTACAACATATACAAAAGTATTTACTCCTACTACACAAACGGCAACTGTTGTTGTTGATATTCCCCAATACGATACTTTAAATCAAGAATATAATAACTATCCAGGTACAGTAAGTGGTACGATTTCCACAATACAACCAGCGTATAATTTAGCAAGTGCTGATGTAAGTACACAACTTTATAGTGTAAAATCTCAAACGGGAGAGGCTATTTGGAGTGTGGGTAGTGACCAGCCCGGCCCGGGTTCTGTAACTCAAAATTTTACAAAATCAAGTCCGAATATAACAACAAATTTACCTGCAGGACAAGTAGGAATTTCTGCAACAAATTATGGTATATTAAGTAATACAAATAGTTCCCAAACAAGAACAGTAAATTTTTCAATTGGAGTTCCAGATGGTGCACCTGATGGTGTGAGTGGAAATCAATATGGAAACGTAGGAAGTACTATTACAAAAACATCTGCTACGGTAACTCAATATTCATCTGCTTCAATAGAAGCTGGAATTGGAAGTGGTAATGTAATCGAGAGTGATGCAGGATTAGGTTCTATTACTTTTGATTACGATGACGATAGTTGGAGTGATGCTAAAAAATTAGATATAGATATTATTACCGGCTATAGTCCAAGTACTATGCCTTGGGCTATTACAATATTTTCTGGTAATGTTTCCAACGATGGTACTGGTGGAAGTGGACCAGGACCTGGTACGTTAAAAGTTGCTACAGCAGATGCAAACCCACAACAATATCAGTTAACAGGAACTGGTCCTGTTTCTAGCTATAGTTCTAATATTAAGGTACACCCAACTACACAAAATACAACTAGTGCTCAAATTCAACATTATCTTATGGTTACAACAACTGGTAATGGTGATTCACCTGGTGGAATATTTTACATCAATGTAAATCAAAATCCTAATATCACATTTAATACAAATGTTGCAACTAATAGTGTTATTACACTTGCTAATACGATTGATAGTTCTAATGTGATACTTACAACACAATTAGGATATCAAGCAGAAATTACAGGTAGTGGATTTAGTGTATATGATGGCGATAATGCTCAATCAGCTACACCTGGTAATGAAATTACTGGAAATGTATCAGCTCCATCTAATACATTTACAATTAATTCAACTGCAAATACAGGACCTGCAAGAAGTGGAACATTTAACTTATGGGCATCATCATATGATTATCTTATTAAAACATTTATTATTCAACAAGCAGCAGGTCCTCTTAATGATAAATTATATACGAATATTGGTGGTAGTTGGATTGCAACTTTGTTTAGTACGTTCCCATACACAATTCAACAATCAGCAACTAGTCCATTTGCATTCCCAACAACCTCTTTTGGATTTGCAGTCAAAACAGATTATGTAGATTCATATTCTGTTAGTATAGATAGTGATGATTATTTAGATATTGGATTAACTAGTACAGGTGGTAGTACAACTCTTAGCAACATTGATACACAAACAACTACTCCAAGTTCTGAACA
>Ga0206128_1003568_pt1 | contig 12770 bp, 9 predicted proteins | sample Helgoland_Spring_7_FD_148601 | JGI IMG/M metagenome (GOLD analysis project Ga0206128, IMG submission 148601) | Pelagic subsurface seawater microbial communities from Kabeltonne, Helgoland, North Sea - Helgoland_Spring_Bloom_20160426_1 | ecosystem: Environmental > Aquatic > Marine > Epipelagic ...
TGCTGATGCTCATTTGACCAATAATCACATCGTTCCGGAATGGTGTGTCTCATATGAGCTACATCTGACCCTAAACTTTAGGAGGCTTTCACAAGCCTCCTTTTTTTGCATCACGAAAAGGACTAGTAGAAGGGCCTAGCTAAATCTTCAGAAATTGCCTATGCCTGTTTATATCTCTCATCTCAACAGGCAGCCTATTTTTACGGGGCTTCGCTTGGAGTAGATGGTGGCGGTGAGGTGCCTGTGTTTCTTGATCTAGCTTACTAATAGAGCTTTATGTTAGAAAGCATCTAGGCCACATAATATCTATTTAGTGATTGATATGATCTTTTTAGCAATCTATAGTCTGTTGAAAAACTGCTTTTCGATTAATGACAATAATAGCTAAGGGGATTCAATGTACGCAGAGAAATATGCACAACAATGTCCAGACCGGCCCGCGTTCATTATGGCGTCTACTGGAGTCAGCGTTTCATACAAAGAGTTTGAGGCGCGATCGAATCGTTTAGCGCATTATTTACAGTCCCAAGGACTTGTTGCTGGTGACCATTACTCAATGTTCATGGAAAACAATGAGTATTATTTGGAGATTTGTGGCGCAGGTGAGCGATCAGGTCTTTTCTACACCTGCATTAATTCCTATCTTACGCCAAGTGAGGCGGCTTACATCATTAATAATTCAGAATCTAAAGTGTTATTTGTGTCACCCGCTAAACTTGAGGTGGCAGTTGAGGCTTTGGCTGAATGCCCCAATATTGAGATAGTGTTAGTGGTCGATAGTGACAATTCGAGCCTACCTGAGGGTATGGTTAGTTATTCTCAAGCTATTGAAGCGCTCCCGTCTATTCCGATTGATAAACAGTTGCTAGGGCACTCCATGCTTTATTCATCAGGCACTACTGGGCGGCCTAAGGGCATTATTCGACCTTTGTCAGGTCAGGCCCCAGATAGCATATTACCTGTATTTCAGTTCTTGGAGGGCATATTAGGGTACCGAGATGATATGGTTTATTTGTCGCCCGCACCCTTATACCATTCGGCACCCCAGGCAGCGATCAATTTGGCGATTCGGCGAGGCGCTACGGTTGTCATTATGGAGCGTTTCGATCCCGCTGAGTATCTTCGGTTAGTTGAACATTATCAGGTGTCTCACTCACAACTGGTGCCCACAATGTTTAGCCGTATGCTAAAACTTAGCGATGAGGAGAGGCAGCAATACGATTTATCATCTATGGAGTTTGCAGTGCATGCGGCTGCTCCATGCCCTGAGATAATTAAGCGGCAAATGATTGACTGGTGGGGCCCGATTATCCATGAGTACTATGGCGCCACAGAAGGACTTGGTTTTGCAGTTTGCGATTCCCATGAATGGTTGGCACATCCAGGCACTGTTGGGAAAGTTGTCGCGGGTGAGCTGTCTGTTCTAGATGATGAAATGAATCCTTCACCCAAGGGCGAACCGGGAACGCTTTGGTTTGCCAATGGCTCAGAATTTCGTTATTTCAATGACCCAGAAAAGACTGCTGAGGCCACGTCCCCTAGCGGTGAAATGACTACGGTAGGTGATGTGGGCTATGTGGATGAAGATGGCTTTCTATTTTTGACAGATCGCAAAGCTTTTATGATTATTTCCGGCGGTGTGAATATCTATCCTCAAGAGAGTGAAGACCTCTTAATTTCGCACCCTAAAGTCGCTGATGCTGCTGTATTTGGTGTGCCTAATGCTGACTTTGGCGAAGAGGTCAAAGCAGTGATTCAACCAATTGATGGTATAACAGGTGATCAGTCGTTAACCGAAGAGCTGCTGCAGTATCTTGGCAAGCATTTGTCGAGGCAGAAAGTACCCAGATCTATTGACTACCAACTAGAGCTACCGCGATTACCCACAGGAAAGCTCTATAAGCGTGCACTTAGAGATAGTTATTGGGATGAAGGATAGAAATACGTATGGAGATTATTTTTGAACGACACCTGCGATCAGTTTTAAAAAGCCAATAGTATTTATAATTTTGTGTGTCGTTACAATTAAACAGGGTGATTCAACATATCAAACTAAATTACTCAGCGAGGGGATAGTATGGGTCCATTGTCAGGTAAGACTGTTATTGAATTTGCTGGGCTAGGGCCAGGACCCTATGCGGGAATGATGCTAGCAGATATGGGGGCCAAGGTAGTTCGTGTAGAGCGACCTGGCGGTCAGATGATGACTGCGGGAGTCAATCCTAAATATGACGTTCACAATCGAGGCAAGAACTGCATCTGTATCAATATGAAGTCTGCTGAGGGAATTGCCTGTGCAAAAAAATTGATTGGTACAGCAGATGCCCTAATTGAGGGCTATCGGCCAGGTGTGATGGAGAAACTCGGTCTGGGACCCGATGTCTGTTTAGAAATTAACCCAAAGTTAGTTTATGGGAGGATGACTGGCTGGGGTCAAACAGGACCTTTAGCTAATGCGGCGGGACATGATATCAACTACATTGCTCTTACTGGGGTCTTGCATGCAATTGGGCGCAAAGGAGAGAAACCTGCGATTCCACTAAATGTTGTAGGTGACTATGGCGGTGGTGGCATGATGCTGGCCTTTGGTCTTGTTTGTGCATTGCTTGAGACTCAGCAGTCTGGGCAAGGGCAGGTCGTCGATTGTTCTATCGTAGATGGCGTCGCAAGTTTGATGGGCTTCTTCTATTCTCAATTACAGGCAGGAATAGGGTCTGATGAGCGTGGGGGTAATATGCTGGATTCTGGTGCATTCTTTTATGATGTTTATGAAACCAGCGATGGAAAATACGTTTCCATTGGATCTATTGAACCCCAGTTTTTCAGGGAGCTAGTGACTCTATTAGAGTTAAGTGAGTCTGAAAGTGCGGAATGGATGCAGAATCAATGGGCAATAAAAACATGGCCTCAGATGGCGGATAAACTCGAAGCCCTCATAAAAACCAAAACGAGAGATGCCTGGTGCGACATATTTGAAGGATCAGATGTATGCTTTGCGCCTGTTTTATCCATGGCGGAGGCCCGAAAACATCCACACAATGTTGCACGGGGAACCTTTATAGATGATGGCGATGTGTGGGAGCCAGCTCCAGTTCCGCGCTTTTCTCGGACCAATGCGGAGGCAGGCTTTAGGGCAGTCGCTATAGGAGCAGATAGTCAAGCGGTACTGTTAGAGATTGGATATAAACAAGATGAGATAGATGCCCTATTAGACAATGGTGCAATTGCTTAATTGAAGTTTATAGTCTTGTTGGACGATGATTGAAATCTTGGTGATCCGCATATTAACGATTGGGCTCCTGCCTTGAGAGCAGGACATTGTCAGTAGATTCGGAGACTTGATGGAAACCTCTATGACGAAATTTCTAGGTTTCGTTATTCCGTTTTTCTAACAGCCCATCCTTTTGCGAACTACATTGAAAAGCATAATTTATAAACTGGGCTGAGCTATATCCCTTTTTTGCTGCAAAATTTTCACATTATGGGTCGAAGTGACACATTTAGCTCATCTCTAAACTTTGTACAGTCGCCAGTGAGTGCGTAGCCTACCAGCTCGCCTTCTGGTGTCTTAAACACAGCTTTGACTCCCTTAGGGCTCTCTATATCTATATGCCACTGCCCATCAGTTTTAGGCGGAGGTGAGACAGTTACAGGGAACAAGGTGGTTTTAATAATCACGGGCATAGTGCCGTAATAGACTTGCTGTTCATCCCCATTAATCGTTGACGCTAATTTCTTGGCGCCTTCGACCAGTGGCGCTACGTAAAACAATAGATGTGTATCTACCTCTGCGCAATCTCCAAGAGCATAGATATTATTCGCACTTGTTTTGAGGCTTCTATCGGTGATAATACCTCTGTTGGTTTGTAAACCTGCCTCTTTAGCCAAAGTAAGGTCTGGTCGCACACCAACAGCCGATAGGACAATATCTGCATTTACTTCCTTACCGCTGGCAAGGGTTGCTTTGATGCCTGTTCCTTGAGTTTCAATTTTCTCTACAACGGTTTCAAAGTGGAACTGGACGCCGGCATTTTTAAGAGCATTCTTAACTGAATCTGAAGCGGCTTTTGGCATCAGAGTGCCCAGAACTGAGGGTAGAGGATCAACAACTGTAACTTCATATCCACTTTGAATGAGATCATTGGCATACTCTGATCCAATAAGACCACCACCAATTATAAGCACGTGCTTTTTTCCTTCCATGGCTTGACGAAAAGTTGAGTAGTCCATCAAATTATTAATGGAATACACTGATTCCAATCCATTGCCGGCGATTGGTAATTCAATGCACCGGGCCCCCGTAGCCAGAACGAGTTTTGCGTATTTCAGCTTTCCACTCGTTGTTTCAACAACTTGATTATGTTCATCAATAGATTTTATAGAGCTAAATGTCTGTATTTCGGCCCTAAGTTCCAGAGCCATCTCTTCAGCCGTGGCTGTGGCTAACTGATCTGGGCTTTTATTGGTGTGATACCCCGTAGAGATAGCGGGTTTATAGTACATACGCCCATCATCACTCGTGATCATAATCAAAGGTGTCGTTGTATTTAGCTTTCTGTACTCCCTTGCAAGGTTATATCCAGCAAGACCAGTGCCCACAACGATGACAGGTAGCTGATCTTGATCAATCAACTCCAAAGTGTCAGTTGTTTTAACTTTACTTTGTGCACTCTCAGGTGCACTAACAGCAATCATCTCAAAATCTTGTTTACCCACCCCACAGTCTGGGCATGTCCAGTCGTCTGGGATATCCACCCATCGGGTACCTGGTAAAATATCATCATCCGGCCATCCTTTAGATTCGTCATAGACCCAGCCGCAGATAATACATTCCCAAATCTGGAATGGTTCGCCTGAATTTGTAAAGGTTGGAGCCTCTCCCGGTGCTTCTTTTATAATCGTTGATGATTGATCAGCGGAGGGAGTGATCGGAGCGGTAGAAGCAGCAGAAGTAGGGGTCGGAGTCGGAGATGGGCCAGTATTAACCATCTCAAAATCTTGTTTTGAAACGCCACACACTGGGCAGGTCCAATCTTCAGGAACATCTTCCCATCGCGTACCGGGAGCGATGCCATCCTCAGGGCAGCCAAGAGACTCATCGTATAACCAGCCGCAGATTATGCACTCCCAAATATTAAAGGTATTCATGTTCGTTCCTTTGACCCAATTTAAGACGCATTTTACATAGATAAATGGGTCAAGTTAAAGCTATCTTAAGTTTGTAAACCTATGATTAAGGCTACTCAAATAATGTTGTTTAGCCAAGTTTTGACTCTGTTTCAAATTAAAAGCTAAACGTATGTGTTACTGGAGCTCTTCTATGAACAAATTAGAACTGATCTGCCGGAAACTATGAAATATAATTATCAAAATTTCTGAGTAGTTCGAAGAAGAGTTAACCTACTTATCTATGCCTAACAGTTAGTGGAAGTTTAATGATTTTCTGCCGTTTTGGCGCCCCCAGGAATGCGAATATTATCCACTAGTGCTTGGACAGTTGCTGGCGGCTTAGCAGTCAGGTGACTGATTGTCATGGCAATCACAAAATTCAGTAACATGCCTATGGCGCCAATACCTTCTGGAGAGATACCCCATAACCAATACTCTGCACTGTTGAGTTCTGGCGCAACAAATTTGAAGTACGCTATGTAAGCAAAGGTAAATACTAAGCCTGCTAGCATTCCCGAAATAGCACCCTCTTTGTTGGCGCGTTTGGAGAAGATACCCAAAAGTAACGCTGGAAAAAGGGATGCAGCGGCAAGGCCAAACGCAAAAGCAACGACTTGGGCGACAAAGGCGGGAGGATAGATGCCAAATAGCCCGGCGATAGTGACCGCAACGGCTGCCGCTAAGCGGGCATAGAGCAATTCCTGTTTCTCAGTTATTCTTGGGAGGAGGGTCTGTTTAAGTAAGTCATGAGAGATTGCGCTTGAAATAACCAGTAGCAGCCCAGCAGCCGTTGATAGAGCGGCGGCCACGCCACCAGCGGCAACAAGAGCAATCACCCAGCCGGGCAAGCCTGCAATCTCAGGGTTGGCCAGCACCATAATGTCTCGGTCGATATAGACTTCGTTGGCAGACTCAGTGGATTTATTATTTAACAGTCGCTCGCCATGACTACCACGAGTGCCATCAACATCGAATATCGGTTTCGCAGGTGATAATGCGGCACCAGCGCCATATTGCATAACGCCGTCATCATTTTTATCTTGCCAGGCGATTAACCCTGTATTTTCCCAATTACCAAACCATTCTGGAGCTTCATCATAGGCGGTATTATGGACTGTATCGACTAAATTAAGACGTGCAAATGAGGCCACCGCCGGAGCAGTAGTATATAAAATGGCAATAAATACAAGAGCATAACCTGCGGACAAACGCGCATCAGACACCTTGGGTACCGTGAAAAAGCGCACCAAGACGTGAGGGAGTCCAGCCGTGCCAAACATTAGGGCTGCGGTAATTGCAAAAACATCAATGGTTGATTTGCTACCGGCGGTATAGGCACTAAAACCAAGGTCTAACAATACGCCGTCGAGCTTTTGCAACACTGATAGACCTGAACCATCAGTAACCTCAGCACCAAAGCCCAGCTGAGGAATGGGGTTGCCCGTGATCATGATAGATATAAAGATTGCTGGCACCATGTAAGCAAAAATCAGAACACAATACTGAGCTACCTGAGTGTAGGTAACACCCTTCATACCACCAAGTACGGCATACATAAAAACAACAGCCATACCAATTATCACACCGGTATTCACTTCTACTTCAAGAAACCGAGAAAAAACAATGCCCACGCCACGCATCTGGCCAGCAACATAGGTAAAGGAAACGAAGATCAAACAAACCACCGCAACAATGCGTGCAGCCTGGGAGTAGTAGCGCTCGCCAATAAAATCAGGAACAGTAAAGCGTCCAAATTTACGTAAGTAGGGCGCTAGAAGAAGTGCCAGCAGGACGTAGCCACCTGTCCAACCTAATAAGTAAACCGAACCATCGCGACCAATAAATGAAATGATGCCTGCCATAGAGATAAACGAGGCAGCACTCATCCAGTCGGCAGCAGTGGCCATGCCGTTTACTACGGGGTGCACTCCACCACCGGCGACGTAAAAGTCTTTGGTGGATCCGGCTCGTGACCAAATTGCGATCCCTATATAGAGAGCAAAAGATGCGCCCACAAACAAATAAGTTAGTAGTTGTGTGCTCATGATTGCGGCTCCTGATTGCTGTCATCATCCCCGACATCAAACTGTCTATCTAATATTTTCATTTGTCGCGCATAGACAAAAATGAGAGCAACAAACACATAAATAGCACCTTGTTGAGCAAACCAGAACCCCAATTTAAAACCGGCGATGGTAAATTGATCGAGCCAATCGACAAGAATGATCCCACAACCGAAAGACACGGCGAACCAAACCACCAAGAGTTTGGCGAGGAGTTTCAAATTGGCTTGCCAATACAGAGTTTGATTATTAAGTGCGGTCTCATGCTCAAGCTGGTTGCTCTTTTCTTCAGTATCCATGGTAATTCCTTATTTTTTATTAGCTTTGGTTGCGCAAAAGCTTTTATTTTTCTTTAAGTATAAGAGTATCAAGATCTAATTCTAACGGACTATATTATTTACGTCGGATATAAATCTTTTAGTGCTTGACCCGCTTTATTTCGAGAACTACTTACTCTGCTAAAAGTTGATTGATGCTTAATTTGACTCAGTAATAACTTTATATCGAGTTCGGGTAAATCAGTGTTTTTGTCCTGAAAGAGCTGGCGATCGAGTTGCTCAAATTGTTGCTCAATATCTTTATCTTCTAAACTAACAGCGAGAGCTTTTAGTGTCTTTGGTGGACGTTCAGCAAATAGTGTTTTACCCCACATTAAAATGGCATCACGCATCGCCATAAGGTCATCACTTTTTGCCGCATCTTCTATTGTTTTTAGCTGCTGCCGTAGTGTCTGGAGTGCAGTGCCTTGAGATTCTATTGAGGAATCCTGGTTCTCCCTGCGAGCTTGAGTTTTTCGTACGATTAACATTGCCACAATTAGCGAAGCAAGAATTGCATTTAATGCTAAAGAAATAGAGATCAGGTTCGAATTAGGTGGCTTTGATATCATCGGGCTTTCAGCAGAAAGATCATTACCTGAGAGCGCCGTAGCGCCAATTATTGCGCCATCATTAGCTAGGTCATCATCTGCATTGCTGACACTGGGTAACACCTGAAGAGTAGTTGATGGCAAGCGCGAGATTTGCTCTCTCTGTTCATTAATGTCCCACCAACGCACTTCGATAGGAGGTAGGGTTATTTCGCCGGACTGGTTTGGAACCAAGGCAAAAGACTCTATCCTCGTTGAAGTTAAACCTTCACTAGAGAGAGATTGATCGAGCTGAGGCTGGTCTGGATAGACACGATAATCTGAGCTCTGGAGTACCTCCAAGGGCGTAATTTGAGCACTACTAAGTCCTTTAGCGGTGATGGTAACAGTGCGTGTAATGGGCTCGCCAACCGTAGCATTCTCTAGATCGCCACTCCAGCGTTGCTCTAAGCTAACTTTGCTACTCGGCATCCAACCTAGCCCGGCAGTTTGACTTGGCGGAGCCTCAATATTCACTTGCACGGACTCGGTGTCACGAATAACTTGATTGCCACGATTATTGAAGACACCAAATTGACTCCGAGTATTTACCTCATAGGCGCCAAAACGCAGACTTGGAATCTCTAACTGCCCAGCAGATTGCGGAAACACTGCATACTTTACCTCCAACACCAAATAAGTTCTGCCGTTCAGCACCTTCTGATAGGTCGTATCACCTAGACGATGAAGCAGGGCGTTGGCTATTTTTAGCTCAGAGAGACTGTAATCTCTCAAGTTAATTGAGGTATAAAGGCGGTGAGTTAAGATAATTTGCTGGTTAACATAAACAGTATCGTTATCCACCAGAGTTTCGGTGTATATGGGCTGCGTACCTGGGTTTGCTGCAGTTGGGTTTGCAGGTGCTGCTCGCACCCGTAGCTCCAAAGCATTACTGATATCACCTTTGAAACTAATCGATGGAATTAATAATATTCCTGCTCTCTTGGGACGCAGCTGTATTGTCCAGGCGGTAAATGATTCAGTTTTGCCATTAACATTGCTGTAACTTTGTTGGCGGTTATTAGATAAGACATCAAAGTCGTTGGATAAAGGCTTAAAGTCTGGTTCGCCGGTAAATACTTGGCCGTCATAACGTATTTCTAACCTAAGGGTCTCGTTACTATCCAACACGGAACGGTCAACTTTTGCTGTTAAGTCAGCCCAGCTTAGTGACGTTAATAGGGCTAAAATACCTAAACTCACAACTCGGATAGTTATTTTAAAATAGTTACTCATTTACCAGCGCTCTTCGTTAGTGGGCGGTCTTCGGTTCTGACTACGTTGCCGCGCTTGGTGGCGAAACTTAGCACGAAGGAGACCGCCAGGATCATCGGGGATGCGTCGAAGTATGCGTTCAATCGCTTCTTGTTCCTGTTTTTCTTCATCACTCAACTCTTCAACAGAAACCTCTTCTTTTTGTTCTTCCTCTGTTGCGGCTTCATTTTTGTCCTCAGGCTTATCTTGCTCAGGCTGGGCAGGATCTTCATTAGATTCGTTTTGTTGATCCTGATTTTGTTGTTCTTGGTCCTGATCTTTTTGTTCTTGACTCTGCTGGTCCTGATCTTGCTGTTCTTGGCTCTGTTGGTCCTGATCTTGTTGTTCCTGGCTCTGCTGGTCTTGATCTTGTTGTTCTTGGCTCTGCTGGTCCTGATCTTGTTGTTCTTGATTCTGTTGGTCCTGATCTTGTTGATCCTTCAGCTGCTCAACCAGATCTAGATTAAACCTGGCATCTTCCATTTTAGGCTCTTTGCTCAGAGCATTATTGTATGCCTCAATAGCTCCTTCGAGATCCCCTGCTTTTGCCAGTGCATTACCGTGATTGTAGTCTCCCATCGCGCTATCATCTTGGGAGAAATCTGCTATTGCTTGATCAAAGTCTCCGGCTTTGAAGGCAGCGCTGCCACGCCAGCGAGAATCTTCAAATAGATCTTTAGCGGCCTCATAGTTCTCCGCCTTCATCGCTTCTGAGGCTTGCTGATCGGGAGTTTGCCATAAGTCTTGCCATTCTAAAGCCTCAACTGGCTGAGCAGTGAACAGCAGTGGGGCAATTAAAATTACCACGACTGACCCTTTCCTAAAGCTGAGTAGCAACACAGGCAGCAACAAGAGTACCAACCAGTATCCTTGATCATCCCATAGATCGAAAGAACGATCTGTTTCTCGTGTGCTATTTGTGAGCAGTGAGTCCATGCCAGCCAGAAGATTATCTATATCTCGATCATCGGCGCTTAGCGTTTGATAGGAACCACCATTGTTGGCAGCAATTTTTCTTAGGGTTCCTACGTTCAGTTTTGCGACGATAACATTGCCTGCCTTCTTGATAAAACCACCTGCAAAACTAGGAATCGGAGCACCATCAGTTGTGCCTACACCGAGTATAGAAAGCCTGTAGTTACCTTCACCTGAAATAATTGGCGCAATATTACTCAGTGCAGATTTATCAATACCATCAGTGATTAGCAGAATATCGGCTTGCTGGTAGCCTCCACTCACAGCTAAGTCTATGGCGCTTGCCAAGCCTTCCTCCACATTACTGCCAGTTTCTGGCATTAGATTTGGTTCAAGTACGGGGACCATGCTCATGATGGTATTGCTATCCTCGGTCAGAGGAGACACGGTATGTGAATCTCCACCATAAACAATCAATCCAACCACACCCTCGGTTCTTCGAGTGAGGATATCGATCAGTTTGTAGCGGGCTCTGACTAAACGATTTGGCGAAATATCTTCTGCTAACATTGAAGGAGAAAGATCTAGAACTACCACCAACGCGGAGTCTTGCTTATGCACAGGTTGAGGTAACTGTTGCCAGGCTGGACCTGCAAGGCCCAGACAGCAAAATATCCAAGCTGAGATCATAAATGCCACAAGCCAGGGACCGCTTAAGGCGTGCTTTCCTCCTGAGCCTTGAAGTAGAAAAGGTAAAAGCTCTGGGTTGATAATAGTTTCCCAATTGCCAGCATTGCGTTTTCGCCAAGTATAAAAACCAATGACAGCAACAACGGGAAGCAAGCCCAAGAACCACCATGGCCGTAAAAAATGAAAGGTATCAAAAATTTCGGTCAAACTCTCAATCATTACCGTAACCAACCTCGCCTTTGCGTTGACTGGCCGTAAAAACAATTAAGCTGAGGCAAAATGCTAGTCCCAGGGGCCAATGAAATAAACTAACGATAGGTCGAATGGTCTCGGCATCCTGTTCAATAGGCTCCAGTTGGTTCAGTTTCTCGTAAATTGATGCTAGCTCCTGAGGATCTCTTGCACGAAAGTATTGACCGCCAGTGGCCTGTGCAATTGTGATTAATGTTTTTTCGTCTAGGTCTGCACTGGGATTTACCATAGTTCGACCAAATAGCCCACGCTGCTCCTGACGTTCTGCGCCAATACCGATAGTGTATATTTTTACCTTAGCTCGACGTGCTAGATCAGCAGCTTCTTCGGGATTAAGAGCGCCTGTATTATTTGAGCCATCGGTCATTAAAATCAATACACGATGATCCTGTGGTCGATCTTGCAGTCGCTTTACAGATAACCCAATTGCATCTCCTATTGCTGTGCCGTTGCCAGCAAAGCCAATTTGAGCTTCTAGTAATAAGGATTCCATTGTTTCTCGATCAAATGTCAATGGTGTTTGTAAATAGGCTTTTTCGCCAAACAAAACGAGCCCTAAGCGGTCACCCGCACGTTTGATAACAAAATCTCCAACCACTGACTTAACCGCCATCAGACGATTAACGGTTTGGCCACGAATGACCATATCTTCTCGCTCCATACTTCCTGAGATATCAACAGCAATAAGAATATCGCGTCCCTCTGTAGGCAGTGCTACGGGCTCACCGATATAAACTGGACGAGCAATGGCTAGTAGAGCGCTTAGCCAGCATAGACTGAGTAAAATTAACAAAAGTCTGTTGCGCCAGGTAGTCGCTTTTAAGGATACCTGCTCCACGCTGGCTGCCGCTGTAAGCATTGGAGCTCTGAGGGCTCTTATGGTGGTTTCAGCCGGTTTGCGACGCCAACGGTAGATAAAGGGTAGGGGTGCTAACGCCAATGCCCAGGGCCAAATAAGGCTTAACATGTTGATATTTCCTTCAACTTGTCCTGAGCGTAGTGTTGTTTGATCCAGATCTCACTACTATTGATGATGGACTCAGTCAGTTCATTATGTTCTTGCCTGTCATCAGGCCTACCATAAAGCAGGGCATTAAGATCAATAGGTAGATTCTGGAATACTGTATCTTTGCAACTGGCTTGCAAAAAATTTAAAAACGCTGCCAGATCACGACTACTAAAGTGTTGGTCTGGATAAGCACTATTGACCGCTTGTTTAAGTGTTTCCAGAATCATGACTAATCTTTGAGTTGAGGTCAGGTTTAGGTCATGTTTTATCTGTAATAACTGCGCCATCGCTTGTCGCCGATAGAGGTTATTATTATAGGATTTTAATAGCCGCCAAAGCGCCCAACTTACGCATGCAATGAATATAATGATTAAAACCCACCAGCCCGGAGCAAGTGGCCACCAGGATATAGGATCTGGCAAATGAATGCCGCGAAGCTCGGCTAGAGGATCACCTTGCATGATCAGCTACCACGGCGACTGTTGCGCTTTTTGCCGTAAGCACGACGCAG
>Ga0206128_1003571_pt1 | contig 12756 bp, 7 predicted proteins | sample Helgoland_Spring_7_FD_148601 | JGI IMG/M metagenome (GOLD analysis project Ga0206128, IMG submission 148601) | Pelagic subsurface seawater microbial communities from Kabeltonne, Helgoland, North Sea - Helgoland_Spring_Bloom_20160426_1 | ecosystem: Environmental > Aquatic > Marine > Epipelagic ...
TGTTGAGGCATTGGCCCAGATGCCGATCAGCCGTGACAAGGCGTGCGGGTTCATCTGCTCCGCCTTGATAAAATCCGGATGCGAGCAGTTCACCGCGTAACCTAAGGGTGCGCCCTCGAGACGATCATCGAGCAGGTCGATGGCCTCATCCAGCGGCGTGCCATCAAGCACCCGCCCATCGCGGTTGATACAAAAGCTGATCACGGCGGGTAGGCCGCTGGCGATCATCGCTCGCGCCATGCCCTCCGCCTCGGTCACGGCAGGCATTGTCTGGGCGAGCAAAAAATCCAGCCCCGTGCTTGCTAATTGCTGCGCCTGAGCGGCATGGAATTGCTCAGCTTCTAACACAGAGAGTGCAGCGGCGGGATCGTAACAGTCGTTTTTGGTCGCCATCAATCCCGCTAGGTAGACCAATTCATAGCCAGAGTCCGCTTTGATTTTTTTAACGAACTCTACAGCATCACGGTTAATCGTTGCCGGCACATCCGCTGCCGCCACACGCTGCGCATCCAGTCTCCACGTCGGAGCTGCAATGATAATGGGAACTGCAAACTCGCGAGCAATATCGATATACTGATGGGTAATACTGGCGAGTAGCTTAGCTGCGCTTTCATCATAGATCAGCGGCGTATTAAAAAGCGTCGGGTGTAGCGTGATCGCATCATTGCCCCTGAGGCGCTCACAAATAGCCGCTTCAGAGAGAATGAATGGGTGTTCTGAAAACAAGGACAACATGGGCTTAGTCATCATCACTCGGAGTCCACTCCTCACTGGCTACAGATACCTCAGCCGTAAGATCCGGCCTGTTGTTGATCCCAGACCTGCGCTCAGATGAGTGGGGTGAGGGCTTTGATTCAGAGGGCGATTCAGGCTCCTCATCTGCCACATCTACCTCACTGAGGTAACGCTCGTTGGCAAGTTCTGCTGCGAGCTCAGAGCCATAGAGAAATGCCTGCATGGCAAAATAGATCCAGAATAATACCAGCACCAGAGTCAGCGCACTACCGTAAAAGCTACCCACGTCGGTGTGCTTCAAAAACTGAGCAAGGCCGATCTTCAAACCAACTAACAGAACAGCACTAGCAAAGCCTCCGACCAGAGCTTCTTTAAACTTCGGCGGCCTGGCCGGGAGCCAGCGCATGGCCACTGCGGCAAGCACGATCATCGCACAAAACGAAAGCACCGGTGATACTGCAGCTGCCAGCTTGAGTAAAAAGGGCGAATCATTCACTGAGCTGACGATCACCCCCATAATCGTTTCAAAAATAACGGCACTGGCAATGAATACACCCAGCACGAGCAGCATCAACAGAGCAGCAAGCCGCCCAAGTAAACCGGCAATGGCCGCCTTCCTGCCTTTTTTGATCGAGGCACCAAAGACTTTGCCTAATGATTTACGCAGCTCGGCAATGACTTTGGTCGCTGCGAAAAAAAGCAACAAACCACCAATCAATGGTGAGATGCCTGAACCGACCCAATGAATTTCTGTTTTCAGAATTTGGGCAAAGTAGCCGCCAACCGTCGCGCCCGCAACACGGTCCGCTTCCGCAACCAAGATACGTGTTGCTGTTTCCTGGTCGACAAAAACAGAGGCGATCGTGATACCCACTAGCAGGATCGGCACCAGTGAGATGAGTGAATAAAAAGCCAGCGCCGCTGCTTCATCAGCGTGCTTATGGTGCCACCACTTCGCTGCCGCTTTGCCCAGGCGAGTGCACCACAGCTTAATAAAGTTCCACGCTTTCATAGCTAGATGGCCAATTTACCCTTAATGAGAAAAAATGACCAGAATGATGTCAGCAGTCGCTACGTGATCCTGAACCGCCCGAACTCCAGCCCCCCCTCAGGACTTGATGATGTTTTTCACCACGTGTCCATGCACATCAGTGAGGCGGAAATAGCGGCCCTGGTATTTGTAGGTGAGCTGCTCATGATCAACCCCGAGCTGGTTGAGCAAGGTGGCGTGGAAGTCGTGCACGTGCACGGGATCCTTGACGATATTGTAGCCGTAGTCATCGGTCTGGCCGTGAGTAACGCCGCCTTTAAAGCCGCCGCCTGAGACCCAGGTGGAGAAACACAAGGGGTGGTGATCACGGCCGAAGTTCTTCGGGTTATAATTACCCTGACAGTAATTGGTGCGGCCAAACTCACCGCCCCAAACAATGACGGTGTCATCAAGCAAACCACGTTGTTTCAGATCCATCACCAGTGCCGCTGATGCCTGATCGGTTTCTTTCGCTTGAATAGGGAGTTTCTCAGGTAGCTGGCCGTGCTGATCCCAGCCTTGATGGTAAAGCTGGATAAAGCGCACGCCACGCTCACAGAGACGGCGCGCAAGTAGGCAGTTGGCAGCGTAGGTGCCCGGAGTTTTGGCGTCCTCACCATACATTTTGTAAATATGCTCTGGCTCGTCCTTCATATCGGTGACTTCAGGGATCGAGGACTGCATGCGGAAGGCCATCTCATACTGGGAGATGCGGTTTTCGAGCTCAAGGTCTCCGGTTTCGGCAAGCTGAGCCTGATGCAAGTCCTTCAAGCGATCCAGCATCAGTCGCCGGCCTTTGGCACTCTGACCCTTTGGGTTATTGAGATATAGCACGGCGTCCTTTTCCGAACGGAAACGCACCCCGTCATGCTTTCCAGGCAAGAAACCGCTACCCCAGAGGCGAGATTGCAGCGGCTGACCACTCTTGCCTTTCGTGATTAGCACCACAAAGGAAGGCAGGTTTTCGTTGAGCGAGCCGAGACCGTAGTCAAGCCATGAGCCCATCGCAGGACGACCAGAGAGCTGGGAACCGGTCTGCAGGAAATTGATCGCGGGGCCGTGGTTGATGGCCTCAGTTTTCATGGTATTGATCAGCGAGATCTCATCAGCAATGCCCGCAGTATAAGGAAGCAGCTCACCATTCATCCACATGCCCGACTCACCGTGCTGGGCGAACTTGTAGGGAGAACCGACCAGCGGCAGGGTTGCCTGATTACCCGACATGCCCGTGAGGCGCTGGCCACCGCGCACCGAGTCAGGAAGCTCCTTGCCGGTTTCCTTAACCAGATGAGGTTTGTGATCAAACAAATCCATCTGAGACGGCCCCCCTGACTGAAACATGTAGATCACCCGCTTCGCCTTGGGGAAAAAATGACTGATTTGCTCCGGCGTCTGACTAGCACCCAAACCCTCGCCCGTGAGCAGGTTCCCAAGCGCAAGCGAGCCGAGCCCACCACCAAGCCGAGCAAGTGCCGAGCGGCGAGTCAATGTCGGCTCTTCATGGCCAGTGCAAAGTGGTGTTTGAGACATAATTAATGTTTGATCAGGGTTTTATCGTAGTTCAAAAGTGTCAGCACCGTGTTGGCCAGTGCGGCAAACTCCGCGGGCGGCAGCTTCGGGTCTGCGGCCTTATTTCCTGTCTTAAGAAATTCAAGCGCCTCCTGCGGATGTTGTTGAAAGTAGTCGAGCTGGTCCTGATAGAGCTCCGTCAGGATCTTGCTTTCTTGCTCGCTGGGGCTACGTCCCGTCGTCATACGGATGGCTTTCTTGATTCTCTGTGGAGCTGCATCAGGTGTTGCCAGCAAGTTACCAGCCGTCATGCGGGCGGCCTCAACAAACTGAGGTGAGTTCAGCAAAACCAGACTTTGCAGCGGAGTGGTGGTTTGCTCACGTTTAACCGAGCAGACCTGGCGTTTGGCAGCATCCAGAGTCAGCATCAGCGGGCTGGGACCATTGACCTGCCAGAAGGTGTAGAGTGAGCGGCGGTAGAGGTCCTCCCCCTTGCTGACGCCCCCGCCCTTGAAGGAGTGTGCTAGATCGTAGGGCTTGACGGGATGACCCCCGACCCGGTTGGCGAGCAGGCCGGCGATGGCCAGGGCATTATCACGTAGCATCTCGGCACTGAGGGGGCTGGCTGGGAAATGGGATAGCAGGGTATTCTCCGGATCTTGTTCAATCAAGATGCTTTGCTGTTCGTTGCTCAGCAGGCTCGCCTGACTGCTCTGGCGGTAAGCGTGGGAGAGCACGATTTGTCTGATCAGGTGCTGCAAGTTCCAGCCGGAGGTAACAAAGTCGCGCGCCAGCCAATCGAGTAGCTCGGGGTGGCTGGGGACCGCCCCCTGGTTGCCGAAGTCTTCCGCGGTGCTCACCAGCCCAGTGCCAAAGAACATCTGCCAGTAGCGGTTCACCGCAACCCGGGCGGTGAGCGGATGATTCGGGTGGGTGATCGAGTGGGCGAAATCGAGCCGGTTCAGACGCTGTTGATTGGCCGTTTGTGCGTTTTTACCTGTTTGAGTGTTTGATTGTTGTGCAATTATAAAATCTTTTAATATCTCAGGCATGGCTGGCTGCACCTGCTCACCAGGCAGATTGTATTCACCCCGGTTCAGAATGTAGGTTTTCACCGGCTCACCGGCAGTTTCACGCATGGTCATGATGCGGGGGATTCTGTCCTGCAGGTCGTAGAGCTTCTGGCGTGCGGCCTGGAGCTGGGCCTGCTTGCTGACAATCTGGGCATTGGCCTGCATCACGGGAGTCCCGGCGTGCAGGGCCTGCACTTGGCTGGGATCAAGAGCTGCTTCATAGAGCTGGAAGGACTTGAGCTTGGCTCCCTTGAGCCCCTTGTCGCGGTTGATCGCACCGATGACCACGTGCTTGAATGCTTTATTCGTATCAATCTTGTTGGTCAGCGTGTCATAGCGGACCTCGACAGCTAGCTGCTTGCCATCGAGATAGATCCGCACCCCGTCGGCACGCGAGCTGCCGTCATAGCTCATGGTCAGGTGAACCCAACGCTTGATGGGTAGCTGCTCACGGGAGACGATCTCAATGGCATTACCCGGGTAGAAGTGGGCGATCTTAACCGCCGCTTTACCCTCCTCGATCATCACGGTGATGCCTCGGTAGCCGGAGTCCAGCGTGGCCTGGGACTGCCCGTAGACCCATGCTCGCTCGTAGGCCTCGGGAAGAAACAGCCTCAGACTTGCGGTCATTGGATTCTGCCGCCGGGTTTTTTCCTGTGGGTAATCCAAGCGAATCGCGTGATCACCGTTGAGGGCTCTGGCTCCGTCTTTTTCCTTGGAATAGTCTTGGGCAATGACGGGTTTAAGGCCTTGGTCCGATGCTGAGAAGGCAAGTGAGGCGCATTCTTGCTCCAGCTTCGTGACTCCTGCCTTGTGGGCAGCGAGTTGTTTTTCCTGGTTCGGGTTGCTCAGCGCCAGCGATGGACTCGGTACGGTGTCGCCATGCATGTAGGGATAGAGGCCAAACTCATCAATGTTGGAGAAAAACGCGGCCATGGAGAAATAGTCCTTCTGGGTAAGCGGGTCATACTTGTGGTCATGACACTTAGTACACTCCATGGTTAGCCCCAGAAAGGCCGTGCCAACTGTGTGAACCCGGTCCGAGATGTAGGCTTGGCGGAACTCCTCGGGCACGCTACCGCCCTCCGCTTTCTGACCGTGGAGGCGGTTGAAGGTAGTGGCTAGCTTGGTTTCTTGAGTGGCATTCGGGATCATATCCCCTGCGAGCTGGTGGGTGATGAAGTCATCATAGGGCAGGTTTTGCTGAAAGGAGCGGATTACCCAGTCCCGCCATTGCCAGACGGTGCGGTGGCGATCGATCTGATAGCCGTAGCTATCCGAGTAGCGGGCGACGTCGAGCCACTCGGTGGCCATGCGCTCGGCGTAGCCAGGGCTGACAAGCAGACGGTTGACCTGGTTTTCATAGGCCTGGGGTGACTCATCGGTCAGGAAGGCGTCGATCTCGGTAAGGGTGGGTGGCAAGCCGGTGAGATCAAAGCTGACCCGGCGCAACCAGAGCTCTCTAGAGGCTGCAGGAGCGGGGCTGAGCTTATTATCTTCAAGCTTGCGAGCAATGAAGTGATCTACCGGAGTATGGGCAGAGGGATGCTTGGAGCTGGGCACCGGCACGGTGGCTGCCAGCTCGGTGAAGGCCCAGTGTTTTTCGTACTTGGCACCCTCCTTGATCCACTGGTTGAGAATGGCTTTCTCTTTCTCGGTGAGAGTCATTTTAGCCTCCGGTGGGGGCATGACATCCTCCAAGTCATTGCTATGGATGGTCTGGATCAACCTGCTCGCCTTTGGGTTACCCGGCACGATGCCAGCATAACCACCTAGGTCAGCGGTGGCATTCTCAAAGCTATCAAGGCGGAACTCGGACTCGTTGTTCTCGGCATCAGGGCCGTGGCACTTGAAGCACTTGTCGGAGATAATCGGCCGGACCTGGTGAGAAAAGGAGATCGCCTTTTTTGACGCGTCATCAGCATGAACCGACATGGGCGTGGCCACGGCCATGAGCAGCAAGAAAGGTCCCAGCCGCCCCAGCCGCCAGGAGCCCCCTCGCCAAAAGTTCACGTTTCCGTTTCTCATCACCGTCATGATACGGCAAGAGCAGGGGTTTTCTATCTTTAAAAACAGGGAGTCCGGCAGAATGCGCTCACGTGATCCGCACTGCGGGCTCAGATACAATGACCATCCGTGTCTTGAAGGACGACGCGTGCGCAAAGCCTGATCAAGGCTCACGCAAAGACGCCAAAGCGCCAAGGGATTCGCTGAAAACAAAAACCCCCGCCGTTTGAAGAGCAGGGGTTTTGAAAACGAAGAACAAGGAACGAGGAACGAGGAACCAAGAACAGCCGCCGTCAGGCGGCTCATCCTTCATCGCTCATTAGCTGCGCTTGCGGCGCAGCATCAGGGCAAGGCCTCCGAGGCCTAGGAGGGCGGTAGAGGATGGCTCGGGGACGGCGGTGACTTGGAAGTAATTCAATGCCACGCCCGAATTGGCAGTAGTCGCATGGACTGCCTCGGTATAAAAACCAAAGGACTGCGCACTGACTAAATCCGGGCTAGTGCCAGCGCCGATGGTGTCTACACCAGCGGCATTGCCACCGGTGCCGAACGGAGTATACAGGCTCCATGTCAGGCTGGATGCTGATCCGGAAAAACTATCCAAAGAAGAAGAATCAGATGAGGTAAGGGAGAAAGACTGACTGATGTGCCACTGCCCCATACTGTCTTCCAATAGGAAATTCATAGCACCTATAACACCCGTTGAACGCAGATGCCCTTCCCAGGTGAAGTTGTAATCTTTGTAACCAGTCGAGCTGTTGAGGGTGTGGACTCCATCTTCCCAAGCAAACATGGTTTCGACGGGTGTTCCTCCTGGACCTCCACGGAATAACAGGCGATCACCAGGGGTTCTGTCTTGTATGTCTTGAGCGGAAACACTTGTTGTATGCGCTGCGTTATAGGTGGGCGTGCGGTCAGTGTTGCTCGGATAGTAGCTGCCACCAACCGTGGGGTTGAGGGAGGCTCCGTCTGTGTAAGTAGTCGATAGGGAGCCTGTGGTGTTTGCGGTCACAATGTTCCCGTCTCCGCCCGATTCACCCCAGTGAACAAGGGTAGTCGCCGCGGGCATTGCGGTAGCGGAGATGAGTAGAGCTGAGGCTGCGAGGAGGCTTGTAGTTTTCATGGGTTTTTTTTGGGTTTTTGGGTTTTTGAGTTGGTGTATTTTGAAAAAACTATTGATCAGTCACGGAGATTACTGCGTGTAGACGATTTTGTCTACCTACCCGTTTAGGTAGGTATATTGCCTGAGTATAAAATAACTACTAAATCACGTTCATTATATTCATTTCTGGAATGTTGTCCACCTACCTGTTTTGGGGGGTATTCTTCTTGCCCGGATATGAGGCATCGTTCATGTGCCGAAGGTAGACGGCTGATTCTTTACGCTTCTGCAGATCATGATGAATCAAGCGTAAGCTGAGGGAGCAGGATATCTTTGCGTGATCCTTGTTGCCGCCTCGAGGCTCAGGCTTTATAAGCAAAACCGATGTTCTTTACTTTTCCAGGCCGCCTTGCCTTTATGACCTGCCTGATTGCGCTGTTCACGGCCAACTTGCAGGCCGGGGAGGAACGCGGGCAGCATTCCGCGGCTGGTCTGGAAGAAAAGCTGGCTAGCATTGACCGGGAGCTTGGGCAGCTGGCACGCCCGAACATGCGCAGCGGAGCGGGGTCCATTGGCTATCGATCGTTTCCCGCTCACGGCGATCCTCAGCACAAGGAATGGTTCCAGGTGGAACTGGGGCAAGTAAGAACGGTAGAGCGGATTGTTTTGGTTCCCACCATTTGGCGGGATTCAAAGCACGGCCCCGTTGCCGATGGTTTTCCTCTGGAGTTCCGGCTGCTCGCGGGCACGGGAGAGGACAGTGAGGGCGAGGTGATCGCGTCCTTTACTAAGGACGACCAGCTGTTGCCGCGCTCCGCGCCCCTGGTAATCCCGTGCCAGGTGGAGGCCCGCTGGATCAGGGTGGAGGCCACGCGGCTCTCGGCCCGGCACTTTGATGGCCGCTATAATCTGGAGCTGGCTGAGCTGATGGTCTTTGAGGGGGATGAAAATGTGGCACTCCATTGTCCGGTGAGGGTGTCCGGAAAAATTCCCGGCCCAGGTGCACGAGAGCCGCAATACCTGGTGGACGGGTTCATGCCGTATAATATGGAAAGCCAGTCGGGCAAGGGAACGGTGGCTTATTTCTCAAAGCATGATCCTGACGAGCAGGTGCAGATCACCCTGGATCTCGAGGGCATCCATGAGCTCAGCCAGATCAATCTGCACGCGGTGGATATTCACGACACCATACCACATGACCAGCAGACGGGCTTTGGCTTTCCTGATGAGCTGGTGCTGGAGGGGGGCATGAAGGCGGATTTCTCCGATGCGCAGACCCTGTGCCGCTATGTGAAGGACTCCTATAATGTGGGGCCGATTGTGATGCAACGTTTCCCCAAGAAGAGCTGCCGCTATGTCCGGCTGAGAGTCGTGCGTCCGGCACGAGTTGAGGGTGAGCAGACTGGAACAGGTTTTGCGGAGATCGAACTCCTCGCAGGGGGCGAAAACGTGGCCCGGGGACGTTTGCCCCGGGTGATGGGATTGAAGGTCACCGGGATGCGGCAGCCATCAAGCATGACGGATGGACGCAACATCCGCGGTGCCATCCTGCCGCTGCGGCAATGGATGGAGCAGCTGGCGCTGCGTCATGATCTGGAGCGCAGCCGCCCGGCCCTTGCCGCTGAATTGCAAGGTCTCTATGAAGCACAGAGAGAGAGGCTACACTATTTTGGCTGGGTGATCGCCATCCTGGTGGCGGCCGTGGTGTTTATCATCCTCATCGACCGCCTGCTGCGCCAGCATCAGGCCGCCCGCCTCAAGGAACGCTTTGCCGCTGATCTGCATGATGAGCTGGGGGCGAACCTGCACACCATTGTTTTGTTGGGGGATGTTGCGGCCAAAAAATCCAATGCCCTGCCGGAGGAAATAACCGGCTTGATCGAGCGCATGCAGGCAACGGCGAAACGCTCCGCCTTTGCGGTGGAGCACGTCACGGATCTGCAGGGTGCCGGCAGGATATGCAAGAACCTGCCCGTGGACATGCGCCGGGCTGCGGAGCGCATCGTGGTGGAGCTTAAGCACGATTTTTCCGTGGAGGGCGAGGAGCACCTGGCCAAGGTCCACCCGCGTGACCAGGTCAATCTGTTTCTCTTTTACAAGGAGTGCCTGATCAACACCTGCCGCCATTCCGGAGCCACCGAGCTCAGCACCCGTCTGGTGATCAGGGCGAGGGGTCTCGCTCTCTCTGTGACTGACAATGGCAGTGGCCCGGACGATGGGGAAGGTGGGGACGGCAGGCGCGATCAGGAAGTCCCGCTCTCACTCACACGGCGTGCCAAGTTCCTCGGAGCTCGCGTCACCCGCACCCGACCACCGAGTGGTGGATCATGCATCACGCTGAACATGCGCACCTGGAACCACTGGCTGCGGCGACGCTAAAACGAAGATCACTTTTTAATATGAAAAAAACAAGCATCATGCTCGTCGAGGACAACCCCGACTACCGGCAGGCCGTCAGCCTAGCCCTTGAAGATGAGCCTTGGATCAAGGATATGCGGATCTTTGGCGCTGCCGAGGTCGCCCTGCGTGCTTTGCAGGCGGACCGGGAAGAACCCGCACCCGGCATTATCCTGCTCGACATCAGTCTGCCCGGCTTGAGTGGAGTCGAGGCCATTCAGCAATTTCAATCCCTGTGCCCCGAAGCAAGCATCATCATGTTGACCCAGTCAAACCGTGAGGCAGACGTCATCCAAGCCGTGCGGCAGGGGGCGGCAGGATATCTGCTGAAATCCTCCTCGATGGATGAGCTTATCGATGGGGTTCGCACGGTGATGAAGGGAGGGGCTCCGCTCGATCCGGCGGTCACGCAGCATGTGATGAAGGTCGTCAGCGATCAAGGGAATCAAGCTGCTATAGAACATGATCTTTCCCCACGTGAGTTGGAAATGCTCCGGCTGATGAGTGAGGGGATGCTCAAGAAGCAAATTGCGGATGAGCTCAAGATCAGTGAGCACACCGTGGCCTTTCACATTAAGCATGTTTACCGGAAATTAGACGTCAACAACTCTCCCGCTGCTGTTAGCAAGGCTTACCGTGCGGGTCTTCTTTAATGTGGAATGCGGCCAGCAGACAAAAACCCTCGCCGTGATCAGCCGGAGCCCTGGCCCGCTAAAAAAATCGCGACCAGCTCCTGATAGGTATCACCAAGATAATACGGGTTCCCTGCCCAGTGTCCGCCACTGGACTCTCAATGGAGAGCTTGCCGCGCAGTATCTTGGCACGGCGTTTGATCGATGGGGGTATCATGCCGGCAGGCATCCCAGAGCCGTTGTCGGTGATGGTGAGCCTTATTTTGCCCTGCTTGGCCTCGATCATCGCATCAAAGCAGCTGGCGTGGGCGTGCCGGCTGATATTGACCAGACACTCCTTGTAAAAGAGAAACAGGTCGGCACAACGTAATGGCTTAAGCCGAGCCATCTGTTCCTTATCCGATACAGTGATCGTATAATCATAACCCTCCATCATTCTATGAGCGATGCGCCGCATGTCTTGCTCAAAATCAGCGTGTAGAGAATGCGGCTCAAGGGTGTCAGAACAATGCCTTACGGAGGCCGCGGTGCGGTCCGTAGTATCGCGAATTTCCCGGATGACCCCGACCACGGAATCTGACGCCACGCCTGAAGCTGTCTTGCTCGCCTCCTCCCGGGCAATGTCACTGAGCAGGCCGATAGCATGCAAATTAGCTCCCACCTGATCGTGCAAATCCGCTGCAAGGCGCTGGCGAAGTCGCGCAAGCTGGCGTGTGCGAATGATATGGCTGAGTAGAATAATGATCACCAGCAAGCCTCCAATCAGCACCGAGAGGTTCCTAAGCAAGGCGTAGTGCTCCTTTTGCCGGGTGAAGAGCTGATCCAGACTAGTCTGCACCAGCGGGCGCTCGGTCTCGAGGTCATGACGTAGGGCGAGTTGCTCGATCCAGTCACGGGTAGCGATGATTTTGCCAAAAATATTAGCTCCATCGGTAAATCGCACCGGTGAATTATGATGCTGAATGGGCTCAAAACCGGGCTTTAGCTCGCGACCGGCGAGCACGTTGTTTCCTGCAGATAAAACCTCGATCTCCGCAAAACCGAGCATGTCGGCAACTCTGCCTATTTCACCGGTATTGACGTGATCGCCCTCAGGCACGGCGATACGCAGAAATCGGCAAGCATGCTCAGCAAAACGACGACACACAATGGATGAGACCTCATACATCGATTTCTGCCTGTATTCATAGAGCACACGGGCATCGGAAAAATCCGCTTGTATGGCCCCCTCCAGGATCAGTTGCTTCGGGAAAGCAAAATTAGAACGGTTGGCCTGAGGTATCGTGTCACTGACATCAATGCCGTGTAAATGCAGACCATTGACGGGAACCACTTTGCCGAGATCGGCAGTGAATCTCATTGGCTCTCCATGCGGGACTCTGACTAAGTATGCACTGCTCTTCTCGCCAGGCGCATGCATCAGGTAGGGCAAGCTGCCATCGACCAGAAAAGCTCTCTGTCTGGCTCCCTTGTGTAAGTCACCCTGCGATGAGGTGCTCACCGGGCGGCCCAACGCTACGTTCTCCTTGCCGCGGAACACCATGATTTCAGCGAGCTGCAGGACCTTTTCCCGGTTCCATGCCATCGTGCCCAGCTTGCTAGCCACCACCTTGATCCACGAGGCCCGTGTGCCCGGGCAGCTAATCGTCAGCGGGGCAATACGAGGCAAAACCCCATCACCCTCCTCAAAGCTGGCAATGAGCTTGCCCTCCGGGTCATCCGCGCTCCCCGCCAGGATACTAAAGCTCAGGGGGAAGCCATCCGCATGGTAGGTATTGTAGCTGCCGCGCGTCAGTGCAGGCACCAAGGCAATAAGATCAATCTCCTGCTCGCTACCGAGATCAATGCGGATCCACTCGGTATGGTCAGCATCAGTATACATATTGGACCGCCAACCAATCGGGCCGACACTGGTCTGTAGGCTGAAAGAAGCGAGGCGATCCAGCTCGGCATCAATCTCTTCCAAGCGCTCGCGCAGGGAATCGATATCCCGCTCCTGAGCACACAGACCCCCTGCCAACATGGGGATGGCGCAACAGAGCAAAACAACAAAACGGTATAATATGTGCATGAAAGGAATGAAGACCTTATCGCCTGAATAAAAAACCGCAAGCACGGTCATGCGCCCAGGGATGTGGCACAGTGCATGGTGAAAAGTCAAAAGATCGATGTTGGCTACATGCACAGCCCCCTGCTGAGTGGTTATCGCTAAACCACTCAGCATCACCCAAAAGGGGGGTGTTCAAAAGTGAAAAAAGGTGTATAGTTATT
>Ga0206128_1003583_pt1 | contig 12726 bp, 10 predicted proteins | sample Helgoland_Spring_7_FD_148601 | JGI IMG/M metagenome (GOLD analysis project Ga0206128, IMG submission 148601) | Pelagic subsurface seawater microbial communities from Kabeltonne, Helgoland, North Sea - Helgoland_Spring_Bloom_20160426_1 | ecosystem: Environmental > Aquatic > Marine > Epipelagic ...
GTGAACAAATAAGCAAGGAGTCGAGGGGGGTCAACCGCTAATCTTCAATCAGAAGATAAGGGCCGTTAAATTTACCCGAAGCTATGCTGGCTAGAGCTGAACCTTGCCAGTTGTGCGGCTAAGATGCAGGTGGGAAGAGCTTACTTCCACTGCTTCATATAGGCGACAATATCGGCAACATCTTGTGCAGTGAGACCTAGCTGGTCAGCTGATAGCATAAGGGAGCGATTCAAGTTTCCTGGCTTACCGTCGATGAGGCCACGTGGGATCATCTGAGTCTGGCCTCCGGTAGATGTGATGATGGTGGGGTCTGAGTCAGTGGTAATGAGACCATGGATTTCCCCACCTGCCTTGAGTTTGACGATACGACCTCCATAGCCGTGGGAGATATCATGGGATGGCTCGATGATGGCGCGAGCAATAACTTCACCGGGCTGACCGGTGCCCCATCCTTTGAGGGCGGGACCGTAGCTAGGGCCGGCGAGAGCAGGCTCTCCGACTTGGTGACACATGATGCATCTTGTCATGGTTACTCTACCTCGGTCGATGTCGCCTTTGAGAGCCATTACGTCGGCTACGCTGTAGCTTGGTTTGCCGTTTGGTGCAGGAACGGTAACGGCAACGGGCTTGATCTTGGAGGGGTCATAAATGCCGCGTGTTTTGAGCTCTCCTGCGATGTTGTAGGGGCGCCATTCTCCGTGGCCGTTGCGAAGTAGCCAGTATGAGGCGTCTGCTTGGGTGCGCTCGTTGTCGGCGAGCTCTAACATGGCCTCGACGGATGTCTTATGGTTGATGAATGCGAGTGACTCGACCGCAAACTTGCGTGCTTCAGGGCTAAGTGAGGGGTGTTGTGCTCGTGCTTTGAGATCTGCCACTGCTACTGAGGGCCAGAGGCGCCAGGTGAGCTTGGCAAATTGGTCTGACCACTGGTGCGGCTCTCCAGGCTGCATGGATGCTTTGATCGCAAGCCAGATTTCGTTTTCCTGATTGGCGGCACCCAGTCCAATGGCTTCAACAGCATTTTTATCTGTGTGATCTACTTGGGGGGCTAGGATGGCAAAGATGGATTTGGTTTGAGAGGCAGGGAGGTCTCGTAATGAGAGGGCGACATCACGGCGAACGCCTGGGTCTGGGTCATTTGCGAGTTGTTTGGCGTAGGGCAGGATGGCGGTGCCTTGTGAACCTATGGGGTTGATGCGGCGTAGTGCACGGTAGGCAGTGAGGCGCACATGGGCCTGGTCTGATTTTAGTAAATTGACGCACTCGGCTTTTCCTTTTTCCCCAAGGTGTGGCAGGAGCCAGATGGCGCGGGCGGCGACGTGTTTGTTGCTGTGGCCTAGGAGCTTGATGAGAGAGGGTAGTGTTTTTTCACCGTGCTTCTTAAGGGCACTAAGGCCAAGGTGGCGGGTGTTGATGGCTGGGCTTTTCAGAGCTGTGATGGCGCCTTCGACGGTTTGCAGGTCAAAGTTAGGAATGGTGGCTTTAAAGCCTTTAGGGGCGATGCGGTAGATGGTGCCGGAGCATGACTGATCGCTATCGCCGTGACCACCGACGCGGGGGTCATACCAGTCACAGATGTAGATTGCTCCGTCTGGCCCTACGGTGATATCTGAGGGGCGAAAGAGGATTTTGTTTTGGTCGTGATCACCTTTTCCTCTGCCAACGAAGTCAGATCCTGCGTATTTTTTGTCTGGGTTGGAGGTGATGAGATTACCTTGCTCTAGCTTGAAGGTAGCTCCTTGTGGAGTGGGTTGGTAGTGGAAGATGGTATTCTTACCAGGCTCTGCGGAGAAGAAGGCTCCATGATATCTCTCGGGGAGGGCGCCATTCTCGTAGATAGTGACTCCCGTTGGTGAGCCTCCGCCGTAGATGTGGCCTACATCCATGGTGCCTGGGTCATCCTGGCGCCAGTGGGCTCTGCCGTGGTCTTGGCCAGGGCGCTTAACGCTCCTATATATTTGCTTGGCATCACGGGTGAAGTAGCCGGCTGAACCGTATTCAAGGATGTAGGAGACGCGACAGGCTGGGGGGTCGTCGTTGTCGTTCTGGAAGGCATTGCCGAATGAGTCAAGAGACTGCTCGTAGGAATTACGGTAGCCTTGGCCGACGATTTCACAATCGGTGCCATCTGGGTTCATGCGGACGGTGAATCCAGATGACCAGATGTGTCCGTCATCGGAGCGTTTGCCCGAGGCGGCTAAATGGTCAACAAACCATTCTCCACCGCCACCTTTGTAGGGACCACCCATGTAGAAGTTTTTACCGGATCGGTCTTTGAAGATGGCTCCACAGTTGCCATTGTTAAAATAGAATTTCCCATCAGGGCCTGCGGTGAGTGAGTGCAGTGAGTGGTCGTGATTTCGAGCATTGAAGCCGGTGAGCAGGACTTCACGTTTGTCGATGGCCGGGTCGAATTTTAAGTCTCGGTTGACATCAGTGTAGACGAGTAGCTCGGGGGGTTGTGAGACATAGATGACGTTGTCAAAGACAGCGACGCCGAGTGGGGCAATGAGGCCTTTTTCCTGCACGAAGGTGTGTGACTTGTCGCAGCGGCCATCACCATTGGTGTCTTCGAGAACGGCAATACGGTCACCACCTGGACGACGTCCGTTGTGGCGGCGGTAGTTGACTCCCTCAGCAACCCAGATGCGACCTTTGTGGTCGATGTCCATGTTGGTGGGGTTATAGAGGTGGGGTGATGTCGCCCAGATGGTGACTTCAAGATCATCGGGTAGGGCGAACTGATCGAGGTCCACATATTCTGGTTCGTGATCTGATTCCCATTCAGACTCGGTCGGGTGGGTGATAGGGCCCGGCCGGTGAACGGAGAACCGAACGGAAGCTTTGGTGGTTTTGCCTTTGCTGAATGCGCCACCATCATCAAGGGCGGCGAGTGAGGTGAAGCTGATGGCACCTGTGGGCACGTTAAGAATGATGGTGGAAGTGGCATGGGTGCCAAGACCGATGGCGTATTTTTTACCCTCGACCATGAGGGTATTTCCACCAGCGCTTTGGTTATACTTGAGCTGCTGCCAAGATTGAGTGGAGCTGGCGACATGTTTTTGCTCTACAGGAATGCGCTGTCCTTTTTCATCGATGAAGGCTGGTTCGATCCAGTTAGCCCAGTCGTAATTTTTGTTACCAAGGTCGCTAACGTGTAGCTGGATTTGAGGGAGGCCTTTGATATTGGCGCTGACCTTGTGGATGCGCTGTTGGCTTGAAGCCCTGATTTTAGGACTTTGGAAAAGTGATGATGACTCGTTGCCTGCGGGGGCTAGTTTTTTGTCCGCTTCAGTAGGGCTTTTTTTTTGAGCCTTTTCTTGAGCTTTGCGGTCTCGTTTTTGCTGGGCTTCAAGCTTGGCGGCAGCGCGTGCCTTGAGGTCTGGCTGGGGCATTGGTTTTTGTGTCAATAGATCTGGGGTGGGAAGCTGCACGGGTTTTCCAGCTTCAGGGCGATCTAAGTTAGCATTGAGCATCTCAAGGGTAACTGGCTTGGATGGCACGCCTCCTTCTGGAACATCACCTCGAGCGAGCCAGACGATGGAGTTAAGAACAAGTTTGCGGAAATCATCGATGGCCCAGTTACGGTGGTAGTGGCCACCCACGAAGCCGATGCCGCGGCCGCCGTCTTCAGCCTTGGGGTCACGACACCACATGAGTGCTTGTTCGGTGCCAAAGCATTTCTCGCCGTGTTCATTCCAGAGGTTGATGTAACGCACTGTCTTCTCTGGGGTAGGCACGGCGGTGGCAAGGGGATGGCAGTGCTCGCATTCCTCCTTGGTGGGGAAGCGCATGTTGTAGTAAAACTCATCATAGGCGGTGATGGGTTTCTCAAGGCCTTGTGCAACGGGATGACCTTTTCTTGCCGTCATGTCGGCAATCCAATGGGGATTCACTGACCAGCCTGTTTCCATGTAGCCGCCGATCCAGGGTTTGAAGTACTTTTCACCGACTTCTTTGGACGGGTGAACGCCGTAGTGCATAAACATGATGCCCATGCCTGATTTAACTCTTTGATCCAGAAACTCGACCTTGTTTCCAAGGCGGCCACCAGCATCGGCATAGATGATGCATGCGTCAACGCCCTCGAAGATAGACTCATCCTTGGGCCAACCGTAATAGTGGACCTTAGCTTCCACTTCGAGACCACTCTCATTGAGGGCATCGGCTAACAGCATACAACCGGCACGGAATTCATGTTCGCCATTGCTGTGGCTCGGTGGGCCTGCGAGAAAGAGGATTTTTTTCTTAGCGTGAGCTGGTGCCACGCAGAGTAAAGCGGTGACAGCAAGGCAAGTGATACGGGTAAAATAATTCATATTCGGTGTGGTAAATACGTTACAGTTGATGGCTGTTATTTCAAGGATTCTAGGGAAATAATAACCCCCGTATTAACGGGGTAACCCATATGGGGGATGACTCAAGCGCTGTCATGGGGGTAAACAAAACAGACGACCCGATTGGGCCGCCTGTTTGATGAAATGATATGGCTGAATCAACCAGCGATTTGTTTTTTGTTCACTGACTCTTACCTCAACTATGGCAGGTTAGGTAACTCGATGAAGCCTTCGAGTTTGCGAATACGGGTCGGGTGACGCATTTTACGCAGGGCCTTGGCTTCGATCTGGCGGATACGCTCACGGGTGACCTGGAACTGACGACCGACTTCCTCGAGGGTGCGGGAGTAGCCGTCTTTGAGTCCAAAGCGTTGTTCGAGCACTTCACGCTCACGCTCGGTGAGGGTGTCGAGCACGTCGCCGATCTTCTCCTTGAGCATGGCAAAGCCTGCTTCTTCCATGGGGTTTTCAGCGGCCTTATCCTCGATGAAGTCACCAAAGGAGGTGTCGTCTGAGTCACCGACGGGTGCCTGAAGAGAGATGGGTTGTTGTGCCATTTTGAGCACAGCACGAACACGCTCAACAGGAAGGTGAATTTCCTCAGCAATTTCGTCAGCACTTGGCTCACGGCCGTATTCCTGAACGAGCTGCTTCTGAACACGCATCAGCTTGTTGATGGTCTCGATCATGTGGACCGGGATACGGATGGTGCGTGCCTGGTCAGCGATGGAACGGGTGATGGCTTGGCGGATCCACCATGTTGCGTAGGTGGAAAACTTGTAACCGCGGCGGTATTCAAATTTTTCTACAGCCTTCATGAGGCCCATGTTGCCTTCTTGAATGAGGTCGAGGAAGGAGAGGCCACGGTTGGTGTATTTCTTGGCGATGGAGATGACGAGGCGCAAGTTGGCTTCGACCATTTCCGTTTTAGCCTGATAGGCTTCACGTGTGCGGGCGCGTAGGTTTTTACGGCACGCGGTGAAGTCTTCAGCTTTGTGCCAAGCGAGCTGCTGAAGCTCACGAACCTTGGTTTCAAATTCTTTGTCACCGGGCTTTGCGTTGAGCTTGCGGTCATACTTCCAGATCTTCTTCTGGTTCTCTTCTACCTCTGCATTGAAGTCTTCAACGACTTTTTGCTTATAGTAGAAGCGATTGTAGAGACGGGCGATAGAGACAAGATTTTTATCAAAACTCTCGACCAGCTTTTTCCTGCTGCGTGGGTTTTTGGCCTGTAGCTTGCGGAAGATTTGATCGTTGTCCTCGTGAAGGTTGCGGACCTGCTCACAAAGTTTCGGCAGGGCACGCATGTAACGCTCCCGGCTTTCGATTTTTTTGTCCTGAATGACACGGTCAAAACGCTCTTTGCCTCGAGTTAGTCTGTCTGCAAGGTCGAGGTAGCAGGTGGCAACAAAGCCAAATTTGTGAAGCTCTGTATTGGCTGCGATTTCAGCATCCTCAATACGCTTTGAAATTTCTACTTCTTGTTCCCGGGTCAACAGAGGGACTTGGCCCATCTGCTTAAGATACATCCTTACTGGATCGTCTAGGATATCGAGTTTCTGGTCAGCCTTGGTGGCGTTGACTGCATCACCTTCCTTTTTACGGTCACGGTAGGAGTCAACTTCGGAGGCATCAATGATATCAAACTCCATCTTGCGGAGGCGATCAAGGATGGCCTCGACGTCACCTGGATCAACAAGATCATTGGGCAATACCTCGTTAACGTCGTCGTAGGTGAGGTATTCCTGTTCTTTGGCAAGCTTGATGAGCTCACGCATCTTTTCCTGAATTTCAGGAGTGTCGATACGGCTCTTAGGTGCTTTGGAATTTTTCTTGGCGGCTTTTTTGGCTGGGCTGCTTTTTGCTGCTTCAGGCTCTGCTTTTTTGGTGGCTGCCTTAGGTGTCTTTTTGGCGGCTGGCTTAGGTGTTTTTTTCGCTGCTTTTTTAGTCACTTTCTTGGCCGCCTTTTTGACGACTTTTTTAGCGACCTTCTTGGCAGGTTTTTTGGCAACTTTTTTGACAGCCTTCTTGGTAGCTTTTTTGACAACCTTCTTGGTAGCTTTTTTGGTAACTTTCTTGGCAGGTTTTTTGGCGACCTTCTTGGCTGCTTTCTTAGCGGGCTTTTTGCTCACTTTCTTGGCTGCTTTTTTAGCGACTTTTTTTACGGCTGCTTTAGCTGCTTTTTTAGCTGCCTTTTTAGGCGCCTTTTTAGCTGCTTTTTTGGGTGTTTTTTTAGCTGCTGCTTTTTTCTTAGCCATAGGAATGAGTTGAGTGAAAAGGGAGATTATTTGTTCGAGAACAATTCTCTTATTATGTGGTGCGGAGCGTGGTGCACGGGAGAAGGGCGTGAATCTCAATGACGCGGCATGATTGGTCAAGAGTAAACTTAGCTTGGAATCCCTTTTCTTATAGGATTCAGAAGCTCCCTGCCTTGCTGGCAGTCTTAGCGTGCAGGTGCTTAATTTACAGATGAAGAGCTATTCCCTGACACGCTCAATGTTGGCTCCAAGCATGATGAGTTTGTCATCGATGTTTTCGTAGCCGCGATCGATGTGATATAAGCGGTTAATTTCGGTAGTTCCCTCGGAGCATAATCCGGAAAGGACAAGCGCCGCAGAGGCTCTGAGGTCAGAGGCCATGACGGGAGCGCCTGACATGTTCTGGGATCCTTGAATAATGGCGGTGCCGTTATCAACCTTGATGTCTGCGCCCATGCGGGTCATTTCTGCGCAATGCATGAAACGCTGGGGAAAAATCGTGTCCTCAACAACAGATATGCCCGGTGTTATCGCAAAGAGCGAGGTGAACTGAGCTTGCATGTCTGTGGGGAAACCTGGGAATGGAGCAGTGACGATATTGGCTCCTATGGGCTCGGCGCCGGGCTTTACGGTGCAGCTTGTGCCTGAATCATTGAACTCAACATGATGCCCTGACTCGATGAGCTTATCTGATGAAGGTTGGAGGTCTTGCTCGCATACGCGGTGAAGAGTGACACCATTTTCAGGGCATCCAGCCATGGCGGCGGCTACCATAAAGGTTCCAGCTTCGATACGGTCGGGGATGACGGTGTGCTCAACGCCATCGAGTTCATCCACTCCTTCAATGGTGATGCGGCGGGTTCCTGCGCCAGTGATTTTAGCGCCCATTTTATTAAGGAAGTTGGCAAGATCTACGACTTCCGGTTCGCAAGCGGCTGATTCGATGATGGTTGTTCCCTTGGCTAAAACAGCGGCCATCATGAGGTTGTCAGTGCCGAGTACGGTTGGCCCATGTTTGCCGCGCAGGTCGACTTCTTTTCCGTGCAGTCCGTCAGGAGCCTGCATGATCATGTTGCCGCCTTCCATGTTGATGTCGGCACCAATGCCCTCAAGGCCTTTCAAATGTAGGTCAACGGGGCGATCACCGATCACACAGCCGCCAGGCAGTGAGACGCTTGCTTTATGAAGTCGGGCAAGCAGGGGGCCCATGACGCAGATGGATGCACGCATTTTACGAACGATTTCGTAGGGAGCATTATGATCGATATTAGCTGCGGTAATGCGAACGGTGCCGCTTGAGCGCTCAACCTCAGCACCCAGTGCCGTCAGGATCTGGATCATGTAGTTGGTGTCTGAGACATCAGGCACGCGACGGATGATGCAGGTCTGCTTGGTGAGCAAGGTGGCTGCGAGAATGGGCAGGGAGGCGTTTTTTGAGCCTGATATATGTACGGAGCCCTTGAGGGTAGATCCGCCGTGTACGAGAAGTTTGTCCATGTGGGCGTTGGGTTATGAGTAATCCGCGCTATGAGTTTGTTGATTTGTGTCTGCTTGTAACTCTTCCGAATCTTTCGACTCTTCCGAATCTTCCGCTTGGTCTGTGGGAGGAGGTGTTCCGGGTAGCTTGGCGACGGGGAATCTGGCTACTCCACTGAGATCATGGTGTGTTTTGATATCAATAAATTCGTTGTCGCTAAGCATGGTTTCGACTGCCTCGGCTTGGTCATATCCAATTTCTAAGGCGATTATGCCCCCCGGGTGCAGATGGAGGGGAGCTTGATTAATGAATTCGCGTAAGATGTCCAGTCCATCTTTTCCGCCAAAGAGGGCTAGTGGTGGGTCTCGCTGAACTTCGCTCGATAGCGTCTGTTCATCTGCGTCAGAGATGTAGGGTAAGTTGGCTACAATAAGGTGGTATTTACGATCTTCGAGTTTTGAGAAAAGATCTGACCAGAGCAGTTCGACCCGGCCAAGCCCAAGGAGGTTTTTGTTCTCCTCAGCCAAGGCGAGTGCATCATGGGATACGTCAGCGAGGGTGGCGCAGTGGCATTTGCCTCCAAGTTCTGCTGCGAGTGTCAGTCCAAGCACGCCGCTGCCAGTGCCCATATCGAGCAAGTTCAAGCTTGGCGGTAAGTCTAAGCTGAGAATGATGGATGCCAGTTCTTCGGTCTCTGGTCTTGGTATGAGTGCGCGTGCGTCAGTTTTGTAATCACGGCGGTAAAATTCCACGCTACCGAGGATGTGTTGTAGTGGTTCGCCGTTACCGCGCCGTTTGAGTTTTTCTCTCAAGGGGGTCAGTTCATCCTCAGCCATGAGGCGGTCAAACTGCATGTAGAGTTCGACTTTCGAGCAACCCAGCTGATGAGTGACGAGGAGCTGCATATTACGGCGCGCTTCATCAATGCCCTTGCTTTCTAGGTAAGTGGTTCCTTTTTCGATGATGTCGAGGACTGAGGTCATTGGTGCTGATGCTGTGATGCAGGAGAAGGGGGGCTGTAAGGCTCTAAGGTTATGAGAGGATATGCGGTATCGTCATTGTTATGATGAATGATCTAGATAAGGAGGGGTTTGCTCTTGTTGGGCAAGTCAATTTCAGACGGCGGGCCAGGGAAATGCTCGGCGATGTAGTCATCCCAGAATTTTCGAGTTTCGTCTGAGAGGCTTGCCGCCATTTTGCCCTCGCAGTCGTCACAGATGATGAGTGGGAAGGGGCCTTTGATGAGGTGGTCACCGCTGAACATAGCGCCGAGGGTGAATGTTTTTGCTTCTGATCGAGGCTTGTCACAGGTGATGCAGCTTTCGATGTAGGCTTCCGTCTCGGAGTTGTTTGAGAGTCTTTCTTGGCGGGACTCCATGTCAGCGTGGTCATGCATGAAGTCGAACATCGCAACACGTGAACTCTCAGAGAGTTGCTCGTTGATTTTTTCTCGGCACTGGAGACACATGGCACATTCAAAGATGCACTCATTGCCTGCGAAGGATTGGTTGATGATGTAGATGTCGACATCATGCAGGTTGCAGCCGCAATCACAGCATTCGGTGAAGGCTTTGCCGGTTTCGTATGAATGGAATTCTGTCAGCACCTCGTTAGTATCGATCCGTCGTTAGGATATTTCAAGTGTCACCGGGCAGTGGTCTGAGCCGAGCACTGCGGAGAGGATTTCAGCACTTTTCACACGTTCCATGAATGAGTTCGAAACGCAGAAGTAATCCAGGCGCCAGCCGATGTTTTTACCACGGGCTCCTGCTCGATAGCTCCACCAGGAATAGGCGTCCGTCTTGTCTGGATAGAAATGGCGGAAGGTGTCTACAAAACCCTCGGCTGTAATTTTATCAAAATTGGCGCGCTCCTCATCGGAAAAACCTGCGCTGTTGCGGTTTTGCTTAGGACGTGCCAAGTCGATCTCCTGATGGGCGACATTGAGATCGCCACAAAAGATGACCGGCTTACTGAGCTCGAGATCTTTGCAGTATTGAAGGAAATCACTATCCCATTGTTGGCGATAGGAGAGTCTGCGTAGCTCGTTTTGAGAGTTGGGCGTGTAGACGGTGACGAGATGGAAGTCGGGAAACTCAGCTGTGATAACGCGCCCTTCAGAGTCGTGCTGTTCGATACCGATGCCGTAGCTTATCTTCAGTGGCTCATGCTTGGAAAAAATGGCGGTGCCTGAGTAGCCAGGTTTTTCTGCCGCGTTCCAGTAGCTTCGATAGCCAGCAAGTTCCAGAGGTAAGTCGACTTGCTCGGCACGTGCTTTGGTTTCCTGGAGGCAGAGTATGTCTGGTTGATGCTCGCTAACAAATTCAGCGAAGTTTTTTTTGATAACGGCACGGATGCCGTTAACATTCCACGATACAAGTTTCATGAATGTAAAGAAAGGGTTGGTGAGGCTTAGCCTGGCGGCCACGTTAGTTTGCGACCAGCTAGGATATGAAGATGGAGATGGGGGACTGCTTCTCCGCCATCAGCTCCGTTGTTGATGACTGTTCTGAAGCCAGACTCTGCAAAGCCTTCCTGCTTGGATACTTTGTTGGCCGTTAAAAGGAGGTGACCGAGGATGTTGGTGTCCTCGGTATCAGTTTCCGAAATGCGTGTGATGGGCTTGCGAGGTACGATGAGTAAGTGCACGGGTGCCTGAGGACTGATGTCTCGAAAGCAGAGGCAGAGATCATCCTCGTAGACAATGTCGGCTGGGATTTCACGGTCTGCTATTTTCTCAAAAAGGGTTTTGTCTGGCGTGCTCATTTATTGCGTTAAGTTGAGCCTGATTTCTCGCTGGTTAGGAAGTGTCGAGTGACCGTGTGTTTTGAGGAAGTCGAGGATCTCGCCGTGCAGTAGCTCACAGGGGCTTGTCCAACGTTCTACGCCACGGAGAACTCTCACACAATCTCTTGTGCCGGTGAAATAGAGTTCTTCCACGCCATGGATGCGGAGGTCTTCTATCTCGTCATGTATTTTGTTGAAGAACGCGAGTTCGAAGCCGTTGCCCGCTTCTTTAGCGGCGCGCGTCAGTGATAAAGTGACGGGAGGGGAAATCAGGGGAAGGGTTCTGGCAATGGCGTCACAACCGATGCGCTCGAGCATCCTGCGCACCCGTGAGTGTAGTTCTTCAATAGTGAGCACTCTCAGGGAGCATTTGTTTTCTAGGTAATGGATGATGCCTTCCATGAGGTCATCAATGAATGGGAAATCTTCCCTCTCAGCCGCCGCGGCGCCACGCATGATGGTCTCACGTAGCCACTCGGTATCATAGCCGGTCACTTGGTGACGACCAACCTGCAATACAGGACGATTACCGACGAGGCATATCATGATTGAAAGGAGTGTAGGTTAGGTGAATGCATAGTTGCATTGAGGCTTTGCGCAGTGAAGGGAGGGGGGCTGATATTATTCCTTAAAAAGTTTCCGTTGATAGGGATCTCGTGATGAGCGGCGTTCAAGGGCTTGAATTTCTCTGATGAATTCACCGACGTCTTCAAACTGACGATAGACGGATACGTAGCGCACGTAAGCTACGGGATCGATGTCGTGCAATTTTGCCATGACGCGTGGGCCAATACTGCTGGAGGGAACTTCAGAAAGATGATCTTTGTGAAGTTCAGTGAGGATTTCCTCTACGGCACGATCGAGACGATCCATGGGGACGGGACGTTTCTCACAGGCTTTGACAAGGCCTCTGAATATTTTTTCTCGGTTGAGCGATTCACGAGTGCCGTCACGTTTAACGACCTGGAGCTCAGTGCGCTCAATCTGCTCGTAGGTGGTGTAACGATAGTCACATGCTAAGCAGACTCTACGCCGACGCGTGGTTGTGCCATCCTTCGACATTCGGGAGTCGATGACTTTGTCTTTTAGTGATCCGCACTGAATACAACGCATAGCTGGAGCAGCCCTCTGGACTGATGCGGCAGACTAGAGTAATATATGTAGTGGTATCAAAGAGAAAATCATACAATATTCAGTGTTACCGGTGATTTTCAACGAATCGGTATAGTATTTTTTAAATACTGATCAACTTGCGGAGAAGGTGTTGTAATCTCGCAAAAAAAAAGGCTGTTAGTGTGCCTATTGTGAATAACTCGGTGAGTTTTTTATGAGGTGGTTTTGACGGGGGCTTTGATAATTCCCTCCGAAGTTTCCTTTTTTAACCTCAATTGACCACATGCTGCGTTAATATCACCTCCTTTTTCAAGTCGCAGGGTGGTATTAATACCCGCTGCCGCTACGATATCACGGAAGGCTATGCAGTGGCTTTCGCTCGGTCTTTTCCAGTTGAGACCTTCAACGGTGTTGTAGGGGATGAGGTTGACTTTGGCGTTCAAGCCCTTTGCTCTTTTAGCGAGTATCGCTGCCTGATCGAGGTCGTCGTTGACTCCCTCAATGAGAATATACTCGAGTGAGATTTTTTGTTTCTTGTAATATACTCGAGGGAGATTTTTTGTTTCTTGTGGGTGCGCCAGTAGTGAAGGGCGTCAAACAATTCTTTAATCGGATATTTTTTATTGATCGGCATGATCAAATCACGGACGTCATCGGTGGCCCCGTGCAGTGAAATGGCGAGGCGTATAGGCGCTGGGAATTCAGCGAGTTTACGGATTTGAGGAGCGAGACCTGAGGTGGATACGGTGACGCT
>Ga0206128_1003589_pt1 | contig 12715 bp, 8 predicted proteins | sample Helgoland_Spring_7_FD_148601 | JGI IMG/M metagenome (GOLD analysis project Ga0206128, IMG submission 148601) | Pelagic subsurface seawater microbial communities from Kabeltonne, Helgoland, North Sea - Helgoland_Spring_Bloom_20160426_1 | ecosystem: Environmental > Aquatic > Marine > Epipelagic ...
TGCCGCCGATGGAAACCTGTTAGCAACCTCAATGACGAAGTTTACAATTCGAATGGATGTCGTTGCTGTGGATGAAATTGTTTTTGAGAAAAATATAGTTGCCTTGTCAGACGAATTATCGAATATGTTGGGTAAAACGTCTCATTTTTATCAAGAAAAATTAAGAAGTGCTAAAAAGAAAAAAAACAGGTATTTATTGATCGCAAGGAACGTTGGGTATATAAATTATCTTAAGATGAAGCGATTTCCTATTTTTAAACAAGGAGTTTATAAAGGAGGTTTTATTGCAGAACCAAAGACTGTTCGAGCGCATCCCATAGGTAAGATTGCAGAACGAACTATTGGTTACAATGATTTTAGAGGTGGAGCAGGTATAGAGGGAGCTTTTTCTGATTATATGAAGGGGGAAAATGGTTTGAGATGGAAGCAAAAAATAGCTAAAAATCAATGGAAGCCAATTAATGATGTGAATGAAAAAGAGCCCGTTGATGGTCATGATATTATTACAACAATAGATGTGAATATTCAAGACATTACGCATCATGCTTTGTTAAGTAAGTTAGAATATTTCGAGGCAGATCATGGTTGTGCTGTTGTAATGGAGACTGCAACAGGAGAAGTTAAAGCAATTTCTAATTTAGGCAGAACCTCAAAGGGAACTTATTATGAAAAAAGAAATTATGCTGTTTGGGAGAGTAGTGAGCCAGGGTCTACTTTCAAATTGGCAAGTTTAATGATTGCTTTAGATGATAAAGTAATTGATACATCTACGGTAATAGACACAGAAAAAGGGAAAATATTTATTCATAATAGAAAGGTTGAAGATTCTCATAAAGGTGGGTATGGTAAAATTTCTGCTGCGAGGATTTTTGAAGTTTCATCTAATGTTGGAATTGTGAAAATAATTAAAGAACATTATGATCACGACCCCCAAAAATATTATGATAAAATTAAAGAATATGGTTTTACAAAACCAATTGGTTTTCAAATTAAAGGAGAAGGAAAGCCTTATGTGCCAAACCCTAAAGACAAAAAAAATTGGAATAAAATTTCGTTAGAATGGATGTCATGGGGCTATGGAGTTTCAGTAACACCAATGCAAACACTAATGTTTTATAATGCTATTGCTAACAATGGAGTAATGGTAAAGCCAATGTTTATTAAAGAGTTGAGAAGGCAAGACAAGATTGAGAAAGTTTTTGAAACTGAAATTATACACCCAAAAATAGCATCAGATCTCACATTGAATAAGGTGAAAAAAGTAATGGAAAATGTGGTGAAAAGAGGAACTGCAAATTCTATTTATTCTTCTAATTTTTCAATGGCAGGTAAAACTGGAACCGCAAAAAAATATATTTCGAGAACTAAAGATGATCAAGGAGAGTGGCAAGGGGGATACTATTCAACAAAAAAATATATCGCTTCTTTTGTTGGTTTTTTTCCTGCAAACAATCCAAAATATTCTTGTATTGTCGTTATTCATGACCCAAAGAAGGAAAAAGGATATTACGGAGCAACTGTTGCGGCACCTGTATTTAAAGAAATTGCTCAAAAAATATTCACAACAACACCAATAGATGTTCAATCAGTAGATGATAAAGTAGCGTTAGAAGCAATAAATGCTCAATATCATGAATTCGATCAGATACAAAATAAAAATTATTCAGAAATCCCAGATGTTAGAGGTATGGAAGGAATGGATGCTTTGTCTTTATTGGAAAATATTGGATTGAAAGTAAAAATTTCTGGAATTGGAAAAGTGAGGTTTCAATCATTAAGAAAAGGAGAGAAACTAATAAAAGGATCAACCATTATATTAAAACTTTCGTAAGCTGAAAAAACTAAAAGACATACTGCACAAAGTTTCTGTTAATCAAGTATTTGGAGTGACAGATATTGAGATTAATAATCTTGTTTTCGATTCAAGAAAAATCGAACAGAACGATGTGTTTTTTGCTCAAAAAGGGTATACAGTTGATGGACACTTGTATATTAATAAGGCGATAGAGTTAGGGGCTACAGTAATTATTTGTCAAGAGTTACCCCAGGATATAAAAACTGGAATCACGTACCTTCAAGTTGCTGCTGTGGATACTTGTTTGGCTATTATGGCAGCAAATTTTTATGAAAATCCGTCTTCAAAAATGAGGCTCATAGGTATCACGGGTACCAATGGAAAAACAACCATAGCTTCTTTATTGTATCAATTATTTAAAAAGGCAGGCTATAAAGTAGGTTTGTTGTCTACTGTAAAAATTTTAGTGGACGATCAAGAGCATAAAGCTACACATACAACTCCAGATTCTTTGTCGATCAATTACTATTTAAATAAAATGATTGATGCTGGAGTAGGTTATTGTTTTATGGAAGTGAGTTCTCATGGAATCCACCAAAAAAGAACGCAAGGATTGGATTTTGATGGAGGAATTTTCACCAATATAACGCACGATCATTTGGATTATCACGAAACTTTTTCAGAATACAGAGATGTAAAAAAATCGTTTTTTGACGCTTTACCTAGCTCAGCTTTTGCACTGACAAACATTGATGATAAAAATGGCAACTTTATGTTGCAAAACACCAAGGCAAAAAAGAAAACATACGCTTTAAAAGGGATTGCAGATTACAAAACTAAGATTTTAGAAAAGCAGTTTTCAGGAACTTTGTTGAAGATGAATACAACTGAGGTCTGGGTAAAATTAATAGGTCAATTTAATGCATCTAATATGACAGCAATTTTTGCAGTTGCAGAATTGTTAGGAATAGAAAAGTTTGAAATACTCACAATGATGAGTGAGTTAGAAAATGTAAGCGGACGTTTTGAAACAATTATTTCTGAGGAGGGTGTCATCGCCATAGTAGATTATGCGCATACTCCAGATGCACTAAAGAATGTGTTGGAAACCATTAATGAGATTAGAAAAGGCAGTGAAAAATTGATTACCGTTGTTGGTTGTGGAGGAGATAGAGACAAAGGAAAAAGACCTAAAATGGCACATATTGCCTCACAATTAAGCAGTCAAGCAATTTTGACTTCAGACAACCCACGAACAGAAAATTCACAAACGATTATCGATGAAATGGAAGTTGGTATCACTTCCGAAAACTATAAAAAAACGCTCTCTATTTTGGATAGAAGACAGGCTATTAAAACAGCTTGTAAGTTTTCTAACAGAGGAGACATATTATTAATTGCAGGCAAAGGGCATGAGAATTATCAAGAAATAAACGGGGTTAAATCTCATTTTGATGATTTAGAAGAGGTGAAAAACTGTTTCAATCAATTAAAAAATAAGTAAGAATGTTGTACTATTTATTCGAATATTTAGAGAGTCAATTTAGTGTTCCTGGAGCGAGTGTGTTTCAATTTATCACGTTTAGAGCCGCTGCGGCATTTATCTTGTCTTTGTCAATTTCAACAATTTATGGAAAGAGAATCATTCGTTTTTTACAAAGGCAACAGGTAGGAGAATCTATAAGAGATTTGGGCTTAGAAGGGCAAGTTCAGAAGACAGGAACCCCCACTATGGGTGGAGTTATTATCATTTTTGCAACTCTAATCCCTGCTCTATTACTAGCGAAATTAGATAATATCTACATCATACTTCTTGTCATAACAACCCTTTGGATGGGGCTGATTGGTTTTATAGACGATTATATTAAAGTATTTAAAAAGGATAAAGGAGGATTAAAAGGAAGGTTCAAGGTTTTAGGTCAAGTTGGTTTGGGAATTATTGTCGGTGCGATGCTTTATTTTAATGAAGGTGTCACCATAAAAGAACAGCTTCCAAAAGAACAACAAATTGTAAATGCTAATGGAAGAAAAATTGTTTTTGGAGAAGCTCATAAGTCAACAAAAACAACAGTTCCTTTTTTTAAAGACAACGAATTAGATTATTCAAAAGCCTTGTTTTTTCTCGGAGATGGATATGAAAAATACGGATGGATTGTTTTTATTTTTATTACTGTTTTTATTGTTACAGGGGTTTCAAATGGAGCGAATCTTACTGATGGAGTAGATGGTTTAGCTGCAGGTTCCTCGGCGATTATGGTATTAACACTCGCTGTTTTTGCATGGGTCTCTGGGAACATCATCTTTGCAGATTACCTTGATGTAATGTATATCCCAAATTCAGGAGAAATGACTGTTTTTATTTTGGCTTTTGCCGGCGCATTAATAGGATTTCTTTGGTATAACACATATCCAGCACAGGTATTTATGGGAGATACGGGGAGTTTAACAATTGGTGGAATTATTGCTGTTATTGCGATTGCGATAAGGAAAGAATTGTTGTTGCCAATTTTAGCAGGAATTTTTGTCATTGAAAATCTTTCGGTTATTCTGCAAGTATCATGGTTTAAGTATACTAAGAAGAAGTTTGGAGAAGGAAGAAGGATTTTTAAAATGTCACCCTTACATCATCATTACCAGAAATTGAATTATCATGAAAGTAAAATTGTAGTTCGTTTTTGGATTGTTGGAATATTACTAGCAGTATTTGCAATTGTTACTTTGAAGTTAAGATAAATGAAAAGATTGGTCATTCTTGGTGGAGGAGAAAGCGGTATCGGAACTGCGATTTTAGCAAAACAAAAAGGATTTGAAGTTTTTGTTTCAGATGCCGGCGAAATTTCTAAAAAGTACAAAGAAGTTCTTTTACATCACGAGATAGCTTTTGAGGAGAAATGTCATACAGAAAAGAATGTTTTAAATGCAAGTTTGGTCATGAAAAGTCCTGGGATTCCAGATCATGTTGCACTGGTTCAAAAAATAAAAGAAAATTCAATTCCTATTCTATCAGAAATTGAATTTGCAGCCCCATATACTCCTGCGAATATTATAGGAGTTACGGGTTCAAATGGGAAAACCACCACTGCATTATTAGTGCATCATATTTTAAAAAATGCAGGGTTAAGTGTAGGAATAGCAGGAAATATTGGAGATAGTTTTGCACAGCAAGTTGCAGTTCAATCTTTTGAGCACTATGTGTTAGAGTTGAGTAGTTTTCAATTAGATGGAATTGAGAAATTTAATAGTCATATAGCAATTTTAACAAACATTACTCCAGATCATTTAGATCGTTACGAGTATGATTTTGATAATTATGTTGCCTCAAAATTTAGAATAACAAAAAATCAAGATGAAACCGATTATTTAATTTATGATGCCGATGACAAGGCAATTAATACTTGGTTAAAAGATCATAAAACAAAAGCAAAATTGGTCCCATTTTCAATCGAAAAAGAGTTAGAATATGGAGCCTACTTAAAAGATCATACTATTATTATTAACATACATAAAGATATACTTACTATGCCGTTATCAACTTTATCAGTTAAAGGAAAACACAATACTAAAAATGCAATGGCAGCAATAATGGCTGCAAAATTATTAAAGATAAGAAAGCAAACAATAAAAGAGAGTCTGGAGAACTTTGAAGGTGCAGAGCATCGTTTAGAAAATGTTGCAAAAATTAAAGGAGTCACTTATATAAATGATTCTAAAGCAACCAATGTAAATGCTACATTCTATGCACTTGAATGTATGGATGCAAGCGCAATTTGGATTGTAGGAGGGGTTGATAAAGGAAATGACTACAGTGATTTATTACCCTTGGTAAGAGAAAAAGTTAAAGCCATTGTTTGTCTAGGATTAGACAATGAAAAAATTAAAAACATGTTTGGTAATGTGGTCGATATCGTAGTCGAAACTGCAGGTGCTGAAGAGGCGGTGAAAGTTGCTGACAAACTAGCTGAACGAGGAGAGGTAGTCTTGTTATCTCCGGCTTGTGCAAGTTTTGATTTATTTGAAAGTTATGAAGATAGAGGTCGTCAATTTAAAACAGCAGTAAGAAATTTATAATAAAAAATTTCATGAAAACTATTTTTCAACACATAAGAGGAGATAAATCTATTTGGGCCATTGTTGCTGTTCTAGCAATATTCTCATTTATGCCTGTTTATAGCGCAAGCACAAACTTGGTATATGTTGTTGGTTATGGTTCAACAATAGGGCATTTGATAAAGCATATTGTGTTGTTAATTATGGGATTTGCGATCATTTACGGAGTTCACAAAGTTCCTTACAGGTATTTTTCTGGCGGTTCCGTTATCATGCTTCCTGTAGTTATTGTTTTATTAATTTTCACCTTGGCGCAAGGAACGACAATTGGTGGAGCAAATGCAAGTAGATGGATTCGTATAGGAGGAATAGGTTTTCAGACATCAACACTAGCAGGGCTTGTTTTAATGGTCTATGTCGCAAGGTATTTAGCCAAGAATAAAGAAAAAACAATCAATTTTAAAGAAAGTATCGTACAACTTTGGTTCCCAGTTTCACTAGTATTAATATTGATATTACCGGCAAATTTTTCTACGACCGCTATTATTTTTGTCATGATTTTAATGATGACTTTCATTGGTGGATACCCAATCAAATACTTGGGGTTTATTTTTGGTGCTGGAATTGTAGTGTTTTCAATCTTTATTTTGACTGTAAAAGCTTTCCCAGATGCAATGCCAAATAGAGTTCAAACATGGCAGAGTAGAATTGAAAACTTCTCACAAGAGAAAGGAAAGGAAGCGTATCAAGTAGAAAAAGCAAAAATTGCAATTGCAACCGGAGGAACTTTTGGTCTTGGACCTGGAAAAAGTGTACAAAAGAATTTTTTACCTCAATCTACATCTGATTTTATTTTTGCAATAATAGTTGAAGAATATGGCTTGGCTGGTGGTATTGTCATTGTGTTTATTTATTTTTTATTATTTTTTAGAATCTTTGTGATTATTAATAAAACGACTACAATTTTTGGTGCATTATTAGTTCTTGGTGTCGGTATTCCAATTATTTTTCAAGCAATTATAAACATGGCGGTAGCGACTCACTTATTTCCAGTAACTGGGCAGACTCTTCCGTTAATAAGTAGTGGAGGAACCTCCATCTGGATGACCTGTTTTGCATTAGGAATGATTCTCAGTGTAAGTGCCTCGAGCGCAGAAACAGAGGAAGATATTTTAGACGATAACCCTTTAGACATACTCCATGAAACAATCGATTAAAGTTTTAATTTCTGGCGGTGGAACGGGAGGTCATATTTATCCTGCGATCGCAATTGCAAATGAATTAAAGTTGCGATATCCCAACGGAAGTTTTTTGTTCGTTGGCGCCAAAGATAAAATGGAAATGGATAAAGTTCCGAAAGCCGGTTTTGATATTAAAGGATTATGGATTTCTGGCATTCAAAGAAAATTAACGATCAATAATTTATCCTTCCCTTTTAAAATCCTTCATAGTTTATGGAATGCCTCTAGAATTATCAATAAATTTAAGCCAGATATTGCGATTGGTACTGGAGGTTTTGCTAGTGGTCCAATATTAATTATGGCTAGTAGAAAGGGAATTCCTACTTTAATTCAAGAACAGAATTCATATCCGGGAATAACAAACAAACTATTGAGTAAAAAGGCACAAAAAATTTGTGTAGCTTATGATTATTTAGAACGCTTTTTCCCTTCAGAAAAAATTGTAAAAACAGGAAATCCTGTTCGACAAGACCTGTTGACAATTCACTCTAAAGAAGAACAAGCAAAAGCATTTTTTGATCTGGATAAAAAACAAAAAACAATTTTAATTATTGGTGGTAGTTTAGGAGCAAGAAAAATAAATCAATTGGTTGAAACAAATTTAGATTTTTTTAAAAATCAACAAGTTCAAGTTATTTGGCAATGTGGTTCGATGTATCATGATGAATACAAAAAGTTCAATAGCATAGAAAATGTTCAAGTTCATCAATTTTTAAACAGGATGGATCTTGCATATGCTGCTTCAGACATTATTATTTCTAGAGCGGGTGCAAGTTCAGTTTCTGAGTTATGTATCGTAGGAAAACCTGTAATCTTTATTCCTTCTCCAAATGTGGCTGAAGATCATCAAACTAAAAATGCAAAGTCAATTACGGATCGACATGGAGCAATTTTATTGAGAGAAAATGAATTGCAAACATTTCCTATTGTTTTTGAAACCTTGTTAAAAGATAAGGGTAAACAAGAACATTTGTCAGAAAACATACATGAATTAGCTCTTCCGGGAGCAACAACAGCAATCGTTAATCAAATAGAATTATTATTAAAAAAGTGAATTTAAACACCATACATAATGTTTATTTTATAGGTATTGGAGGTATTGGAATGAGTGCAATCGCCCATTACTTTGCTTCTAATGGGAAACAGGTAGCAGGATATGATAAAACTCCCTCCCAGATTACAAAAACACTAGAGGGGAAAGGAGTTGAGATTCATTTTGAAGATGCTTTGGACAACATCCCTATTCCTTTTTTAAAAAAAGAGGAGACTTTAATAGTGTATACTCCAGCAATTCCAGAGAATCACTTAGAATTAAATTATTTTTTTGAGCACAATTTCAGGGTTTTAAAAAGAGCAGAAATATTAGGGAAAATTACAGAAAACACCTTTTGTTTAGCCGTAGCTGGAACCCATGGAAAAACAACCACATCTTCAATTTTAGGTCATATTATGGCGCAGGTAAATGCGACTTCTTTTTTAGGTGGAATTTCTGAAAACTACAATTCAAACTTAATTTTAGGTGATGATAAAATTAGTGTAGTTGAAGCCGATGAGTATGATCGGTCATTCTTACAACTGAGTCCAGATATTGCTTGTGTAACATCGATGGATGCAGACCATTTAGATGTTTATGGAGATTCAGAGGCTCTAAACACCTCTTTTGTAGAATTCACAAAAGAAGTATCAGAGACCTTAATCGTAGCCAAAGGATTGCCTTTAAAAGGGTTAACCTACGCCATTAACGAGCCCTCAGATTACGAGGCCTTTAATCTAAAAATTGAGAGTGGAAAATATATTTTTGATGTAAAAACACCATCAACGGAGATCCAAAATATTGAATTTTCTTTGCCAGGAAGGCACAATGTAATGAATGCACTAGCTGCGTTAGCAATGGCAGATGTTTATGGGGTTCCATTAGAAAATATTAAACATAGTTTGTCTACTTTTAAGGGGGTGAAAAGAAGGTTTTCATATAAAATTAAAACAGAAGATTTTGTATTGATTGATGATTATGCACATCACCCAGCAGAAATAAATGCCGTTGAAAGTTCGATAAGAGAAATGTATCCCAACGAAACAATACTGGTTGTTTTTCAGCCACATCTATTTTCTAGAACAAGAGATTTTATTGATGATTTTGCCTCGGCGCTTTCGAAGTTTGATGAAGTTTTATTACTGGACATATATCCAGCTAGAGAAGCTCCTATTTCTGGAGTTAATTCAGAATGGTTATTTGGTAAAATTACTTGCAAGTCTAAAAAACAAACCCCAAAAAATAATTTAGTAAAAGATATTAAGAATTCATCCGCTAAAGTTGTTGCAATGTTGGGAGCTGGTGATATCGGAGTAACGATTCAAGAGGTAACAAATCAACTTTTAAAAACAATAGAAAATGAAACTTAATAGGGTTTTAAAATACATAGGGTTTCTATTATTAATAGGTCTTATAGGGTTCTTGTATTCTTTTTCTCTGAAGAGAAATATGAGTAGAATTGTGAAAAAAGTTGAAGTAGAATTTCTGGCTGGAGATAATAATTTTTTAACACATTCAATGGTTAATAAATTGTTAATACAAAGTGACACGAGTGTGAAAAACCAAGCGAAATCTGTGATAGATTTATACAAGTTAGAAAAAACAGTGTCTAAAAACTCATATGTAGAAAATGCAGCAGTGTTTCTAACCATTGATGGTACATTGAAATCGATTGTTAAACAACGGGTTCCTATCGCAAGAATTACAGGGGAAAATGGTTCGTATTATATTGATAAACAGGGAATAAAAATTCCTTTATCTAATAATTATTCTGCTAGAGTAATGCTTGTTTCAGGAGTTGAAACCGATAAAAATATTGATGAGATATTGCCGTTGTTATCGTATATTTTAGAGGATGATTTCTTGCAAAAAGAAGTTGTAGGAATTAAGAAATTCGCAGATTCTGAGTATCAATTTTCCGTCAGAAGCGGGAATTATAAAATTGATTTTGGTAAATTAACTAAAATTGATCTTAAATTTAAGAAGTTAAAAGCATTTTATAATAAGACATTTAAAGATCAAACGATTCAAAATTATAAAATGATTAATGTAAAATACCACAACCAAGTTGTGTGTACAAAATAAATCAAAATGGAAAACAATAAAATAGCTGTTGGTTTAGATATTGGTACAACCAAAATAGTTGCTATGATTGGTCGTAAAAATGAATACGATAAGATTGAGGTTGTAGGTATTGGAAAAGCAAAAAGCTTGGGAGTAAAGCGTGGTGTCGTGAGTAATATTACCCAGACGATACAATCTATTCAACAGGCCGTGGATGAGGCAGAAAGTGTTTCTGGAGTTAAGATTGAAGAAGTTGTTGTCGGAATTGCAGGGCAACATATTCGCAGTTTACATCACAGTGACTATATCACTAGAAGTAATGCCGATGAAGTAATAGATGAAAACGATATCGATAATTTAGTGAATCAAGTTCACAAACTAGTCATGTTACCTGGAGAAGAAATTATACATGTACTGCCACAAGAGTTTAAAGTCGATTCTCAAGCAGATATTAAAGAGCCAATAGGAATGTATGGCGGACGCTTAGAGGCAAATTTTCACGTAGTAGTTGGGCAAGTATCTTCGATCAGAAATATTGGTCGTTGCGTAAAAAGTGCTGCCTTAGATCTTAGTGAAATTACCCTAGAACCGCTAGCATCTGCATCTGCTGTTTTAAGCCAAGAAGAAAAAGAAGCAGGAGTTGCCTTAATTGATATAGGTGGAGGAACTACAGATTTAGCTATTTTTAAAGATGGTATTATTAGACATACAGCTGTGATCCCTTTTGGAGGAAATGTAATCACAGATGACATTAAAGAAGGGTGTTCAATAATCGAAAAACAAGCAGAATTGTTAAAGATTAAATTTGGTTCTGCCTGGCCAGGTGAAAACAAAGAAACTGAAATTGTTTCTATCCCTGGTTTAAGAGGAAGAGAACCTAAAGAGATTACATTGAAGAATTTATCAAAAATCATTCATGCGAGGGTTCAAGAGATTATTGAACATGTGTATTTAGAAATAAAAAATTACGGACACGAAACTGCCAAAGGGAAGTTAATTGCAGGAATTGTTTTAACCGGAGGGGGTTCTCAACTAAAGCATTTACGTCAATTAGTTGAATACATTACTGGTATGGATGCTAGAATTGGTTTTCCCAACGAACATTTAGCGGGTGATTCTGATGAAGCATTATCAAGTCCTTCTTATGCAACTGCTGTTGGATTATTAATGGAAGGATTAGAGAAAGATATTAAGGAAGATGAATTTGATCAGACGAATGAAGGCGCTGCTGATGAAAACCAAGACGGGAGTCTACAAGGAGCAAAATCAGGAGGTGAAGAAAAAACAACATTACAAAAGAAGACGTTTTTTGAAAAGTTTACAGAGGGTCTAAAAGATTTTTTAGACAATGCAGAATAAAAGTTAGCAAGAAGTCAGAACGAAAGAACAGTACATAAAGAACAACACAATATTAAACAATACATAGGTTATTATGAGCTCAGAATTTGATAATATTTCATTTGAAATGCCTAAAACACAATCTAACACAATTAAAGTAATTGGTGTAGGTGGCGGAGGAAGCAATGCAGTAAATCACATGTATACCCAAGAAATAAAGGGAGTAGATTTTGTAATCTGTAATACAGATGCACAAGCTTTAGAGAATAGTCCTGTACCTAATAAAATTCAATTAGGTGCCAACTTAACCTCTGGACTAGGTGCTGGTGCAAATCCAGAAGTTGGAGCACAAGCAGCTAAAGAAAGTATGCAAGAGATTCAGCAGATGTTAAATACGCAAACAAAAATGGTCTTTATCACTGCAGGTATGGGTGGAGGAACCGGTACTGGAGCAGCACCAATTATTGCAAAAATTGCAAAAGATATGGACATCTTAACCGTGGGTATTGTAACAATGCCTTTTGCTTTTGAGGGTAGAAGACGTTCTAAACAAGCTCAGCTTGGAATTGATCAACTGAGACAAAATGTAGATTCTTTAATCGTAATCAATAATAATAAACTTCGAGAAGTATATGGGAACTTAGGCTTTAAGGCAGGTTTCTCTAAAGCAGACGAGGTTTTATCTACTGCTTCTCGAGGAATTGCAGAAGTAATTACACATCACTATAAGCAAAATATTGACTTACATGATGCTAAAACAGTCCTTTCTAATAGCGGAACAGCAATCATGGGGTCTGCAAAAGAAGAAGGTCAAACGAGAGCTAAAACTGCGATTGTAAAAGCGTTGGATTCTCCTTTGTTAAACGACAATAAAATTACAGGAGCAAAGAACGTATTACTGTTAATTGTATCAGGAACGAATGAGGTTACCCTGGATGAAATCGGAGAAATCAATGATTATATTCAAGATGAGGCCGGATATGATGCAAATATTATTATGGGTATTGGTGAGGATAAAGAATTAGGGGATGCTATTGCTGTAACAATTGTTGCTACCGGGTTTGCAGCAGATCAACAAAGTACAATTACCAATACAGAGGTTAAAAAAATTGTTCACACGCTAGAAGATGAACAAAAAGCTACCTATGACTTCGGTGAAAAGAAAGTAGCAAAGTCACCAACGATAAACGAGCCTTT
>Ga0206128_1003600_pt1 | contig 12688 bp, 10 predicted proteins | sample Helgoland_Spring_7_FD_148601 | JGI IMG/M metagenome (GOLD analysis project Ga0206128, IMG submission 148601) | Pelagic subsurface seawater microbial communities from Kabeltonne, Helgoland, North Sea - Helgoland_Spring_Bloom_20160426_1 | ecosystem: Environmental > Aquatic > Marine > Epipelagic ...
CTTAAAAATAAATGATTATTACCAGATTCAGCATGTTCTTTATAACCTAATACTTCACATGTATTTAAAGGTAAAATGTGTGAATTTTCAGCTTGTGGTGAAGAAACTTTACTTATAAAACATTTTGTTGAACTTTTTTTAACATTATTATTATAATTATTTCTAGTATTAGTATTAGACATATTTATTTTAAAAAAAATAAAAATATAAAATTTTGTAAAATCAATTTTTTTATTTAAATAATATTAAATTAAATCTTTAGTAATTTGTTTCATGTTATTACTAATAATTTTTAAATTTATGATTTATAACAGTTAAGTTGTATTTATATTCTTTAACCAATATTTCAATATATAACTCTTCAAAGAATGCACTATTATTCAATTTGATGATTTAACCGTCATAATAATCTTTTGGATATTATTTTAATTCTTCAATAAATATAGAATATTTCAGAAATCGTTTTATTATTTATAAAATTGATTAATTAATTTAATAATTCATTTAAAAAAAAAACTATTAAGTAATTATAATGGACATTCTTAAAAAAGTTAAGGGAATACAATTCGGAATTTTAAGCCCTGAAGAAATTAAAAGTTATTCAGTATGTGAAATTACTAGCCCTGATACATATGAAAATGGAAGGCCTAAAACAGGTGGTCTTTATGATAGAAGAATGGGTGTAATTGATTCTGATGAGATTTGTTTAACTTGTCAAAATAAACATAACAAATGTCCAGGACATTTTGGACATGTTGTTTTAGACAAACCTGTATTTTTAAGTAATTATATTAAATTAATTAAGAAAATTTTAGATATAACATGTTTTAAATGTGGAAAAATTTGTATGGAGTATAAAAAAACAAATATTAGTAAAATCATGGAAATAAAACCTAAATATAGAATTAAATATATTAAGGATAATTTATTAAAGAAAAATTGTGTTTCAAATTGTGGTTTAATTCAACCAAATGTGGTTTTAGAAACTAATTTAAGATTATTTTATGAATTTAAAGATGATGAGAGTAGTGATAAAAAGAAAGTACTTTCACCAGAATTATGTTTATATATGTTTAAAAGAATTAGTAATGATGATTTAAAATTAATTGGAATGGATCCAAAATGGTCTAGACCAGAATGGATGATTTGTACAATTTTACCAATTTGTCCTCCAGCTACTAGACCTTCTGCAAAAATTGAAAATATGACACAGAGACAAGAAGATGATATTACATATAAATATGTAGAAATTATTAAATTTAATCAACTTCTTAAAAAAAGGTCAGGAACAATGAGTACAGAAAAGATTGAACCTACTGTAGCATTATTACAATATTATTTGGCAACATTAATTGATAATAGACAACCTAAAATTAATTCATCATTACACCGTGCATCTAACAGACCATTAAAAGGTATTAAACAGAGAATTGAAAAAAAACAAGGTAGGATTAGAGGTAATCTCATGGGAAAAAGAGTTGATTTTTCAGGAAGAACTGTAATTTCAGCAGATCCTTTATTAGGTATAGATGAATTAGGAATTCCAATTGATATTGCTATGAATTTGACACGACCAGAAGTAGTTACAGAATATAATATACATAAAATTTATACTTATTTAATTAATGGTCCAAATAAATATCCAGGTATTAAAAATATTAAAAAAAGTAAAAATAATCTTATTACCTTAAAATATGTTGATACTAGTAAAATTGTTTTAGAAAAAGGAGATGTGGTTGAGAGACATTTAATTGATGGTGATATTGTACTTTTTAATAGACAACCTACATTACATAAGGAAAGTATGATGGCTCATAAGGTTAAAGTCGTTACTGGCAATACTTTCAGACTTAATGTATGTGCAACTACTCCTTACAATGCTGATTTTGATGGAGATGAAATGAACGTACATGTTCCTCAAAGCATATTAACTCACATTGAATTAGAAAATATTTCTGCAGTTGGAAAACTAATTGTAAGTCCTCAAAATGGAGGTCCAGCATTAGGTTTAATTCAAGATACCGCAACTGGTTTATATAAATTAACTAAAAATACAACTTTAATCAATAAAAAACAATTTTTAAAATATATGATTTATAATAATAAATTTAATGGTTATTTACCAAAACCTGATAAAACTATAAAAGGTATAGATTATTGGTATGGTAGAACTGTAATTTCAGAATATCTACCAAAAATAAATCTTAAAAGATTTAATAATTCTTATAAAGAAGAAAATAAAGATGATTATATTAATACTATAATAGAGATTAAGAAAGGTAAAATTTTATCTGGTCAATTTGATAAATCAATTTGTGGTCCATCAGCACGAGGTGGTTTAATTCATTTAATATATAATGATTTTGGATATGAAGAAGCTGTTAATACGATAGATACTACTCAACGTATTGTTACAGCTTGGTTATTAGATGAAGGTCATAGTATTGGAGCACGTGATATTATAACTCCTAAAAATTTAGGAAAAGATATGGATAAAAAAATTAACGAAGGTTTTGAAAAAGTTTATGAAAAAATTAAAATGGCTGGAAATGGTTTATTAGAAGTAGCCCTTGGTCAAACTATTCAACAGCATTTTGAGTCTGTAGTACATCAAACTTTAGATAAAATTAGAGATGATATTGGTAGTTTAATAATTAAAAATATTAATGAAAAAAATTCTCTTTATACAATGTATATCTCAGGAGCTAAGGGAAAACCAGACAATATTAGTCAAGTATTGGGAATTATTGGACAACAATCTATTAATGGGAAAAGAATTCCTAAAAATTATAAAAATAGAACTTTACCACATTTCCCTAAATTTGATGATGGTCCAGAAGCCGGTGGTTTTGTTAAAAATTCATTCTACACAGGTATGACTGCTGTAGAATTATTTTTCCATCAAATGAGTGGTAGAGAAGGTATTATTGATACAGCAGTTAAAACTTCTGAAACTGGATATATACAAAGAAGATTAATGAAGGCTAGTGAAGATATTAAAGTTCATTATGATAATACAGTTAGAAATGTAAATAATGCTATAGTACAGTTTTTATATGGGGATGATTCAATTAATCCGGCTTTTGTAGAAAGTCAAAAATTTAAAATTGTTAATTTAAATGATCAAGATATGAATAATACTTATAAAATTTCAGATGTTGAATTAAAATCATTTTTAACTGATTCAAGTTATAATAAAATGAAAAAAAATAAATCTTATCAAGGAATATTAGATTTAGAATTACAAAATTTATATAAAATTAGAGATAGTTTAAGAAAAGATGTTTTTAATTTTGATTTAAAAGATATAAATTTAGATTTACCAGTAAATATTTACAGACTAATAATTAATACTATAAATAGTTATAATTTAAAAGAAACTAAAAAAGTTAATTTAACACCTGAATTTATTATTGAACAGAAAAATAAATTTTTTACAAAAATAGAAGGGTTATTTAAAAGCAAATATGAACATGTGAATGAAGTAGAATTAAATTCAATTAAGTTATTTAAAATGTTAATTGATTCAAATTTATCAATTAAACAAATAATTAATGAATATCATTTTAATAAAGATATATTTAATTATATATTAGATAAAATTTATTTAAGATATTCTAAGTCATTAGTTGAAGCAGGAGAAATGGTTGGTCCCTTATGTGCTCAATGTATTGGGGAACCTGCTACTCAGATGACATTAAATACTTTTCATTCCGCTGGTATTTCATCTAAGAGTGCAGTTACTAGAGGTGTTCCAAGAATGAATGAACTTCTTTCTATAGCCAAAGAAATGAAAACACCATATATTAATGTTTATTTAGATGATGAATATGCATTTAATAAAAATAAAGCAAAACAGATTGCTAGTAGTATAGATTTTACATTAATTAGTAAATTAATCATATCAACCGATATAATTTTTGAGAAAGATCTTAAGAAAAGTATTATAAAAGAAGATAATCAATTTATATCTGATTATTATAAATATAGTGTTGATGATATAATTCCTGATAATTTATCATATTGGGTATTAAGACTTAATCTTTCAAGAGAAAAATTAATTGATAAAGGATTTAGAATGTATCAAGTAGCTGAAAAATTAAGATCAAATATACAAAATGGATATGTAATTTTTAGTGATGATAATTCTGAAGAATTGATTATTAGAATAAGACAAAATATTTCAACACTTACTGAAAAAGAATCTAATGAATTTTCAGCAATGAAAAATCTTGAAACTAAAATCCTAGAAGATATTAATATTAGAGGTATTAATAAAATAGAAGGTGTGGCTATAGATAGTTATAAAGAATATATGGTTAAAGAAGATGGAGGTATTGAATTTCAAGAAAAATTTCAATTAATCACTACCGGTAGTAATTTAAAAGATATACTTGGTGTTGAAGGTATTAATAGTAGTAAAACATTTACAAATGATGTGAGAGAAACCTTAAGTATATTAGGTATAGAAGCAGCTAGAGAAACTTTATTGTTTGAATTTAATGATGTAATTGAAGGTGCTGGAACATCTGTAAATTATCACCATTTATCTATTTTAATAGATAATGTATGTTCTAGAGGTTATCTTATAAGTATTGACCGTTTCGGTGTTAATAAGAGTGATATTGGACCTCTAGCCAAATGTTCATTTGAGGAATCAACCGAACAATTAATTTCAGCTTCAGTGACAGGTGAATTAGATCCTATTACAGGGGTATCAGCAAATATTATGATGGGGCAAGTTCCAATATCTGGTACTGGAATATTTAATGTATTATATGATGAACATTCTTCAGGTATTAAAACTGAAGATATTGAAAATATATTTGATTAAAATACAATATTTGATTAAAATACAATTTCTATTTAAAATTTAATTATTTAAATAAAAATTGATTATATTTTTTTTATTTCTAAATTTTAAGAGTAAAAAGTTATACATTATGTCTGTTTTAAAAGTTGATAAATATTATACTACTATTATTAATAGAATTAATAATAAAGTTAAATCAAAGAATAGATGTGTTAAGAATCGAAAGATTACAAAAACTACTACATGCAGTATCTGTCTTCAATGTGATTCAAAAAAGCAAATTAAACTGCCTTGTGGTCACATATTTCATAAAAATTGTTTTTCACAATGGGTTAAACATAGTTTGAATTATAGTTGTCCATTATGTAGAACAGACTGTGGATATCTTTATTCCAAATTTGATAAATCAAAACAAAAATATCAAATATTTATGAAAAGGTATTTATTTAAGAATGTTAATATTATTGATGAAGAAAGTAATTTAATTTTAAATATAAATATCAAAAATATTTATGAATTATTGAATAATAATTACGAAAACATTTTGGAGAAATATTATAGTTTTAATAAAAAGACTTATAAATCAAATAAGATCTTATTTGATATTGATGGAATAAAGATTACACATTTTTTAAGGAATATTATTGTATTTGGTCCTAATAAACTTGATATTAAAATCAAGAAAGTTTATTGTAATGACGAAGAATATTATTTTGATACTTCAGATGATGTAGTATCTAATTTTAACAAAATTCATTTTTATAATAATTATTCTTTGTATGAAAAAATATGTCAGTTAACTGCAAAAAAATATAACATTGAATTTAAGTATCAACACCTATTTCATATTTGGGATTTATCTTACCAATACTCTGGAAAAAATAAAGTTAATATTTTCAAAGTTATAAGATATATGATGAATAATTATATTGTAAGAACATTTGGCATTGAAATATGCGAACAAAATGAAACTTTTAACTCATTTAAGGAAGTATTACTTTATGATATACCACATTTTGTTCAAGAAGAGTATGAGCAATTTAAAGAAATGATAGTAAATAATGTAGATAATATTATTTCAGGAATTGTTATGTATTAAAAAAATTGATTTTTTTTTAATTAAAAATAAAAGATATATATATATAAATACAACTGAAATATCTATTGAATCAACAAACCACTACATCATGGAACAAGTCTCTCAAATGGAACTGCTCGCAGATGCAGGGGCGCTTGGACTCGATCAGGATATCTCGAAGGTTGATGAAGCAGGCCAAGTTGAGTCAGAACTCCATCATCCAGTTCAAGAGGTGACCACCGGTGACTTTGGTGGTCATATGGTAGTTGAACATCATGACCCTGGACCACCTGTTTCAATTGAAACGAAGCATTTCGACCAACAAGGTTTTGTTACTTATGATGGTATTGCATATTTAGTTGAAATCGGACGCATTCCTGAAGATTTGGCAGGTACATTATATGAACAGTCAATCAATTTTTCTCTATACTATCGGGAAACTTATCTTCCTGAACTAGGCCCTTCAGTTTGGATTGGTAATAGTTCAAATGTTCAATACAGTCCGAGGAAGGGTACATGGATGAAGCGTCACAGCTATGAAAAGATTAATAACAATGGACAGCAGGAGTATGCTTATTGTTTTTTTGATGCCTCTGAAGATGACCTTCCAATTGATCACGCAGATATTTCTTATCATAAGAATAAGATTGCCCAAACTATGAGCACGATGATTACAAATTACAATATCAATCACGATTCTTACTATACGGACCTTGATGGATGGAAGCGCCGGACTAAGTTGGCAGTAGAGTAAATTCTTAAATATTTTAAATTTAATTTTTTTAAAAATTAATTACACTTAAAAACATCTCCCCATAATCTTTTACTTTTTTTGGACCTACTCCTTTAATATTAAGGAATTCAGAACTATTTTTAGGTTTTTTTGCTGACATTTCTTCTAGAGTTTTATCTTTAAAAATCATATAAGGAGCACATTGTTTATCTCTTGATAAACTAGTTCTTAACTCTTTTAATTTTTGTAATAGATCAGTATCAAAATCTAATTCAGGTTCCTGAAATAAATTTAATTCTTTTACTTTTTTTACTTTTTTTAAAGTATAAAAATTATCTAATTTAACTTTATCATCAATAACTAACTGACATTTTTTATATAAAGCCAATCTTTCATTCCAATAATCATAATAGTTTTTAAATAAATTTTCACTTAAATATTTATTTGAAATTAAATAGACAATTATTCTATCAATCAATTTAGTATCATATTTATCTTTTAAATTTTTTTTTACTCCATTTTTAGTTGCTTTTGGACCCATAAAATTAATTTCTTTAAATATATCAATTGCATGTTGAGTTATATCTATTTTTTCTAAATTTGATTTATCTCTTAAACAATTATCACATTTATTTCCACAAGTAAAATCTTTTTTCTCACCAAAATAATTACATAAAATATAATGTCTACAATCTACAATATTTTCAAAAAATGCAACTATATCCATTAGTTTAGAAATATCTCTTTCTTGAATCATTTTTTGTAAAATAATCTTATCTTGATAATTATAAAACATATAACAAGTTGAATCTAAACCATCTCTTCCAGCTCTTCCAATTTCTTGATAATAACTTTCTAAAGATTTAGGAAGATTATGATGAATTACAAACCTTACATCCGGTTTATCAATTCCCATACCAAAGGCTATAGTAGCCGCAATTACTTTTACTTTTCCTGCACTCCAATCTTCTTGAATTTTTATTCTTTCACTTGAATTAATATCTGCATGATAAAATTTACTATCAATACCATTTTGATTTAAATATTTACTCATAGTTTCACAATTTTTACGTGATAAACAATATATAATTCCAGTTTGATTTTGATGCTTATTATTAATTAAATTTACAATTTTATCTTTACTTTTAGCATCTCTTTCAAATGTTTGAATTTCTAAATTACTTCTATAAAAACTTTGTGAAAAAATTCTAGGCTTTTTTAAATTAAGATTATCTTTAATATCACTTACTACTTTTGGAGTGGCTGTAGCTGTAAGAGCTATGAATGGAATTTCAGGAAAAGCTTCATTTAAATTACAAATACTTCGATAAGATGGTCTAAAATCGTGTCCCCAACTAGAAATACAATGAGCTTCATCAATAACAATTCTTTTTAATTTTTTTTGTTCATACATTTCTTGTAATTTTGAAACTAATAAATAATTACTACTCAATGTTTCTGGTGTGGTATAAATTAATAAATATTTATATTCACCCATATTTATCATTAAATCTTCTTTATCATGGAATGAGGTATCTCCATAGAAAGAGCAAACATTTATTTTTTTCTTTTTCAGAGCATCAATTTGGTCTTGAATTAATGATTTTAAAGGACTAATTACTATAGTAATACCTTCTACTTGAGTTGCTGGGAATTGATAACATAATGATTTTCCACCTCCTGTAGGCATTAAAACAATAATATCTTCATTGTTAAGTGAAGCCTCAACAATATCTTTCTGTTTACTTCTAAAAGTATCGTGTCCGAATAATCTTTTTAGTTCTTTTTCCATTTAATATAAATATATACATATAATTGTAAATAAAAATCATTTTTATATTATCGAACATTTTTGTCATAATCCATATAGGATTTTAATTATTACATATATTTTATATAATATATATATATATATATATGGGAGTACATGATACGTATTGTTTTATATGTGGAATAACAACAACTGGAATACATTGGTATGAAAATGATATAGAATATTTAATGGATATTATTAATACTGGAGAATTCAATCTCCCAAGTAAATCAAAAACATATAAATCACATTTATTAAAAAAGACACATAAAATCACACCATCTTTATTATTAAATTACAAAAAATATGTTACTGATATAAAAAAATTAAGATCTAGATTTAAATGGTGTGATCAAATATATCTAATAACAAATGACAAAGTTATTAAAAATATTAAAAATCTCAAACCAGGTGATTATGGTAGTTATTATAATAAAAGCAAAAGTTATGAAACACAAAAATTTATGTGGGAAGATGAAAATAGAGCATTAATTTGCCATAAAAGTTGCTATAAGCTTATTAATAATAAATTTAATTACAAATTGGAAATAGATGATATTAAGAATAAATTAAATGATAATTCAATATTGACAGATTATGGAAAAACTGTAAATAAATACGTTGGATTTCAAGATTTTCCATGGACTTCAATGATAATAAATAATTCTGCAAATTTTGAAACTATTATGGCAGCTAATAAAAAACTAAAAATAAATGATAATAATATTAACTTCTTAACAGATCCTTTGAAAAATAACAAAAATGCAAAAAGAATAATCGATATCTGGAATCCAATTATAAAAAATTTAAAATCGAAATCAATATCAAAACTAATATCAAAATCAAAATCAAAACTAAAAAAATCAAGACCATCCCCATCTGAATCTGCAACCTTATATAAAATAGGAAAAAAGAAAAAGGGAAATGATGGTAATATATATGTGGTAATTGAAACTAAAAATAAAGTAAAACGATGGAAAAAGTTAATGTAACATTTAAAATCCTAAATGGGTTAAACAATGGTCATAATAAATATTATATTTTTATCTTATATAATAATATACAATGATTTATATATTATATTTTTTAATTTTTTTAGCCATATTAAAATATCATTATAATAAAAGTAAACAACCACAATACATTAATGAAAATTTTGAAAATGTAATTAATGCAAATATTGATATACTTTAATTTATTATAATAATATAATTAAATTTTATTATAATAAAATAATTTAATTTCTCATAATATATATATATGATTGGAATAATTTTAGTTTTATCTATTCTAATTATTTGTGGTATAATAATATATTATGTTTATAAGAATGGATACATACCTTATACAAATCCTCATCTGGAAAAATCAAAACTAAAAATTGATAATATAATTAATGAAATTGAAGTAAAATCAACGAGTCCTGATAATGAACTTGCTAAAGATAAAATATTTTTAGACAAAAAATTTAAGGAAATGTCTAATCTAATTCAATGGAATTCTAAAATTAAAGATTATATTATAAGTATTCATTCCAATAATTTAAGTAAATTTATGGGCATATTATTAAATCATCATCTAGCAGATGCTGATATGTCTTATATTTGTGAGAATGATACAGACACTAAATTTAAAGGATATTATAATTTTATGAAAGACACTTTTAAACAAAATATATATTTTAGTAAAACCAGTGAGTTATTTGATGTATGTTATCTAATAACTTCTAAAAAATTAAATGAAGATGATAAAAAATGTTATGAAGGATTTATATCAAATTCTCCAGGTTTTAATATATGTAGTATTGATAAACATAATGAATTAATTAAATGAAAAAATTTATTTAAATTTAAATTTAAATATAAACTATTAATTATTTTGTTTTGGAATTGGTAAATAATTACAAAATCCTTCATTCTTACATAGTAAATGTATTTTACAGTTCTTAACTGGAAAACAATGATGACATTCATTTTGATTACAATCCCCCAATATACACCAATTAGTTATCATAAAAAATCCTCGATAAGGAATACCATTTATAAATTTTATTTCTTTCATAATACATGAATTAAATAAAATTTCTTTAGATTAAAAAACATTGGGAATATATTTAGGCGAATCTAATTCATATAATTTTACTTTATATAAACCAGTATGACCGGGGACAGATATTTCAGCATTATCATAAATTTCTTTTTTATCTGGTATTGGTATTTTAACAGCATTATATTTAGAACTTGAAGTAACATAATATTCATAACTTCTACTTCCAGGATATTCTCTTCTACCAAATAAAGAAAAAGTTTCTCCACTATCGTCATTTTTCATTAAAATACCATATTGTTGATAGTTTTCAGGATATCCACGCGTAGGAATATTAATAGGTACCATTTGAGTTTGCATATATGGATGAGTTCTTTCAGGAGGCATTAATGGATCAGATAATCTTTTATAATTTATGGCTTCATTTGTATGAATAATTTGTCTAGAAGAAGATTTATCCAACTTACATGAAGTTAAATTTTCTTTTGATTGACTTAAATCATTTTGAACTTTAATTAATTTATTATTTGACTCTAGTAATTCTTGTTTTGAACTTTGTAATTTAAGATTACAACTTTGTGATTCAAAATTATTTGATTGTATATTTGTTATTGGTAAATTATTATTTTCTTGATATTTAACTTTCATATTATTAAAAGAATAATAACAAATACCAATTAACATTATAATTATTAAGAAAAACATATTTAAAGTTGCATCTTCAAAACATACTTTTGACATTAAATATATTATTATATAAGATAATAATAATATATTTAATATTTTTTTTGATTTTTAATATTAGAAAAGTTTTCACTATAGATACAGAAGTTTTCACATTTACTTTTTTGATATTTATGGTAAGAATATATTAATAAAATCGAAATTAAAACAAATGCAATACCACTTCTAACTAAAGTAGTTTTTTTAAAACAAATTAAGGGGTTTTCCATTTTTATATTAATTGGTGTTGGTTTCATATATATTATTATTTAAGATATTTTATTTATATTTAAATATTAAATTATAAATTATATTATTATTTATGAATCGTTTGTTAAATTTAAAACAAGTAACACAAAAAACTAAAGAATGGTTTAATTTAAGAAATGAAATAATTACGGCTACAGATGTATCCACTATTTTAGAGTGTAATAAATTTCAAACAAAAAAAGATCTATTAGATAAAAAAATAAATCTATTAGAAATAACTTCAAACGAAGCAACTGAATGGGGTAATTTTTTTGAAGATGTGGCTGTTTCTATTTATTCTGAAATTAATAATGTAAAAATTCATGAAATTGGTCTGTTAATTCATCCTAAATATAATTGGTTAGGAGCAAGTCCTGATGGAGTAATGGATAATAATAAATTAATTGAAATAAAATGTCCATTTTCTAAAAAAATTTTTAATAAAGTTCCAATTTTTTATTGGATTCAAACTCAAATTCAAATGGAAGTATGTAATATTGAGGAGACCGTTTTATTTGTTTGTTCTTTTGAAAAAAAAAAAATAGATAATACTTTATTCCAAGGTGAAAAAAATGGTATTAATTGGAGTTTATTAAATTGTAAACAATTTATTATAAAAAGAGATTCCAAGTGGTTTAAATCTAATTTTTCTAGATTACAAGATTTTTATTTAGATTTATCTTACTATAAAAAAAATGGTTTAAATTTAAAAAAGAGAAGCTTATCATCTACTCGTTCTAATAAATATAGTAAGAAATTAAAAATAGAATATCAAGATATGAAAAAATGGAATAATATTACTTCTTTAATAAATTTTCATAATAATGATAAAATATTAGATTGGCTTAATATATATGGTCATAAATTATATCCTAAAGATAAAAAAACAATTTCTCATAAATTTATTGAACAAAAATCAAAAGAATTTAAAACACATGTAATTAATTATATTAAAAATAGTTATCCAAATAAATTTATTGAAATTACTAATCAACCTGATAATTTTCTAACATCAAACTTTTTATTTAAAAAAACTATAGATAATTTAAAACACTATCCTATAATCATTAATGGAATCTTACATAATCAAGAATATGAAATATATGGTAAAATTGACCTAATTGTAAATTCAGAATATTTTAATATTTTAACAGGAAGACAATTAATTGGTTATGATTATGCTTTAATAAAAATAGAATATTCTACTTTAAAATTCTTAAAAGATAAAAAAAA
>Ga0206128_1003603_pt1 | contig 12670 bp, 10 predicted proteins | sample Helgoland_Spring_7_FD_148601 | JGI IMG/M metagenome (GOLD analysis project Ga0206128, IMG submission 148601) | Pelagic subsurface seawater microbial communities from Kabeltonne, Helgoland, North Sea - Helgoland_Spring_Bloom_20160426_1 | ecosystem: Environmental > Aquatic > Marine > Epipelagic ...
GCCTCGAGAACAACCTCAAGTAACGAGGTGATAGAAACGCTGTCCTCACACACTAACAATCTAAGATCACACAAATCCTGAGCGCGATCGACGATGACGTCCGACTGAGTTGGGGGGGACCTTACCAAGAACGGGTTGACCGCGGGCTGCGCCTCCCACACGGACGCTGGTTCCCTAGTACGGCATCAGTCAACACACCGACACAAGCAATAACAGCAGCTTAGCTTTTGATACTAAGGGCTGTCTAGGGCACTTTTGGTGGCCTCTGTGGTGGCCTGAGACAAATAGGGTCCCATAGATGGCAAATGAGGCCCGAGGTGCCTTTGGTTATCTTTGGATTCAACAAAAGGGACTAAAGGGCTGTTGGTGTTCTTGTTGTTGACCATTGGTTAACGATTGCGTCTGTGCGCATGTTGCGCATGAGTTTTCTATAGACTTCTTTGGTGGACTTAAGCTGTCTTAGAGTTACTGAAAGTACATGCGCAACGGACGCACAGACGCATTTCTTGGGATTTGGTTGGGATTTAGGGACGAGAAGCGATAGAAAACCGAACATAAAGCATCACAGCCATGCGGATGATCTTTGGGCTCGTTTTGAAGTACCTAAATGGAGAGTGTTTTGTCATACGGCGAGGCTATGAAACCACGGGCCCCGTCTCAAGCTCGTTTTGTCTGACAGTACCCTTCCATCCAATCCAAAAAAGCCTGCGCAGCAGGTGTTTGGTCTTGTGCTCCAGGTTCACTGATGAAGTACCGCTCTTGCATCTTTAATTCACCGTCGAATGGGCGCACCAACTGCCCTGCGCGCTCTGGTGCGCCAAACAAGCTGGTATGTGAAAGTGCAAGCCCAGCGCCGTTTGCCGCAGCCGTCAGTGAGACGACGACGGTAGAGGTGTAGTTGACCGGTTGGGGTAGTAGGTCCCCATGACCGGATTTGTGCCATTGATCCCAAGTTGCGGTCATGCCAGCGCTGTTGAAGTGAGGGGCCTCGCGGAAACGACCATTGGCAAGAAGATCCGGAGAACAGACGGGAAAGTAGTATTCGTCCCGCAATGGACGAAAGCCCTGATCTGCGTAGCTGATACCGTTGACGATGCTGATCGACGATTTCGCAGGCCGGTCATCGCCATCCCAGATATGGGGAAGGATGTTCAGATTGATCCACGGATGTTTCACATAAAGTTCGGACAGGCGCGGCATCAGCCAGAACAACGTAAAGGCCATATTGGCGCGCAGGGTAAGCGAGCGCCCGCGCTCGGCATCAAAAACCGTTTTCGTACCGACTCGGATCATGTCGAAGGCTTCGCGCACGAAATACACGTAATCGCGCCCAGCCTCTGTCAATTGCATCTGTCGTCCACTTCTAAAAAACAGATCGTCATGCAAATGCGCCTCAAGCAGTTTTATCTGCTGGGAGACCGCTGATTGCGTAACATTCAGCTCAGACGCAGCCGCCGTGAACGAGCCGAGCCGTGCAGACGCCTCAAAGCTGCGCAACCAGTTGAGCGGGGGCATATGATCAGATACTTGGGACATTTCGATACGCCAATACATTAGTTGATCTAATGAATATGCGTTGAATTTATCGTTTGTGCAAACCAAAAAATGCACCTAATTTAGCCACATATTTGTCGAGGAGACAGTGATGGGCCTGCAGGAAACGCAATTGAATGAATTAGGCACACATCTTGACCATTGGCAGGACCGAGCAGATCTGGCGGCAAGCTTTCGCTGGACCGCACGCCTGAACATGCATGAGGCGGTTGCCAATCACTTCAGCCTCGCAGTCAACGAGGATGGCAACCGTTTTCTGATCAACCCCAACCAGCGGCATTTTTCGCGGATAAAGGCGTCGGACCTGTTACTTCTTGACGCAAATGATCCATCGACTCTGGATCGCCCCAATGCGCCCGATCCAACGGCTTGGGGGTTGCATGGCTCTATTCATCGCTCCGTGCCACATGCACGTTGTGTCATGCATGTGCATTCAATCCATGCGACGGTTCTTACGGCACTGGCGGACAGCACGCTGCAGCCAATCGACCAAAACACAGCCACCTTTTACGGCCGCCACGTCGTGGATGAACACTTCGGCGGCTTGGCCTTCGAAGAAGAGGGCAAGCGCTGTGCGGGGTTGCTATCAAACCCGAAAAACAAAGTGATGATCATGGGCAACCATGGGGTCTTGGTGATCGGTGCCTCTGTCGCGGACACGTTCAACCGGCTCTATTACTTCGAACGGGCAGCGGAGACGTATATCCGAGCGCTGCAAACCGGCCAGCCAATACGCGTTCTCAGCCATGAAATTGCAGAGAAAACCGCGCAAGAGATGGAGGATTACCCCTCGCAGGCAGAGCAACATTTAGCCGAGCTTAGGGCGATCCTTGACGATGAAAATTCCAACTACGCGAGCTAAATGATGCCTGATTATGTGCCGACAAACGCCGCCTCCTCGAATGTCACGCTTGCAAAGAAAGAGCTCAAGGCCATTGCGGCGCGTTCTGACCGCCCCGGCCTGATTTATCTGGGTCAATGGGGGGTCGCGCTGGCCCTGACTGGCACGTTGATCTGGGCAAGCATAGGGACGCTTTGGGTGTGGCCAGCCATGTTCGTTTACGGTGTTGTCCTCAGCGTCCCAGCCTACGCGATGAGCCATGAAACGGCGCATGGCGCGGCGTTTCGCAGCAGATGGCTGAACGAAACTGTGCTTTGGATCACATCGCTGATCTATATGGAGGAACCGCTCCATCGCCGGTTCACCCACACCAACCACCATACGCACACATGGCATGTCGGTAAGGACAGCCAGATGCCCTTTGACACGCCTATGGATCTGCGCGGTTGGGTCGCCGAGATCACCGGATTTGCGCTGTTGCGGTTTCACGTCATGGTGTTTTTGCAACTGGCGACGCGGCACTATACCGACACGATACGCATGGTCGCTCCTGACAGTGAACTGCCAAAGATGACGCGGAATGCCCGGATCATGCTTGCGATTTATGGACTCATTGCGGCGGCGCCTTTTGTCGGCATTTGGTGGCCGGTCTGGTTCTTCATTTTGCCGCGCATATTGGGTGCGCCGGTGATGCTGCTGTTCACACTGATCCAGCACGTGGAGTTGCAGGAAAACTCGCCGTCGATCCTGGAAAGCACCCGGTCGTTTCGCACTAGTTGGCTTGGTCGGTTCCTCTACATGAACATGAACAACCATGTCGAACACCACCTCTATCCGCAGGTCCCCTTTCATGCTCTCCCAGCGCTGGCCGAAGCGATTGAAGATCAGTTGCCCCAGCCCGACCCCGGTTTTTTGCGCACCAACTACGAAGTCATCTATGTCACGGCCCGTCGGTCACTTGGGCTGTCGACCAAGGCGCCAAGCATCCGTCAAGCACCGCATATGATCACTGACGGTGGCCCTGTGCAACGGATCGCTGAGAGGAGCATGTAACATGAAGCGCATTTATGATTTCAGCCGCAACCCGTCTATGCGCAACTACACAATTTCAGACCTTCAGGCGCTCAAGGGGTCTGACAAAAAGCTGTCCATGGCGAACCCGGCCAATGACGCAGAGGTCAAAGCCTGCCTTGACGCAGGGATCGATCTGTTTGTTGTCGGTGGTGATCAGATCGAAGATGTCCGACGTCTCGCGCCGCATCACTTTACAGGCGTCGGCAGCTCATTCGCGCAATTTGGCAGCGCGCAGGAGATCATGGATCACGCCTTTGAGATGATGCGCAAAGGGGGCGATCTCTATTATACGCTCCGCTCTTTCGACGTAATGGAAATGCTCGCGAATGAAGGCATCCCGGTGCAAAGCCACATTGGGTTAATCCCCACATTCAGCCAGTACTGTGGTGGCCTGCGCGGTTGGGGTCGGAAGGCGGATGAAGCATTGAAAATCTATGAAACACTCAAACGGATGGAGGATGTCGGCGTCGTTGCCGTCGAGGCAGAGTGTATCGCCGAGGAGGTCCTTGCAGCAGTCAACACTAAGACGTCTCTCGTGACCTTTTCACTGGGGTCCGGGATGGCAGGCGATGTGATTATGTCCTTTGTCGCTGATATCTGTGGCGAGGCCAGCGAAGAGGACAAACCCCCAAAACACGCCCATGCCTTTGGTCAGGTTGGCCGTCTGCACAAACAAATTCACGAAGAACGTGTCGCGGCACTTGGGGCATTTCACGCCGAAGTCACGGCGCAAAACTTTCCGTCTGCCGAAACCAATATCGCCATGCACCCGGGAGAGCAGGAGAAATTCCTGGAGGCGCTGGATAAATGGTCGCCGACCCAAAAATGACCCTAAGTGAAGGAATGACGACATGACACAATGGATCGACGCATGTGCCACCGACGATATCGATGAAGAAGACCTGATCACTTGGCAGCACGACGGCCACACTTATGCGATTTACAACACCGAAAAGGGCTTTTTTGCAACCGATGGCATGTGCACGCATGAAGAACAAAGCCTCGCCGATGGGCTCGTCATTGACTGCGTCATTGAGTGCCCATTGCATGGTGGGCGATTTGACGTCTGTACAGGCAAGGCCCTGTCGGCACCTGTCAGCGTGGATCTGAAAACCTATGATATCAAAGTCGAAAATGGCCGCATTTATGTGGATACACAGTAGGCTGATTTGTTGAAGTCAGTGTCGTTTCTAGCTGCTTGCTCTGAAGTCGCCCAACGTTGGGTATCGGGTCAAAGGCATGAGCTAGCACTGTCCTTTTCGGGCCTTTGCTTGAAGCAGGAGGTTGATCCTCAACTGCTTGTTAATATTATACAGCGTATTTGCAAGAAAACGGGGGACCAAGAAGCCCAAGATCGCATGAACTGCGTTAGAACTTCTGTTAGTAAGGGTTCTACCCCACTCATACTGCGAACCTCTGAGCGCGCGCAAGGTAGAAAACGCAGCGCTTTACACCACCCCTTTGTGGTTTGAAGCTCGCTGGCTGGAAAACTCTAACCCTTAAATTTACTGAGGAACTGCTCATGTTCCTAACACTACCAAACACATTCACAGAGACTCAAAGAACCTATTCACAAATTTCTCCATTGAGGACGAAGGCCTAGGCCGACGCCCCAAGCTCTTGAGTCTCGCGTGTTCTCCCTATGTTCTCATTACTGCTACAAGGTCGGCTCAAACCGTCTCCAGAGGGGCCTTTGTACCCACAGTGTACTTAGCGGTCATCAATGATCCCCTGAATCAGCGGGATAATGGTTTGTCGAACCAATGTCACGGGGGCACCAGAATCCTCCCTCGAATAATCGTCAATGGCGATATAGCCACCAATACCGCGCTCTATATCGATAAAGCTAATAGCGCCAAAAGCCCCGGGATCGTCATAGACCCCCGGATTATCCGAAGCAATCCACCAGCCCATGCCGTAGGCAGTGGGATTCATCGATACCACGCCGCCTCGGTCGACCCGCATGCGCTCAATGGCCGCCTGGCTCAGCACTTGCTGATCGCCACAAAAGCCACCATTGAGGTGTATTTGGAGCAACTTAGCGTAGTCCGCCATATTGGTGATGGCCCCGCCGCCAATGTGTGGATTATGTTGTCCCGGTAAGCTTTCCACTGTGCCGTTGAAGCTGGTCTCACCGAAATTCAGCTCTTGCCAGGGGTTGCCAAAAGTAAAGACCTCAAGACCACAGGGCACGCCTAAATATTGATCGACCAGCTGGTTCCAGGTGCTGTTAGCCGCTATCGACGCGGTGACCCCTGCCGCCTGCCATTGGCTGCCACCGTAGTCAAAGGAGTCCCCTGCAGGTTGACTGTTCGCAAGTTCGTTGGTGAGGAGCTGCTTACCACAAGCCTCAAATTCAACCGCCTCCGTGGCTGCAAACGTGCACAGATGATTGAGAGTCTCGAGGGTCTGGCCAAATGGATTGCCATAGTCAGCGAGCGCCTGCAGTCCGGGGATACCCGAGGTATTGCTCACCATTTGAGTGATGGTGCGATCGGTATAAACACCCTCATACGGGAGCATGGTGCTAACGGGCTGATCCATAGTAAAAGACACATTGGGGTCTTCATCAAGAGCCAGTAAGGCCATTACCGCAGGTACCTTGCTAGTCGACGCCAACATCACCACAAGATCTTCGCTGTGGTCGCCAAACGTCGCTGTATGCAGGGTCGCGTTGGCGTCTACCACCACATAGCTAATGCCATCAAAAACTGGACTGTCATCGAGAAAGGACTGAAAGGTTGCATCAACCTCAGAAAAATCAAGCCCGGCGGTCGGCGGCTGCTCACTCTGAACAACCGTGCGCAAAGCTTGCACCTGACTTAGCAGGGCAGAAAAAAAACTGGACGATGCTGACGCCACATTGGCGACCGACATAAAACCAAGAACAAGCAAACAAAAACAGCGCTTCATGGGTTAATACCTTAGTGAGAGCATTTTTACATTAGACCCAAAAGCTGTGCTTCCGCTGGGCTTCCATAAACAAATACAAGAACCTTTACCGCACCGTCGAGGCTTAAACCCTGCAGTCATTCGCACATTGCCAGCAAAGCATTTCCTCGGATCGGTAGTTTTTCAGAAACCCTTAATCAGGCGCCGCCTGCAGATCCTCGCGGACATAGCGCGCGGCCATCACGTAGTGAAAGCCAGACCATACCAGCGCCAGGGGCACCAAAATCAGCAAGGCATAGCGCAAGGACTCAACCCCATAAGCAGGATTGAGCAGATCACTTAACAACCCCACCGATGAAGGCCCCGCGCCCAACCCAATAATGTTGAGAATGAAAAATAAAATAGCCGAGGCCAGGGCGCGCATCCTCAAGCCAACTAAACCATGCACTGTCGCGATGGTCGCACCTAGGTACGCGTTTGACAGTACCGCCGGCACAATCAGCATAACCAGTGCAAAATAGGGTTCGGTGGCAAAGTAAATACCAAACTGAAACGGAAACGCGATCGCGCAGGCCACGGCAGGCATCCACATGTACCAACGTTTGTCGCGTTTGCCCAAACGATCGGCCACCACCCCCGATCCAAAAACGCCAATGGCCCCACCAACACCGATAACCAAAGCCAGCCAAGTGCCCAACTCACCCGTGGGCATTTGATAGCTGCGAATCATGTAAGACGCCACCCAATTGGCGACGCTATAGCCAGCAAAGGCATTCATCGCGGCGCCCATAGCCATATGGCGAAAGGAGCGTCGCTGCCAGAGTAAAGCCATGACAGCCCGAATTGATGTGCCTTCGGCCTGCACCTTGCGTTTCTCGTTAAGACCCCGAATTGGCTCAGCCATCGTAAATCGAACGAGAAAAGCTAAAAGAACCCCAGGCACCCCCACAATAAGAAAGGCGACTCGCCAACCGAAGTATTCGTTGAGCCATCCTCCAAACAGAAACCCGAACAAAATACCAAAACTGACCCCTGTTGAATAAAACCCCAGGGCACTGGCACGGGACTCCGGCGCAAAAATATCGGAAATCATTGAGTGGGAGGGTGGACTGCCCCCCGCCTCACCCACACCAACGCCAATACGCGCCAGCAGTAACTGCCAGTAGTTTTGGGCAAAGCCACTAATGGCCGTCATGAAGCTCCAGACAAAGAGCGACAGGGACACAATATTGCGTCGATTGCCGCGATCGGCCCAGCTGGCAATAGGCAGGCCTGCGGTGACATAAAAAACGGCAAAAGCAAAACCGGTAAGCAACCCTAACTGCGCATCACTGAGCAACAGGTCTGCCTTTATGGATTCCTGCAAAATGGCTAACAGCTGGCGATCGATAAAATTGAAGCTGTAAACCAGCGTCAGAGTTCCCAAGGCATAGTAAGCCGCGCGGGGGGTTTGGTAGGGATTGTTGACCGGGTGTTGATCATCCGCGCCCCCGGTAGGGGTGGAACCGTCTTGCATAATACATCCTAAATCTGCTCGAGGGCCCCATTCGGTGCTTGATGGAAGTGCCGCTCGTTTTTATTGTTGATATTCGTGACCTAGCTTCATCAAATTTTTGCGGCATTTCTCTATCAATAAGACTCGACAAAGTCGTCAGATAGAGATCAGAATCCGCGCTAAAAAGATCACAACTAGGTGCGGAGTACCATACGATGAATGCCACCAGAAACCCACCCTTGATTACCATCGGTCCTCGAGTCAGAAAATCGCCCTTTTACGAAGCAACCCTCGCCGCAGGGGCTTCGGTTTTTACAATTTATAACCACATGTACATGCCTTCTAGCTATGGCGATACGCTAGCTGAGTATTGGTCAATTGTTGAAGGTGTTAGCCTCTGGGATGTTTCTGCTGAACGCCAAATTGAAATCAGTGGGCCCGACGCCGCGGCCTTCGTCCAGCTACTGACGCCCAGAGACATTAATAATTGCCCGGTGGGTCGCTGTCGCTATGTGATATTTCTCGACGAAAATGCCGGTATCGTTAATGACGCCGTGCTGTTTCGTTTAGAGGAGAACAGATTTTGGCTGTCGCCGGGAGATGGCGACGTTTTGCTCTGGGCTAAGGCCGCTGCCGCCATGAGCCCTCTGAATGTGACCGTGCACGAACCCGATGCATCGCCACTGCAACTCCAAGGACCCTTGGCGCCACGAGTCGCGCATAAACTTTTTGGGGATCTTGCTCTTGAGTTGGGTTACTACCAGTTTCAGGAAGTCACCTTGCAGGGCATCCCTTTGGTGCTCAGTCGAACCGGCTGGAGTGGCGAATTGGGCTACGAGCTCATTTTACAAGATAGCCAGCGAGGCACAGAACTCTGGGAGCTTTGTATGGCAGCGGGGGCCGAATTCGACATAAAGCCCGCCTGCCCGTCACTTGCACGCAGTATGGAGGGCGGTCTCTTGTCTTACTGCTCTGACATTACTCTGGAAGACAATCCATTCACTATTGGCATGGATCGACTCCTCGATATCGATAAACCTTATGACTACGTGGGGAAGGCCGCGCTTCAAAAAATAGCGGAACACGGCACGCGGCGCCGTTTAGTTGGCGCCAACTTCCAGGGCGACCCGGTACGCCCCAATGAACATTTTTTGCCGGTACGCGTGGCTGGGGAAGTCGCAGGGCACTTAACGCGCTGCGTCTACTCTCCGCGTCTGCAGCACAACATCGCGCTGGTGAACCTGCCGGTTGAATACGCCGCACCGGGTACCCTGATCGAACTCGACCTTCCTGAAGGACAGCGCAGTGCCGAAGTTGTGGCCCTGCCTTGGTTTCCCGCAGAGAAAAAAATACCGGCCTGGTAAGTCCGCAAAGTTCGCGTACCGAGGCCGAGGTGCGCGATTTCACCTTCGCTGATGCTTGGGTTTTACGTCGATACATCTGGTACCGTTTGCAAACAGATGGTTAACACAAGAGACCCCTTATGCCGAACCGACACCATAAGCGTCGATCACGCTCCTACGTTGTTATTTTATTGGGGCTACTGTGGCTTCTGAGCTCAACCCAGCTGTTCGCCACACAACGCGACCGAGCTCGAGACTTAGGCATTCCTTTTACCGGTGAGACCGGCCCCCTCAATGGCATCACTGATGTCCGCGGCGTAGAGGTGGGGCACAAGACCCTGATCTCAGGACACGGACCGCTGGTGCGAGGTGTAGGTCCGATTCGTACCGGGGTTACTGTTATCCATCCCCGGGGCAAAGCCAGCACAGAAGGGGTCTATGGGGGTTGGTTTACCCTTAACGCCTCGGGGGAAATGACGGGCACTACTTGGCTGCAAGAGCGCGGGTTAATCGACGGCCCAATTGGCATTACCAATACTCATAGCGTGGGCATCGTAAGGGATGCATTCGTCGGTTGGATGGTCGATCAAAAGTGGCCCGCGTTATGGCATGCACCGGTCGTCGCCGAAACCTACGACGGCGCGCTCAACGATATTAACGGCCAACACGTGCAACGCTCTCACGTTTATAGCGCCCTTGAAGCTGCAACTGCGGGGCCAGTCATAGAAGGCGCCGTGGGTGGCGGTACGGGCATGGTGTGTAACGGCTTCAAAGGCGGTATTGGTACCGCGTCTCGGGTGGGCTCGGTGGCAGAAAAATCATTTGTCGTGGGTGTACTGGTGCAGTGCAATTATAACTGGGGCGGGGACAGCTTGCGCCTGGGCGATCGCTGGGTTTTCGATGATCTACCCGTAGGCGAGCATTGCTACACCGACCCTGATATAGCACCGCAAAACCCCTGGTTCCCCTATTGCAGTGGCGCTGAGCTGAAAAAAGACAGCCCCACACGGGATGGTTCGATTATTGTTGTGGTGGCCACCGATGCACCAATACTGCCGCACCAGTTACATCGCTTGGCGAAGCGGCCGTCGCTAGCCTTGGGACGCCTCGGAGCTATTAGCAACCCAGGATCGGGGGATATTTTTGTCGCCTTCTCTACCGGCAATGGGGGCGCGGTTAATGAAGATGCCTTCAACACGGTAGAGCAATTTCCCAATAACGCACTCAATGCATTATTCCGCGGGGCCGTTGAAGCGACCGAAGAAGCCATTGTTAACGCCATGGTTGCGGCAACCACCATGACCGGTGCCGATGGACTCCGGGTACAGGAATTGCCCCACGACAAAGTCCGCGTCTTATTTGCCGAATAACGCCTTTTTGAAAACATGAGGTTGGCAACGGCAATGCTTGCCTGCTCCATAGACTGGGACAAGCGGTTCAATTTTCGAGGCCGCCAAAAACTCACCGCCTCTAGCGATTGCTGATCCACACAGACTGGTAAGGCGCTAGGCAAGTCTGGCTCATAGAATCATCAAATTTCTGCCCCGACACAAGGTCGTACCAGTCCTGGGTGGCGATCAAGTTTAACGATTGAATCGACAGCATTTGAGGCTGATCACTCACGTTGTAAACGCAAAAGATGCTTTGCCGTCGATCCGTACTCTGACGCCAGAACCCAAATAAGGGGTCGCCCAAATTTAACGTGAACTGTGTGGCATTGGGGTGAAAAGCCAGCTGCTGTTTGCGTAACTCAATTAATTTTTGGAGGGCCGCCAGGACGCGATGATGGCTGGACCGCGGATTATCAAGGGCAGCCGCTAGATCACTCAGCTGCCACTGGTGTCGATTGATAGCTCGGTTGTGACCCGTATGACGAACGCGTTCCACATCATTCTGAGTGCCCAGCAACGAATGAAGGTAAAACGCCGGCACACCCTCAAGACCCAACATAATGGCGTGGGCGCAAATGAATCGCTCCAAACCCAGCTCGTCAGTGCCCTTAACCGTGCCGCTGAGCGCATCAAAAAGCGCAATATTAACCTCGTAGGCTCGGCTTTCCTCTTCGCCACTTTGGCGTCGAGATATGAGGCCACCAAAACTCTCAAGAGTAGTCACCAACTGTTCAAGATCACTTTCGCTGAGCAATCCCTCTACCGGGCGCAACCCTATGCCATCGTGTGAGGCGATGAAGTTAAAGTAGGTCGTTCCCGCTGCAGCGGGGGGCATGCTCATCATCCAAGCGCGAAGATGTTGGCTGCTGCCCGTCAGCAAACTATGAATCAGCAGTGGGGGTAGCGAAAAATTATAAATGGCATGGGCTTCATCGGAGTTGCCAAAGTAAGATAAATTTTCCGTGTTAGGGACATTGGTTTCCGTAATCACAATGGCATCTGATTGTGCACACTCAATGAGTGTTCGAAAAAGTCGAACCACTTCGTGAGTCTGCGGCAGGTTAATGCAGCTGGACCCTGAAATCTTCCAGAGGAATGCCACGGCATCGAGGCGAAAGATACGCACCCCAGCGTCGAGAAGCTGACGAATAATTCCAGAAAACTCTTCAATGACCGCCGGATTTTGAAAATCAAAATCGACCTGATCCGCACTAAATGTACACCAGACTGTACGGCTGCCCGCGTCTGTTTGTACCGTTTCTAATAAGGCGCTGGTACGAGGTCGAACGACTTGCGACACATCGAAATCCTCGGGAGGTACATAAAAATAGTCAGCGCCCGGGTGAATGCCCCGACGGAAATTCTCAAACCAAACCGAGCGACTGGAACAGTGGTTCAGTACGAGGTCCGCCATCATCCGGTAGTCGACAGCGATACGGGTGAGGTCAGACCACCCCCCCAACGACTCATTAACACTGGAATAGTCGAGCACCGCAAAGCCGTCGTCTGAGGTCCATGGGTGGAAAGGCAAAATGTGTACCCATGAAATTGTAGAGCCGATGCGTTGGTTGAGAAAGTTATGAAGCACTTGAAGCGGCTTTTGTTCTGAAGACTGGATGGAGTCGCCGTAGGTGATCAGCGCTATATCCGACTCATCCCATAAGTTCCTAGAGGCTGCCGGCGGAATCTGCTGTCCCGAGAGGCGCATAGCCTTGAGCAGTCGATCCCGCCATTGGACCAAAATGTCGGGGCTCAGGCCGTCATTAAAGAGCGTGGTGAGATGTGCATCTACACGTTGAGAGAGATTCATGGTCAGGGCTCAGGTCAGGGCTTAGGCCAGTGCCACCTTGGGAGGTTTTGACATTGCGTGGGAATAACAAAACTCGTCGTGATCGGCTTCAACAGCATCGACCAATTGATCAAAAATATCAGGAATAGCACTGACAACTCGATTCCACGTGGGAATAAAAGGTGCATCCATAGGCTTTTCCAGAAAATGCCGACCCGCCTCCATGATATTTTCAGCGAAGAGTTCGATCGCCTCCTCCTCGCCGTTGATATCAAACTGCAGTCCATTCAT
>Ga0206128_1003621_pt1 | contig 12633 bp, 16 predicted proteins | sample Helgoland_Spring_7_FD_148601 | JGI IMG/M metagenome (GOLD analysis project Ga0206128, IMG submission 148601) | Pelagic subsurface seawater microbial communities from Kabeltonne, Helgoland, North Sea - Helgoland_Spring_Bloom_20160426_1 | ecosystem: Environmental > Aquatic > Marine > Epipelagic ...
TGGTAATATCACAACCGGTGGCTTGCTTGTATCGACTGCAAACGTCGAAGGTACCAATGTAAATGCCGGACAACAAATGTCGGCTGTTGGCAATATCACAGGCGGGAATGTTCTTACAGGCGGAGTGATATCTGCTACTGGATTGATAACAGGCGGCAATATTTCCACAACAGGCAATGTCAACGCCGGCAACATAATCACAAGCAACAGTATTGTTAACGCTGAAATCAGCACATCAGGAAACGTAACTGGTGCCAACTTGATCACAGGCGGACTTGTTTCTGCTGTGGGGAATGTGCGTGGAGGCAACGTAGTTGCTGTTGGAATTTTCAATGGCCCCACAGCCAATATCACAGGCAACGTAAATGCTGCCAACGTCAATGCTACAACACTAAGTGCAACCGGCAACGTAAATTCAGCAAATGCTTACTTGACCGGACGTTTCTTGGCAATTGGCAACGTAACAGGCGGCAACGTTACAACTGCTGGATTACTTGTTACAACCGGTAATGTGCAAGGCGGCAATGTTATTTCAACTGGCGCTGTAAGTGCCACAGGCAATGTCAACGGCGGCAACTTGCGTACAACTGGACTGATTAGTTCTGCTGGTACAGTCACTGGTACATCGTTTGTTGGAGTTGCAACATCAGCTCAATATGCTGACTTGGCAGAAAATTACACAGCCGACGCCGGCTATGCACCAGGAACTGTACTTGAGTTTGGTGGTGATGCAGAAGTTACAATTGCATCTGATGAAAGCAAGCGTGTAGCAGGCATTGTATCTACCCAACCAGCACACTTGATGAATAGTCATTTGACCAGCAAACATGTAGTGGCTGTAGCGTTAATTGGGCGTGTGCCATGTAAAGTACGCGGCACAATCAACAAAGGCGATATGCTGATATCAGGCGGAGACGGATATGCCCGAGCAAAAGAAACACCTATCATGGGCACCGTAATCGGAAAAGCCCTGACTGCATCCACAGGTGATAATGTTATTGAAGTTGTGGTAGGAAGATCGTAATATGGCACAACCGGTTTGGCTTACTCCTGCTGGAGATTTAGGAACATATCCCGAAGGTGTGTTTTTTCAGTTTCCTTTGATGGCCGAAGAACCAGATTTGGGCGACCCAGTGTACTATCAAGTTATTGCAGGTGAATTACCTGCTGGTGTTCAAGTAGCTGCCAATGGATTGATTGTGGGAATACCCAAAGCCATTGCCAGTGTACAAGGTGTTCCTTTACCAGTTGCTAGCGACATAACCAGTAGATTCGCTGTCCGCGCTTATACCACGCAAGTGATCTCGGGAATGACTGTGATTAATCGGCTTGCAGACAGAACATTTAGTATTACTGTTACCGGACAAGATGCTCCAGAATTTGTTACCCCGTCGGGCACTATTGCCACAGTGTTTGATGGCACATTAATAACAGACTTACAAGTTGAATACACAGACTCAGATGCCACAGATATAACCATTGTTAGACTGGCAGCAGGAACATTGCCGCCTGGTACATCAATATCGTTATCTGGATTAATTACCGGATTTGTTGTTCCGCAGGCGCCAAACACAGCAACAGCAGGTTTTAGTCGTGACGGTCAAGGCTTTGCCGAATATCCTTTTGATTTTCCAACACAAAGTAACAATTCAGTTTATGAATTTGTACTTGAACTAACAGATGGCAAAGCCAGCGCATTACGAACATTTAATATCCAAGTTCTTAGTCGAGACAGTTTAACCGCCGACTCCACAGACATCACTGCTGATAATACTTTTGTAACAGCAGACGGTACACCAGTCAGAGTTCCGGTATTGTTGACACTACCTGGCAGCATTGGGATAGTCAGAAGCGACAATTATTTTGCTTTTAAATTCAATGGAATACAGGCCGATGGGTTTGCAGTTGTGTATGCAACCGACAGTGATGCTGCTTTGGCCGCGATCGGACTAGAGTTAGATCCTGGCACAGGATGGTTGTACGGGTACATTCCCAATCAAGGACTACAAGAAAATACATATAACTTCAAAGTTCGTGTATACCAATCTGGCCTGCCAGATGCAAGCAGTGTGTACTCTGACTTTTCGTTGACTGTACAAGGTCCCATTGACACAGAAATAACTTGGCTTACTCCGGCATCGGCTGTTGGCCGTGCGTTGGTTCCGAGTCCATTGGGCACTATTGTCAACGGTTCTACAAGTCAGTTGTATGTAGAAGCAGTTAATGCTTCTGGTGTTGTATTAGAATATAGATTAAAATCTGGCAGTGATAGCAATTTACCACAAGGGTTGAGATTGTTGCCGTCGGGTGAAATTGCAGGAAGATGCAGTTTCAATACATTTGCGCTTGATGGTGGTACTACAACATTTGATGTTGCCAGCGACAACCGAGGAGTTAGTGCCCCAACAACCTTCGACCTTACATTTACATTTACCGTTCAAGCATACAGTACCAATACACAAATCAGAGTTGACAAAGTATTTTCAATAACAGTTGATAGACAATACAACGAGCCTTATGAGAATTTGTATATCCAAGCAATGCCTCCACAAGATGATAGAGATTTGGTCAATAGTTTGTTACAAAATCCAACTATTATTCCGCCTACATTGTTGTATCGAGGGGACGACTCAAACTTCGGACGTGCTACCAAAGTGGTGTATCAACATGCATTTGGATTGACTGCTGCCACTTATGCAGAGTATGTTTCGAGTTTGTATGAGAATCATTACTGGAAGAATTTGGTATTGGGCAGTATAGAAACTGCCCAGGCAACTGATGACAACGGTAATGTCATATACGAAGTTGTGTACAGTCGTGTGATTGGTGGGCTGACAAATGATCAGGGCGAAAGTGTCAGCAAAGAAGTTGTACTACCGTATCCGATTGACCCAAACACGCCTGCTGAAGTTGACACAGTATTTCCAAACAGTTTGGAAAACATGCGCAATCAAGTTATTGATACTGTAGGACAAGTTAGTACACTATTACCACGTTGGATGTTGTCCACACAAACAAATGGTCGTGTGTTGGGATTTACACCTGCTTGGGTAATTGCATATGTAACACCAGGCAACAGTAAACAAATTGCTTACAACATCCGCACACAATTTGGAACACAACTGAACTTGGTAGACTTTGAAGTAGACCGTTACGAATTAGACAAGGCCTTAACAAGTAATTGGGACCCAGTTACCGAACAGTGGATTCCACAACCTCCGGCGGAAACAACGTTTGATGCCAATTTTGATATAAGTGGTTTGTATGTTTCGACATCGTTGGTTGCTGACGCTACCAATGGTGCAGTGTTTGATCGAAGCTTAACAGTCAATGGCATACTAGTTGTTGCAGCAGGAGCAGTCGGCGGCCAACTTGCTGTACCTGATGCTTGGGTTAAAAAGGTTGGTAGAAGTTATCAGCTGCTAATGGATCCTGATGCTACAGGAATTAACTCCTTGGCACAACAACAAATGATCCGCACACTCAAAGGACTAACTGGCACCTGGCATGCTGGTTACCAAACTGCACAACGAGTTGGCTATGGTGGCGGCAGTTCTTATACTCCAAACTGGCTAACTGATATAGGTGCAGCATCTTATGCTGGTTACACAGATTTTTTAAACCAACATGCAGTTAACGACATGGTATGGTATAAAAACAACAATGGCTGGAACGGCACTGGAATTCAAGACATTGAAGAAGTGTTTGAACATATTATGCACACTATACACCTATACGGTGTGCGTGGAGGTGTACAAGGCTCAGTAACTGAACTCAACTGGGACAGCGAAAATAATCCTGGTACATACACAGGCACTGATTTATTTAAAGCAATGGAAGAAGCAATTGATAATGGCATGTATGATGCCGGTGCTCTTGATCCTTATGATTCAACAGAAGCACATATATTGATGAAAGAGTACATGTATCTGCTAAATTGGGGCATGTGGGAGATGAGTGTTTTCTGGGCTGGCGGAAGTTTAGCACCAGAATGGAACGACCTAATGAGAACACCATCTGGTATATTAGCAAACAACCCATTAGGGCATGCACTATTTGAAAAGTACTTTGCACCTGTATTGAGCAAACCAAACTTTGCTACATTGAATAGCATTTTCCAAGACAACGATCAAGGCGAAGCAGGTTATATTGCAACTAGTGCAGTTACCAATGAAACAACATTTGATGGAAACAGTTTACGCTTCATCCAGCCGACAATTATTGCAACTGACACTACAGATTATGATAAATATCTTGTATTCCCTTACAAAACAATTTTAGGATAAAAAAATGACAAGTAGCATAAACCCAAATAACATTGACGGCACATACCCAGTTGCCGGGCAAGACAATAACTCGCAAGGTTTTCGTGACAATTTCACGAATACCAAAACAAATTTCCAGTATGCCGCTGATGAAATTGATGACTTGCAAAGCAAAGTTATTTTAAAGGCAGCATTATTAGGTACAACACTTGACAACGACATGAACGGATCGTTATTGAGCAATGCCCAAATACAAGATTTTTCTCAAACACGGGTAGCACTTGGGACACTAACCGGTTCAGTTGGTGTTGATTACGCCACTGGACATTACCAAACAGTCACAACTGGTGGTAGTATCAGTTTGGCATTCACTAATTTTCCAGCAGCTGGAACATTGGGATTTGTCATTGTTAGAGTTACTGTATCCAGCACAGCACACACGTTAACATTGCCTGCAGCAGTTGGCACAGGTAGTTCTGCTGCCAGTGTCCTAGGCATCGAAGGCATTGCAAGTAATGTTATTACATTTGCTCAAGCAGGAACATACGAATTCCAATTCCACACAGATGACGGCGGTTCGACTGTTTACCTAAGCGAATTGACTCGGCCACGCAACAATGTTTTGTACAATAGTGAAGATTTGGCTGACGCCGGTGCTGCAAGTTTGACATTGGCCACCAGTTACTTTACAACTGCTGCCGCTGAAACAGCTACTTTGGCTGCTGGCACCGAAGGACAAGTTAAAACTTTTGCTATGGTAGGTGACAGCGGCGACATGGTGATCACTGTGACCAATGCAGGATGGAAAGCAAGTGGCACAGGCACTATAACCTTTGCTGCCATTGGCGATGCTTGCACATTACAGTACATTGCCAGCAAATGGTTCTGCACCGGAAACAACGGCGCAACATTTGCCTAACCAAACAGGTTGACCTTCGGGTCAATCTGCTGTATACTTAACGAATGGAACATCCGTTAGTAGCTAGCGCCGACTCGTTGACAATTGACGAGTTAGGCTCAAAAATCTCAGAACTCAATAAAAAAATTGGTATTGCCATACGAATGGGCAATACTGAACTAGTGCATCAAATTGAAATGGCACGCGAAGTATACCAAAACAAATACGCAGAGAAATCTGCCGCACTCTTTAACAAAGCACAAGACGGCAAAGGTCCGGACTTTGATCAAATTATTGACATATCATGAACGTACGATTAAATTATTCAATTGAGTTTACTGCTGGGTTTTACTTCAACGACATGTTGAAGATGAACAATTATAAAATTCGTTTGGCAATGATGACTGCAACTCCTGATGAGGAAAGTGTCAACATTGCGTTTGAACGTATCAAATACTTTATCGGTGACTCTATAGATTCAGGCGTGTTTATCAACAAAGGCAACGAAGAACAATGCAAACTGTTGGCCAATGCTGGCGTAAAAATTATTACATTGCCTGATGAACCAGTAGACCAATTGATTGGTATCATGCTATACTGTAAACTAAATGCCATTTGTGAAGATAGGATGATACTCGGCGAACTTGAAATCGAAAGTGACCTAGGCGGTGATGTAACATACCTACACGGCGACGACGAACCCATTGGTCCTTATGAGCAACCTGGTTGGTGGATGGAACCCAATTTAACTCACTATCATAATACAATAACAGAAACTGAAAACATTGTGAGCTTGTCCAGTAGTGCATTATGGCATGACTTAGATTTACACTGGCCCGAAGATGAATACAGCACTGACACAGGCAACACTATAGTGTTTGGTAATTTCAATAAAGATGAAGCAGAATAAATTTGGAGAGTTAATTTTTGCTGAAGAAGATGTATGTGATCTTTTAATGAAAGGTCACAGTGGTGCTGACTTGTCAGGCATGATTGTAGATTCAAGTGTGGCACTTGACATTATGCCTGAAATACTAGATCCAGTTCCGAAATTTCTGCAACAACGTATCGATGATTGTTCAGTTGTTGACTGGCATGCCGCGCAACAAAGTGTGTGGCACATGCCAGTGCAGTATCAAACTTTGGATATCGCAGAACACATACTAGGTTTGTGTACAACTGAAGCAGAACTGCAACGTTGTGGGCACGAATTGTTATTGTACCAGGAGCGTAACTTGTTTGATTTGTTGCGTTATATGGTTTATATAGTAGATGTTATGACTGAAAACAAGATAATTTGGGGTGTTGGTCGCGGATCAAGTGTTGCAAGTTATGTGTTGTACAAACTAAAAGTACACAAAATCGACAGCATGTATTATAAATTAGATGTAGAAGAATTTTTGCGTTAAATACGCATATATTTCAAAGGATTAGATATGGCGACAAAAGTATACAAATCAGCAATGGGCCGCGTGGTCGACATGGGTGCGTTGATGTTGGAAAACGAAAACACACGGGCTGTTGGCAATATGAAGGTCAATGCACGAGGTGACAAAATTGACGTCGCCAACAAAGTCACCGAAACCAAAAACAAACAAGTACAACGACATTATCAGCGTCAAGTTACCAATACAACCGAACAGGTGCCTACCACCAGCACCAAAGCTGCCAAGCAACAACATGCTCAGAAGAAATCAGCAAAAGAAAAAGTTGCCAAGGATACAAATGTTCCAGTAGCATCATCACGTGCTGGCACACAACGGGCAAAAGAAAAAGTGGTTAAAGAAGATGTACTTGAAAACAAACAAGTAGATCCAGTTCAAGAAAAAGTGGTTGTTAAGGAAAAAATTGTTAACAAAGATGTACTTGAAACCGAACAAGTAGAATACAAACTTGAGGATCTGGTAGAGTCTCTACCAGAAATTGAATCAATGGAAGAATTGGCCGAACTTGAAGCAACAATTCCTGAATTGGTCAACGATCCTGTTATAGAACCCATTGCTGAGCCAGCGCCAGTTGAGCCCGAAAAGGCTGCTATCCCACGCGGCGGACTTGCGGCAGCTATGGCCAAATCACAATCAGTCAAACAAGAATTAATGAAAACCCAACGCCAACTTGCACAAGGCAAGCCAGGCGTTAATAAAATTTAAGAGGAACAAATGAACAAGGCAGCATACGGACACTATACCATCACAGCAGATAACTTAGAACCCATTAGGGATTTTGTTATTGTAACCGACATGACATTTGATGAACGTCAAACATCATCTGGAATTGTATTGCTGAACGACAACGGAACAGGACTGGGTATTCGCCCACGTTGGGCACAAGTATATTCGGTTGGTCCAGAACAGCAGGATGTCAAGCCTGGAGATTGGGTTTGTGTTGCACACGGACGTTGGACACGTGGTATCGACATTGAAGACAACGGTGTTAAGAAAACTATTCGCCGCATCGACCCTGACGATATTTTGTTGCTGTCAGACGAAATGCCCAATGATGATACAATGAGCACTGCTGAACATGTGGAATCCGCACACAGGTTTGGATAATCATGTTCAGCACTATCAAGGCAGTTCTATGGGGCTTCCTGGGTGTACGTAGTCAAAAAGGTTTTGACAAAGATAAAAAAACGCTAAATCCCATGTCTATAGTAGCTGTGGGATTTGTGTTTTGTATTCTATTTGTTGCATCGTTGATGATATTAGTAAATGTAATTGTATGATATTTAATCACGTCAAGGATCTTAAAGCCCAAGGCAAAAAGATCGGAATCACATTCAGTCAGTTTGACATGTTACATGCAGGGCACATTGCCATGCTGGCCGAAGCCAAAAATCATTGCGATTATCTAATTGCTGGTTTACAAAACGATGCTTCTTGGGATAGACCAGACTCTAAAAATCCTCCTATCCAAAGTATTGTTGAACGACAAATTCAACTCAGTGCCACACGTTTTGTAGATGAAATTGTAATTTATAATACCGAGCAGGACTTGGAAGACCTATTGCTTATACTGCCAATTGATGTTCGTATCCTGGGCATTGAGTACCAAGACAAACCCTTTACCGGTAAAGAACACTGTTTGACCCGAGGTATTGAATTGATTTTTAACGGTAGAGATCATTCCTTTTCAAGTTCAAGTCTACGCAAACGTGTAGCAGAAGCAGAAGCACGTAAGGCGTAACAATATGGCAACTGTAAGTGTAATTTACGACGAAGAAACAGACGACTATATTGTGCCACTGGGCAATGATGTTTGCGACGAAATGGGCTGGCAAGTTGGTGACAATATCAAATGGCAAGACAACGGCGATGGCTCTTACACACTAACAAAGGTAACCGATGATACAGGACTGGAATCGGGAAAAGATTGAGCAAGAACTTTGGAAGATCAAGTTTGCGTGTACTGATCCACGCATGGACGGATTTACCACTTGGGGTTGCAAAAAAGATTTAATTGTGTTAAAATACTACATAGACGAAATGCTTGAGCAGTGTCCTACATATTCAGTTGAACAAGAGTTCGTTGACAAGCTCGAACAGCAAAAAACTTTTAACTTACTTAAAAAGAAACACAAATGAAAGAACTTTGGGTAGAAAAATACAGACCAAGAACCAGCAGTGACTATGTGTTCATCGACGACAATCATCGACAGCAAGTGGCTGCATGGGTCAAAGATGGCACTATTCCACACTTGCTGTTCAGCGGCGGTCCTGGCACAGGCAAAACCACATTGGCCAAAGTGTTGATCAACGAGCTGGGTATTGACGAATACGATGTCATGTATGCTAACGGTTCTAAAGAAGCTCGCAAGATTGAATGGGTCGACAAGCTGATTGGTTTTTGTCAAACAATGCCGTTTGGCAATTTTAAAGTTGTGCTGATTGATGAAGCAGACTTTATGAACCCCAGCAGTGTACAACCGGCCATGCGTAACTTGATGGAAGACTACAGCAACAGTGTACGGTTTATTTTGACCTGCAACTATCCTAACAAGATTTTGCCAGCTATCCATAGTCGGTGTCAGCATATCAATATTCCCAAAACAGATCACACAGAGTTTACAGCAAGAGCAGCCACTGTGTTGGTCACAGAAGGCATTGAGTTTGACATTGATACATTGGACAGTTATGTCAAAGCAACATATCCAGACTTGCGTAAGTGTTTGAACTTGACACAGCAAAACAGTCAAACTGGAGCATTGTTGGCGCCCAACGTGAATGATCGTGCTGTGGGCGACTGGAAGTTGGATTGTGTGGCCATGTTCAAAGCAGGCAAGATGCGCGAAGCAAGAACATTGTTGTGTCAACAAAGCACGCCGGAAGAAGCAGACGTCACATTCCGTTGGATGTACGACAATCTTGACTTGTGGAGCAAGGATATTGAACAACAGGATCAGGCAATCATTATAATTCGCAACGGAATTGCAAACATTCCATTAGTAGCAGATCAAGAAATCAATCTAAGTGCAACAATTACAGAACTATGTCAACTATGAGATATCTAACACTAACTTACTACACCAAACCCAATGGCCAAATTGACGAAACACTTGCCTTGGCTAGAAATTTAAAGAAAAAAGACTTACAGGAAGCCAGTGTGATCTTAGATTTCAAACTACAAAAAGTTGAGAAATGCACAATGAACGGCGTACAAGTTCCCAAAGTTTGGGATACTGTTGTGAGTTATTACTATCAACATTATGCCAGTACCATTGAACGACTATTTGAAGAAAACGGGCATCCAGTTAGTGTTACAACAAGGACGTAGAAGATGAATCCTAAAAAAAAGTTTTGGTTGTTTAAGCAATCGCAACATTTTTGTGCGGTCCCGTGGAATCACTTTGAAGTATTGCCAACTGGTGATATTAAGACTTGTTCTAAAGGATATCCTCTTGGAAACATCAATGAAACAAGCATAGAAGATATTCTAAACAGCGATAAAATTAAATCTATTAAAGATGATTTGCTGGCTGATAAGTTAACTAAAAATTGTGGTGGCTGCCATAGCCTTACTACACAAAATGAACATTATGATTTAAGAAATCATTATAATCCAATGTTTCAAAGTTTTGACATCAATTACGAAAATACCCAGGCATTTGAACTACACGGCATTGACTTACATTGGAATAACACTTGTAATTTTAAATGTGTGTACTGCAATGCCGGACAAAGTAGTTTAATTGCCGAAGAACAAAAAATACCAGTACGTAAATCAAGCATAGAAAACATTAATAAAATTATTGATCTGATTGTAAAAAATCAATATTCAATGAATGAAATTTACTTGTCTGGCGGTGAGCCTTTGCTAATCAAACATAATTCTACGTTGTTGTCGCAAATAAAAAACAAAGAATTACCACTGAGAGTTAATTCTAATATTAGTGTAGCAAGTGACAACAATCCTGTATTTGCTGAAATTAAAAAATTTAAAAATGTATTATGGACTGTTAGTGCAGAAGCAACTGGCAAAAGATTTGAGTACATGCGTAACGGCGGTACATGGGCTGGGTTTACTAAAAATCTTGAAAATATAAAAAAATTAGGACACGACATACGTCTTAATTCTGTATTTTTTATTGGAAGTTTAGCTACAATTTTTGATAATATTGAATATTTTATAGTTGAACATAATGTTACAGACATCACTATTAATCAATTATACGGACATAGTTATTTACAGCCTCGTAATGCTGGGTTAGAGTTAAAAGAAAAAACACTTGCTCGCCTAGAAAAATTACTTTCTTCTGGATTGGTAACTCCAAAATCTAATTCATACTATAACATTTTAAGATGTCAGCAAGAGTTGCAATCGCCGATAGAAGATAACACAGGATACATTAAGTATTTTGATCAACTGGATCATCTCCGGAATACCAATTGGCGTAATATTTTTAGTGAATTAACCGTATGAAAAATTGTTTAATTACCGGTGGGGGATCAAAGTTTGGTAGCATACTAACAGAACAGTTAGTGCAGGCAGGATATCATGTTTATTTAATTACCGGAACTCAGCAAGTTGCTGATCCAAATATTACAGTGATTTCTGTTAACTGGCATGAACTAAAACTACAAGACATACGCAGCATAATCTCAAATCTTCCCAATTTAGATTTAATATTTTTTAATCATAATTCGTCGGCACTGAATCAAACTAAATTTAATCAAAATCAACTACAAAGTCTTAAAGACTGGCAACAAAGTTATTTTGTAGCCTCTCAGTTTCCGTTTTATCTAATACACTCGTTAAAAAATAAGATATCAGAAACTACTAAAATTGGGTGGATGCTATCGGCTCTAATATCTAATCCGATGTCCACACAAGTTGGGTTTGCTGATTATATTGGTAATAAATTCACCAATGGATGCATTATGAAATCATTTGCCCAAAGTTTTCCGGCTATCTTTTTTGGCATTGTTCCAGAATCACTTGGACACAATTCTGATGTAAGTAAATCTATCGAAATTATTAAACTAATCAACCATACTACCGATATGAATGGTAAAATTTACTATCCAACCGGTGCTATTTTTAAATTTGGTTGACAGTAAATTAAATTTCGTAGTACAATTACACTATGAAATACAAAAATTTAGACCGAGTAATCCTAACTGATGCCGACGGTGTACTGTTAGATTGGGAGTGGGCATTCAATGTGTGGATGCAAGAACATGGATTTGAGCCCGTGCCTGGCAACAAGCTCAACTACGACATGGATGTTCGATATGGTATTCCCAAAGAGCAGGTTAGAAAACTGATACGACTTTTTAACGAAAGTGCTGCCATTGGTTTCCTGCCAGCATTGCGTGATGCCATGTACTATGTCAAGCGACTGCACGAAGAACATGGATATGTGTTTCATTGTATTACCAGTTTGAGTCGAGACGAAAATGCTGGCAAATTGCGTGAAATGAATTTGAGCAAGCTGTTTGGCAATCAAGCGTTTGAACGAATTGTATGTCTAGACACAGGTGCAGACAAACATGAAGCTTTGGAAGAATACAAAGACTCTGGATGCTGGTGGTTGGAAGACAAGCCTGAAAATGCTGTTGTCGGGCATAAAGCAGGACTAAGGAGCCTCCTGGTAGAACATGGACATAATATGCATTTCTACCACGAAGGCATCACAACAGTTAAAAACTGGAAAGAGATTTACGATATAATTACTGCATGACACCAATAATTCACAATTATTCTCAAGTGGCAGGTAAGACTGTATATTGGGATACCTCTGACAGCGAATCCCTGTATTTAAAAAATATACAAGACTCCCGGTCATACCAACAATTATCAGATCTTGGTTTTTTAAATACTCAAATTGACTACCAATATAATAGTCATGGATTTAGAACTTTCGAGTTTGACCGTAAATTCGAAGTGGTATGTTTTGGTGATAGCTTTACTATGGGAACCGGAGTCCATGCCAAAGACACTTGGCCCGGCCAATTTTCGGTTATTACCCCC